>JAESFK010000612.1_pt1 | contig 16177 bp, 15 predicted proteins | sample 9269391 | NCBI WGS metagenome assembly JAESFK01 (sample SAMN14506231, study PRJNA617097) | algae metagenome | isolation source: Drouetiella hepatica UHER 2000/2452 and co-occurring heterotrophs from... | place: Slovakia: Slovak Paradise National Park, Hrabusice, Kosice Region | collected 2000-01-01
ACAAGAGGCGAGTGCGTGCGATATTGTTATAGACATCGGGTGTCACCCGCTTGGAAAGTCGTCACCCGCTTCCTCCGAGTCTTGAAATCGAGTGTACTACTCAATTTCAGCCCCGTACCCCCATAATCCGCTGGAGCGGGCTGTCGAGAAATCTTGACGGTGTCGCAAAAGTGACTTGCAGACGCTCGGCCGGAACGCTAGCTCTCAAACATACTCTTGTCAGTATCAGAAAAAGAGGTATGTTCAAAAAGTTTTGTATCTAAGTTGTCGGAAACTGTTAATTCTTCAAACGAAATATCTTTTGTTGCAGGTCAATTTTTATAATCTTTAGGCACTTCTACAAGCTGCACATCTACAACATTTATTAGATTAGGAGAATAAGACTTTGACTTACTCACTACTGATCGCCACTGCCCGCACTGCTACCTGGTCGCCCAGTGTCGCGCTGGTCATGATTACCTGCAATCTGTTTGCGATCGCCGTCGGCTACTATGCAATCCAAAATCGTGGGGTAGGCCCCAAGCTGCCAGCAGAGATGCCCGCAATGTTCACAGGCTTCGGCATTCCAGAACTGCTGGCAACCACTAGCTTCGGGCATGTATTGGGCACGGGCTTTATCCTGGGGCTGAGCAATGCAGGTTTGCTTTAGAGTAGTCCTGTAAAACTCATCTTGGAAGGGATTCTTGACTCACGCCAAGAATCCTTTCGCTATAAAATCTCCCTGGAAAACATGACCGATCGCAGACTCGATACAATTGAGAAGTCCAAACAGTGGGTATAGTCTTCATGCGATCGGGTTGGCGAGTTGGTAAGGTCTTCGGCATTCCCTTGTTGATAGATCGGTCATGGTTTTTCATTTTGGCGCTGATCACCTATTCTTATGCCCTTGGCTGGCAGCAAGAACCTTGGGGATCAGTTTGGGCTTGGACAGCGGGGTTTTCGATGGCGGTGCTGCTGTTTGGGTCGGTATTGCTGCATGAGCTGGGGCATAGCTTAGTCGCCCGATCGCAGGGTATCACCGTCAACTCAATTACGCTGTTTTTGTTTGGGGGTATTGCCGCGATCGATCAAGAGTCCAAAACCCCAGGGCAAGCGTTTCAGGTGGCGATCGCAGGACCTGCCGTTAGCTTTAGCCTGTTCTTGGGGCTGTCGCTGATGCGCTTTCTGCCGCTGCCTGCACCCGCGATCGCCGTAGTCGATAGCTTGGCGCTCACCAATCTTGTCCTGGCGCTATTCAACATGATTCCTGGCTTGCCTCTAGACGGGGGACAGGTCTTGAAAGCCACCATCTGGAAAGCGACGGGTAGCCGCTTGAAGGGCATTCGCTGGGCTGCCAGAACCGGACAGATGCTAGGCTGGACGGCAGTTATTCTGGGTCTTGCGGCATACCTTAGATTCTTTGAGTTCGGCTTTCTATGGATTGCTTTGCTCGGCTGGTTTGGAGTGCGAAATGCCAGCAGCTATCTGCAAGTTACCAACTTGCAACAGGCGCTCATGCAGATTACGGCAGCAACCGCTATGACGCGAGAGTTTCGGGTGGTGGATGCCGATATGCCGCTGCGCCAGTTTGCCGATGAGTTTCTCTTGAGTGAAGCACAGCCTGTTTACTATGCAGCTTCTGACGGACGCTATCGGGGGCTGGTTCAGGTGGAAGACCTGCGTGAGATTGAGCGCAGCCTCTGGGAAACGCAGACTCTGAGCGCTATCACCCACCCTCTAACAGAAATCCCCTCGGTGACAGAATCGACTTCTCTTAAAGCCGTGATTGAGCAGATGGAAGCTGACCAGCTGAGGCGGATCACGGTACTGTCTCCTGCCGGAGCCGTGACGGGCGTGATCGATCGCGGTGATATTGTCCGTGCTCTTGCCGAAAAGATGAAGCTGCTGATCTCCGATGAGATGATTCGGCAAATTAAGGCAGAGGGCGCATACCCACCCGGATTAGAGCTGGCAGCGATCGCCAAAGCCGCCTCCGAGTAACGGTTTGCCAAAAACCTTCAGCATAATGCTCTACAGCAGCAGCCTGGGAGGAGTCAGCCAAAATAGCTGGCTTTTTCCGGCAGGAGATCCCGTTTCGGGCAGTAGCAAGCCGATCACCGCCGCTTTTTTGACGACAATCTGATGATGGACACTGCCCCAGACGAGTCGCTCTGTCCACTCGCCCAAATTAGGCTCATGCCCCACGATCGCAAGTTTCTCTCCCTTCCACGATCGCAGCCAGGAAACCCAGTCCTCAAAGCTGCCTTCTGGAGCTAGATGGCTGGATTCTTCTAGCGATTGCCCCAGCCCCGCTGACTGCAAAATATTGGCAGTTTGTCTAGCGCGTACCAACGGACTCGTCTGAATCAAGTCAAACCGAATGTCTAACTCATACAGCCGCTGGGCAACCTGCCTGGTTTTTTCCTGCCCTTCATCGGTTAACGGTCGTTCGCTGTCCTTAGGGTAGATGCCATGCTCAGCGGCAATGCCGTGACGGATGAGGTAAAGTTCGATCGCGCTCATAGGGAAGGGGGGATTGATTTATCCTAATAGGGTATCTGGTTTATCCTCAATAGCCTCTCACCTAATGCTGAAATTTCTTCGATTCCGGATACTGGCTCTGTTCGTGAGCCTACTGCTGGTCACGGCTTGCAGTGTGCCGATCGCACCTCCCGTCAGCAGTTCTACCGTTTATGAAACGCGCGAAGTTCATCACCCCGACGGCATTGGCAAATTTTACATGGGCAGAGAAATCGCTCAAGTCATGGGTCATCAGGGCGCAGGGTGGCTAGAGCGCTCCAGCCGCGAAGTTGAAGAAAAACCTGCCGTGGCGATCGCCGCTCTTAACCTTCAGCCCACCGATGTTGTTGCCGATATTGGGGCAGGAACTGGGTATTTCAGCTTTCGGATGAGCGATCGGCTGCCGCAAGGAAAAGTCTTTGCGGTGGATGTACAGCCTGAAATGATCGAGATTCTCAATTCTCTGAGCCGAGAAAAGGGAATTACCAACGTTGAGCCAATTTTGGGCAGAGTCGATCATCCCAACCTCCCCGATAACAGCATTGATCTGGCGATCATCGTTGATGCTTACCATGAGTTTGAGTATCCCAGAGAAATGATGCAGGGCATCGTTAAGGCGCTAAAGCCTGACGGCAGGGTGGTATTGCTAGAGTACCGAGGCGAGAATCCGCTGATCCCAATCAAAGGACTGCACAAAATGACGCAACGCCAGGTCAAAAAAGAAATGCAGGCGGTGGGGCTAATCTGGCAACAAACTCAGGATTCGCTGCCGCAACAGCATTTGATGACTTTTGGAAAGAGTGCAGGTGAGAAGGGCAGTAGCGAGAAAGGGCAGTAGCGAGAAAGGGCAGTAGCGAGAAAGGGCAGTGGCGAGAAAAGGCAGTCGGGCTAGACCACCAGAAGGATGCAACGTCTAGTTTTCCTTGATACTTAATGAAGAGAGACTAAAAAGAGAGATCTGAATCTAGAGGAATCAATATGCTGACGAAAGGCTTTGAAGTCGAAATATATACAGGAACACCTCAGGGCGACATCGTTGGCTTCTCGGATCAGATTGTGGCAAACCTACATGGCTTTGTGCGAGAGCCAGACACCCGCAACGTAGAATACACCACGGCTCCCTTCTGCCGCTATGAACGGCTGCTCTGTGAGCTGGTGCGTCCCCGACATGAGCTGCGATCGTATCTCAAAACCCTCGGCGACTACACGCTGATTCCCGGCAGCACGCTCTCGACCGGAGGAGGAGATCATTTCGATCGCTCTGATCCCGGCAATCCCTATCATGACTATATTGAGCAGACCTATGGCACCACGGTCGTTACCGCCAGCATCCACATCAACGTTGGAATTTCTGATCCAGAAACGCTGATGCGCGCCTGTCGGCTGGTGCGAGTCGAGGCTCCGCTCTATCTGGCGCTCAGTGCAGCATCGCCTTTTTTAGACAACAAAGTCACAGGTTCTCATTCTTCTCGCTGGAGCGTGTTCCCCAAGACTCCGCCCCATGTGCCGCTGTTTGAAAGCCATGCCCATTACGTGCGCTGGACAGAAGAACAGCTCAAGCTAGGTACCATGCAGAACGTGCGGCACCTCTGGTCGGCAGTGCGACCCAACGGCGATCGCCGTCCCTACAATCTCAATCGCTTAGAGCTACGCATTTGCGATATGGTCAGTGACCCAGTGACGCTCCTAGCTATCTCGGCGCTGCTGGAAGCCCGGATTATGCAGCTCATCGCTGACCCCGGCCTTGATCCATTAGAGTCTAGTATCCTACCTGCCTCGACCCGCGCTGAAGATTTGGTTGCCCTAACGGATGCTAACGAGACAGCTGCAGCCCATAGCAGCCTAGAGGCAGAACTGCGCCATTGGAAGGATGGCAGCCCTATTATTGCTAAGGATTGGATTGAGCAGCTCTACCAGGAAACTTGGTCAATATCAAAACAGCAGGGCTTTAGCTGCTTCCTGATGCCCCTGAAGAAAGTGTTACGAGAAGGAAACGAGGCGCAACGCTGGCTAAAGGCGATCGATCAAGGTGGAGATGTGCGTAGCGTCATGCAGCAAGCCATTCAAGAAACAGCTAAACAAGAGCTTGCGCTGGCTAGTGATCTGCTCCAGGTGGCTGCATGAGGCATGAGATCGATGGGCAGGTAGTCCTCAAAGTGTAGTGCGGCGTTTTGCGCTGGGTTAGGCGTGGGTTATTTTTTAGAAGCCCTGCGGGGCTTCTAAAAAATAACTGTGGTTTATGCAGTTGAAAATTGCTGTAAGTACATATTTGCAATGTTCTAGTGACCGATAATTTCAAAGGCAAAGCATGGCTGATCTCATAATTTTTTGGCATCGTCGAGATTTAAGAGCGATCGACAACGTTGGGTTGGCAGCCGCAAGAGAAAGAACTGCCAAAGTCGTTGGGGTCTTTTGTCTCGATCCTGGCATTTTAGACGGCGATGTTGCCCCGGCAAGAGTTACTTATCTAATCGGCAGCCTCAAAGAGCTTCAGGAGCAGTACCTTCAAGCAGGAAGCCAGCTCTTGATTCTCAAAGGTTCACCGCTACAAAAATTGCCCGATCTAGCGAAAGCCTTTCCTGCCAAAGCCGTATTTTGGAATCGAGATGTTGAGCCTTATGGACGAGATCGCGATCGCCAAGTCGGTGAAGCCCTGCAACAGGAAGGCATTGAGGTTCAAACCTTTTGGGATCAGCTTTTGCATCCTCCCAAACAGATCATGACAGGCGCGGATCAACCCTACACGGTCTACACTCCTTTTTGGCGAAACTGGTTAAGTAAGAGCAAAGCCAGTCCAGCCAAAGATTTTGCAGGGGCAGAAGGGCTGACGGCACAAGAGCAGAAGGCGGCAGAGGCGGGAGCGATCGCTCTACCGACTGCCAAAGCGCTGGGCTTTGTCTGGGACAATGATCTGATACTGCCACCCGGAACTTCTGCCGCTCAGGATCATCTGCGGGAGTTTTGCGATCGGGCTTTAGGCGAATATCAGGAGCAGCGAAATTTCCCTGCCGTGACGGGTACCTCTCACCTCAGCGCTGCCCTCAAGTTTGGCACGATCGGCATCCGTACCGTGTGGCAAGCCGCTCAGACGGTCTGTGACGACAGCCGCAGCGACGAAGCCCGCACCAACATCCAAACCTGGCAGCAGGAGTTAGCATGGCGCGAGTTTTATCAGCACGCCATGTTTTTCTTTCCTCAGCTTGCCGAAGGAGCCTATCGCCCGCCCTTCAAAAACTTTCCCTGGAGCGATAACGAAGACCATTTTCAAGCCTGGTGTGAAGGACAGACGGGCTATCCGATCGTCGATGCAGCCATGCGTCAGCTCAACGAGCTAGGGTGGATGCACAACCGCTGCCGCATGATTGTTGCCAGTTTTCTCACCAAGGATCTGATCGTTAACTGGCAATGGGGCGAAAAATATTTTATGCAGAAGCTGGTAGATGGCGACCTGTCTGCCAATAACGGCGGCTGGCAGTGGAGTGCTTCTAGCGGCATGGATCCAAAGCCGCTCCGTATTTTTAATCCGGCGAGTCAGGCTCAGAAGTTTGACGCAGACGGCGAGTATATTCGGCAGTGGTTGCCAGAGTTACGCAGTTTGGACACCGAAGCGCTGGTGACTGGAAAAATTGACGCAGGCGATCGCCATCGCTGTGGCTACCCTGCGCCGATCGTGGATCACAAAAAGCAGCAAATGCTGTTTAAGCAACTCTATCAGCAGCAGAAACTGGGCTAGCCCTCTGGCTTATGGTTTATTGGGGTTGCAAGTTTAATAAACCCAGATAAGTTTTTTGAAAAAGTTATCTGGGTTTATTTGTTCACGAGACATAAGTCTATGACTCTGAAGGCTCTGAGTTACGTCGCTTCAAAACAGGTTTGGTGGCTGGCTCCTTGCGCTCACGCGGCACTGCCGGACGGGAAGGACGATCGCTCACCGGACGATCGCCGCCTAGCGGACGATCGCTCATCGGACGGCTCACCGGACGATCGCCCACCGGACGAGATGGACGAGGCACAGCCCCTTCCCGGCGTGGCGGAGCCGATTCAGACCCACTATCCCAACGCTTGCGTCCGCCCGGAGGTGCCCCTCGCCGTGGACCTCTTGAAAATTTGTTGCCGCCTTCTCCCTTCTGAGGGGGCACCATCTTGATCAGCGTCGCATCTTGAATGGTCAAGATATTCTCCTGCCGCTGCACATTAAACTCCCAGAAGTAGCCAACGGATTTGCCGCCTTCTAGCGCACCTCTTAGCACAACCTTAAAGGCTTTCGACTGCTTGTCTCCCTGACGCTGGATGCGGCGAATTTTCACCAAAACCTGCTCATTTTCTGGAGAGTGGAAAACGACTTCGCCTCTAACCGAGAAGTAGCGATCGTCAAAATCTTCGATCGGCTCTTCTGTAGCGGTCTCACCAGGGGTTGAAGGTGCCTCAACGGCTGTCTCAGAGGGGCTAGCGGCTTCCTCTTCAGGCGCTTTGGCAGCAGCCTCTACAGAAGCTTCTGTCTGAGCAGGTAGCACAGCTTTATCAATAGCAGCCTCAACATCATCTCCAAGATCAGATTCAGCCGTCTCTTCAAAAGCCTCTTCGCCCGTGGCCTCATCCGCTTCTAGGGTTGAGTTGAGATTTTCTGGCTCCCAAACTCCCACAATTTGCACATGCAGATCGTACTCCTTCTCACGGGTACGAGGATACACCACCCACAGATGAGACTGCTCCAGATCTAGGTGCTTTTTGACTAAGCTCATCACCCGCCCCAACAGTACGGCATCAATCGAAACGCCATCATCTGTCACCAGAAAGCCGCGCGTAAACTGCTCTTCTGAGGGAGCATATTTGCCGCGCACTAGCCCGATCGCTCGATACTGCATGGGCTCACTCGCAGGTGGAATAGGCTGCTGCCGCATCGCCATAGACTTCTGCGCTTTGGGCAATTCTGAAGATTCTGACGTTGAACTGTCAGAATCTTCAGAATTGCCTGGAGAGATGGCAGGAGAGGGTTGAGAAAGGCTCACGGTATCTGATGGATCGGGAACTGTAGATGACATGACTTCTGGTGAGGTAGGAAGAGCGGGAGGCGGTGCGATGGTCGGTGAATCTGGATGCTGATCCATTGGTTCTGCTGACGACGGTTCTACTGATATAGGGACGTTTACGGGGACGTTAGAGGACGGACTCGTTTTGGGCGATCGAGGGGATTTGCTCTCGGCAGAACTCATAAAACCTCCTTCAGGGTGCAGCAGTCAAAGGCTGACCGCCAATCAACACAGCAGCTCGAACAGGATCACCAGACCCTCTGGTCATCTCATCAACCGACCATCCAATCCTAATGCAGGATCAAACACTAGGTTAACATTCAGGCTCAAGCTACTCTGCGATCGGTCTGCAAAGGGGCTATGGGCTATGGCTCACACGGCATTCATCCAATCTGTTTATACGTCTCCAACTTGCCTCAATCAGGGATTTCCCCGCCAGACTCGGCTGAGATTCATCATAGCCACACACTTGCCCCATGCTTTGTGACAATTTGCATGACGATTTGCGCGACGACTTGTTTCGGGGCGATCGAACAGGTACAGCGCTGAGCGCGGTTCTCGAAAAATAGCGCATTGGATCTAAACGCGTGGCGCTATGAAGCTCCAAGCTCTTCCAAAAAATTAATTCCTGATTTTGCACCAATTTTGCAATAGAGGGTGTGTCCCGGCAGATGTGGTTAATAATAGGTGAGGTTAGTGGCAGTTAAGTTTGGGGTTGTCTTGTGTCTAAGCAGCGTAATCGTTGGGTTGTCATTGCAGTCTTGTCTATTGCCACGCTGGCTTTTGTTGGAGTGTCCGTCATTGTGCCGTTTACGAAGGCGCTGCAAAATAACAATCCGATCGCCAGTCCCTCGCCCAGTCTCAGCCCCAGCGCCTCGCCCAAAGAAGATTTAGAAGCCCAGGCAAGGGGCTATGAGCTGGTGCTTCAACGCGAGCCAGACAACCAAATTGCCCTACGGGGTCTGGTTGATACGCGCATTGCCCAGAGCCGAACTGACCCCAGCAAAATTAACTCCATTATTGCGCCGCTCGAAAAACTGGCGAAACTCAACCCCGATCAGTCCAATTACAGCGTGTTGCTGGCACAGGCAAAACAACAAACAGGCGATCGCGAAGGCGCAGCTCAAGCCTACCGTGCCGTACTAGAACTCAATCGCGGCGACATGAATGCCCTCAAAGGGTTAGTTGACCTGCTCATGCAGCAACAGCGTCCCGAAGCGGCGATTGGGCTGCTCCAAGACACCCTCAAGAGCGCAGATGAGGTTAATAAAGCCAAACCTGGAAGCGTAGATGTGATTTCGGTAGAGATGCTCTTGGGGCAGGTTTACGCCGTGCAGCAGCGCTATGACGAAGCGATCGCCACCTACGACAAAGCAGCTCAGAGCAACAAGGAAGATTTTCGCCCGCTGCTAGGTAAAGCGCTAGTTCTGCAAGATCAGGGCAAAACCGAAGAAGCTCAGCCGCTCTTCACATCTGCAGCGGCTCTAGCACCTGCGCAGTTTAAGGATCAGATCAACCAGCTTGCTGCTGGAGAGTCACCTAGCCCTGCGGCGAGTGTTGTACCTTCACCAAGTACAGGTGAACCTGCCCCTTCGCCCAGCGCAGAGACAGCAGCCCCAGCTCCTAGCGCTGCACCTGAAGCAAGTCCAGAATCACCTTAAAGGACTGGGTATTGGCTTCATTACATTCGGGGGATGAATTTTGTGTGAGAGGGGCGCTCCGCGCCCCTCTCACACAAAATTCATCCCTAAAATCAGCAACGCCGATTTATTGATTGGGTTGAGGTGAAGCCTTATCTGGACAGGCTTCTGGAGTGTACTCGTAGTTCACCTGGAGGATAGCAGCCTTCTTCTCTCCCGTTGCCTCAAATGAGTGGGCGATCGCATCTTCGATCGCCTTCTGGTTGAAAATACGATAACTGGAGCCTTGCAGAATCTGCGGACGATTTCCCGCTTCATTCACGACTTTGCCGTCAACGCCCACTAGCACGCCCACCCAGACCGATCGCGTCTCCTGAAGGGGACAAGCCGCCTCTGGATAAACTGCCACAATCTGGGTCGGCTCCTTGAAATTAATTTGGTTAAATTTCTGCTCGTCACCGCCTAGCCAAGCCCCAGCCGCCTGTGACCAAGTTCCCATATTGGCAGCAACCGCACCATCGCCGATGCCTGTATCGTCGGTTGAGAGCTGAGCAAGCTGCTCGCGTCGCTGCCGAATCCGCTCAACCTGAGCCTGACGAACCTCATCTAGCGATCGCGGCAAAGGCAAACCAGCGTCTGCTGTCTGGGAAGTATCTGTCTGGGAAGTATCTGAAGGGCTGCTGGGGTTAGTCTGTGTAGCATTGGGGACACTAGGAGCGGGTTGCGTCTCGCCATTGGGGCGCGGGGCTAAACTCTCAGCGGGCTTAGATGGAGGCGCAGCGGGCTGAGGCGGCGCAAGCGGCGCAACAAGGACTGGCTTAGAAGCATCAGAGTATTGCCGCAAAATATCGAGAATTGGATCGGAGGTGGAAGAAGAATATCCAGGATAGGGCGGTAGTTCAGAAGGCGCAGGTGGGTCAGGTAAAGGATTCAGTGAATAGGGTAATGAGGGCAACGGCTGACGGGCGATCGACGGCAACTCTATCAGCGAATTGGAAATTTCGGGCAAACGATTTTGCTCTGCGGGCGTTAGCTCAACCACGCCCACCGATCGCTTAATTTCTGGCTCTTGAGTGCTCAGGCTGGCGCTGGGCAGAAGAGGAAGCAGCGCAAACAGCAGGGCATGAGCGCCGAAAGAGGCGATCGCCGCAATGGCTGAAGGATTCTGTGCAAATCGATGAAGGGCTGGGGGAAGCGCTGTGATCTGTAAAGCTGGCATAAATCCGATCTCATCAACCGCAATTCTTAAAAATCCTATGATCAGAGTAGCGAAGTTTGGGCTGAATCAGCACAACACTTGTCGGCATTGCTCAATCCGCACTGCTTAACCTGAGGGCGATTTTTTCTGAAAGGGTCGCGGAGCGCTCCTTTCAGAAAAAATCGCTCATGAAATCAGCAATGCCCGATTGTCAACTGCTCATGCACACTCTCTTTCAGTTTCCAGAAGCTTCTCTAGACATCAGGACAGGAGAACCAGGAGAAAAGTTGCAACCAATCCTCATAAGCCCTAGAAAGAAACTCTCCTAAGGCTTCACCATTCTAAGGAGATAAGAGAAGATAATGCTGTTTCGATCGTATCAACAAGATTGTGTGGTGTAAGCGAGTGAATTTCATCCCCCCTTTCGATCTCAACGAACAATTTAAGCTAATTGGTGAAGAGGTTGGCGCTGCCGCGCTAGAGATCCTGGCTTCAGGTCGGTACATTGGTGGTGCTCCGGTCGATCAGTTTGAGCAGCAGTTTGCCCAATACATTGGCACAAGCCACGCCATTGGCTGCAATTCTGGAACTGACGCTCTGTTTTTGGCGCTCCGATCGCTTGACATTGGGGCAGGAGATGAGGTGATTACCTCGCCCTTTACCTTCATTTCCACGGCAGGCGTGATCAGCGCGGTAGGTGCTAAGCCTGTCTTCATAGACATTGATCCCCAGACGTTTAATTTAGATCTGAACCAAATTGAAGCGGCAATTACCCCGCGCACTAAGGCAATTATTCCGGTTCATCTCTTTGGGCAGCCCGTAGACATGACTCGACTGATGGCGATCGCCCATTCCCATAACCTCTGGGTGGTCGAAGATTGTGCCCAGTCTGCCGGAGGCACCTGGCAAGGCAAAAAGCTCGGCAGCATCGGGCACATTGGCTGCTTCAGCTTCTACCCCACTAAAAATCTGGGAGCCTGCGGAGATGGCGGCGCAATGACAACTCACGATGCCACAATCGATGCCAAGCTGCGAATGCTGCGAGACCATGGGCAGCGGCAACGCTATGCCTGTGAAACGATCGGAGTCAACAGCCGCTTAGATGCCCTGCAAGCCGTCATTCTCAGCATCAAACTGCGCCATCTCGATATCTGGAACGCCCAACGACAAGCCATTGCCGATCGCTATGACTCCATGCTTCAGCCGCTACCTGGAATAGTGACCCCTCAGGCAATCGCGGGTGGCACAAGCGTTTGGAATCAATACACGATTCGCTTATTGGATACAGATCGGTTAATAGACTCAGGGCAAGTGCTAGATTCAGGCGATCGTGCCAAAGATTTGAGTCAGCACCGCAGAGACCAAGTTCGCCAACAGCTTCAGCAGCAGGGAATTGGCTCAATGGTGTACTATCCGATACCTCTGCACCTTCAGCCCGTCTATGCTGAGTTAGGCTACAGGTCTGGCGATCTGCCCATTGCTGAACAGATGGCGCGCGAAGTTCTTAGCTTACCGATGTTCCCAGAACTATCGCTCGTGCAGCAGGAGCAAGTAGTCTATACCCTAAAGGATTGCCTCATTCAAACTTAAAGTCAGGTTCTAAACCCGATCACTTTTTGAGAGGGGTGTAGTGTTTTGAGAGGAGCATAGAGAACCCCTCTCAAAAAAATGATTAGAGAACCAACCTGAACTGAAACCATACAGCAATAAGGAAAGAAGAGAGGAAGGTGCGATCTGAAGCACACTCTAGTACTCTGATGACCGCATTTCCATTTTTGGACGGATATTTTTGCTTCTGAAATTAACTTCTGCCCAATAGCGGACATAGTTAAGATAAGCCTTAGCCTGCTCTAGATTGCTCTTTTTCCAGGTCAAAATATTGGGGTTAAACGTAGAGGCTGTCGGAGCGGAGGCACGAGGGCTGCAAGCGCTGGGCACATAGTGAGCTGTAAAGGACTTTCTAGAATAATTTGGATTTTGATTAGAAAAAGCTCCATGAATTAAAAACGGATGCCACAACAGTACCGAACCCTTCTGAAGCGGCATTGGCTGGAATTCGTACTTCTGCTCATCAATCAGTTTTTTTATTTTGACAACATATTCTTCATGATCTTCAAAATTTTCAGCTTGCTTACTAATTAATGGGCCTCTGTGGCTCTTAGGCACCACAAAGAAGGCTCCCGAATCTTCATGAATCGTTTCAAGCGCAAACCAGCAGGCAATCAAATTTCCGGGAGGCGTACTGTCCAGGTAGTAATGATCTTGATGGGGTACTGTTCCAGTCGACTTATCAAAAAACATAGTTTGCCAAACAATATATTTCTCGTAGCTGCCAATGAGCGACAGGAGCTGAGAAATGCGGTTTGAATAGACAATCTTTTCAGTGAGCGATTTAAATCCTTTTTGAAAAACAAGCTCGTTAGGATGAAGAATCGATCGCTCTATAAATCCTTTTTCATTGATCTGTAAGCGTTCAGCTCGGTTAGTATCTTGAGACCTGAAGTAGTATCCCTTAGAAGATTTGAGATGTTCATAGCTTTTGGAGAAGGAGTCAAGCTCGGCTTCAGAAATAACGTCCTTTACGACTACATATCCGTTCTCGCTGTAATAATCTTTAATGCTTTCAGTTTCCTGAATCGAGAAGTAATGAATCATAGAAATTACTATCCTTTCGTAGGCGTACCTACTGTAAATTTCTGAATTCCGAATCCTCTCCAGGAAGAAGCTTATAAAGTGTGAATAAAGATGCTATGGCGATCCCAAAGAGTTTGTGAGAAGTGGGGCGTAGCCTACTCCACCTCTCACAAACTCATATGCCAATTGAACTGATTGAATCAGGTTTGTTGCTACCCTCCAACCAGGGTAATTCCACGCCTAATTGAAGCTGACCGACGCGGATTCTTTGAGAGTGCTAATGAACCCTTTACGACCCAAGACGATCGCCCTGTAAGGTTCAGAGAGACTTGAAAAAAGCAGCAGAGGACTAACCCTCTGCTGCTTTTTTTACTTTTTACTAACGGGCGAGGAGGGATTCGAACCCCCGACACCGTGGTTCGTAGCCACGTGCTCTGGTCCACTGAGCTACACACCCTTGTAGCGTACAATTTCTTGTAACGATTCACATCGTAGCATACAAAATTCTCTGCCGCAAAATCTCATGTCACAAAATCCTTCTTCTGAATCTCTCACCCACCTAGATGCTCAAGGGCAGGCTCAAATGGTGGATGTTTCTGCAAAGGGGCAGACCGTGAGAACGGCGATCGCCGTAGGTCGGGTGCGAATGCTGCCAGAAACATTCACTGCCATTCAGTCGGGCAATGCGCCCAAGGGAGATGTTTTGGGTACGGCGCGGCTGGCTGGCATTATGGCGGCTAAACAAACCGCAAACCTGATTCCGCTCTGCCATCCTTTGCCGATTCACAAGGTAGAGGTGAAAATTACGCCGGATGCTGAGCTACCGGGCTATCAAATTCAGGCTGAGGTGAAAATTAAAGCCGAAACCGGAGTGGAAATGGAGGCGCTGACGGCGGTTTCGATCGCGGCGCTCACGCTGTATGACATGGCGAAGGCGTTGGAAAAATCCATTCAGATTGAAGCTATCTACCTATTGCAGAAGACAGGCGGCAAATCTGGCGACTATTCCCTTCTATAGCTGTCGCCAGTTTGCTTAGGACATTTTTGGTGGGGCGCGAGCGCCCCACCAAAAATGTCCCCGTCCTAACCGCCAAGGCGGTTACTATACAATGGAGAGAGAAGATAAGAAATAAAGAGAGAAGATCAAGACAGGAAACTCTCATCTTCGCCCGTTCCTTACCCCGCACAATCTATGCCTCCCCGTTGGTCTCGTAAGCCCGATCGCAAAGACGCTGACTTCCGCAAGCTCGACGACCGGATGACTTTTGCGGTACATGTGGCTGCTTTTGGTTGCTTTAATTCTGGAGCCTGGTTTGCTCGCATTATTCAAGAGGCAGACTGGACATGGACTATATGGTTTACAGGTATTTCGCTGGCAATTTTAGTCAGCCACGCGGTCTATATTTTTGCGATCGCCGACTATTCTGATCCCGCTGCCTCTTCCCGTCAGGGTTAACTTTTTTGGAGTCAAATCTTATGGCTAACTCAAGTGAATCGATCGAAAAATTGGCTGGAGCGATCGGTGAGAACGTCTATATAGACGTAGCGAAGTGGCATCTTTATCTGAATGACGCTCATTTATCGACTCCCCTAGCCGAGCAGTTTTATCCTCTATTAAGCCAAGGCAGTATCTCAGAAGAACAAGTTTCAGAGGTGCTCAAAGGAATTTCTATTAAGCTGGGGGGTGGCAAGCGAGAAGTTCCTTTATCTGACCTGCTGCCGATGCAGTCTCAGGTGCATCTGATGGATGTTCTAGAAGAGTTTCAGCGAAATTTATAGACCAGCACTGCATCTCTAAAGCATCGCTCAAAGCATTGCTCTAGTCATAGCCACTACTTAATCAAGTGCAAAGCGTCTTAACACCTGTGGCTCTACATAACTAAAAGAAGAGGGTTGCGCCATGTTGCCGCAACCCTCTTCTTTTACGTATCAAGACGTCAATTGAGTCTAGACATGTTCTCTAACACGCTCTTCAATGATGCTGGTTTCAAACACCGAATTGTAGAGGAAACCCGCCAGAATCGCACCCAGGATTGGAGCTAACCAGAACAACCAGAGTTGACTAATCAGCTCGACGCCCGCAAACAAAGCGACGCCTGTGCTACGTGCAGGGTTAACCGAGGTGTTGGTGATGGGAATGCTGATCAAGTGAATCAGAGTTAGAGCCATGCCGATCGCAATCGGAGCAAAACCTTGAGGTGCCCGACGATCGGTTGCGCCCAAGATGATCATCAAGAACATGAAGGTGAAAACAACTTCAGCAATGAAGCAGGCTACCAGCGCATAGCCACCTGGAGAATGCACGCCAAAGCCATTAGTAGCCAGCGGATTGCTTCCTGTCAGGGCAAATCCTTCCCTACCGTTAGCAACCAGGAAGATGAGTCCACCCGCCAAAGTTGCGCCCAAAACTTGAGCAATGATGTAAGGCAAAAGCTCAGATCCGGGAAAGCGCTTGCCTGCCCACAGCCCAAAAGATACCGCCGGATTGAGATGGCAACCGGAGATATGACCGATCGCATAGGCCATGGTCAAAACCGTTAGACCGAAAGCGAGAGATACGCCCAAGAAACCTAAACCGAAGAAATTAGAAGCTCCATCAGGTGCCGCAGCATAGGGGAAACCAGCCGCAAATACGGCGCTACCGCAACCGCCAAGCACCAGCCAAAATGTGCCGATAAATTCAGCAATACAGCGCTTTGTAAGTGGCATTTTATTAACTCCTTAACAGGGATCGAGGTGAAGTGATATCAGACATGGCATTCGAGAGGGGGCTATTCACTAGCTGTCTCAATTCAGCGCTTTGAGCCAAAGAAACAATCGCTAGGTCTCTGTGGTTCTACTGAAGTTTCAAAATTCTACAGTAGAGACGCAGTCACTCAACTTTTGCGCAACCAAACCTTAACAAATTTAAGGCTTGGGGCATTATTACGCATTGAGTCTCAGCTTTTTGTATCTTAAAAAGATATAGAAATAATATCGGCAAAGAGAACTTTAGAAGGTGTTGCTCATTGCTTTGAGTCAGTTTTTATCTAAGTTTTTTATTCAAGTTTTGGTAGTGCCCTGAAGGGCAGGATAGAATAGGGAATGGCACTAATAAAGTTTTGAGCGGGAGTCACTGACGATGACAATGCAGACCTGTCCAAGTTGTGGGGCACAAGAGATTCGTCGCAATGGTC
>JAESFK010000613.1_pt1 | contig 16106 bp, 15 predicted proteins | sample 9269391 | NCBI WGS metagenome assembly JAESFK01 (sample SAMN14506231, study PRJNA617097) | algae metagenome | isolation source: Drouetiella hepatica UHER 2000/2452 and co-occurring heterotrophs from... | place: Slovakia: Slovak Paradise National Park, Hrabusice, Kosice Region | collected 2000-01-01
TCGGTGCCGCTCGAGGGAACCGCCGCGCTCGCCCTCGTCAAGACCGGAACGCTCGTCGACGAGGACGGCGACGGGATCGCCTCGGCCGGCGAGGTCATCGACTACGGCTTCCGGGTGACGAACACCGGCACGGTGACGCTCACCGACGTCGAGGTCTCCGACCCGCGGCTCGGCGGGATCGTCACCTGCCCGGCCGCGCCCCTCGCCCCGGGCGAGTCGGTCGACTGCTCGGTCGTGGCCTACGGCGTCACGGCGGCCGACGCCGCCGCCGGGTCGATCCGCAACGTCGCGGTCGCCACGGCCGTCAGCGACACCGCGGGGGTCCCGGACCCGGCGCCTGACCAGAGCAGCGCCGTCGTCGAGTCCCGCCCCGGTGCGGGCATCGAGCTGACCAAGAGCGCCCGCCTGCTCGACGAGGACGGCGACGAGCGTGCCGACGCCGGCGAGCGCATCGAGTACACGTTCTCGGTCCGCAACTCCGGCCGGACGCCGCTCACCGACGTGCGCCTGACCGACGCCATGCTCGGTCTGGCCGGTGCCCTCTGCACCGCAGGGCCGCTGGCGCCGGGGGCGACCCAGACCTGTCCCGGCCTGAGCCGCACGCACGAGGTCACCGCGGCCGAGGTCCGCACCGGCGAGGTCGTCAACCGCGCGAGCGTGGCGGCCACCGACCCGTACGACGCTGTGGTCTCCTCCGCCGACACGGTGGTCGTCGAGGCGACCGAGGACGCGGTCCCGCCGCCGGCCGGCGACGGTGGCGGGCTGGCCCAGACCGGTGTCGAGCTGCTCCGAGGCCTGGCCCTCGGCCTGCTGCTCGTGCTCGCGGGCCTGCTCGCCGTGCTCGCCTCCCGGCGCCGCGGCTCCGGGGCGGCACCCACCCACCGCGCGTGATGCACTGAAGACCCCTACGAGAGGACGCACGTCGTGACACCCAGGACGCGGGCCACCGCCGCCCTGACCACCCTCCTGATCGCCACCGGCCTGGCCGGGTGCTCGGGCGACGACGCCGAGCCCACCCCCACGGGCAGCGGGGCGCTCCAGACCGTCACCGCGGCACCGCCGAGCAACCAGCCGGCCGGCGCCATCAAGGAGCTGAGCGACGTGCGCTGCGAGCAGGACGGCAAGGACTGGTCCTTCTCGGCCACGCTGACCAACGAGGGCACCGAGAAGACGACGTACACGGTGCTGGTCGCGGTCGCGAAGAAGGAGGGCGGCACGGTCGTCGGCAGCACGACCCTCACGAAGACGCTCGACGGCGGCGACTCCGCGGAGCTCGAGGCGGAGGACTTCTACTCCGGGGACGAGAAGGCCGAGGACGTGCAGTGCGTGCCGTCGGCCACGAAGGCCGCCGCCGGCTGAGCGGTCGCACCGGCACCACGCGCGTCGGCGTCGGTGGGCGCGGGCATACTGGTGGATCGTGTCCGCCGACCCCGTGACGACCCCGTCCGCCACCGCCCGCATCCCCCGCGAGATCTGGGTCCTCATCGCGGCCGCGTTCGTCATCGCCCTCGGGTTCGGGCTGATCACCCCGGTCCTCCCGCAGTTCGCGCAGAGCTTCGGGGTGGGCGCGACGGCGAGCAGCGTCGTCGTCAGCGCGTTCGCCTTCCTCCGGCTCTGCTTCGCCCCTGCGGGCGGCCGGCTCATCGCGCGCCTCGGCGAGCGGCCGATCTACCTCGCGGGCCTCGTCATCGTCGCGGTCTCCACCGGCGCCACGGCCTTCGCCGGGTCGTACTGGCAGCTGCTCGTCTTCCGTGGGCTGGGCGGCATCGGCTCGGTGATGTTCACCGTGTCCGCCGTCGCGCTGATCGTCCGCCTCGCGCCACCGTCGATCCGGGGCCGCGTCGCCTCGGCCTACGCGTCCGCCTTCCTCATCGGCGGGGTCGGTGGCCCGGTCGTCGGTGGCGTGCTGGGCAACCTCGGGCTCCGGGTCCCGTTCCTCGTGTACGCCGTGGCCCTCCTCGTCGCCGCGGGCATCGTCGGTGTCTTCCTCAAGGGTGCGTCGCTGCGTCCGCAGGAGGGCGACCCGGTGCTCCCGGTGATGTCCGTCCGCGACGGGTGGAAGGACAGCGCGTACCGGGCGGGGGTCGCCGCGGGCTTCGCGAACGGCTGGGCGAACTTCGGTGTCCGCAACGCGATCCTGCCGTTGTTCGCGGCGGTGGTCATCGGGCGGCAGCCGTGGGTCGCGGGCATGGCCCTGGCCGTCTTCGCGGCCGGCAACGCCGTCGGCATCACCGTCGCCGGGCGCAGCTCGGACCGGGTGGGCCGCAAGCCGTTCATCGTCACCGGGCTCATCGTGTCGGGGGTCGCGACGGCAGCCACCGGGCTGGCCACCGGGCTCGTGAGCCTCGTCGTCCTGTCGGTGGTGGCCGGCATGGGCGCCGGCACCCTGAACCCCGCCCTCCAGGCCTCCCTCGCCGATGTGGTCGGACGCGAGCGCAACGGCGGACCGGCGCTCGCGGCGTTCCAGATGTCGATGGACACCGGCACGATCATCGGGCCCATCCTCGCCGGGCTGCTCGTCGACCACGGCAGCTACGGGCTGGCCTTCGTCGTCACCGGGGCGGTCACCATCCTCGCCGCGCTGCCGTGGCTGAGGGCCCGTGAGACGCATCCGGTGCGCCGGGCCGCCGCACCCGCCTGACGCCGGCCCGGCCGCCTGGCCCGCCCGGCCGCTGGTTCGAGGTGACGCGCGACCGCATCCGGGTCGGGTTTCACCTCGACCGGGCGGAGCCCACGGCCGTTCGAGGTGATGGGCGACCGCATCCGGGTCGGGTTTCACCTCGACCCCGGGAGAACTCCGGGTGGCGCGCCCGGCCCGCGGGTCCTTGCGTCCCGCGGGTCGGCGCCCCTGCAGTCCTCACCCTAGGTGGCGCGAGCACCGTTGCGCCTCACCTGTTCCGTGCCTCACACCCGGAGGGTCAGGATCGCGTCGCCTCCACCTCGTGCACCTCGCGAGGCATGACGAGGGAGGCGAGCAGCATCGTCACCGACACCGCCGCCGCGACGACGAACACGGCCCCGAGCGCCGGGGCGAGGACACCGGCGGGGAGCGACTCGAGGTCGGACGGCGTGTGCCCGAGCCGCTGGCGGACGACGGTGTTGGCGACGGCTCCGAAGGCCGCGACCCCGACCGCGCTGCCCACCGAGCGGGCGAAGATCGACGCGCTCGTCGCGACGCCGCGCTCGTGCCACGGCACGGACGACTGGGCGGCGACGAGCGAGGGGCTGGCCACGTAGCCGAACCCCAGCCCGAGCACCAGGCAGGCCCCGGCCAGCAGCCACACGGAGCTCTGCGGCCCGACGAGGAGCAGCAGCCCGGAGCCGGCGACCGCGAGCACCGACCCGATGAGCAGCGTCGTCCGGAACCCGAGCCGCAGGTACAGCCGCCCGGAGGTCGACGCCGCGATCGGCCAGCCCATCGTCATCGCGGCGAGCGCGAACCCGGCGACGATCGCCCCGGTGCCGAGCACGCCCTGCGCGTAGAGCGGCACGTACGAGGTGAGGCCGAGGAGCATCACCCCGACGACGAGCGACACGAGCATCGCCCCGCCGACGACCCGGTGGCCGAACACCCACAGCGGGAGGACCGGCTCGGGGGCCCGCCGCTCGACGACGACGAACGCGGCGAGCAGCACCGCCGACCCGACGAACAGCCCGATGCTCACCGGGGACGCCCACGCCCACAGCACGCCGCCCTCGAGCAGCGCGACGAGGAGGGCGACGGTCCCGAGCAGCAGCAGGGTGATGCCGGCGTAGTCGATGCGCGGCCGCTCGGCGGCGGGTCGCGGCTCCTCGGTGAAGCGGCGCCAGAGCATCCAGGCCGCGGCGGCGCCGAGCGGCAGGTTGACGAAGAAGATCCAGCGCCAGGTGAGGGCCTCGGAGAAGATGCCGCCCAAGGTCGGGCCGACGAGCGAGCTGACGGCCCACACCGAGGCGATGTAGCCCTGGACGGAGGCCCGCTCCGCGACGCTGTAGATGTCGCCGACGATGGTCATCCCGATGGGCTGGATGGCCCCGGCGCCGAGGCCCTGGACGGCGCGGAAGGCGATGAGCGAGGGCATCGACCAGGCCAGCCCGCAGAGCAGCGAGCCGAGGACGAAGAGCCCGACGCCGACGAGCATCACGGTCTTGCGCCCGAAGAGGTCGGCGACCTTGCCGTACACGGGCACCGACACGGCCTGGGCGAGGACGTAGACGGAGAAGAGCCACGGGAACTGGGAGAGGCCCCCGAGGTCGCGGACGACGGCGGGCACGGCGGTGGCGAGGATCGTCGCGTCGATCGCCACGAGGCCGGTCGAGAGCATCACCGCGAGCAGCACCGGTCCCCGCTCGCTGCGCAGGCCGACACTCGCCCGCGACACCCGGGCCGTCGAGGGGGAGGTCACCGCAGGGCCAACTCCGCGACGGGACGGTGCATTCCTCGCGCGCGCGGCACTACCAGCTCGTCTCGACGCACGAACGGGTGCCGCGGGGTTCGACCTGGAGCGTCGCGTGGTCGATGCCGAACTCCTCGCGCAGCCGCGCGCCGGCCTCCTCGAGGACCCGCCCGGGGTCGGCGCCGTCGGCGCAGACGAGGTGCGCGGTGGCGACGTGCATCCCCGAGGTGAGGGTCCACAGGTGGAGGTCGTGGACGTCGACGACGTCGGCGACCCCCCGGAGGGCGGCCTCGGCGGAGTCGGGATGGATGCCGGCCGGCGCGTGCTGCCCGAGGACGGCGACGACCTCCCGGCCGAGCAGCACGGCGCGCACCGCGACGAAGGCCGCGATGGCCAGGGCGACCACCGTGTCCCACACGGGGTTCCCCGTGGCGGCGATGAGGGCGGCGGCGGCCAGGACCCCGACCGAGCCGACGGTGTCGGCGACGACCTCGAGGTAGGCGCCCTTGACGTTGATGCTCTCGGAGGCGCCGCCGCGCAGCAGGAACAGGGACACGAGGTTGACGGCCAGGCCCAGCGCGCCGACGACGAGCATCGCGCCGGTGGCGACCTCGGGGGTCGACCCGGCGCGGCCGACGGCCTCGACGACGATGTAGCCGGCCACCCCGAGCATCAGCAGCACGGCCAGGCCCGAGGCGAAGACCTCCGCGCGGTAGGAGCCGAAGGTCCGGCGGCCGGTGGAGTCGGGGCGGGTGGCGATGCGGGTCGCGACGAGGGCGGCGCCCAGCGCGACGACGTCGGCGGCCATGTGTCCCGCGTCGCTGAGCAGGGCGAGCGAGCCGGAGAGCAGCGCGGCGACGAGCTCGACGACGAAGAAGGCCCCGACGAGCACGAATGCGACCCGCAGCCGCCAGCGGTGCTGGGCGCCGGCGTGCCCGGCGGGGGCGTGGGAGTGGCCGTGCCCGGCACCCATCGGCTCGCCTCCTCCACGCGTGGGACGTCTCACCGACGACGCTACCCGCCGCGCTACGGTGCGGCCGTGAGCGCCCCGCTGACCGAGACCGAGTGCCGGGTCCTCGACGCCCTCGACGAGGACGAGCTCGTCGCGAGCCTCGTCGCGCTGGTCCGCGTGCCGAGCGTCACCGGGTCGGCGGCCGAGGGGGAGGTCCAGCACCTGCTCGCCGGGTGGTTCCGGGAGGCCGGGCTCGAGGTCGACCTCTGGTCCGAGGACCTCGGGGCTTTGCGTGCCGACCCCGGGTTCCCGGGCACCGAGGCGCCCCGCACCGAGGCGTGGGGACTGGTCGGCACGACCCCGGGTGAGGGCTCGCCCGCGCTCGTCCTCCAGGGCCACGTCGACGTCGTGCCCATCGGCGACCCGGCGGCGTGGGCGCACGACCCCTTCGCCGCCGTCGTGCGCGACGGCCGGCTCCTCGGGCGCGGGGCGTGCGACATGAAGGCCGGGGTCGCCGCCAACCTCGCGGTCGCCCGGGCCCTGCACCGCTCGGGGGTGCGCCTGCGGGGACGTCTCGCGCTGCACTCCGTCGTCGGGGAGGAGGACGGCGGGCTCGGCGCCTTCGCCACGCTGCGCCGCGGCCACACCGGCGAGGCTGCGGTCATCACCGAGCCGACGAGCGGGCGCCTGCTGACCGCCAACGCGGGAGCCCTGACCTTCCGGCTCGAGGTCGGCGGGCTCGCGGCCCACGGCAGCACGCGGCTCGAGGGGGTCTCGGCCCTCGACACCTTCGCCGTGGTCCACGCGGCGCTGCGCCGGCTCGAGGCGGAGCGGAACACCGACCCCGACCCGCTCTTCGCCGGGACCCGGCTCCCGTACGCGATGTCGGTCGGGCGGGTGCAGGCCGGCGACTGGGCGAGCAGCGTGCCCGACCTCCTCGTCGCCGAGGGCCGCTACGGCGTCGCCCTCGGCGAGGACCCCGCGGCCGCGCGGGCGGCCTTCGAGCGGTGCGTCGCAGCGGCCGCGGCGGAGGACGCGTGGCTGCGCGACCACCCCCCGGTCGTCACCTGGCCGGGTGGGGCCTTCGCCTCCGGCCGGCTCCCCGAGGGGCACGCCCTGGCCGACGAGGTGGCCGCGGCGGCGGAGGCCGTCGGAACGCCCCGTCCCCGGGTGGCGGGCGCCCCCTACGGCTCGGACCTGCGGCTCTACGCCGCGGCCGGCGTGCCGACCCTCCAGTACGGCCCCGGCGACGTGCGGCTCGCGCACTCGCCGCGCGAGTCGGTGCCGCTCGCCGAGGTGCTCGCCGTGGCCCGGGCGCTCACGGTGCTGGCCGTCCGCCGCCTCGGAGCCCACTGACGCGCACCCCCGACGTTGAGGCGCCGTTGTTGGTGCCACGCGCGCCCGCCGCGTACGGTCGGGCCACGACCCTCGACGAGGAGGCCCGCCATGCCCCTGGACAACCCGTTCTACACCGCCGAGATGCAGGGGCCGTACGAGCTCCTGCGGGTCGGCCGCTTCGAGCTCGAGGAGGGCGGGGTCATCCCCGACCTGCACCTCGCGGTCGCGACCTACGGCGAGCTGAACGAGGCCCGGGACAACGCGATCCTCGTCCCGACGTGGTTCTCGGGCACGCACGCGACGTGGTGGCAGGTCTACCTCGGGGAGGGCCGGGCGCTCGACCCCTCGCGGTGGTTCATCGTGGTCGTCAACCAGATCGGCAACGGGCTGTCGACCTCGCCGCACACGACCGACGACCCGTCCATCGCGATGTCGCGCTTCCCCGACGTGCGCATCGGCGACGACGTCCGTGCCCAGGAGCAGCTGCTGCGCGAGCACTTCGGCATCGAGCGGCTGGCCCTCGTCGTCGGCGGGTCGATGGGTGCCCAGCAGACCTGGGAGTGGGCGGTCCGCTTCCCCGACAAGGTGCTGCGCGCCGCGCCCATCGCCGGCACCGCGCAGAACACCCCCCATGACGTCCTCTTCACGAAGACGCTCCTCGACGCCATCACCTCCGACCCGGGATGGAACGGCGGCGAGTACGCCTCGCACGAGGACGTGGCGGCGGGGCTGGCCCGGCACGCCGACATCTGGGCGACGATGGGGCTGAGCACCGAGTTCTGGCGCAGCGAGTTCTGGCGGGGCATCCCGCCCGTCGCCGAGGGGCTGGAGTTCTCGACCTACGAGGAGTTCCAGCAGAACTTCATCCGGCTGCTCTTCGGGATGATGGACCCCAACGCGCTGCTGTCGATGGGCTGGAAGTGGCAGCGCGGTGACGTCGCCCGCAACACCGGCGGCGACCTCGCGGCGGCCCTCGGCCGGATCACCGCGAAGACCTTCGTCCTGCCGATCGACGAGGACATGTTCTTCCCGCCCCGCGACTGCGAGCGCGAGCAGCAGCTGACACCGAACAGTGAGCTGCGGGTGCTGCACAGCATCGCCGGCCACTTCGGGCTCTTCGGGTTCGAGCAGTCCTACCTCGACGAGCTCGACGCCCACCTGCGCGAGCTGCTCGACCGCGAGGTGTGACTCCGCCGCGGGGGCGGGCCCTGACGCCGCCCCCGCCCGGATGGAAGAGTGGTCGCCATGAGCGACGCCGACGTGACCATCGACGGGCTGCCCGAGCGGTACGCCACGACGCGGCCGGTGGTCGAGGACGCGCCCGAGGTCGCCGCCCTGCTCGCCGCCCACCAGCGGGCCGCGAAGGGCTCCACGGGTGTCGACCCCGAGGCGGTGCTCGCCCAGCTGGTCGGGACCGGCTCGTGGACGCGTCGCCAGGTCCTGGTGCGCGATCCCGAGGGTCGGCTGCTCGCCTGGCTCTCGGTGCACGACCGGGCCGCCGGGCGGGTGCTCGTCGAGGCGACCGTGTCGCCCGAGCTGCCCGAGGACGAGGCGGACGCCCTGGCCGGGGTGCTCTTCGCCGCCGGGGAGCGGCACGCGCGCGACATCGGCCGCATGCGCCGGCTGCGCACGACGCTCCTCGACTCCGGCGCCTACGCCGACGACCCGCGCCAGCAGCGCTGGCTCGACGCGGCCGGGTACCGGTGCACGCGTACGTGGCTGCAGATGACCCGGCCGGTGCTGCCCGAGGAGGAGTCGTCGCTGCCGGGACCCCGCGAGGGCGTGGTCGTGAGGCCGGTCGACCGGCACGAGGACGGGCTGCCGGTCGCGCAGGACCTCCAGGCCGTGCACCGCGTGCTCGAGGAGTCGTTCCAGGACCACTTCAGCTCCTACCGCGAGAGCTTCCCGGAGTTCGTCATGCGGCTGCGCGAGGACCCCGGGCACCGGTGGGACCACTGGTGGCTCGCGACCGTGGAGACCGACGAGGGCCCGCTCCCCGCCGGAGCGCTGGTGTCGACCGTGCTGCGCGCGGACGCCACGGGCCACGAGGGCAGCTACGTCGACTACATCGGGGTGCACCGGCGGGCGCGAGGGCGCGGCGTGGCGAAGGCGTTGCTGCACACCGTCATCGCCGACGCCGCCCGTCGGGGCCGCAACCGTGTCGGCCTCGAGGTCGACGCGGACTCGCCGACCGGGGCCGACGGCCTCTACACCTCGATGGGCTGGGTCACCGACTACCGGACCCAGTCGTGGCACCAGGACCTCGACCTCTGAGGTCGAGGCGCTCGCGGGTCAGCGGGCGATGTCGACGACCAGGCGGGTCGGGGCGGAGAGCAGCGAGACGCGGAACGGCCGCTGCTCGCCGGTGACCCCGATGAACTGCTGCCCGTAGCCCTCGAAGCCGCCCCAGATGGGGTCCGCCGCAGCGATGCCGGTGCCCTCGAGCGTGGCCGGGAGCGGGCCGTCGGGGCTCGGCGCGGACTCGCCGGGGATGTCGACGGAGGTCACCAGCACCTCGAGCCAGGCGTCGCCCGGCACGTCGCGGCGCTCGCCCGAGCCGTCCTCGATCGGGGCGTCGACCCAGCGGACGCGGTAGGTCGGCTTGCCGTCGAGGCTGAACTGGTAGACGACGCGGTCGTAGCCGGTGTGCTTCCCGACGCGGGACTCGACCCCGATGCCGATGCTCGTGCCGAGCTCGGGCCAGGTCGAGGTCTTCTTCTCCCCGAGCGAGAACCCCGCGAGGGTGGCGGACGCACTCGGGGTGGGGGAGGCGGAGGACGCGGTGGGCGTCGGGCTCTCGGAGCTCGCCGAGGGGGACGGGCTGAGCGAGGTGCTCGGGCTCGGGTCCGGCTCGGGCTCCTCGGACGTGCAGGCGGCGACCGCGAGGAGCGCGAGGGACGCCGTCGCGACCGCCGTGGCGCGGGCGACTCGAGCCGTCCGTCGGGTGGGGCTGGCGGCGGACGGCGTGCTCATCGGTGATCCCTTCACGGTTCCATCGTCGCGGACCGCGACGCTCACCCGTGGGACGTCGGGGGAGGGCGTGCCGTTCCGGCGGCTCAGTGCACGACGGTGCGGGCGCCGTCGCGCGGGACGCTCGTGATGTTGCGGACCCGCGGTGGCTCGGGGCCGAGGGACTCGACGTCGTGGGCGAGGAGCACCTCGCGCAGCACGGCGACCGCCTCCATCAGCGAGAACCCGGCGCCGATGCAGCGACGCACCCCGCCGCCGAACGGGATCCACGTGTTCGGGGCGGGCTGGCCGCCGAGGAAGCGCTCGGGGCGGAAGGTGCCGGGGTCCGGGTGGCTCTCGGCCCGGGAGTGGGCCAGGAGGATCGAGGCCGCGACGGTGGTGCCGGCCGGCAGGTCGAGCCCGCCGATCCTGGCCGGGGCGCGCAGCACCCGGACGACCATCGGGATGACCGGGTGCAGGCGCATCGCCTCCTGGACGAGGGCCTCGAGCAGGTCGTCGTCACCCGTGCGCGCGGCCGCGCGGGCCCGGGCGCGCAGGGCGGGGTCGAGCCCGATCTCGTGGAGGGTCCAGGCCAGCGCGCTCGCCGTGGTCTCGTGCCCGGCGAGCAGGAGGGTGACGAGCTGGTCGCGCAGCTCGTCGTCGGTGAGCCGGTCGCCACCGTCGTCGACCCGGAGGAGCCGGGAGAGCACGTCGTCGCGGTGCTCGAGGTCGGGGCCGGCCCGGCGCTCGCGGATCTCCTCCCGGATCAGCACGTCGAGGGCGGCCGTGCGCTCGGCGGCGCGTCGCCACATCCCGACGTGGCGCAGCCGCGGGACGGCGTAGCCGAGGAAGACGAGCGGGCTGACGTCGACGAGGTCGCGCACGAGCGGTCGGAGACGCTCGAGCCGGGCCTCGTCGGTGACGCCGAACACCACGCGGAGGATGACCTCGAGGGTCAGCGCGTTCATCCGGTCGAGGGCCCGAAAGGGGACGCCCGGGGTCCACGCCCCGACCTCGGTCTTGGCCAGACCGGAGACGAGGTCGGCGTAACCGCGCAGGGCCCGTCCCGAGAAGGCGGGGGTGAGCAGGGCGCGGGCGCGCCGGTGGCCCGCGCCGTCGAGCAGCAGCACGGAGTGCGGGCCCATCACCGGGCCGAGGAGGGAGTTGGCCTCGCCGGCGTGGAACACCTCGGGGTCGCCGGCGAAGATCTCGCGCACCGCGCCGGGGTCGGCGAAGAGGACGATGTCGCGACCGGTCGGGAGCAGCCGCACGGTGAAGGCGTCGCCGTACCGGCGGTGCAGGCGGGGGACCCAGCGGTGCCTCAGCCGCATCATCCCGACGCTCTGCACGACGCGGGGGAGGCGGGGCCCGGGCGGGAGGTGGCGAGCGTCGTCCATGGCTGCTCCTCCTGCTCCTGCCGGTGGCCCGAGCCTAGCCCCGGGAGGTCGCGGACCAGGCGGCCCGGACCTCGTCCACCACGTCGGCGGCCTGGCGCAGTCCGGAGCGGGCGGCGTCGGCCCGGCGGGCGGGGTCGAGGACGTTCCTGCCGATGTCGGCCAGGGCGCGGGCGTCCGGGGCGAGGACGGCGGAGCGGGTGCTGCCGATCCGGCCCAGCTGGGCGGCGATCGAGGTCGCCTTCGTCAGGGAGCGCGGGAGCGGGGCGATGACGACGACCGGGTCGCAGCCGTCCGCGACGTCGACGTTGGCCGTCGAGCGGACCCCGCCGTCGACGAGCCGGCGGCCGCCCGCCGCGACCGGAGGCCAGACCATCGGGACGGCGCAGCTGGCGGCGACGGCGTGCACGAGGTCGATGCCGCCGTCACGGTCGAGGACGACGAACTCGCCGGTGTCGGCGTCGACGGCCGTCACCCGCAGGTCGCGCTCGGGCCACTCCTCCCACGGCACGCGGTGGCGGATGACGGCGACGCGGTCGGCGCCGTCACCGGGGTTGGCGCGCACCGCCTTCCGGCCGATGCGCGCGCGCTTCTCTTCGGCGGTGCCGGGGCGGAGGAGTGCGGGGGCGAGGCGGAGCATCGTCCAGCGCGAGAGGGTCGCCGCGACCTCGCCGGTGGGTGGGGTGAGCTGCGCCTCGTAGAGCTCGGCCAGCGGTGTGCCGCTGCGGACCTGGGCGCCGACGACCGACCCGGCGGACGTCCCGACCACGAGGTCGGCGTCGGTGAGGTCGACCCCCTCGAGGGCGAGGCCGTACAGGAGGCCCAGCTCCCAGGCGATGCCCGTGATGCCGCCGCCGCCGAGGACGAGTGCGCTGCGCGTCATCGCCCCACCGTAGGCGGCGCGGAGGCCGTCCGGGCCCGTCGTACGCTGGCGGCATGGGTCGACGGGTGGCGCTCGCACTGGGTGCCGGCGGAGCACGCGGCTACGCGCACATCGGGGCACTGCAGGTGCTCGAGGACCGCGGGTTCGAGGTCGTCGCGATCGCCGGGACGTCGATGGGCGCCCTCGTCGGCGGGCTCGCGGCGGCCGGGCGGCTCGACCCGTACACCGAGTGGGTCAGCGGGCTCACGCAGTACGACGTGTGGCGGCTGCTCGACATGAACCTCGGTGGGGGAGGCGCGATCCGGGCCGAGCGCATCTTCGGCAAGGTGTCCGAGATCCTCGGCGGAGCGCTCATCGAGGACTGCGCCGTGCCGTTCACCGCCGTCGCGACCGACCTCAACCACCGCCGCGAGGTGTGGTTCCAGCGGGGGCCGATGGCGACGGCGATCCGGGCCTCGGTCGCGATCCCCAGCCTCGTGACACCGATCGTCGTCGACGGCCGGCTGCTCGTCGACGGCGGGCTGATGAACCCGGTGCCGATCGAGCCGACGGCCGCAGTGGTGTCCGACCTCACCGTCGCGGTGAGCCTCCAGGCCGGGCACAGCCGGGGCATGCCCGTCGCTCCCGTGCGCACGCCGAACCCGCTGACCGGCCCGATCGCCGGCTCGGTGCGCTCGTTGACCCACCGGGTCAGCGCCCTGATGGGCGGCGGGCACTCCACCGAGAACGCACCGGACGAGGCGGTCGCCGGCGAGGACGTCGAGCCGGTGACCGAGGGGGGTGGCTCCCCGGCGGTCACCCCGGCACCCGGCTACGCGCCGGCCCCCAAGGAGCTGGCGTCGGCGGAGATCTTCAACCGCTCCTTCGACACGATGGCGGCCCTCATCACCCGGTACCGGATGGCGAGCAACCCGCCGGACGTGCTCGTGTCGGTGCCCTCCGACGCCTGCCGCACGATGGACTTCCACCGGGCGCCGGAGATGATCGCGCTGGGGCGCGAGCTGACGGAGAAGGCCCTCGACGACGCGGGCTACTGAGCGGCCGCTCCGTCCGGGTCGGCAGGGCCGTCGGTGGCGACGCGGGGCGAGGCGCCCTGGAGCTCGTCGATGAGCTCGGAGGCCTGCGCCTTGGTGAGGTCCGCCGGCACCTCGCGGCCGGCCTCGCGGGCCAGGGTCTCGAGGTAGCTCAGCTGGGGGCCGGTGGCGGGCTCGTCACCGGTGGCCCACTGCTCCGGGGGCTTGGTGGCGTCCTGCGGGTCGGTGGTCGGCGTCTGCTCGCTGGTCGGGGTCTGGTCGCTCATCCCTGCACCGTACGGGCGGGGTCCGACACCGGGTGGCTAGCGTCCCGGTATGGACGTCAACCTCAAGTACGCCGTCGTCGAGCGCGAGCGCCGCTTCCTCGTGCGGGCGGTGCCGGACGGAGACGTCGAGCGCCGCGAGGTCGTCGACCGCTACGTCGTCGGGACCCGCCTGCGGCTGCGGGAGGTCCGCGGTGACGACGGGTCGCTGACCCGCAAGCTCGGGCACAAGGTGCGCCTCGGCGTCGGCGCGTCCGAGGTCGCGTGCACGAACCTCTACCTCGACGACGCCGAGTGGGCGCTGCTCGCCGACCTGCCGGCGCGCGTCCTGCGCAAGCGGCGGCACCTCGTCCGGCGGGCGGGCTGGGTGGTGGCGGTCGACGAGCACGAGGACGGCACGCTCGTCGCCGAGATCGACGACGGCGACGCACCGTCGACCCTCGTCCCCGAGTGGCTCGACGTCGTGCCGGAGGTCACGGCCGAGGAGATCTGGACGGGCGCGGCGCTCGCCCGGTAGCTCGCCCGGCGTCCGTCGACGCCGCCCGGACCCGCTCGGCCGCCGGCGGTGGCCCCTACCCGGGAGGGCCCTCCCACGGGTAGCCGGCGGCGACGAACGCGTCCCGGATGGCCGCGCGGTCGCCCTCGACGTCGTCGTGGAACAGCTCGCGCCCGCCGGCGGTCTCGATGACGACCTTCGACCCGCGGCGGTGCACCGCGTCGACGTTCGCCCGGGAAATGACGCGCTCGACCTCGCCGCGCCGCTCGACCCGGATCTCGGTGGGACCGACGTGCAGCACCGCGGAGCTCGTGACGACCCAGGCCGCGAAGGCCAGCCCGAGCAGCAGCCCGATGAGCGGTCGCCCCCACACGAGCCACGACCCGTCGAACGAGGCGAGGAAGCGCAGCGGACCGCCGAACGGCACCCATCCCCGGTCGTCGACGACCCCGGCCAGCCACGGCAACACCCACCCGACGGCCAGCCCGCCACCGCCGAACATCCCCACGACGAACAACCGCCCGGTGCGGTCGAAGCCCCCGATCCGACGTGTCCCCACCCCGTCATCCGCCGTCATGCCCGTCCACGCTACGCGACCTCGCCCGCCGGGGCCCGGGGCTGGATATGCTCCCGGCGACAGCAGGGGTGCCTGCACGGTGGAGTGGGTCGGGGGACGGCGGCATGAACGACGAGATGAGGGTCCGGGACGTCCCGGCCGTGCTCGTGTCCGCGGGGCGCATCCTGCGCCGCTACTGGGCGCCGTTCGTCGTCATCGCGTGCCTCGGCCTGGCCCTGCGCAGCGGCGCGCTGTGGCTGGCCGTCGTCGTCAGCGACGTCAACGCCTTCGCCGCGCAGCTCATCCTCGTGGTCGCGCCGCTGGGCTTCCTCCTCGCGATGATCGCGATGCTCCACCTGACCCGTGGCGGGCTGCCCAACATCGCCGAGCTGTCGCGCCGCGAGGCCCGGCAGGCGCCCACCGAGAAGCGCGAGATGCGCCTCGTCGACGTCGCGGTGAGCGTCCTCGTGCCCTTCCTCGCGGTCTACGTGTCCTACGGGCTCCTCCAGGAGGACCTCTACCGGTTCACGAACGAGGCGGCCTACGCCGAGTTCAACCAGTTCAGCCTCGGCCCGGCGCCGGACATCGACTTCGCCGGCCGGCTGGCGATCTACGACTGGCAGGTCGTCCTCGCGATCGTCGCCATCGCCTGGGTGCTGCGCTACGCGCTCGGCCGCATCGAGAGCGTCACGCGCTTCCTCTGGCTGGCCTTCCTCGGCGCGCTCGTCGAGGTCTACTACACCTCGCAGGTCGCGCAGAAGGTCGCCGACGTCCGGGAGGCCGGGGTCACCTGGGTGCAGGACCGGCGCGCCTCCCGGCTCGTCCTCGACCAGTACGAGCGGGTCGTCGACACGCTGGGTCCGCTCGCGAACCCGGTCGACACGGTGACCGCCTGGCTCTTCGGGCTGCTCGGCGCCGTCGACGCCGTCGTCGTCGTGCCGCTCGCCTGGCTGACGGTCGGCGCCGTCGTCCTGGGCCACAAGCTCTCGGCTCCCGACAAGCCTGCGAGGCAACCGAACCCGCGGTGGGAGCGCATCCCCGAGCCGGTGCGCCGCGCCGGCAGCGGACTCGTCGCCGACGTCCGCGAGCGCTGGTCGGCGTTCTGGAACGGGCTGCGGATGATGGCGACGGCCGGGCTGCTGCCCATGCTGACGTTCTCGATCGCGTTCCTCCTCGTCCTGCGCATCCCGTGGCTCGTCGGCCAGGCCATCCGCCTCGCCGTCGGCCCGCTCCCGACCGACACGTGGCTGGCGTTCTCGCCGATGGAGAAGTCGGTCGGGCTCGCCGTCACGATGGTCCTCGCGGCCGCCCTGCTGGCGGCGGCCATCGACTGGCTCCTCGGCCCGCAGCTGCGCCCGGCGCCCGACGACGACCCGACCGCACCCGAGCGCGTGGACGCCGGCCCGGTCAGCGCGGCAGCCGGAGCGTGACGTAGTCGGGGTCCTCGAACGAGATCCGCAGCTCGACGAACCTCGCGTCCTCCGGCACGGCGATGGCCGGCTCGACCGACCACTCGGCGGGGCGGGGCCGCTCCTCGGGGGGCAGCGCCCCCCGCGCCATCGACTCGATGACGGCCAGGCTCGGGCCCGGGGTGTCCTCGGGGACGCACACCGTCGTCTTCGGGCCGATCCCGTCGGCAACGTGCCCGACGCGGTACTGACGGCCGCGGTCGTCGACGAGGGTCAGCGCGCAGGCCTTGAGCACCTGGTCCGGCGCCGCCCGGAAGTCGAGCCGGACGGTGCGGGCGACCATCCCCTCGGGGAGGGTGAACGCGTCGAAGCCGGCGACGTACTCGCTCCGGGCGCCGCCGAGCCCGTCGAGCCGCACCGAGTAGCGCCGCGTGAACTCACCGTGCGCGTCGGACG
>JAESFK010000614.1_pt1 | contig 16059 bp, 18 predicted proteins | sample 9269391 | NCBI WGS metagenome assembly JAESFK01 (sample SAMN14506231, study PRJNA617097) | algae metagenome | isolation source: Drouetiella hepatica UHER 2000/2452 and co-occurring heterotrophs from... | place: Slovakia: Slovak Paradise National Park, Hrabusice, Kosice Region | collected 2000-01-01
GCCTCAAGGAGGCGCAGCGCCTGGGTTATGCCGAAGCCGATCCGGCCTTCGACATCGAGGGCAATGATACCGCCCACAAACTGTCGATCCTCACCAGCCTTGCTTTCGGAACGGCGATTGCCGCCGACGATATCTATCTCGAAGGCATCACCAATATTTCGATCGACGATATCCATGCCGCCGCCGATCTTGGCTACCGCATCAAGCTGCTCGGCGTTGCGCAGCGCACCGACAGCGGCATCGAGCAGCGCGTGCATCCGACCATGGTGCCGCTCGATTCGGTCATCGCGCAGGTCGACGGCGTGACCAATGCCGTTGCCATCGAATCCGACATTCTCGGCGAATTGCTGATGGTTGGTCCCGGTGCCGGCGGCAACGCGACGGCATCCGCGGTGCTTGGCGATATCGCCGACATCGCCAAAAGCCGTCCGGGCGCCCAGCACGTGCCGGCCTTCGGCCGTCCCGTCACGGCGCTGTTGCCCTACAAGCAGGCGCAGATCCAGAGCCATGAGGGCGGGTATTTCATTCGCCTGAAGGTTCTCGACAAGACCGGCGTTTTTGCCAGCATCGCGACGCGCATGGCGGAAAACCGGATTTCGCTGGAATCCATCGTCCAGCATTCCAAGCAGCACGTCGAGACCGGCGAACCGCAGACGATCATTCTCGTCACCCACGCGACGACCGAGGAATCGGTGCGCACGGCTGTCGCCTCGATCAAGGGCGAAGGTTATCTCGTCGGCGAACCGCAGGTTATCCGGATCGAGCGGCCGAAGACGGCCTGATCCGAAATCGCAGATGAATGTCTTGCGGCCCCATCCGGCTTTGTATCCGGGTGGGGCCGCTTTCGTTGTCGTTTGCGCCTGATGCAAAACCCGCGTACGAACGGTCAAAAGTCATGGGTGTACGATGAGTGATGTACCAGATCCCGTCCAGCGGGCGTTTCTCAATGTCGAGCGTTCGGTGACCGGTCAGCGCTGGGTGTCCAGGCTCGATCAGGCGGGGCAGAACCGTGCGCTTGCCATCAGCCAGGTTCATGGCTTTTCCGACCTCATCGCCCGCGTGCTGGCGGGGCGCGGGGTGACGATGGACGATGCCGTGGAATTTCTCGATCCCACCATCCGCTCGCTGATGCCCGATCCGGGCACGTTGACGGATTGCAGCAAGGCCGCCGCCCGCATCATCGCCGCGATCAAGGCGCGCGAGAAGGTCGCCATTTTCGGGGACTACGATGTCGATGGCGCTGCATCGTCGGCATTGATGTTTCGTTTCCTGCACCATTTCGGCATCGACGCGGAAATCTATATTCCCGATCGTATTTTCGAAGGCTACGGCCCCAATCCCACAGCGATCAATCAATTGATCGACAACGGCGCCCGATTGATCGTCACCGTCGATTGCGGTTCGACCAGCCACGAATCGCTCGCCGCCGCCGAGGCGCGCGGCATCGATGTGGTCGTGATCGACCACCATCAGGTGGCTACAGCGCTGCCGCCCTGCGTGGCGCTGGTCAATCCCAACCGGGAGGACGATCTGTCGGGGCAGGGGCATCTGTGTGCCGCCGGTGTGGTCTTCCTCGTTCTCGTCAACGCGGTGCGCCAGTTGCGTGAAAGCGGCGACAAGCGCGTCGCCTCGTTCGATCTGCTTGCCTTGCTTGACATAGTGGCGCTGGCAACCGTCTGCGACGTGGTGCCGCTCAAGGGCCTGAACAGGGCCTATGTGGTCAAGGGGCTGGTTGCCGCGCGGCACATGCAGAACCCCGGTCTTTCGGCGCTGTTTCGCAAGGCGGGGCTCGGCGGGCCGGTGACGCCCTATCATTTCGGGTTCCTGATCGGTCCGCGTATCAATGCCGGCGGACGGATAGGCGACGCGGCACTCGGTAGCCGGTTGCTTACGCTGGAAGACGAAGGTGCAGCCGAGGAGATCGCCGCAAAGCTCGACGAACTCAACCGCGAACGGCAGGTCATGGAGGTCGCCATGCTGGCCGAGGCGGAAGCCGAAGCGCTGGCGGAATATGGCACCGGCGAATCGGCCTCGATCATCGTCACCGCGCGCGAAAACTGGCATCCGGGCATTGTCGGCCTCCTGGCCGCACGCCTGAAGGAAAAGTTCCGCCGTCCGGCCTTTGCCATCTCGTTCGACGCGAATGGCAAGGGAACCGGGTCCGGCCGCTCGATCAGCGGATTCGATATCGGCAAGATCGTTCGCGCAGCAGTCGATAACGGTCTTCTGGTCAAGGGCGGCGGTCACGCGATGGCAGCTGGCCTGACAGTCGAGCGCGCCAATCTCGGCAAGCTGCGGCACTTCTTCGACGAGAAGGCGCAGAGTATCGTCAAGGACCTTGTCTCGGCCGAAACGCTGAAGATCGACGGCGCTCTGGGGGCCGCCGGCGCCAATCTGGCGTTGATCGACCAGCTTGAGCAGGCAGGCCCGTATGGGGCGGGGCATCCGCAGCCGATCTTTGCGCTGCCCGCGCATCGCCTGCGCGATTCGCGTCAGGTCGGCGCCAACCATGTCAAAGTGACGCTGGAAGGCCAGGACGGTTCAAGAATAGACGGCATCGCATTCCGCGCTCTGGAAACGCCGCTTGGCGATTTACTGCTGTCGGAGCGTGGCACGTCCCTGCATGTGGCCGCCTCGATCTCGGCCGACATGTGGCAGGGAACGCGACGCGTGCAATTGCGGGTGATCGACGCGGCAAATGCGTTCTGAACGGCCGTTATCGGCGTCTTGGAATTATCTGACAATGTGGGGAATTCAGAGAACCATGGTACGCCCTAGGGGAGTCGAACCCCTCTTCCCAGAATGAAAATCTGGTGTCCTAACCGATAGACGAAGGGCGCATCAGTGGTGTGGGCGTCTTATAGTCAGACATGTTGAATGCTGCAAGCGCTAAATCGCATTTTTTCAAGGATTTTTCGCAGTAAAATCAGCAGTAAAACAAGGGGAGTTTGTGTGACACGAAAACGCCGTCCATGCCATTTTTCACGGCCAAATGACAGATATTCTCGATCAAGGGGAGGTTCACAATGGTACGCCCTAGGGGAGTCGAACCCCTCTTCCCAGAATGAAAATCTGGTGTCCTAACCGATAGACGAAGGGCGCATCCGTTGTGTGGGCGTCTTATAGTCAGGGCTTTTGAATACCGCAAGCGGCAAATTTCATTTTCCTGTAAAAAAGTTCTGATAAAGGGCAGTGCCGTGGATAGATTGATAATTTCTAGCAAAAACAGGAGGTTGGCGTCAGCTTCTGCGGCGGCGGCAGCGCCAGTTCCAGTCGCGGGGCTCTCCCGTATCGATATGAACCGATTCCGTGTGACAGTAGGTTCCCACCCCGCCACGCCCCGGAATTGTGCGCAGATACGCGGCCAGATCCCACTTGCTGACGCCGGGCACTTGAATATCGGCTGCCTGGCAGGTCGTGTGAAGCGAACGGCGGCTTCCGCCAGCGCTGGCATTGTGTTTCAGGTCCCGCAGGCCGGACGTTACCATCACCTGGCGGCCGTAGTGGGTCTCGACGACTTTTAACACGCGCAGAAGATCAGGCTGGAAACAGCCGGTCTCGACCTTTTCGGTTTGTAGCCACAGTCCGCTCGGAGCGAGACGCGCCAGGCCTGACAGCGAGGCCACTTCGACCGCAGCACTTTCGTCGTCATGTGCCGGTTCGGAATCCTCGACGGTTGCAAACATCGATGTGGTGCGAACGCCGGGCAAATCCGTGAAGCCGAGCGCGGCAATCTGGCGTGGCTTGGCATCTGCAACGTCGCGCTTCTTTTGACCCGGCGTCTTGGCGAACCGATCACCATTGAACTGGTTGCGGTTCTTGCGTTTGGCCGCGAACAAGCCGGCAAATGTCAGGGTCTTTTCCGCCTCGTCAGAGTTGCCGCCGTCATCCGGCGCGGTTCCCGAATCGGGAAGAACAGGCACGGCGCTGTTCGCCGCATCCGCGGATGCGGTCTGTATCTCTGCGGGCTGTTGCATCGTGCGCATGCCGTCGCCGCTGGCCGGGATCGGTACGGCGACCGGAAGAGGCGTGCCGTCGGCGCCAATCCCGGCGTTTGCAACCTGTTGCGTTGCCGCGGCAGTGCTTTGGGTATTGCTTGCGCCTTCAAGCGGCAGAGGGGTCGGATTGACCGGCGGCTGGCCGCTGTTGAAAAGACTGTTGCTGGCAGGATTGACGCCCGTCTGCTGGCCGGAGGGCAGGGGCGCACTGCCTTGCACTGCAACCGCATTGGGTGTCTGGACGGAAAAGATGCTGCTTGAGGTCGCCTTCAGCCCTGTACCTTGCATGGTCAGCGATGCCGGTTGTCCGTTGCCGGTGGCAGGAACCATGGCTCCTGCCTGCGCCGGATAACCGGCGGGCTGATGTTGCCCATAGGCGCCGGCGGCTGCCACCTGCTGATCGGTATAGCCGGCTGGCATTGCCGCATCGGCCGCAGCGGCGACTGGCACCACATCTTCGGCGACCTGGGCAGCGTCCGCCGTTTCCTTGGCGGCCGACACGCAGCCGGACAGCGCCAGCACCGAAACGGTCAGGGCGAGTGCGCAGCCGAAACCGCGAATCGTCGCTGCTTTTTGCAGAACATGACGCAACGTTGGATCCCCACTCAATGCGGGCCGGGCGGAGTTTTCCGCCGTCATGGCCTTTCATCAGGAAGTCACAAACCAAACTGCCGGCGCGCCGCTTTGATGGCCATGCGCCGCATCTTTCGGTTTGACCGGTTCAACCGGAAACAGGATCGCGCCAGCGAAAAGCGGCAGTGCAAACCCTGGTCCCTTAACGTTTCGTTCAAACATTAGTGAACGCGCCGTTGTTTGTAAACCTGCGCTAACGCAGGCGACCTCTTCCGCCGGACTGAACGGCGTTCATCGTTTGACGATTGCACCGGTTTGACCGCGATCTCCGGTCAAACCGCTTAGAAATGAACCAGGCGATATTCCGATTCTAGCGCCGTCAGCGACGGAAGAAGCACAAGGTATCGCCTGTCCACATTGCGCGGGGCTTACCAGACGCCGGTATTGCCCATCGAGGCCCATGGTTCCTGCGATGGCATATGTTCGCCCTTCTGCAGGATTTCGATCGAGATGCCGTCCGGCGAGCGGACGAAGGCCATATGACCGTCGCGTGGCGGACGGTTGATGATGACGCCGTTGTCCATCAGGTGCTGGCAAGTCGCGTAGATATCATCGACCTCGTAGGCGAGGTGTCCGAAATTGCGTCCGCCCGTATAGTCTTCGGTATCCCAGTTGTAGGTGAGCTCCAGGCACGGCGACAACTCAGCCTTCGCACGGTCGAGATCACCGGGTGCGGCAAGGAAAACCAGGGTGAATCGGCCCTTTTCATTCTCGTACCGGCGGATTTCCTGAAGGCCAAAAAGCTTACCCCAAAAATGCAGTGAGGCGTCCAGATCTTTGACGCGAACCATCGTGTGCAGATAACGCATTGTAATGTCCCTGTTTTGCTGAAGGTAGGTTATATCTAGCTGACAAACAGCCAGAGGCAAGGCTCGGCGGATAAGGTCCATCGACGGCAAATTTCATTCGAGGGCTTGCGCAATTGCGGCAGGACGATGTTATTCTGATCGTCAAGAATCAGTTAACCGTAATGAGTGTGACGCGTAATCGAGGGGCTGGGCAGGCAATGGCGGACAGGATTTCAGCGAAGGGCGTTATACCGGATGACGATTTCGGCAGCGATGCGCTTGATCTGGTTGAAATCACCGGTGTGATCAAATGGTTCGACGTCGCCAAGGGGTTCGGTTTCATCATCCCCGATAATGGCATGCAGGATGTTCTCGTCCATGTCACCTGCCTGCGCCGCGATGGTTATCAGACGGTTCTGGAGGGAGCCCGTGTCGTTGCCCTGATCCAGAAGCGTGACCGCGGCTACCAGGCCTTCCGTATCCTGTCCATGGATCAGTCGACCGCCGTCCATCCGTCGCAATTGCCCCCGGTAAAGACCCACGTTCAAGTGACACCGACCAGCGGGCTGGAGCGTTGCCTCGTCAAATGGTTCAACCGCACCAAGGGCTTCGGTTTCCTCACGCGCGGCGATGGCACCGAGGATATCTTCATTCATATGGAAACGCTGCGCCGCTTCGGACTGACCGAACTGCGGCCGGGACAGACTGTGCTGGTTCGTTTCGGCGATGGCGACAAGGGGCTGATGGCGGCCGAAATCCATCCCGACGTACCGGCGCCAATCGGCCGGGCGCATTGATGAGCGCGCTTTTTTCACGCTTTTATGGAAGCGCCCTCGTGGCGCTTTTTTTGTGCTTTGTTCCATTTTGCGCCGCAGCGGCGAATATCACCTTCGAGACCGCGCCACTGACGATCGTCACATCCGCTGGCCAGATCCACAAATTTACAGTGGAACTGGCGGTTGATGGCGATCAGCGCGCCCACGGGCTGATGGACCGCCGTCATATGCCGCGCGATCACGGCATGCTGTTCGATTTCGGTCAGGCGCGGCAGGTGATGATGTGGATGAAAAACACCTATCTGCCGCTGGATATGCTGTTTATCGCCGGGGACGGCAAGATCGAGACGATCCGGGAAAATGCGGTCCCACTCTCGGAGGCGATTATCGATTCGCGCGTACCCGTCGCATTCGTGCTCGAACTCAATGGTGGAACCGTCCGCCGTCTTGGCATCGCGCCGGGCGATATCGTCGACAACCAGCGCATCTCCGCCACCACGCCCTGATCGGTCAAACCACCCGCCTGTGGGCGAAAGCGCACTCCAGCGGGATTATGCAATTTAGGTGTTGCAGGGGCAGGGGGAAGCGTGTATCTCCCCGCCATCGACGGGTCACGGAGTGTAGCGCAGCCTGGTAGCGCATCTGGTTTGGGACCAGAGGGTCGGGAGTTCGAATCTCTCCACTCCGACCATCGATCGCCTTTGAAAACAAAAAAGATATTGATTTTCAAAGGGCTTTTCACAATCATCCGTTACAAAGCATGTAACAAAGTGGATGATTGCCATGGCCGGAAAGGTCAAAAATCTTCTCAATCGTGACGGACGCTATTTCTCGCGGCTAGTGATTCCCAAAGAGTTGCGGTTGTTCCTCGACAACAAAACCGAACTTCGCGCCGCGCTTGGACCTGACCGGCGCACTGCTATGGCCCGGCACGCTACGGCGCTTGCAGGGCTTCAGGCACAGATAGCGGTCGCTGAACGTCGGGCCTCGATGGCGAAAGGCGAGGCGATCACGCCGGGACGGTATCCGCTGCCGGTGGATCAGATCGCGTTGCGGCATTACAACGAGCGTCTGGCGTTCGATGACCTATTGCGAAACGCAGATCCTCGTTGGGCAGGCGTCGGCATTGACGACCTACGGGTTGCCCTGTTGCGTGACGGCATCGCGGGCAAGCTCAATGACGCCACCCTTGAAACTCTTATTGGCGACGGCATCGAACGTTACCGCCGTCTTGGAAACACGACAGTCGTCCAAGGCTCTGTTGAATGGCGCACCTTGGCCCGCGCCTTGTGCATGTCCGAACTGGAAGCGCTCGCCCGCGTTGCCGAACGCGATGAAGGCGACTTCACCGGCAAGCCCGAAAACCCCATGCTCACCAAGGCCATTGAGGTTGATGAAGTCGCAGCCGACGTGTCCGACGCTGCATTTAACAACCTGACCTTTGAGGCAGTCATTCAAGAGAAAGAACGCCTGACCGGCATGGGGTTAGGCGGCAACACTAAATCGACTGCTACCTTGGAGAAGTATCGTCAGACGGTCTATGATTTCGAGCATCATCGTCGCAGTAAGCGCGTTGCGACTGTCACCCTTGAGGAGGGTGAGGCATGGCGCAACGCCATGCTTGAAGCCGGAAAGCTTTCACGGAAGACCATCCGGGACAAGCTGGCTGCGATCCGAGCCATTCTAACATGGGCGCAAGAGCAAAGCCGTGGAAAGCTCTATCCGGCAACACCGAAGGGCACACCGTTTGACTATCTTGAATTGCCGGTTGCTGAAGTCAAAGACAGCGCCGACCGCACCTATACCATTGAGCAAGCGCGCAAGGTGCTTCAGGCAGCGCGCGAGCAGACCGACCGCCCAAACTTCCGATGGATTCCTTGGCTGCTTGCCTACAGTGGAATGCGCGTTGGCGAAGCTCTCCAATTGGAGAAGGCCGATATTTTCGAACTTCAGGGAAATTGGTTCGCTCATATCCGCGTAGGCGAGGGGCGCACGACCAAGACTCGCAAGGGCCGCAAGGTGCCAATCCATGCGACGCTCATCGCAGAAGGTTTTATTGAATTCGTGCAAACTAGTTCGTCAGGCCCGCTATTTCCCGGTGTCTTTCAGGATCAGCGTATCCGCGAATGGCTCAAGGAAGGTCCATTAAAGGGATACAGCGAAACCCCGCCGCCTAACCACGGTTTCAGGCACCTCTTTGAGGACGCCCTATTTGGCGACGTGAACCACAAAGCGGCCCTTTACATCGTGGGGCGGTCTTCTGGGTCGTCAGCCGACTCTTACGGAGGCAGTGATCACAAGCTGCTGGAGCTCGCAGAGCAAATGCGCAAAGTGAGGATCATTGTGGATATGAATTAATTCCTCAATATAGGATTATTTTCATTTAAGGGGATTCACACCGGATTCCAAGCATGTCAAAATGGTTTCCAGATTAAATTTGGGAACTATGAATGAATTTCGCCTCAGCCATTTCGAACGTTAAGAAAGCCATCGGCTTTCCGACAGAACAGAAGGCGTATTCCCTTTCCGATCCCGGCATTGCAGAACTATTTGGTGCTTTCCCTACCGCTTCTAATATTGAAGTTGGACCGGGAAGCGCCATGTGCGTTCCAGCCGTTCTTCACGCTGTTCGCCATATTTCGGAAAAAGCTGGCGACCTACCTGCAAAAGTCTTTGAACGCAGCACTAAAGAGACAGCCCACGACCATCCCGCCTACAAGCTTGTTCATGATGAGGCGAATGAATGGACGAGCGCAGCGCGGCTTCGCACCGATCTAACAACTGACGCCCTTTTGCATGGCAACGGCTACGCGCTTGTTTCCCGCGCGTCGGATGGCCGTCCGCTTGAACTTCACCAGTTGGCACCCGGCAAGGTGCAAAGTCGTTTTGATGACGACGGCACACCCTTCTATATCGTCTCGGCAGACCGCCGACAGGCCCGCTACGAATACGCCGATATTCTGCATATCCAACCGTTCGGCGGCGTTTCCCCGGTCAAGCTCGGCCGTGAGGCTATCGCCCTTTCCATCGCTTACGAGCGCCACGTCGCCAGCCTGTTCGCCAATGGTGGCCGGCCTTCCGGTATCATTAAGGCGAAGAAGACGCTTGGTGTTGAAGCTTTGAAGAAGCTGGCGGCAAGTTGGTTTAACACACATTCCGGCAGCAACGCAGGCGGAACGGCCGTCCTTGACGAGGAAATGGAATATCAGCAGCTTGCCATGACGCTTGCCGATGCGCAGTTTGCCGAAGGCCGCGTTGAGCAAATCCGCGAAGTCGCCCGCCTGTTCGGGATTCCGCCGACCATGCTTTTCGAGCTTACGCGCGGCACATGGTCGAACACCGAAGAAATGTCCCGGCAGTTCTACACCATGACCTTGAAGCCTTGGCTGACCGCGTGGCAGTGGGCGTATGCCCGTGTGCTTCTCACGCCGGAAGAACGCCAGCAGTTCTATGTCGAGTTCGTCACCGACGATCTTCTCACGACCGACACCGCAGCCCGCGCGACTGCATACGGCCAGTATCGCAGCATGGGCGCAATGACCGCGAACGAAGTCCGTTCCGGCTTGAACCTTGCACCGCACCCTGACGGCGAAAGCCTGTCCAATCCGCATATCACCACGACCCCGAACGCGCCCGCCGAACCGGCGACGGCAAAGGAGAACGCATGAGCGATAACGTAACTCTTCAAATCACTGGAAGCCCGGAAGCCGTATTGCGCGTGCTTGCTGGACTCAAGTCGTCGGAACAAGAAAAGCGGCTGCCTTGGTGGATGACGGAAACGCCGTGGTTCGAGCGCCACGGCAAGCTTACCCCGGCGCAAGCTGCAGATTTGGAAGCTGGCACTTATGGCACCGGCAGGCGGCGCTAATGAACCACACCGCTTTCTTCGGTGACGCGACCTACATCTTCGCACTCACCGACCCCATGATTGAAGAACTCCAGCGCAAGACCGGCGTCGGTATTGGCGTGCTTTACCTTCGCGTCGTCAATTCGCAGTTTCATGTTGCCGACCTTACCGAAGTCATCCGGCTTGGCCTGATCGGTGGCGGGACTTCCCCGACGACCGCGCAACGCCTGATCGACGCCTATGCCGTCAATCGTCCGTTCGATGAAACCTTCCCGCTTGCCCTCGACATTCTGGACGCCCGTTGGAACGGGAACGCCGAAGTCAGCCAGGGCGACGAGGTGGTCGAATGAAGAACCACGATGTTGTTCTGAAGGCGACCGTTTCCAGCGATGAGGCTGGCACTGTGACCGGTATCGCATGGCCGTTCAATGGCCCGGATACCGAAGGCGACATTATCCAGAAGGGCGCGTTCGATTTCGTGACTGACGTTCCTATGGTCATGGAGCATGACGGACGCAAGATTGTCGGCGTTTGGAAATCTTACAAAGAAACCGACGCGGGCCTTGAGGTTACGGGCCGCCTGTTCCTTGAGGCAAGCGCACCCGCTCGCGAAGCGCACCGCCTTCTCCGCAAGTCTGTCATGTCCGGCCTGTCAATTAGCGGTCCCATCACAGCTAGCGAAGCACTGCCGACCCGTGGCCGGAACATCACCAAGCTCACCATCAACGAAATCTCTCTTTGCAGGCGTCCGGTCAATTCCGGCGCTCGCGTCACCATCGTCAAATCCATCAATGAGGAAAACCATATGGAAAACGAACTTGAGACTGCACCGGAAGCCAAGCCGGACCCGGTTATTGCCCCTGAAGAACTGAAGGTTATCAAGGCCCGCCTCGATAGCATCGAAGCCAAGGCGAACCGCCTTCGCGGCGCGAACAACAACCAGCCGGAAGCCGGAAACGACAACACCGTCCGCAAGGCGTTCGCCGACTTCCTTCGCGGCACCATCGATAACTCCTGTGAGGTGCGCAAGGCGCTTACAGTTGCCGGTGACGCGCCGAGCCATATCCTCGCACCGGAAGAAACGTCCGGCGAATTTATCCGCAACCTTGTCGAGTTCTCGCCTGTCCGCAGCATCGCCGATGTTCGCACGACCGGCTCACATACCGTCATGCTGCCGAAGCGTCTCACTGTCACGAATGCAAAGTGGAAGGGCGAAGCTGTCGCGTCGGAAGCATCCGAACCGACCTTCGACCAGATGGAAATTTCCATCAAGGAAGCGACCACGCACGTCGATATCGGCAACTGGCTGATCGAAGACGCTTCCGCTGACGTGGAAGCCGAAGTCCGGCTTGCACTGGCTGAAGACTTCGCCGCCAAGGAAGGTCTCGCTTTCGTCAACGGCAGCACTGCCGTCGAACCGAAGGGCTTCATGGCCGAAGCTGGCATTACGTCCGGCTTGAACGGCCATGCTGCCAACCTTTCCGCCGACGCCTTTATCTCGCTCATGTATTCGCTGCCTGCGGTTTATCGCAATCGCGGCACGTGGGCCATGAACGGCACGACGCTCGCAGCCGTGCGGAAGCTGAAGGACGGACAGGGCAACTATCTCTGGCAGCCCGCATTCGTTGCAGGCCAGCCGGAAACCATCCTTGGCCGCCCGGTTGTCGAACTGATCAACATGCCGGACATCGCCGCGAACGCCTTTCCGATCATCTTCGGCGACTTCAAAGCCGGTTATCGTATCTATGACCGTATCGAACTGGCTGTTCGCCCGAACCCATATCTTCTGGCAACGGAAGGGCTTGTCCGCTTCCATGCCCGTCGCCGCGTCGGCGCTGGCGTCGTTCGCCCGGAAGTCTTCCGCAAGCTGAAGATGGCGACCGCATAACCATGACCTTCAGGCTCGCATACGACGAATTCACGCTTGAGCACGGTGGCAACACCGTGACCTTGCGCCCGTCGTTGCGGGCCGCGTCCTACCTTGAAGCCAGGTATGGCTTCGACACCCTCTTTAGGCACGTCCTTGAATTCAATCTCACGACCATCCGCGAAATCATCCTTGCCGCATCCCAAGCGCGGCAAGATGCAGCAGCTTTCTTGTCTAGCCTTGCAGGAAAGCCGCTTTCCCTCATCCATAACGTTGTCACGGCACCCGTCGATGATCTCTGCCACGCCTTCATTCCGGCAGCGGAACCGAACGGCAAGCCCGCGACCGGTGAGCCTATACCGTGGCCTGAAGTCTATCGCGAGCTTTACCGCACCGCGACCGGCTGGCTTGGCTGGACGCCCGCCGAAGCTTGGGCTGCGACACCGACCGAAATCAATGAAGCTTACAAGGGACACCTTGCCAAGCTCCAAGCCATCCACGGCAGCGGCGAAGCCCAAAGCAACGAAGATAAGCCTGTTAAACAAACCGACCCGGACTTCGACCGCAACGCCCTTGAAACACTTAGGGGAAGCATCGTGAGGGCTGGCCGATGAGCAAACCGCCTTACCTTTGCAACTGCGGTAAAAAAGTCGATCATGGCACCCGCTGCTCTTGCCAGATCACAGCGACCCGCGAACGCAACGCCCGCCATGATGCCAAGCGCCCTTCAGCGCGTGAGCGCGGCTATAACCATGAGTGGCGCAAGACCCGCGCCGAATACCTCACCAAGCACCCACATTGCCGTATGTGCGCAAAGAGCGGTCTCATCCGGCTCGCAACCGTGGTTGACCACATTACCCCGCACCGTGGCGATAAGCGCCTCTTTTGGTCTCGCTCCAACTGGCAGCCCCTTTGCGCACCGTGTCATAACAGCACCAAGCAGCGGCAGGAGCGCAGTCTATGAGCTCATCGCTGAAGCCGATTCCTTCGCTCCGCAAGAAGCTCGTGTTCGACAAGACGCTTTCCAGCGTCAGTGAGACCTGTTTCGTCAGTCAAGCCGAGCTCCCGACATTTCCGGTCGACGTCGTTCGGAAGGGTGGCGCTCTCGTGGTCGTAGAGACGCACGAGACTGTCCCATTCGTTGTAAGTGAAGTCCCATCTAGTCGTCATAATGTGCCTCTCCCTGTCGAACCGATCAACGATAGCACGCTCTCGCCTTTCGAAGGAGTCGAACAGTCTAACACTGAGCGCGCGCGCCAACTCGACAAACAAGAGTTCGAAGCAGAATGCAAAGCAGCCCGCGACCGCGCGCTTGCCTATGCCAACTACTGCCGGAAGGCAGAGAGGCAGAGAATCCGTCAGTGGATCGATAGCGAGAAAGCTGTCGGGAACACGTTCAACCAACTCAGCATCTCCGACCGCGCGCACCGACATACCGTCAACGGCGAAACGCGCACCGTCACCGAATGGGCGAACCGCATCGGCATCTCAAATGCCGCTTTGCTTAGCCGCCGCCGTAGACTTGGTTCGATGGAAGCAGCGGTGGCATTCACACCACAAGGCAGATGGGCAAAGCAGCCCGAACCGGGGGTGGTCTCCAATTTGCCAGCCAGCGAGGGGACCGGCGGGGGGAGGCTCTTACAAGAGAGTCCCGAAATAACTTTTTCTGAAAAGGCCGAAATCGCATGAGCATTGTTACTCTGCCGCTGTTGAAATCGCAGCTTAACCTTGACCACGACACCGACGACGCGCTGCTTTCCCACAAGATCGCAGCCGCTGAAGACTGGACTTCCGCCTATCTCGGCAAGCCCTTGTCCGACTTCGATCCAGTCCCGGCTGGCATCGTGGAAGCCGTTCTTCAGCTTGCCGCACACCTTTATGAGAACCGGGAAGCAGTGCTTATCGGCGTGAATGCCTACGATTTGCCCTATGGCGTGACCGATTTCTTGCGTCCTCACCGCGTGGAAGTGACCGGCTATGTCGCGGAATAAGCGTCTTTCCCAGCAGTCGGACGAGCTTGCGAAGCGCCTTTCGGCCATCCCGCAAGAGATTTTGGACGCCATTCGCCCATCGCTCATTCGCTCCGGTGAGGAAGTTGCCGGGAACATGCGCGCCCTTGCCGAAGGTTCGCGCGATACCGGCGCGCTGATCGAAAGCATCGAAGTGACCGGCCCCGGCGAAACCACGCCCGCCTATGCGGCAGGCGGCGGAAAGCGAACGGCTCATGCAAATCAGGTGCTCGTTACCGTGGGGAATGAGGACGTTCGGCACGGCCATCTTATCGAGTTCGGCACCGTCAAAATCGAAGCACAGCCGTTTATGCTGCCCGGTTTTCGACTTGCAAAGCCGCGCATCGAACGTCGTATCACCCGCGCCATCACCAACGCCCTGAAGCAGAAACCTGCCGCCAATGATTGAGCCTAGCCTAGCCCTTGCAGCCGCTATCGGAAATACGCTTGCCGCAACTCCGGCAGTCACCGCGCTTGTGGACGCGAACAATATTCGCGGTGGTTCGATGCGGCCTGAAGACTTCCCTTGCATCATCGCCAGCGGCGGACAGACGATCTTTCTCGGCAATGCGTCCGGCTCGCAGTATGTCGCCCGCGTTTTCGTGGATCTCCATATTTGGGCCAATGATGACGGTGCCGACACAGCCAAAGCCATCGGCTTCGCAGTTTGCAACGCCTTGCGAAAGGCGCCTGGCACTACCGGCTTCTCGATTGATGAATTCAGCCTGCCTGCCGTCCATTGGATGCGCGACCCGGACCCGGCATTGAACTACGCCCACGGCGTTATCAACGTCGAAGCCGTTGTTCGGTGGAGCATTTAATGCGCGCCGGAAAGCTTGATCGCACTATCGGCCTTGAACGTTTGACGAAAACGTTGAACGGGAACCGGACGCCGGTTTCCGCCTGGACGAATATTGCAACGATCCGCGCCGAAGTTGTGCAGCAGTCGGCGAACGAATTTCTTTCCAGCTTTGGTGAGGCAGAGAACTGCGCCATCATTTTCCGCGTCCGGTATCTGCCGGGCATCTCGACCGCCGACCGCGTGACTTACAACGGCACCGCCTATGACCTTGAGGAAATCAAGGAAATCGGCAGGCGGCGCGGCCTTGAGCTTAGGGCGGTTGCCACGACATGACGCATCTTCGCGGTATCAAGCCCGCGCTTTCCCCTGATCGCGAACCGCTCACGAAAGCACCGCCCGCGCCGAAGCATCTTTCCGCGTATGCTCGTGAGGAATGGAAGCGGATCATGCCGCGCCTTGTGCAAGACCGTATCGTAACGAAAGCCGACCTTGGCGGGGTGGAAGACTACTGCCGCGCGCGTGGTTTGGTGCGCGAACTAGAAATCCAGCTTCGCAACGCAGCCGGTGAAATCGACATGAAGCTGTGCCGGTTGCAGGATAGGGCGATGCAGACCGCCCGGCAGCTTGCCGCCGAATATGGCTTGTCGCCGGTATCGCGCGCCCGCGTCGGCACGGTTGCCAGCGACAGCGCCGACGAATTCGACCCGTTGGGGGCGCTTTGATGGCAAGCACCTTCCCGGAATGGGTCTACGACAATTCTCCCATAGACGACCCGCTCGGCCACGGTGAGCGCGCCGTGAAGTTCTTGCGCCGTCTTCGGCATCCGGCAGCAAACAGCAACGCGCCGAAGGCCGCAAACGACAACCCGCACCCGCACGCTTTCCAGCTTCACGAATGGCAGGAGCGTATCGTTCGGCGCGTCTATGGACCTCGGCACCCGGACGGCAGGCGTATTGTCGAAACCGTCTTCTGGATGATTCCCCGCGGCAACCGCAAGACCAGCTTAGCCGCGGCGCTTGCGCTGTTGCACACTATCGGGCCGGAACGTGTTCGCGCCGGACAGGTGATCTTCGCCGCGTCGGATCGTGAGCAAGCCGGTCTAGGCTTCAAGGAAGCCGCGAACATCGTCCGTATGGACAAGCGCCTTGTGACCGCGACCCGCATTTATGACGCCCACAACAGCGCCAAGAAGATCGTCTTCAAGGCCGAAGGCGTCGAGCTTCAGGCTATTTCGAGCGACGGCGCGGCACAGCACGGCAAGACACCTGCGTTCGTGCTTGTCGATGAAATCCACGTCTGGAAGGGCCGCGACCTTTGGGAAGCGCTGAAGTCCGGCATG
>JAESFK010000615.1_pt1 | contig 16040 bp, 16 predicted proteins | sample 9269391 | NCBI WGS metagenome assembly JAESFK01 (sample SAMN14506231, study PRJNA617097) | algae metagenome | isolation source: Drouetiella hepatica UHER 2000/2452 and co-occurring heterotrophs from... | place: Slovakia: Slovak Paradise National Park, Hrabusice, Kosice Region | collected 2000-01-01
TATTGGAATGACGGGTGTGAAGAACATTCTCCTCCTGCGCCATGCAAAATCTGCCTGGAACATCCCGCATCAGAGCGACCACGACCGCCCGCTCAACGACCGCGGCGAGCGCGCGGCCAGGACCATGGCCGCCCACATGGCTGCGAAATCGCCCCGCCCCGGTCTGATCCTGTGTTCGACGGCCGCCCGGACACGCCAGACGCTGGCGCCGCTCGTGAAGGCACTCGGCAGTCCCACGCCGCCTATATCGCTGGAGAAGCAGCTCTACCTCGCCTCCGAGAGCGAACTCCTGGAGCGCCTGCAGGCCTTGCCCGAGGACGTCGAATCCGTAGTGGTGATCGGCCACAACGAAGGCATCGGCGAATTCGCGGTCGCCCTGGCCGGTCAGGGCCCTGGCGAGGCGCTGCGCCACCTGCGGGAAAAGTATCCCACCGGAGCCCTGGCGACGCTCACCCTTTCCCAAGGCCCCTGGAGCGCTCTCGCTCCCGGAGCCTGCGAGCTTGTGGCCTTCGTCAGGCCGCGCGATCTCGACCCGCGCTGACGCCTCAGTAGGTGCCGGGGTACTGGCCGCCATCCATCAGGATGTTCTGGCCGGTCATATAGCCGGCGTGCACGCTGCACAGGAACGCGCACATCATGCCGAACTCCTCGGCCGTGCCGAAGCGGCCGGCCGGATGCGCCTTGGCGGCGGTGGCGTACTCCTCCTCGAAGCTGCGTCCGGCCTTCGCCGCGCGCGCCTTCGTTGTGCCGCGCAGGCGGTCGGTGTCGAAGGGACCCGGCAGCAGGCCGTTGATCGTCACGCCATGACGGATCGTCGTGCGCGCGACGCCGGCCACGAAGCCGGTGAGGCCCGAACGGGCGCCGTTGCTGAGGCCCAGAATGTCGATCGGCGCCTTCACCGAGCTCGACGTGATGTTCACGATGCGTCCGAATCCGCGCTTCATCATGCCATCGACGCTCGCCTTGATGAATTCGATCGGCGTCAGCATGTTGGCGTCGAGCGCCTTGATCCAGTCCTCGCGGTTCCAGTCCCGAAAGTTACCCGGCGGCGGGCCGCCGGCATTGTTGACGATGATGTCCGGCTCGGGACAGGCCGCCAGGACCTGCTTGCGGCCGTCCTCGGTGGTGACGTCGACGGCGACCGCCGTGACCTTCACGCCGTACGTCTTGCGGATCTCCTCGGCCGTCGCCTCCAGCTCCGACCTGGTGCGTGCGTTGATCACCAGATCGACGCCCTCGCCGGCCAACGCTTCGGCGCAGCCGCGCCCCAGTCCCTTGCTCGCCGCGCAGACGATGGCCTTGCGGCCCTTGATGCCCATGTCCATTTGCGTTTCCTCTCCTAGTTCACGCGCGTCCAAAGTTGTGTCTTGCCGAACATCGGCGTGCCGACGAAGCCGCGCAGGCGCAGCTTCCCGTCCGGCTGGAGGCTGATGTTGGCGCTGTAGGTCTTGCCATCCTCGCCGTTGTAGACCTTGCCGTCCTCGAAGGTGTTGGGCTGGGCGGCCTGCTTGAAGCCCCAGATCAACGGCATGCCGATCACCTTGCGCGTGCGCAGCGCCGGGTTCTCGTTGCGATAGTCGGTGGCGGCATTCGGCGCGACGGCCGCGCCGTCCGGCCCCCTGGGATTGACGAGGTTCACGACAAAGCCACAGATCGGGCCGCTTGCGGCATCCGGACAGGGTCCGATCTTGATCTGGGCGACACCTGACTCCGAGAGCCAGGTCCCCATGACCGTGCCCTGCTGCGCCGAGGCCGTCGAAGCGGCGACGCAAAGCGCCAAGGCTGTCAGAAGCAGCTTCATCGTCTTCCTCCCTTCAGGACGCGCCGGCAATGTCGGCCAGCACGTCTGCCGCCAGCCGGCGGTCTATCTCTCGCCGTTCCGTCAAGGCCCGCAGATCGAGTGCCGCAACGGCCCGTCGCGCCGTCTCGGCCGACCGTTCCATATGTGAGACGAGATACTGCACGACGCCGGGACCGGCGTGCAATTGCCGGTCGGACAGCTGCTTCAGGATAATCGACCCCAGGAGCTCGTCGTCGGGCGGCGCAAGCGCAACGGCCGGCGCCGCACGCAGCCGGGAAGCGAGATCGGGCAGGACGATGGACCAGCGCGCCGGTGGCTCGGCTGAAATCAGCAGGAGAAAGCCGCCGCGCTCACGCATCAGGTTGTAGAGATGGAAGAGCCCGCGCTCGGGCGCACGCTCCGCCCCTTCGATCACGATCGCCGGCGATGTCGCCGCGAGGCTGGTGAGATCGGCCACGCTCAGTCCGTCGAGGTCGGCGCCGGTCATGACGATCGCGCCGCTGCGTGCCGCCCAGATGCGGCCGAGATGGGTCTTGCCGCAACCGGTCGGGCCGTTCAGCGACAGGGCCGGCGCGGGCCAGTCCGGCCAGCGGTCGATCCACGCCAACGCCTGGCGATTGCCCTCGGCCACGACGAAATCTTCCCGCGCGTAGGTCGGTGGCGGCAATGCGAGGTCCAGGGTGAGCTGGTCGGCCATGGTCCGGCTCAACTAGGAGCGCTGCCGCGGTAGAGATCGCTCTCGCGATAGCGGGCGATGAAGTGGCGGGCGACCACGCCGAGGATCGCCGCGACTGGAACGGCGATGAGCACACCCGTGAACCCGAACAGCGTGCCGCCGGCCAGCAGCGCGAACATGATCCAGACCGGGTGCAGGCCGACGCGGTCACCGACCAGCTTGGGCGAGAGGAAATTCCCCTCCAGCATCTGGCCGACCACGAACACCGCCGCGACCTTGACGACACCGATCCAGTCCGGGGGGAACTGCGCCAGCGCCATGCCGAGCGCCATCACCCCGCCCACGAAAGTGCCGACGAAGGGCACGAAGGAAATGGCGCCGGCGATGAGCCCAATGACCAGGCCGAACTGCAATCCCACCAGCGTGAGGCCGATGCCGTAGAACGTCCCCAGAGCCAGGCAGACCAGCGCCTGGCCGCGCACGAAGCCCGCGATCGCGGCATTCGATTCGGCTGTGAGCTTGCGGATCGTGTCGGCGTGATCGAGCGGAAGGGCGCCGTCGATCGCCGCCACCAGCTTCTCCCAGTCCCGAAGCATGTAGAACGTCACTACCGGGGTGATGAACAGCAGGCCGAGCAGGTTGATGATCGCCACACCGCGCTCAGCGAGCGCGCCTGCGATGCCTCCCGCGACGGCCAAGCCCTTACCCGCCCACTGCGTCGCCTCGGATTGCAGATCGTGAATGCTGATCGGTTCGAGGCCGAGCCTGATGCGCAGCGGCTCGAGCAGCGGCTGGATGCGGCCCATCGCCTTCACGATGTACTCCGGCGCGCTGGTGATCAGCGACTGCACCTGCCCAAACAAGGGCGGCAGGATCGCCATCACGACGCCCACGCCCACCAGCACCGCCACGACCGTGACGACTGTAGTCGCCATCGTGCGCGACAGACGAGCGCGCTGCAGCCGCACCACGACCGGGTCGAGGAAATAGGCCACCACCATGCCCACGACGAACGGCAGCAGAATGTCGTTCAGCAGCCACAGGAGCAGCAGGAAACTCGCAGCGGCCGCGACCCAGAAGATCCAGCGTCCCGTGGCGGTTTGACCCATTCGATCGGACTCCCGGGCGCGCACTAGCGCGGCTGCAATTGCCAGCGCCCCATGTCCTGGGACAGGCTCAACCCGGCTTGGGCAAGCGTACGCTGCAGTTCCTCGGGAGAGCCGAAGAAGTCGAGCCGCAGCTCCGCCCGGTCGGATTCGAGCGTCTTCACCGTCACGGACTTCACGGCCGGAATGGCCCCGAGCCGCTGCCGCACCTGCACCCAGTCGCCGAGCGCGCGGATCGGCACGACGACATCCAGCGAATCCTGAGTATCGCGCCGTATCGTGCCGATGCCACGCCAGTCCTGGTCGGCCTTGGCGTGGATTGCCTTTACCGCCGTCGGCAGATCGGCCGCACTCGCGACCGGGATCGGCGAAATTTCGCTGCGGGCACCGGTCTGCGTGTCGTACCGCATGCCGCCCACCGTGAGTCCGCCGCTGGACTTGTCGCCCTCGACGGTGGCCACGATGATCGTCGGCGCCCGATAGCGCTCGTTGAGCCGGGCCAGCGCGGAAACGTCGCCGACATAGGCCTGCTCCGCCGAGAGCGCGCCCTGATCCGTCGGGTCGCCGCGAATCAGGGTGACCGGGACCGCACTGCCGGCACTGTCGAGCTGCTGCCAGGCCTCGCGCCAGGCATTGCGGTCGTTGAGCGGCTCCACCCCGGCAGGGCCCTTCCACAACGGGATCACCAGCGCCGGCCGCGCTACCGTCTCGACCACCCGGGCGCCCGCCCCGCTCAGGTACGACTTCACGGCATCGGGCACGAAAACAACGTTCAAGGTGGCGCTGTAGCGACCGGGCGCCGGACGTTCGTGCACGAATTCGATGCCGCGCACCATGGTCTCGAGCTGCCCATCGTCGACTTGCGGTAGCCGTGCACGATCCTCCCCCGGCACCAACCGGTTCACGAGGAGGCCGAATGCCTTGCGCCGCGCCTCTCGGATTCCCTGTGCGCGTGCCTGCACCGGGTCCGCCCCGCTCACGTCGACGTCGACCCCGGTTACATCATACCCGGTGCCTCCGGGCGACTGCGCCAGGGCGACGTTTGCGGCGAGAACGGCCAGGAGCACGGCAGCTATCGTGGAAAAGACGCGGCCTATCGGCATTGCGGGGGTCCGGTTTTTGGCTATGTTCGCGCACCGTATTAGCATGAATGAGCCCGGCTTGAAGCCTGACGCCCCCGGCCACAATCGGCCCCCCCTCACCTACAAGGACGCCGGCGTCGACATCGACGCGGGCGACGACCTCGTCGAGCACATCAAGCCGCTGGCCAAGAGCACCAACCGCCCCGGCGTGATGGGCGGGCTAGGCGGCTTCGGCGGGCTGTTCGACCTCAAGGCGGCCGGCTTCACCGATCCGATCCTGGTTTCCGGCACCGATGGCGTCGGCACCAAGCTCAAGGTCGCGATCGAAGCGGCCGTACCGGACACGGTCGGCATCGACCTCGTCGCGATGTGCGTCAACGACATCGTGGTGCAGGGTGCCGAGCCGCTGTTCTTCCTCGACTACTATGCCAGCGGCCGCCTCGACGTCGATGTCGGCCGGCGCCTCGTCGCCGGCATCGCCGAAGGCTGCCGCCGCGCGGGATGCGCGCTGGTCGGCGGCGAGACCGCGGAAATGCCCGGCATGTATGCCGACGGCGATTACGATCTCGCGGGCTTCACCGTCGGCGCGGCCGAGCGCAACGCCCTGCTGCCGCGCACCGACATCGCGCCCGGCGACGTCGTGCTGGGCCTCGCGTCGAGCGGCCCGCACTCCAACGGCTATTCGCTGGTGCGCCGCATCGTCGAGCGCAGCGGCCTGAAGTACGGCGACCGCGCACCGTTCGCCGATGCGACGCTGGGAGAGGCCCTGCTTGAGCCGACGCGCATCTACGTGAAGCAGCTCCTGCAGGTAATCCGGACCACCGGCGCGATCAAGGGCCTCGCCCACATCACCGGCGGCGGCCTGCCCGGCAACGTGCCCCGCTGCCTGCCAGACGGGACGCGCGCCCGCCTCGATGCCCGCCAATGGACGCCGCCGCGCGTCTTCCGATGGCTGCGTGAGGTGGGCCAGGTCCCAACCGACGACATGCTGCGGACCTTCAACTGCGGCCTCGGCATGATCGTGGTCGTCGCGAAGGATGATTCCGCGCGCGTCGCCCACGCGCTGACGGAATCCGGCGAGACGGTGAGCGAGATCGGCGTGATCGAGAAGGCGCCGACCGACGAGGCCGACTGCGTCGTCGACCATGCCGAGAGCCTATGGCGAAGCTGAAGGTCGGGGTACTCATCTCCGGCCGCGGCACCAACCTGGCCGCGCTGATCGAGGCGGCGAAGGCCGCCGACTACCCCGCTGAGATCGGCTGCGTCGTGAGCAACAGGGAAAGTGCGCCGGGACTGGCGATCGCCACGGCGGCCGGCCTCCCCACGGCCGTCGTCTCCCACCGCGAACACCCCGATCGTGAAACCTTCGACCGCGCCGTCGCCGCCGAACTCGAGCGGCACGGTGTCGAACTGGTGGTGCTGGCCGGCTTCATGCGCATTTTCAGCCCGTGGTTCCCCACCCGCTGGAAAGACCGGCTGATCAACATCCACCCGTCCCTGCTGCCGGCCTTCAAGGGCCTGCAGGTGCAGCGCCAGGCGCTGGAGGCCGGGGTCCGGGTGAGCGGCTGCACCGCCCATCTGGTGACCCCGGATCTCGATTCAGGGCCGATCATCGCTCAAGCCGCGGTCCCGGTGCTGGCGGAAGACACCGAGGAAACCCTTGCGGCGCGCATCCTGCGCCAGGAACACCGTCTCTACCCGTTGGTCGTGCGCTGGTTTGGCGAAGGCCGGATCGCGATCGACGGTGACAAGATTGCGATCACGGGCGTCGCCTGCGACGCCACGCTGCTCTTTTCCCGAGAAACCTAGTCCGATATAAGATCGCCAACGTTTTCAAGCGGGGAAGAGATATGGCTGAAGCAAAGGATGATTACCCGGCTCACGCGGCGACCTATTCCGCGTTCAGCAAGCTGGTGACGTTCACGCTCCTCTGGATCATCGTTCTTCTGGTGGCGATGGCGCTCGGCCTGATCGCGCACCTGCCGCTGTTGGGCCTCGTTGTGGGCGTCGGCGGCTCGATCGCCCTCCTGATCGGCTTTGCTGTCCTGGGCTGACGCTTCGGGCAGAGACCTCCCAAAAGAAAAGCGGCCCGGGTGGGCCGCTTTTTTCGTTCCGGGACGCCTCGCGTCAGCCGACGATCTCGGAGCCCGCGAAGAAGTAGCCGATCTCGATGGCGGCGTTCTCGGGCGAGTCCGAGCCGTGCACGGAGTTGGCCTCGATCGACTCTGCGAAGTCCTTGCGGATCGTGCCGGCGTCGGCGTTGGCCGGGTTGGTGGCACCCATGATCTCGCGGTTCTTGGCGACGGCGTTCTCGCCTTCCAGAACCTGGACCACGACCGGGCCGGACGTCATGAAAGTGCAAAGATCGTTGAAGAACGGACGGGCCTTGTGCACGCCGTAGAATGCCTCGGCCTGCTGGCGGCTCATCTGGATGCGCTTCTGCGCAACGATACGCAGACCCTTCTCCTCGAAGCGCGCATTGATCTTGCCGGTGAGGTTCCGGCGGGTCGCGTCCGGCTTGAGGATCGAGAAAGTACGTTCGACGGCCATGAATTCCCTCGTGGAGGCAGTGATTTCAACGCTTGGGCGCGCCTTATAGACGCGGGGTTTGGGCCGGGCAAGGGTGCCCAATGAGCTTGGTTTGCGGCCAAAGCGCATGGTAAATGCCCGCCGCTCATGCTCCACATCAATGACATCTCCTTTCGCCACGGCGAGCGTGTGCTCTTCGACCGCGCCTCGGCAGCCTTCTCCGATGGCTGGAAGGTCGGTCTTGTCGGCCGCAACGGCGCCGGCAAGTCGACCTTGCTGCGCCTGATCCAGGGGCAGATCGAAGCCGATAGCGGCGAGATCAATCTAATGGGCCGCACCCGCATCGGCTCGGTGCCACAGGACCCGCCCGGCGGCGACATCACGGTGCTTGACGCCGTGCTGGCGGCCGATGTGGAGCGCAGCGCCCTGCTGGCCGAGGACGCGACCTGCCAGGACGGCGTGCGCCTCGCGGAGATTCATGCACGCCTAGACGAGATTGGTGCGGCTGCCGCGCCATCGCGCGCCGCCTCGATCCTGAACGGCCTGGGCTTCGACAACGAGAAGCAGTCCCGCCCCTGCGGCGAGTTCTCCGGCGGGTGGCGCATGCGCGTGGCCCTGGCCGGCACTCTGTTCAGCGACCCCGATCTGCTGATCCTCGACGAGCCGTCGAACCATCTCGACGTCGAGGCGATGATGTGGCTCACCGAGCACCTGAAGCGCTTCCGCAACACGGTGCTGATGGTCAGCCACGATCGCGACCTGCTGAACGACGTGTGCGACCACATCGTGCATATCGACCAGCAGAAGCTCGTGGCCTACACCGGAAACTACGACTTCTTCGAGCGCACCCGCGCCGAGCGCCTCGCCAACGATGCCGCGCAGCAGGCCAAGGTGGCCGCTCAGCGCAAGCATATGCAGGCCTTCGTCGACCGCTTCAAGGCCAAGGCCAGCAAGGCGCGCCAAGCTCAGTCGCGCATGAAGATGATCGAGAAGCTCGGCCCCGTGGCCTCGGTGCCGATCGACGAACGCGTCTCCTTCAACTTCCCCTCGCCCGAGATCCTCGCCTCACCGATTGAGACGCTGGACGACGTCTCCGTGGGCTATCCCGACGGGCCGCCGGTGCTGCGCAACCTCGACCTGCGCATCGACATGGAAGACCGCATCGCGCTGCTCGGACAGAACGGCAATGGCAAATCGACCTTCATCCGCCTGATCTCGCAGCGGCTGGAGCCGCGCGAAGGCCAGCTGAAGAAGACGCCGAAGCTCCGGGTCGGCTACTTCTCGCAGGATCAGGAAGAAAGCCTCGACTTCGAGGCGACACCGTTCGATCACATGGCCCGCGCCCTGGGTCCCGGTGCCGGCGAAGCGAAGGTCCGTGCCCAGCTCGGCCGCTTCGGCTTCTCACGCGACCGCGCCAACCTCAAGGTCGGCGTGATGTCGGGCGGCGAGAAGACGCGGCTGCTGCTGGCGCTGGCCACCCGCACGGCGCCGCACATGCTGCTGCTCGACGAGCCGACCAACCATCTCGACATGGACGCGCGCGCCTCGCTGGTCGACGCCATCAACGACTTCCAGGGCGCGGTCGTGCTGGTGAGCCATGACACGCATCTGGTGAAGATGGTCGCCGACACCCTATGGGTCGTCCAGGGCGGCACCGTCTCGCCGTTCGACGGCGATATCGACGACTACCAGGCCAAGCTCCTGAAGGAGCGCGGCGCACGTCCCGTCAAGGCCGAAAAGCCGACCGATGCAGGCAGCAAGAAGGACCAGCGCAAGGCGGCCGCGGACAACCGCAGCAACAAGGCTCCGCTGAAGAAGGCGGTCGACAGCGCCGAGAAGATGCTGGCCCGCCTCACCGAGCAGTTGAACGGTGTCCTGGCCAGGCTGGCCGATCCCGCGATCTATTCCGGCCCGGGCAGCGTGGTAACCGACCTGCAGAAGGAAAAGGCCCGCCTCGAGCGCGAGGTCGCGAACGCCGAAAAGCGCTGGCTGACCGCCCAGGAAGCCCTGGAAGCTGCCGCCTGACCCCTACTCGGCAACTGCCGGGTAGGCAGGCCTGCGAGCACTGCTGTTCCGGATCAGCATCACCATGCCGGCATTGAACGTGTAGAGCCCGACGGCGATCCAGAAGATGACGGCCGGCAGGCCGCTGTTCATCAGCAGGCCGAACAGCGGCGGCGCCACGAACGAGCCGATGTCGAGACCCGAGTAAACGAAGCCGAACACCTTTCCCGAGGCGCCAGGAGGCGTGGCATTGCGCACGATCATGTCGCGCGACGGATTGGTGATTCCGCCGGCGGCGCCTGCCAGCGCGAGCAGGAACGGGAGCAAGGTGGGCGACACGGTCTGCGTGGCGATCGGCACCGTGAGGCAGGCCGCCGCCAGGAGGCCGAACGCCGCCACCAGATCGTGCCGGCGCACACGGTCGGCGAAGTAGCCGCCCACCAGGATCCCCGCGGCCGAGCCGACGATGAACACGATCAGGCAGAAGGCGGCATAGTTCTCCGTGACGCCGAACATGCTGCTCCAGGCGGGGACCGCGAACTGCTGGATGCCAACCGTATTGGCGGCGATCAGCGCGAAGTAAGCGAGGCAGAGCAGCAGCGCCGGCTGCAGGAACAGCGCCAGCCCCGGCCTGCCGCCGGCCTGCGCGGCGGCCGCACGGACCTTGACCCTGTGATCGACCAACTGCTCGCGATGAACGAAGACCAGTCCCGACAGCACGAGTCCGGGCAACGCGCCGATCAGGGCCGCCCCCACCCAGCCGACGATGCTGTCGAGGAAATACATCACGGGCGCCGCCGCCCAGCCGAGCGATCCGCCGAGCCCGTGGATGCTGAAGGCGCGGCCCAACCGATTGGTGTTCACCGATGAATTGAGAAGCGCGAAGTCCGCGGGATGAAAGACCGAATTGCCCAGCCCCGCGATGACCGCGATGCAGGCGAAGCCGACGAAGGAATGCGCAACCGAGATGCAGGCAAGGCCTAGCCCGACGACCAGAAGGCCGCCGGCAAGGATCGGCCGGGCCCCAAACCGGTCCACCGCGAAGCCCGCCGCCGTCTGCGCGAGTCCGGAAACTCCATAAAAGGTGCCTGCCAGCAGGCCGACATCGGTATAACTGAGCCCCGCCTCCTGGCGGACGATCAGGAGCATGGTCGCGAAGGCAAGTTGATAAAAGTGGCTCACACCGTGGGCGACGCCGATCAGGCTGATCACCCGGAAATCATGCTGAAGCGGCGCGGTGGTTGCAGCGGACATGAGAACCTCGTCGCCGCATCATAGGCGATGGGCAGGGCGGGCGCCGAACCCAAAATGGGGGGGGCTATGCAGCGAACCGGAGCGTCGCCGACCGGATCCGAACCTGGCTCGCAACGCCCTGCATGGTATTGCGCACCAGCAACTGCACGGGCTCGGCGTCGTCGTAGGTCATCACGGTGACACGATGGGCGGACGGCCGCGCGTCGAGAACGCGTTCGCGGCCCACGAAATCATCGACATGGTCGCCGGCCAAGACCACGCCAACGCTGCCAACTTGGACGTCCAGCTCGAGGTCGACCGCATAGCTCAACCCCTGGAATGGCCGCGGGCCGAGCTTTTGCATCGCTGCCTTGAGATCAATCGACATACCATACCACCAGATGCGCGGGGGACAGACGAGCCGCCATTCCTTGGCTGACGTCTTGAGCGATGCCTTGTTCATGGCAATCGCCGGATAACCCATGAGCCCGATCTCGGGCGACGGGCGCACATCGGGATTGATCTCGCCGACCCGCAGGTCGACCCAACCGAAGTTGCCACCGCCGGTCGTGAAATCGAGGATGGTGGTCGTAGGCGAGGGAAACAGACGCCGCTTGACCTTCTCCAGGTCGTACCATTCGGCCCACGGCGTGCGCTCACCATCTGTGCGCTTGCCGAACTCCGAGAACGGCAGTGAGCCTTCGCGCAGCCATCGCTCGTACGGATAGGTGAGCTCGATCCAGCGTCCACCGGTCTTCAAGTGCCGCAGCAGGTCGAGCGTTTCCGTTCGGGCGATGTCGAATGGCGCGTGATGCAATGATCCGATCGCCCAGATGGCATCGGCGGGTTCGCCTTTCAAACCGGAGAACGATCGCTCGTTCTCGACTTGCAGGTAGCTCGCGCGTTCTCCGAGACCCAGATGTTCGACAACACGGCGAACCAGATTGAGATTATCGAGTACCAGATCGGAGAAGGTCCAGTGCGCACCCTGGCCAAGGAAGTGTATGCCATCGAAACCAAAGCCTGATCCGACCTCGACGACATGCCGACCTGCAAAAAGGTCACTGTAGAGACAGTGGAACCAACCCCGGACGTCGGGAATTTGCGCCGCGTCGTTCATGACGCGCCACTGTGCGATCAACGACGCGTCGTCGAGTTCCAACAAGTCGCCGGAGAAGGTACGGCCCAGGATTTCGCCACCCGCGGGCAGTTCACGCCACTTGTCGCGCGAGAGACTGAGAAAATCATCCGACATCAGTGACACTAGGCGCTTATGGCACGCGTGCGCTAGTGTCGCCGCGGAAAAGGGAGAACTAAATGAAGCGCTGGAAGCATCGTCCTGAAGGCTCGACCTGGGGCGACTGGGGCGACGACGATCAGCTGGGTCGCCTGAACCTGATCACGCCGAAGAAGGTGCTCGAGGGCATTACCGAGGTGAAGCAAGGGATTTCATTCTGTCTCAGTCTTCCGCTCGATTTTCCGGGCGGTAACGTCTTGAACCCGCGTCGCCTGCCACCTGTCCTGTCACCCACCGGCGACGAGAACGGCTGGCGCTTCAACTTCCTGACCAACAGCCTCAACCCGCAGTTCGTCGACGTCGCGAGCGACGATCGGGTGATCCTGACGCTGCAGTATTCCACGCAGTGGGACACGCTGGCCCATGTCGGCGGCCTGTTCGATGCCGATGGCGACGGCGTGCCCGAGCCTCTCTACTACAACGGCTTCAAGGCCGGCTCCGACGTGGTCGGCCCGCTGCCCGACGCCGGCCGAGACGGCTGCGGCCACCTTTCCTACGCCCACAAGCTCGGCGTGGAAAACATGGCGGCCAAGGCGATCCAGGGCCGTGCCGTGCTGGTCGACCTGGAAAAGCACTTTGGCCGCGACCACAAGTATGTGAGCTACGACGACTTCAAGCGCGTACTCGACGCGGACAAGATCGTGGTCGAACCCGGCGACATGCTGCTGCTGTACACGGGCTTCACCGACGAGATCATGAAGATGAACAAGAACGTCGACCCGGCCCGCGCGCATGCGATGTGCTGCGTGCTCGACGGTCGCGACAAGCGCCTGCTGCAGTGGATCACCGACAGCCAGATCTCGGCATTGATCGCCGACAACTATGGTGTCGAGGCCGTGCCGGCGAAGCCCGGCCCCGAGGATGCCGAGCATCCGTCGCTGCCGCTCCACAATCATTGCCTGTTCAAGCTGGGGCTCAATCTCGGCGAGATCTGGTGGCTGAAGGATCTGGCGCTCTGGCTGCGCAACAACAAGCGCTCACGCTTCCTGCTGACGGCGCCGCCGCTCCGCCTTCCCGGCGCGGTTGGCTCGCCGGCGACTCCCGTGGCAACGGTCTGAGGCCGGCCTCGCGATGTCGTTCCCGGCGTTCGTCGCCCGAGGACTGAAGGCGGAACGGTTCACGTTGCTGGACATCGGCTGCTCCGGCGGCCTCGATCCGAAGTGGCGCGCCTTCGGCGACCGGCTGAAGGCGCTGGGTATCGACGCCAGCGCGAGCGAGTGCGAGCGTCTCGCCGCCGCCGAGCGCAATCCGGACGTCTCGTACGTCGCCGCCTTCGTGAGCCCCCGCGCCGACCAGCCGATCGACCTGTCGGCCGGTCCGGCGGCGCCGCTGATCATGATGATGCGCGATCGCATGAGCTTCATGCGCACGCGCGAGATACGCGACGCGAAGCTCCGCACCGCCTCCACCGAGGAGCAGCTCCGTCACAATGCCTGGGAACTGACCGGGCTCGCCGATCCGGCGAAACCCGTGGTGGTGCCCGACCTGCTCGCAGCGCGCGGCTGGACCGACCTCGACTACATGAAGATCGATACCGACGGCATCGACTGGCAGATCCTGCAGAGCTTCGACGGACGCCTCCCGGCCAACCTGCTGGCCGTGCAGATGGAAGTGAACTTCGTGGGCGACGGCGCGGCCGACGAGCACTCCTTCCACAACACCGACCGTTTCATGCGTCGGCACGGCTTCGATCTGTTCCGACTGGACGTCCGCAACTATTCCTCGCGGGCGTTGCCCGCCCGCTACATCTGGCCGACGCCGGCCGAGACGCATTCCGGTCGCCCCTTCCAGGGCGAGGCCTATTACGCGCTCGATCTCCTGGGTCCGGACGGCCCGGCAAATCTTGCGGGCCTCAGCGCCGAAAAAGTGGCCAAGCTGGCGGCGATCCTGTCGGCGTGGGACGTGCCCGATGCCGCCGCCGAGCTGTTGTTGGGCTGTCGTGAAAGGCTGGCCGCGGTGCTCGACGTCGATCGCGGCCTCGATCTGCTCGCCGCGCAGGCCCAGGGCGACCGTGCCCGGCCACTGGACTATCGAAGCTACATGGCCCGCTTCGAGTCCGATCCGCCGGACTTCTACCGGCCCGAAGGTCCGATCCCGCTGCGCGAACGTCTGGCCGCCGCCTGGCAGGCCTATCGGCGGCCGCGCGACCGGCGTTAGCTCAAGCCTTCTTCTCCCAGCCGCCGGTGTCGGTCTGCTGCCAATAGGCCACGGTGTGGCCCGCGGTCTTGTAGGTCTTCCAGCGCTCGCGCGCGTCGGCGACGGCCGTGTCATCCCGGCCGTCGAACAGTTCGAAGCAGCGCTTGTAGTCGCCCACCTTCTCCGACTTCGCCCGGTCGGCGACGAACAGGAAATTCGCGCCGTTCGGATTCTCGTCGAGATGCGTCAGCCAGACCGGCTGCCGGTCGGCCTCGCCATCGCGGACCGCACCGTGCGGCAGGAACCCGTCGGGATCGTAGGTCCAGAGATGGGTGTTCAAGGCGTCCACCCGCTCCGCCGATCCCAGCAGAACCACCGCCCGCTCGCCCGCCTGCAGCGTCTTCGTCAGCAGGCGTGGCAGCGTGTCTTCCAGGGACGATCGGGTCAGATGGTAGAAGTTGACCTCGGTCGCCATCGCGGGATCAGCGCTCGTAGTTCTCGGCGATCAGCCGGTCGAGCAGGCGCACGCCGAAGGCCGTCGCGCCCTTGGGCGTGGTAGTGTCGCCCTTGCCCGACCACGCCACGCCCGCGATATCGATATGCGCCCAGGCGACTCCCTCCTGAACGAAGCGCTGCAGGAATTGCGCCGCCGTGATCGAGCCGCCGTCGCGCCCGCCGCCGACATTCTTCATGTCGGCGATCTCGGAGTCGATCAGCTTGTCGTACTTGGGTCCGAGCGGCATGCGCCACAGCTTCTCGCCGATTCCGGAGCCGGCCGCGCGCAACCGGTTGGACAGCTCAGTGTCGTTGCAGAACAGGCCCGCACGCTCATGGCCCAGCGCGACGATGATCGCGCCGGTCAGCGTCGACAGCTCGACCATCGCCTGCGGCTTGAACTTCTCCTGCGCGTACCACATGGCATCGCACAGGATCAGCCGGCCTTCCGCGTCGGTGTTGATGACCTCGACCGTCTGCCCCGACATCGACTTCACGACGTCGCCGGGACGCTGGGCATTGCCGTCGGGCATGTTCTCGACCAGCGCGCAGACCGCCACGACGTTCGCCTTGGCCTTGCGGCCGGCGATCAGCTTCATGGCGCCGGTGACGGCGCCGGCGCCGCCCATGTCCCATTTCATGTCTTCCATGCCGGCGGCCGGCTTCAGCGAGATGCCGCCGGTATCGAAGCACACGCCCTTGCCGATCAGCGCGACCGGGGCCTGCCCCTTCGGACCGTTCATCCATGTCATGACCAGGAGCTGCGAGTCGCGCCCACTGCCCTGTCCGACGGCCAGCAGGGTCTCCATTCCGAGCTTCTTCATCTGGGCCTCGCCCAGGATTTCCACCTTCACGCCAAGCTTGGTGAGCTCCTTGGCGCGGCGGGCGAATTCCACCGGATAGAGAACGTTCGGCGGCTCGCTCACCAGATCGCGCGCCAGGAACACCGCGTCGACCACCGGCTCGAGCTGTCCGTAGGCCTTCCGGGCATCGGCGGGTGCGGCCAGGACGACGGTGAGGCGCTGAAGCGACAGCTTCTGCTCCGGCTTGTCCTTGGTCTTGTACTTGTCGAAACGGTAGCAGCGCAGGCGGACGCCCAGGGCAAGATGGGCGGCCAGCTCGGCCGGCGACAGGCGGCTCCCCTTGACCGGGTCGACGACCACGGTCACCGCGGCATGACCGGCCGCATTGGCCTCGGCAGCCACCACGCCGCCCAGCTCCTCGGCTGCCCGTGCGTCGAGATCCTGCCCCTTGCCGACGCCCAGAAGCAGTAGGCGTGCAATATCGCCGGACTGGCCGAGGACGGTCTGGGTCTGGCCCTTCGCTCCGCTGAAGCGGCCGGCCTCGAGGGCGCGGGTGACGGCCCCGTCGGCCGCCGTGTCGACGGCTTGTGCCGTCGCAAGCAGCTCTTTCTCCGCCCCGACGAACACCGCAACATTGCCGGCAAAGGCCTTCGGAAAGGCCAAAAACTCAACTTTCATCCACATCCCCTGCGCCTGGCGCGTGATCTGACCCGATATTTCGCCCCTGCGACGGGACCGCGCAAGCTGTGTTTGGCCGCCGCGCCCCTGCAAAATCGGGGTGGCATCGGGACGCAAGCGCCAGTATCAGTACCGGCCCTCAAAACGGACATGGAAATGACCACAGGAACTCTGCCTCGCGTCTCGGTCGTCGGTCTCGG
>JAESFK010000616.1_pt1 | contig 15971 bp, 19 predicted proteins | sample 9269391 | NCBI WGS metagenome assembly JAESFK01 (sample SAMN14506231, study PRJNA617097) | algae metagenome | isolation source: Drouetiella hepatica UHER 2000/2452 and co-occurring heterotrophs from... | place: Slovakia: Slovak Paradise National Park, Hrabusice, Kosice Region | collected 2000-01-01
CCGGGCAAGATCGAACGAGCCGAGCATCCTCCCAGACCTCACCCTGAGGAGCGAACGCAGTGAGCGTCTCGAAGGGTGGGCACGCGCACCCCGTCTGTTGGCCATCCTTCGAGACGCCGTGCTCCGCACGGCTCCTCAGGATGAGGTGGATAGGTCAATGTGAGACGGAAGGACTCTAGGCCTCGAGCGTGGGCGTCCGCCGCGCCAGGAGCTTGTCGATGCGCCGGCCATCCATATCGACGACTTCAAAGGTCCAGTCGTCGTAGGTGAATTGCTCGCCGGCCACCGGCAGGTGCCCGAACTGGGCCAGGGCAAAGCCCGCAATCGTGTGAAACCGGGTACTGACCGGCAGTGTCCTGACCTGCAGCCGGTCGAGGGTGGCGTGCACCGGGGCCATGCCGTCGATCAGCAGCGAGCCGTCCTCGCGCTCGCAGATGTCGGGATGCTCGCCCGGCGCTTCCGGAAGCTCACCGGCCAACGCTTCCAGCAAGTCGGTCTGGGTGACGATGCCTTCGATGCCACCATACTCGTCGACCACCACGGCGAGCCGCACCGGGGCCTTCTTGAACTGCTCCAGCACCTTGAAGATGGGCATCGCCTCGTGGACCATCAGCGGCGGTGCCACCACGGCGCCCGGATCGAGGGAACGGCCGCGCAGAACCTGATTCAGCAGGTCCGTCTTGGTGACCGCGCCCAGCAGGTTGTCGATGCTGCCGTGTCCCACCAGCATCTGCTCGTACGGACTGTCCAGGACCCAGCGCACGATCTCCTCCCGATCGTCCGTGACGTCGATCCAATCGAGTTCGGTTCGGGGCGTCATGATCTCGCCGATGCGGCGATTGCCGATGTCGAGCGTGCGCACCATGACTTCTTCCTGGGCGTCCTGCAGGAGCCCGGCATCCTGGCTGGCCTCGACCAGCAGCTTCAGTTCACCCGGCGAATGCAGCGATTCCTCGCCCGTTCCCGGCCGCAGGCCGACCACTCTCAGCACGAGGTTGCCCATGCCGTTGAGCACAAGGATCGCCGGGCTGAGCAACCACCGGAACAGGCTGAGCGGCCGGATCACCCACAGGGCCGTGCTTTCGCTGCGCTGGAGCGCCAGGCTCTTGGGCGCCAGTTCGCCCAGCACGATGTGCAGGGCCGTGATCAGGACGAAGGAGATGCCCACGGCGACGGCGTAGGCGCTGATGCCGGCGGTCGTGCCCCAGATCTCGGCCAGCGGCGCTTCGATGAGATGCGCGATCGCCGGCTCGCCGATCCAGCCGAGCGCCAGCGACGAGATGGTGATGCCGAGCTGCGTCGCGGCGAGGTTGGAGTCGAGATGGTCGAGGGCGCGCACCAGCGCCTGGGCATTCATCCGGCCCGAGGCGGCCAGTTCGATCACCCTGCTTCGGCGTACGGCCACCAGCGAGAATTCGGCCGCCACGAAGAATCCATTGGCAACGACCAGCACCAGGACCGCCAGCAAACCGCCTGCTCCGGACATGCCCTCCTCCCTCTATCGCGGCGTGTCGCCGGCCAGCGTGATCCGGTGCATGACGCGCCGGTAGCCGTGATAGTCGTTGATCGGATTGTGCATGGCGCAGCGATTGTCCCAGAACGCCAGCGAGCCGGCCTCCCAGCGGAAGCGACAGGTGAATTCGGGCCGCGTCTGGTGCTCCCACAGGTAGCGCAGCAGCGGCAGGCTCTCCTTCTCCGTCCAGCCCTTGATGTGCGCGGTGTGGGCGTCGGACGTGTAGAGCGCCTTGCGGCCGGTCTCCGGGTGGGTGCGCACGATCGGGTGCTCGGCCGTCATGACCTTGAGCTCGGCGCCCGCCGCTTTCATGCGATCCTCGCGGGTCTTGGTGACGTCGGCCTTGGCCGACGAACTGACGCCGATCAACCCGTCGAGCGTCGCCTTCAGCCCGTCCGACAGCGCCTCGTAGGCGAGATACTGGTTGGCGAACATCGTGTCGCCTCCGAACGGCGGCACCTCGCGGGCCAGCAGCATGCTGCCCATCGGCGGGATCGGCAGGTACGTCGTATCGGAATGCCAGATTCCGCCGAAATTGTTGCGCTCGTGTTCGAGCTTCACCACCGGCGTGATCATCGACGATTCCGGCAGCCCCTTGAGCTGTGGATACTCGACCGGTTCGCCGAACTTCCGCGCGAAGGCGAGCTGCTGCAGCGGGGTCACCGTCTGGTCGCGCAGGAAGATCACGAGATGGTCGAGCAACGCCTGGCGCATCTCCGCCACGATCTCGGCGTCGAGATCCTGCGCCATATCCACGCCGTGGATCTCCGCGCCCAGAGCACCGGCAATCGGCCTCACTTCGATGTGGCGATGGTTTCGCATGTCTACCTCTTGGCCCAGGAGGGCGTCGTTTTCGCCATGAAATGCCGGATGCCCTCGGCCGCCTCCGGTTGGCGCAGCAGGCCGACCAGACTGGCCGCTGCCGCGTCGAGCACGTCGAGATCATCCTTCTTCGCGCAGGACAGAACCAGCCGCTTGGCCACGGCCAGCGCCTTGGGCTCCATCTTCAGAATGTCATCCAGCAGGTTTTGCAGCGTCGCCTCGACCTCGGCTCCGGTCGCGCAGAGATGGCGCCCGATCCCCAGCCGGTACGCCTCGGCGGCGTCGACCACACGACCGGTCACGGCAAGGTCGCGCACCGGCCCCTCTCCGAGCCGCCGAACCAGGAACGGGATGATCTGCGAGGGGATGAAGCCCACCCGGGGCTCGGGAATGCCAAAGCGGGCGTCTTCGCGCAGGATCACGACGTCCGAGCAGCAGGCCATGCCGAACCCCGCCCCGACCGCCGATCCCTCGACGACGGCGATGGTGGCCTGCGGCAGGGCCTCGAGGGCCAGCAGCGCGTTGCCGAACTGGCGATAGGTGGGCAGCAGCGGGTCCGTGCCGCCCGGCGGCACGGCGGGCAGGTCGGCCATCGTGTCGAGGTCGCCCCCGGCGCAGAAGTGCCCGCCCGCGCCCCGAAGGACCAGCACGCGGCAGGCCGCGTCGTTGCCGATGCCGACGAAGGCGTCCTCCAGTTCCAGCATCATGCGGTGCGTCAGGGCGTTGCGCCGCTGCGGCCGGTTCAGTGTCAGCAAGCTGACAGCGCCCTGCCGGTCGATTTCGAGGAACTCATAGTCCGTCATGGGCAAAGTCTTAGCGAGCGACTATCGTGCCAACAAGATGATGCGCTTCGTGGTTCCGCTGCTCGCGAGTCTCCTTCTCCTGGCGAACGCCGCTCGCGCCGACGACTGGGCCACGGTCCAGACGCCCGCACCCGGCCCGACCCAATCGATCGGTTTCTATACCGCGGGCTGCCTGCAGGGGGCGCAGGCGCTGCCGCTGGAGGGTCCGGGCTACGAGGCCATCCGGGTCAGTCGCAACCGCTACTGGGGCCAGCCGGTCGCCATCGACTTCATCAAGAGCCTGGCGGAGAAGATGCGGGCGGCCGGCCAGGCCCATCTCTACATCGGCGACATCGGCCAGCCGCGGGGCGGTCCCGCCCCATCGGGCCATGCCAGCCACCAGATCGGACTCGACGCCGACATCTGGTTCGAGCGCCAGCCGGGAGCGCGCCGCGCGCCGGCCGACCGTGAAAACCCGCGCCTGCGTTCGCTGGTCAAGGCCGACGACAGCGGCATCGACGATTCGGTCTTCAACGAGCAGCATGTCCTGCTGCTCCGGACGGCCGCGCAGATGCCGAATCTCGACCGCATCTTCGTGAACAAATGGATCAAGCAGCGGCTCTGCCAGACCACCGGCGGCGACCGCTCCTGGCTGCGCAAGCTCGTGCCCTGGTACGGGCACGACTCGCATTTTCACATCCGTCTTTACTGTCCGCCCGGCAATCCGCAGTGCCAGCCGCAGGCCGACTATGCGCACGACGACGGTTGCGGCGAAGCGCTCGAATCGTGGTTCCGCAAGGCGCCGGTCGTTCCGCCGACCACGCCGCCCAAGCCCTACCGGCCGAAGCTGCCGGCGGCCTGCACCGCGGTGCTGAACGCCCGGTAGTTAGCCGATCCCGCCGCAGCGATTGGCGCGCTGGCGGGCCTGGACATCGAGCCAGTCGAGACCGCCCACCGTGCCGACGCGGATCCAGTCGACCTGGATCGTGCCGTCGGGCACACGCTTCACGACGTAGCGCGATTCTGCCTGCGGGGCGCTCTGCGGCACGTACAGGACCGTCGTCGTGCCGGGCGCCGAAGACGGCTCGATGTTCACGACGAAGCCGCTGGCGGCCGGGGCCGCGAGGCAGGTCACCATCGAGTCATAGGGGACGGTATAGACGCTCGACCAGGCCGGCACCGGCTTCGGCGGCTTGATGGGCTCGCTGCCCAACTTGTCGACGGTCGAACACGCTGCGGCGGCGAGCGAAAGAAGAGCGGGAACCATCACGTGCTTGAACATCACTCACCTCCGGAAACGTTCCTATTCTACTCGCCTTGACCGAGGAGGGAACCGGCCCGGCGCGAGGAGCGGAAGAACCACTGGAACACCTGGAAGCCGATCACGAGGTAGACGGCCGACAGGCCGAAGGCGACCGCCAGCATGTCCCAATGGACCGTCTTCTCCAGCATGATCGAACGCATGCCCTCGAAGATGTAGGCCGGCGGCAATCCCCAGGCGATGACCTGCAGCCAGTGGGGCAGCACCGAGATCGGATAGTAGACCCCGCTCACCGGCATCAGCACGAACACGGCCGCCCAGGCGAAGCTCTCCGCGCTCTGCCCCACCCGCATGACCAGGCCCGACATGGCGAGCCCGATCGACCAGGAGAACATCTGCAGGATCACGAAGAAGGCGAGCAGCGGCAGGCCGAGCGTGTAGATCGAATAGCCGAAGAAGGCCCAGGCCATCAGCGACACCGGGATCATGCCGAGCAGCGTGCGCAGCAGCGATGCGATGATGATGCCGGCGGCCAGCTCCCAGGAGCGGATGGGACTGACGAAGAGATGGCCGAGGTTGCGCGACCAGATCTCCTCCAGGAAGGCGATCGACAGCGAGAGATTGCCGCGGACCACGACCTCCCAGAGCAGCAGCCCCGACAGGAGCACGCCGGCGGCCTGGGCCACGAACGAGGCCTGCGGCAGCAGGTACTGGGTCATGAAGCCCCACATCACCATCTGCACGGCCGGCCAGTAGATCGAATCCACCAGACGCATCACCGAACTGCGCCAGAGATAGATGTGCCGCAGCACGAGGGCGTAGATGCGCTGGAGCGAGCCGCTCATGGCGTGCGGCCTTCCGGCTTCAGCGCGTCGAGCCCGCGTCCCCGGCCGCGCGCCATGTCGAGGAATACCTCCTCCATGTCCTCGCGGCCGAACCGCTCGAGCAGCTCGCGCGGACTGCCGCGCTCGAAGACCTTGCCGGCCTGCAGCAGGATCACGTCGTCGCACAGCCGCTCGACCTCCGCCATGTTGTGCGAGGCGAGCAGGATCGTGGCGTGGGTTTCGCGCTGGTACCTTTCGAGATAGCCGCGCACCCAGTCGGCGGTGTCGGGGTCGAGCGAGGCCGTCGGCTCGTCGAGCAGCAGCACGTTCGGCCGGTTGATCAGCGCCTTGGCCAGCGCCACGCGCGTCTTCTGGCCGGCCGAGAGCTTGCCCGCCGGCCGGTCGAGGAAGGCCGCGACCTGCATGTGCTCGGCGATCTCGTCGATGCGGTGGCGCAGGTCCTTCACGCCATAGAGCCGGCCGTAGAATTGCAGGTTCTGGCGTACCGTCAGGCGATGCGGCAGGTCGACATAGGGCGAGGAGAAGTTCATGCGCGGCAGCGCCGCATAGCGTCGCCGCAGCATGTCGATGCCGAGGATCTCGATGCTGCCGGCGGTCGGCTCCAGCAGCCCGAGCAGCATGGCGATGGTGGTGGTCTTGCCCGCACCGTTGCCGCCGAGCAGTCCCAGCACGGCGCCGCGCGGCGCCGAGAAGCTCAGGTCGTCGACCGCGACGATCTCGCCATACACCTTGCGCAGGTGCTGGACCATGATGGAGGGAGATTCGGGCATGCCGGCATCACAACGCCTTGACGGCCGCTTCGATGCGATCCAGGCCCTTGCTCAGCCGCGCCGCGCTCGACGCGAAGCACAGGCGAACATTGCCCTGCCCGCCCGGACCGAAGGCCTCGCCAGGGGCGAGCCCGACCTTGTACTGCTTCGCCATCGTCTTGCAGAAGGTCAGTGTGTCGCTGACGCCCTCGACCGAGAAGAAGGCGTAGAAGGCCGCGTCCGGCCGCGCGATCTTCACCTTCGGCAGCGCGGAGAGCCGCTGGAACACCAGTTCGCCGCCGGCGCGGCAACGCTCGACCATCTCGTGGACGAAATCGTCGCCCTGCTCCAGCGCGGCCACCGCGCCCTTCTGCAGGAAAGCGGGAACGCCCGAGGTGTTGATCTGGACCAGCTTGGCGAACTGGTCGCCCAGCGCCGCCGGATGGGTCAGCCAGCCCAGGCGCCAGCCGGTCATCGCCCACGGCTTGGAGAAGCTGTTGAGCACGATGACCGGATCGTCCGGCCCGGCCAGTTCGAGGAAGGACGGCGCCACCTGGCGGCCGTCGGGCCGCTTCGTATAGATCAGGCGGGCATAGACCTCGTCGGCCATGATCCAGACGCCGCGCTTGCGCGCGAAGTCCAGCAACGCCGCCTGCTCTTCGGTGGACATGGTCCAGCCCGTCGGATTGCCCGGCGAGTTGACGAAGATCGCGCGCGTCCGGCCGTCGACGGCGTCGAAGACCTTCTGCAGGTCGAGCGTCCAGCCACCGGTCGGCGTGCGGTCGAGGGCAACGTACTTCGGGACACCTCCTACCAGCTTGGTCGCCGACGTGATGTTCGGCCAGATCGGCGAGACGATCACAATGTTGTCGCCGGGATCGAGCAGGAGCTGGCAGGTCAGCAGGATGGCCTGCATGCCGCCGGTCGTCACCGTGAGGCGCTCCACCGGGCATTTGATGCGATAGAGCCGCTCGGTGTAGGCCGACAGGGCGCTGCGCAGCTCGGGGATGCCGCGCTGCCACGTGTAGAACGTCTCGCCAGCCTGCAGGCCCCGGGCCGCCGCGTCGCGCACGAAATCCGGCGTCACGAGATCGCTTTCGCCAAACCAGAGCGGCACCACGTCGGGGTCCCCGAACACGGTCATCGCCACTTCGGAAATGGGCGTCTCGGCCATGCCGGCGGTGGCGCCGCTCAGCGAAGCCGGGAGGCCCGGCGCGACAAATCTGGGGTGTTCCTGCATCCTGCGGACGTACCGCATCGTTCGGATTTGCGCCAGTCAGGTGCCTGCCCGACAATTGTTGGCGGCGAGGCCCAACCCTACTAATCACAGGAGAAAGCCATGAAGTATCTACCCTGTCTGCTCGCGTCCCTCCTCCTGGCCGGTTGCGTGCACGGCGACAATGTCGAGCGCCTCCAGGCTGGAATGGATCGCGAGCAGGTGCGAGCGGTCATGGGGCCGCCCGAGGCGTCGACCCATTCGCCGGGCAAGGACTGCGCCTACTACACGGTGCTCAGGGATTTCTGGAGCCGGACGCCCTGGTCGATGTCGGACCGCTATTACGTCTGCTTCACGGACGGCAAGGTCGATACCTATGGCAAGGCAACCCAATCGGCCCAGATGACAGCGCCATAGGCTGGCGCTACGCTACCGTCAGGGAGAGACAATGCATTCACACCAGGATGACGGGCAGATCGCGCAATGGCTCGCCGATCGCCAGGCCAGCACCTATGCCGACGGTCGCCGCTGCGATGAGATCGAGTATCTGCAGTGCAAGCTGATCCTCAAGCCCGATCGCTTCACCTCGGCCCACGTGTTCAAGGAGTTCGCAGCCCTCGTTCAGCGCGCCGCGGCGACCACGGGCGTCGGCTACCAGCACACTCCCAAGTCCCAGCAGCGGCCCGAGGTGCGCGAGGTCCTGTTCCTCGATACCGGCGGCTACCACCTCTACAACAACAACTTCATCGTGCGCCGCCGGATCGCCTACGAGGACGGCTTCCCGATCGGCGATCCGGAGATCGTCTTCAAGTATCGCAGCGACAACATGGCGAAGGCGCAGGCCCTCGACGTGCGGCCGCGCATCGACGGCAAGTACAAGATCAAGTTCAAGCTGGAAGTCATGCCGCTCAAGGAGAGGCTCGGCGGCATCCGGCGTCTGCTCTCCCACAACGTCGAGTTCGGCCTCAGCCAGGCCCCCGAGGCGGCCCGTATCGTGATGTCCTCGCTCGGCAACATGTCGCTGCCGGAGCTCACGCAGATCTTCCCGACGCTGGGCGCGATCTCGTGCGACGGCCCGAACAACGTCTCCCTCGTGAACCAGACGATCGTCGAGGAACTGCTGCAGGACATCTGCCTGCTCGACTTCGGCCATCATACCGCGGCGACGGCTAACCTCGGGCTGTGGCGCGCGCGCGGCGACCACCATGCGTTCGTCGGCGAATTCGCCTTCCAGCTCAGGTTCGCGGGCCCCGACGACATCAAGCACAAGTCCCTGAACCACTGCGAGCGCTTCTTCCTCGAGCTGCAGCAGGTCGCCGCGGATTGGCTGGCGCTGACCACGACCAAGACCGGCGCCGTGTACCGCCTGAAGGGCAATCCGCCGCAAGCCCACGAATGAGCGACGCCGAAGCCCCGATCCCACGACCGTCGCTCGGCAAGCTTTTCTGGGTCTTCCTGGTGATGGGCGCCACGAGCATCGGCGGCGGCGTGGTCGCCTACCTTCGCACCGGCCTGGTCGTGCGTCAGCGCTGGCTGGACGACGTGACGTTCGTCGAACTCCTGTCGATCAGCCAGACCCTGCCCGGCCTCAATGCCACCAACATGTCGATCCTGGTGGGCGATCGCCTGCGGGGCGGCATGGGCGCCCTCGTCGCCACCCTGGGCATGTGCCTTCCCGGCGCCAGCCTCATGATCGCGGCCGGGTTCCTCTATGGCGCCGGCGGAGACGGCCCCTGGTCGAAAGCCTTCCTGCACGGAATCGCGGCGGGCGCGGTGGGGCTCATCCTGGTGGTCCTGGTCCAGCTCGGCGCCAAGACGCTGAAGACCTTTGCCGATTACGTGTTCGTGGCGGCCACCGCCGTTGCGGTCGCCTTCTTCAAGGTGCCAGTCCCGTATGCGCTGATCGCGGCGGGGATCGTCGCCATCTGGTGGCATCGGCCGCGCGACAAGGACGTTCCGTGAAGCAGCTCTGGGACCTTGCCGGCGTCTTCGCCTACCTGTCACTGTTGACCATCGGGGGAGGCATGGCCGCCTTCCCCGAAATGAAGGAACTCACGGTCGATACCTATCACTGGGTGACGTTTCCGGAGTTGCTGCACTTCTACAGCCTTGGGCAGCTGGCACCGGGGCCGAACATGATGATGGTCGCCTCGATCGGCGTCACCGTCGCCCACATTCCGGGCGCTCTCGTGGCGCTCGTCGCCTTCTTCCTGCCGACCGGCCTGCTGACCTTCTTCGTCGGCCGGCTGTGGACCCATCTTGCAACCTGGCGCTGGCGGCCGGCGATCCAGACCGGTCTGGGCTCGGTGGCGGTGGGCCTCGTCCTGGCCGGTGCGATCATCATGGGGCGCGGCGCGATCACCCAATTCTTCTTCGGCGCGATCGCCCTGGCGGTCTTCCTGCTGTTGTGGCGGACCAAGATCAACCCTGCCTATCCGATCGTGGCTTCGGGCCTGATCGGGATGGCGCTGCATTTTTTCAACATCGCCTAATTCGGCAGTTGCGCCGTCTCCATCGTGTAGTCCGGCTCCCGGTCGCAGCTTGCCAGGGAGACGCCGATCGCCACCTCCTTGTCACCGACCTTCAGGCAGCCGTTGCGCCATTCGCCGGACAGGGCGGCACCATCCACGATTACCGTTCCAAACCCATTCGGCAGGCCGTTGGCGTAAGAGCCTTCGAAACGGTCGGCCTGGTTCCATGAATAGCGTCCAGCGCCCTCACGGCGCCCATTCCGGTAGGTGCCTTCGAAGAGATCGATCGGCTGGCCATGTTCGGTCCACTGGATCGCGCCCCTCCCGTCCTTCAGTCCGGAACGGCACGCCCCACTCCAGGTGGCCCTATCCTGCTTGTCGGGATGCCAATCCCACATACGGCAAGCGATTCCCGGCTCCAGCAGCCAGTTCCCTTCCTCGCAAGGCGCGTTCCAGCTGATCTGGAGCGAATCGGGCTCATCGGTGGCGCAATCGGACGTTCCGGGCGCAAGGGCGATCTGCTGCGCCATGACGGGTACGGCCGTCAGCACAAGGATAGACGAAACGAGCGCTGGAAGATTTCTCACGGGACCCCCTCCGACGGCCTCGGCCATGGAAATGGAACGCGATCGGCCAGTCACGGTTGCCCGCGCGTGCGGCCGAACGATGTCGCCCCAGAGGTTGAACGGAGGCGCCAGGTCGGGTCCGCCATCCCTGAGCAACGTTGGCGGCAGTCATGCATTAACTCTTGCAGTCGCTGAAGGAGTGTCCCAGATGAAGCTCGCCCTGCCGTTCGCTGCCTTGCTTGTCACCGTGTCGTCGATTGCGGTTGCGCAGATGCCTCCGTCCACCGGGTCCTCCACGACGCCCGCGGTCCCGCCGGCCGGCATGCCCGGCAGTGCGCCTCAGACCGCCACCTCGGCGCGGACCCAGATCGAGGCCAGCGGCTATACCAAGATCAAGGACCTCAAGCGCAAGGACGACGGTTCCTGGCAGGCAATCGCCACCAAGAACGATGCCGAGGTCGCCGTGTCGGTAGACACCACCGGCAACGTCACCCAGACCTCGCGATAAGAGCCGTCTATTCGCGTCGATTACGCAATATTGCGTGTGCTATGGTCGGCACATGTCAGTTCTGATTCTTGGGCTTGCCCTCTTCCTCGGCGTTCATTGCTTTACAACCTTCCGTGGAACACGGGCGGCCGTCATCGGCCGCCTCGGCGAAGGCGGCTACAAGGGCCTGTATTCCCTCGTCTCTGCGGCGGGGCTGATCCTGATCTTCATCGGCTTCGGCAGTTATCGCAGCGGGGGCTATATCCAGATCTGGAGCCCGCCCTTCTCGTTTTTCCACCCGATCGCCCTGGCACTGCTGTGGTTTGCGTTCGTGGCCCTGACGGCGACCTATGCGCCGGCCAGTCAAATCAAATACCTGCTGCGCCATCCCATGCTGGTGGCCGTGAAGGCCTGGGCGCTCTCCCATCTCCTGGTGAACGGCGACCTGGGTTCGATGCTGCTGTTCGGCAGCCTGCTGGCCTGGGCGATCTACGACCGGATTGCCGTGAAGCGCAGAGGCGACAGCGGCGCCCCGCCGGTGGGCTGGTCGATCAACGATCTTCTGGTTGTGGCTCTCGGCTCGGTCGCCTACGTCGCGATGTTCTGGTTGCACGACAGCTTGATCGGCGTTACCGCCGCGTAGGGCATGCAGTCTCTGGCCCATTTGCACCGGCCATGATAGGTTCCCCTGCAAATCGTTCCCCTCGAAAGTTGCCGAAAACCCAGTGATCGTAGACGCACTGTTTCCGACCTATCGCTTCGACAAAGCCGATACCGACGATTTCGTGGTCATCGACCAGTGGTCCTATGCCTTGGCCGCATTCAGCGGCCCGCTCTTCGTGCTTTCGAAGCGACTCTACGTCCTGGCCCTCATCGACCTGCTCGCGATGATCGCCATTGTCGGCGGGACCATCTTCGGGCTCACCCTCATCGTCCACCTGTTCGGCTCCTCATTGGAGGGCATGATTCTCATGCTCATTACCGTAGTTGGCGGCCTTTCGCTGAACGGCATTGTCGCGGTGCGCCTGGTTCGCCACGGCTATATCCAGAGGGGCTGGCGCCTCGGCTACTAGTGGTGATGCGGGTGGTGACCGTGATGGTGCCCGCCGCCGAACCGGTCGATATGCAGCGGCTGCTTGGCCAGCCCCGGGCAGAACGTGTTCACCACCTTCTCGAGCTTGTCGTAGAGCGCCTTGGCGGGCTTGCGGCCCCGCTCCAATCGCTCCCGGGCCTTCTCGGCCAGACGGGCGAGCTGGACCATGTCCACGTTCAGCAGCTTGCGGTCCTCGAGGATCATGCGACCGCCGACCATCACCGAATGCACGGCCGATCCGTCCTCGGTATGCACGATCTGGTTCGTCGGATCGTTGAACGGGATCCAGTTGATGTGCCCGAGGTCGAGGAACACGATGTCGGCCTTGTAGCCAGCCTCCAGCTTGCCGATCCTGTCACCGAGCCCCAGAGCCCGGGCGCTGCCCGCCGTCGCCGCGTGCAGCACTTCCTCGGTCGTGATCCACTCGCGGTTGTCCGGCCCCTGCACCTTCGACACCATCGAGGCCAGCCGCATGTTCTCGTACATGTTCTGATTGTCCGAACAGCTCGCGCCATCGGTGCCGATGCCGACATTGACCTTGGCATCCAGCATGCCGCGCATGTCGGCGATTCCGTTGCCCAGCACCATGTTCGAGCCCGGATTGTGCGACACGGACGCGCCCTTGTCGCCCAGCAGCTTCATGTCGTCGCCGTCGAGCCAGACGCCGTGCGCCACGGTGAACTTCGGCCCGACCAGGCCCAGCGAGTCCATGTAGGCCGTGAGCGACGTGCCGTAGAGCCGGTAGCCCGCGACAACCTGGACCTTCGATTCGGACACGTGGGTATGGAGACCGGTATCGTAGTCCTTGGCGAGCTTCAGGCAGGCCAGCAGGAATTCCTTGCTGCAATGATGCGGGATCGTCGGCGCGACGGCCAGATGCACGCCCTGGCGGTCGAGCTTCCAGCCATGCAGCGCCTTCTTCATCTGCTTCACGCTCGCCTTGTAGGGCGAGAATTGATAGGCCTCGACCTGCTTCTGCAGCGATGGCGGCAGCTGGTCCATGAGCCCGGGAATGGCCTGAAAGAAGCTGGTGTCGGCCACCATCGGCGCCAGCATCGCGCGCATTCCCACGTCGGCATAGGCCTGCCCGATCGCCGCGAGCCCTTCTGCCGTCGGCATGGGGAACTCCGCCGCCAGATCGTAGGCGGCCGTGCAGCCCTTCATCACCATCTCGGCCGCGCCGATCAGGCTCGACAGGTACTTGTCCTCGAGGGTGCGGGCGCCGCTCATGTAGGGACCGGCCGTGAGCAGCAGCTCCAGGGTCACGCGATCGACCATGCCCTTCGCCAGGTTGCCGTGGCTGTGGGTGTGGCCGTTGATCAGACCGGGATGAAGCAGCTTGCCCCTGGCGTCGATCACGATGGCGGACTCCGGCGCCGCCACCTTGGTGCCGATCTCCACGATCGTGTCGCCGTTCACCAGGATATCGGCCTTGGGCGCGGCATGGCCCTTGATGTCGACCACGCGGCCGCCACGGACGACGGTCATCGAGGTTTTCGGCGCTTTCGCCATGTCACACTCTCCCCTTGCGCAGTGGTCAGGCTCCCGGCGTCGTATTGCTGCTCGACCACGGGAAGAAGACCCGTTCGGCGACCACCACGATCTGGAACAGAACGACACCCATCACAGACAGGATGATAAGCGCCCCGAAGGCCACAGGCACCTTGAAGAATGCCGTCGAGGTCTGGATCAGGAAGCCCAGTCCGGCGTCGGCGTTGACGAACTCCGCAACCACCGCGCCGACGACGGCGAGCGAGATCGAAACCTTGAGACCGGCGAAGATGAAGGGAATCGCATAAGGCAGCCTGATTCGCAGCAACTCGCTGAACTTCGACGCGCGACACGCCCGGCTGAGTTCGATCAGTTCTGGCGGCACCGAGAGCAGCCCGGTCGCAATCGAGATGACCAGCGGAAAGAAGGCCACGAGCACGGTGATGACGATGCGCGGCAGCTCGTTTGTCCCGAGCAGCACCACCAGGATCGGCGCCAGCGCCACCTTCGGAATCGACTGAGTCCAGACGAGGAACGGATAGACGGCCGCTGCGATGGCGGGTGAAGCGGTCAGAATCACAGCCAATGGCAGGCTGATCAGGATCGACACCACGAATCCCAGCATCACCGTCTTGAAAGTCGCCAGCGTGTGTCCCGCGACCGTGGGCCCGATGGCCAGTGTGTCGATCCAGATGTCGGTCGGTGCCGGCACGAGGTAGCCGGGAATCTTGAAGACGCGGCAGGCGCCCTCCCAGATCAGAAACAGTACCGCAGTCGCGACCAGCGGCAGCACGACCTCATAGAGAGCGGCGCTCTTCTTCTTGCTGCGGGGCGGCTTCTGCCGCTCCTCAAGCGGCGGCGCGGCCTGAACCGACATGGCGTGTTCCGAAGATGAGTTTGCGAATGCGCTGGCTGGCTTCGTGGAATTCCGGCGTGGCCTCGGTCTCGAAGCTGCGCGGGCGCGGCAGACCGATGTCGAGGATCTCGGCGATCCGGCCGGGCCGCGGCGACATCACGACCACGCGGTCGGCCAGCACCACGGCCTCCGTGATCGAGTGCGTCACGAACAATACCGTCTTGGGCCGCTCGCTCCAGATGCGCAGCAGCTCCATGGTCATCTCCTCACGGGTCAGCGCGTCGAGCGCGCCGAACGGTTCGTCCATCAGCAGGATGTCCGGATCGTGCACGAGGGCGCGGCAGATCGCGACCCGCTGCTGCATGCCGCCCGACAGCTCGCGCGGCGACTTGCTCTCGAAGCCTGTCAGGCCGACCAGCTTCAGGAGGGCCATCGCCTTGTCCGTGCTGGTCGAGTCGATGCGGTGCATCATGCGCAAGGGGAACAGCACGTTGTCCAGCACGCTGGCCCACGGCAGCAGGGTCGGCGCCTGGAAGACGATACCGGTTTCCGCCCGTGGCTCGGTGATTTCCTCTCCGCCGATCGAGGCCCGTCCTGCCGTCGGCAGGATCAGACCGGCCACGATGCGCAGCAGAGTGGACTTGCCGCAGCCGGACGGGCCGACGAGGGTGATGAACTCGTTGCGCCCGATCTCCAGCGACACGTCCTGCAGCGCCGTGACCTGATCGCCGTCGCGGCTGTTGAAGATGCGCGTGACCCGGCTGAGGGAAATCACTTCGGATCGCCTACTTGGTGACCTTGCTCGTGTCGATCGCGGTCTTGTAGTCGAACTCCGGCTTCAGCTCGTTGGCCGTGGCGATGGTCTCCCACGAGAACTTGAGACGCTCCGGGCTCTCCTTGCCCCAGCCGAATTCCTTGCTGTGATCGTTGAAGACGAACTTCATCACCGCCTTAACGCTGCCCATGCAGTCGTCGAGCTCGACCTCGGGAAAGCGCACGACGTGCAGCTTGCAGGCCTCCTCGGGATTGGCTGCGGCCCATTCGAAGGCCTCCTTGGTGGCGGCCAGGAAACGCTTCACCAGGTCGGGCTTGTCCTGGATCATCTTGTCGGTGGTGATGAGACCCGCAGCGTAGATCTTGAAGCCGACCTCGACGAAGGGCAGCGGCAGGATCTCCTGACCCGCCTTAACCGCCGCCTTGTTGATGTAATAATAGTGGATCGAATAGAACGGCGCCGCGTCGATGTTCTTGGCGATGAGCTGGGCCGCCATCGCAGCCCCGTCCATGTTGGTCCAGATCAGCTTGTTGGGATCGGTCCCCGCCTTCTTGGCGACTTCGGGAAAGTAGAAGCGATGGCTGTTGCCCGGCGTGATGCCGATCTTCTTGCCCTCGAGGCCCTTGAAGTTGGTGATGCCCGAACTCTTCAGCACGAACAGCGAGTGCGGCGATTCGTTGTAGAGCACGGCGATCGTCTTGACCGGCACGTTGGTGCGCGCCCTCGCCGTCATGACGGCCGCGATGTCGGCGACGCCGAAATCCGCCGCACCCGCAGCCACCTTGGTGACGGTATCGCCCGAGCCGTAGCCGCGCGTAATGGTGACGTCGATGCCGTGCTTGGCGTAGATTCCCTTGCTCCAGGCACCATAGTACATCGCGTGCTCGCCCGACGGGATCCAGTCGGTCTGGAAACGGACCTTGTCCTGTGCGAGCGCCGGCCCGCCAAACAGGAGCGTCAGGGCGAGCGCCGCCAGTCCTGTGCGTCGGCGAAACGATGATGTCTGCATGAGGGCCTCCCCGGTCGTATCCAGCTCCGTTGAAG
>JAESFK010000617.1_pt1 | contig 15960 bp, 13 predicted proteins | sample 9269391 | NCBI WGS metagenome assembly JAESFK01 (sample SAMN14506231, study PRJNA617097) | algae metagenome | isolation source: Drouetiella hepatica UHER 2000/2452 and co-occurring heterotrophs from... | place: Slovakia: Slovak Paradise National Park, Hrabusice, Kosice Region | collected 2000-01-01
GCGCCGGGGTGCCGCTTCCCCGCGCATCGCATTTCGAACAGTCCGGGAACTGATCATGGCCAATATCCTCACCGTCGACGACTCCCCGAGCGTCAGGCAGATGATCAAGCTCGTGCTGGGACCGGCCGGGCACAATGTCGTCGAGGCCGGCGACGGCTCGGAAGGACTGACCAAGGCCAAGGCGCAGAGCTTCGACCTCGTCATCACCGATCTCAACATGCCGGTGATGAACGGTATGCAGATGATCAAGGCACTGCGCGCGCTGCCCGCCTTCATGGGCGTGCCGATCGTCTTCCTGACCACGGAATCCGACGACGCGGTGAAGCAGGAGGCCAAGGCGGCCGGCGCGACGGGCTGGATCACCAAGCCCTTCAAGCCCGAGCAGCTTCTCGCCGTCGTCGCAAAGCTGGTGAGAAGCTGATGGAACTCGATCCGACGGAAACCTTCCGCCAGGAAGCCGCCGAGCTGCTCGACTCACTCGAGACGGTGCTGCTCGACCTCGGCCAGACCCCGCAGGACCGTGACCTGATCGACGCCGCCTTCCGGGCGCTGCACACGATCAAGGGCTCGGGCGCGATGTTCGGCTTCGACAAGGTCGCGGCCTTCACCCATGATTTCGAGACGGCCTTCGATCTGATCCGCAAGGGCAAGATCGATGCGAACCACGACATCGTCACGGTCTCGCTCTCGGCCCGGGACTATATCCGCACGCTGATCGAAGACCCCGATTCCACCGATCCGATCATCGGCGAGGCGATCGTCGAGGAGTTGCAGCGCCTGATCGGCGGCGGCTCCGCCGCGCCGCGCGCGGCGACGTCGGCCAGCGAGGTCGAGGCAGCCGACGAACCTGCGCCGGGCGAGCCGGAACAGGCCGGCTGGAAGATCGAGATCGCCTTCGAGCCCGACATCCTGCGCAACGGCACCAATCCGCTGGTCCTGCTCGACGATCTGCGGGCGCTTGGCCCCTGCACGGTCGACGCCGATCTCGACAAGGTCCCTGAGCTGGATGCGCTCGACCCGGAAAGCTGCCTGATCACCTGGACCGTGAGATTGCAGGGCGCTTGCTCCAGGGACGAGATCGAGGACGTCTTCATGTTCGTCCGCGACGAGATGAAGCTCGTCATCACCGCCCTGGACGAGGCCGCCCCGCTCTATGCCGCGCTCGACATGTCGATGCCGGATGCTGAGCCGGAACCGGCCGTCGTCGCGCCGGCCGCTCCTGCGTCGCGCACCGTAGCCGAGCGCCCGGCCGCTGCCGCTCCCGCCGCATCGGCCGCGCCGGAAAAGGTCGAGCTGAATCGCCGCGCCGAGGACAAGACCTCGACCGTCCGCGTCCAGGCCGAGCGCCTGGACGAGCTGATGGACCGAGTCGGCGAGCTCGTCATCGCCCAGGCCCGCCTCAGCCAGATCGCCCATTCCGGCACCGACCTCGCGATCAAGGCGATCGCAGAGGAGATCGAGCGCCTGGCCTCGGGCCTGCGCGACTCGACCATGGGCGTGCGCATGGTGCCGATGGGCTCGCTCTTCGGCCGCTTCCGCCGCCTCGTCCACGATCTCTCGCGCGATCTCGGCAAGCCGGTCGACTTCGTCACGGTCGGCGAGGACACCGAGATGGACAAGACCATGATCGAGCGCCTTGCCGATCCGCTGGTCCACCTGATCCGCAACGCGATCGACCATGGCATCGAGAGCGCCGACCGGCGTAGCCAGACGGCCAAGTCGGCGACCGGCCGCATCGAACTCGCCGCGCGCTATGTCGGCGCGCAGGTGCTGGTCACGGTGCAGGACGACGGCGCCGGTCTCGACACCGCCCGCATCCGCTCCAAGGCCGAGGAAAACGGCCTGATCCAGCCGGGCGCGAGCCTGAGCGAACACGACATCCATCAGTTCCTGTTCCATCCGGGCTTCTCGACCGCCAAGACCATCTCGGCGCTGTCGGGCCGGGGTGTCGGTATGGATGTGGTCAAGCGCACCATCGAGGCGATGCGCGGCACCATCGACCTGACCACCATCCCCGGCCACGGCTCGTCGGTCACGCTGCGCCTGCCGCTGACGCTGGCCATCATCGACGGGTTGCTGATCCGCGTCGGCGAGGGCCGCTACATCATCCCGCTCTCGGCGGTGGAGGAATGCATCGAGCTGACGGCGGCCGACGAGGCCCGCGCCAAGGGCCGCAGCTTCCTCAATGTGCGCGGCGAGCTCGTGCCCTTCCTGCGCCTGCGCGACCTCTTCGAGTCGGAGGGCGAGGCCGACCCGCACCAGAAGGTGATCGTGACCTCGATCGGCGACACCCGCGTCGGTCTCGTCGTCGACCAGATCATCGGCAGCCACCAGACGGTGATCAAGTCGCTGTCCAAGCTCCACTCCGACGTCACCATGTTCTCCGGCGCCACCATCCTCGGCGATGGTTCGGCGGCGCTGATCCTGGACGTCGCCCAGCTCGTCACGCTCGGCCAGGCCCGGGCCGAGAGCGACAGAACGCCGGAGGCCGCGTGATGAGCCAGGTTCAGATGCAGCCGACTTCGAGAGAGGCCGCCGCCGGTCTGCCGCCGGCGATCGAGACCCGCCTGCAGGTGCTGATGGTCGGTCTCGACAACGAGATCTTCGCCATCGAGACCGACATGGTCCGCGAGATTATTGATCCGGTTCCGGTGACGCGCGTCGCCGGAGCGCGGCCCTTCCTGCCCGCGCTCATCAACGTCCGCGGCAACGTCATCCCGCTCGCGGATCTGCGCATCCGCTTCGGGATGCAGAAGACGCAAGCGACGGCCGATACCCGCATCGTCGTCGTCGAGGTCGAGATCGACGGCGATCCGGTCACGCTCGGGCTGCTTGCCGACAAGGTCTACGAGGTCACCGAGGTCTCGACCCGGCACGCCCAGCAGACACCGCGCCTCGGCAGCCATTGGCGGCCGGACTTCATCCGCTTCATCACCAAGTGGAACGACGAATTCGTCATCGTTCCCGACATGGCCCGGATCCTGGGCTGATCGCTTTCGAGACGGGGGGACCATGACGATGCGTTTTACGATCAAGGCCAAGCTGGCTTCCACGTTCGGCGTCGTCATCGCGCTGTCGATGGTCGCCGGTGGTGTCGCCTACTACCAGCTTTCGGAGCTGGCCCAGGCTGAGCAGACGATTATCCAACAGGGCCTGCGCGTCGCCAAGGTCGGTGACCTGCAGAACAACCTGCAGGCGCAGATCCGCGCCGAGAAGAACGTCATTCTCTCCAGCACGGACCGGGAGATCGACGCGTCGGCGACCGAGCTTACGAGCCGGCGGGACACTGTGGCCCAATTGATGTCGGAGCTTCAGGCATCGGCCAGTCACCAGGGCAAGCAGATGCTCGACCAGTCGGCGGGCAAGTTGAAGGCCCTGAACGAGATCCAGGAAGAAACGATTAAGCAGGCCCGGCTCAACTCCGGCAATCGGGCCGAGGGAATTTGGATGAGCGAGGGCGTGCCCGCCGTCGCCAGCCAGAACAGCAGCTTCGACGATCTCTTCGCCGCGCTCGACAAGGATCCGGCCTCGCTCGAGAACGTCGCCGGCGCACGCCAGCTCATGGCAATGCGCTACGAGACGGCGCGGACGCTGCGGATCATCGTCGAAACGCTGACGGCCGACACCGCGGCCGATCTCGACGGTCGGCGCCGTGGGGCCCTCAACCAGATCGAAACGCTGAAGCGGGCGCTGACCCATGTGGCGACGACACTCAAGGCGCTCGGCCTGTCGACCCAGGCGCTCGAAGCGCGCACCGAGCATCTGATCTCGGTCGCGTCGCGCGTCCTCGATACGGCGCGCGAAGGCGGGAACATCCGGGCGACCGAACTCAGCAAGGGCGAGGGTCGCAAGGCGCTGCTCGAGGCCGTTGCCTCCCTCGACGCCTATAGTGATTTCGCCGAGAAGCGGATGAACGATGTCGGAGAGTTGGCCGTCACGGCCGCAGGCTTCGCGAAGACGCTGCTGATCGCCATCGTCCTCGCCTCGCTGCTGGTCGCGACCATCGCCGCGGCCTGGATCGCCATCAGCATCGGTCGCGGCCTCGCCAGCGCCGTCGGCCTCGCCAATGCGGTTGCCGCCGGCGACCTGACGCGCACCGTCGCGGCCAAGACCAATGACGAGGTCGGCGATCTCATGACGGCGCTGAACGGCACGGTCGAGAAGCTGCGCCAGGTCGTCGGCGACGCGATCCAGGCTGCTGAGAACGTGTCGTCGGGTTCGCAGGAGCTTTCGGCGAGCGCCGAGCAGCTGTCGCAGGGCTCGACCGAGCAGGCCTCGTCGACGGAGGAAGCCTCGTCCTCGATGGAGGAGATGGCGGCGAATGTGAAGCAGAACGCCGAGAACGCGGCGACGACCGAGAAGATGGCGGGCCAGTCGGCCAAGGACGCGGAAGCTTCGGGCATCGCGGTCGGCAAGGCGGTCGACGCCATGCAGACGATCGCGGCGAAGATCAACATCGTCCAGGAGATCGCCCGCCAGACCGACCTGCTGGCGCTGAACGCGGCGGTGGAAGCGGCCCGTGCCGGCGAGCATGGCAAGGGCTTCGCAGTGGTGGCCTCGGAGGTGCGCAAGCTCGCCGAGCGCAGCCAGGCGGCGGCCGCCGAGATCGGCACGCTCTCGACCGACACGGTGAAGGTGGCACAGGAGGCCGGTGCGATGCTGGCCAAGCTCGTCCCCGACATCAAGAAGACGGCCGAACTGGTCGAGGAGATCACCGCCGCCTGCCGCGAGCAGGATGTCGGCTCGACCCAGATCAACCAGGCGATCCAGCAGCTCGACAAGGTCACCCAGCAGAACGCGGCCGCTTCCGAGCAGGTCTCCTCCACCTCCGAGGAGCTCGCCGCCCAGGCCGAGCAGCTCCAGTCGACGATCTCCTTCTTCCGTCTCGACGATCACGGCGGACACCAGCCGATGGCCAAGCCGATCGTCGTCGACAAGGCGGTCAGGCAGCTCCGCGGTAAGGCGGCCAACATGGCGGCCGCCATCCAGCCGAAGAAGGCCCCGGCCCGCCCCGCCAGGAAGGTCGCCAATGGTGGCTTCGCCTTCGACATGGACCGCGGCGAGGACCAGGACGACGCCGCCTTCCATCGCAACTGACCGGGCGCGCCCGGCTCCGCGAGGCGCGGGGCCGGGCCGTTTCCCGCCATTTTCACCGGGAGGCCACCATGGCTGATACCGCCCAATATCTGACGCTCGGCATCGATCAGGAGCTGTTCGGCATCGACATCCGCAATGTCCGGGAGATCCTCGACATGCGGCCGATCTCGAAGCTGCCGCATGCGCCGAACTTCCTGCTCGGAATGATCGATGTCCGTGGCGCCGGCTACCCGATCGTCGATCTGCGCACCAAGCTCGGGCTGCCGCGCGCCGAGCCGACCGATGCGACCCGGATCATCATCCTCGACGTGCCCGTCAAGGGGCGCACGATGGGCGTCGGCTTCGTCGCCGACCGTGTCTTCGAGGTGACGGGGCTCGACGACGACCACACCGAGGCGGCTCCGGATGTCGGCGGCCGCTGGCAGTCGAACTACATCGCCGGCATCGGCCGCAAGGGCGAGGCCTTCATCGTGGTGTTCGATCTCGAGCGCCTGATGGAATCCGATGATCTGCCGGCGCTGACCGCCTTGGCTCCAGAAAAGGCCGCCTGAGTCCATGAAGCCGCCAGCGCCCGAATCCCTCGACCATCTGACCGACAAGCATTTCACCGCGATTGCCAAAGTCATCGAGACACGCGTCGGCATCAAGCTGCCGCAGACCAAGCGGATCATGGTCGAAGGCCGGCTGCGCAAGCGCGTGCGGGTGCTGGGTCTGTCGGGACTTCACGCCTACGGGGCGCATCTGTTCGAGCGTGACGGGTTGGACGACGAGCTCATCCATCTCATCGACTGCGTCACCACGAACAAGACCGACTTCTTCCGCGAGCCGAGCCATTTCGAGTTCCTGCGCGACATCGCCGTGCCGCAGCTCACGCAGCGCCATGGTGGGCGTGCGCCGAACCTGAAGGTCTGGAGCGCTGCGTCCTCGACCGGGGCGGAGGCCTACACCGCCGCGATGGTGCTCCAGGATCTGGCCGCTGCCGGCAAGGTCGCGCGCTTCTCGATCCTGGGCACGGACATCTCGACCGAGGTGCTGAAGGAGGCGCGTTCCGCGATCTACCCGCGCGCCTTCGTGGCGCCGGTGCCGTCGACGATGCAGCAGCGCTACCTGATGCGCTCGAAGGATCCGCGCGACGATGTCGTCAGGGTCACGCCCGAGCTGCGCCGGCAGGTTCATTTCGAGCGGCTGAACCTGATGGACGAAGCCTATCCCTTCGACCGCGACGTCGATGTGATCTTCTGCCGCAATGTGCTGATCTATTTCGACCGGCCGACGCAGCAGGCGGTGCTGTCGCGCCTCGCCTCGCACCTGCGTCCGGGCGGCTATCTGATGCTCGGTCATTCGGAATCGATGGCGGGGAGCGGGATCGATCAATTGCGTTCCGTCGCACCGACCATCTACCAGGCCGGCGCGGCCGTCAGCGGGAGGTCGGCAGCATGAGCCGCAAGCCCATCCGCGTCCTCATCGTCGATGATTCCGCCTCGGTGCGACAGGTCCTCAGCTCGATCCTGGGAGAGGACCCCGGCATCGAGGTCATGGGCACGGCGGCGGACGCCTTCGCCGCCGCGCGCCGCCTGCAGAACGAGCTGCCCGATGTGATGATCCTCGACATCGAGATGCCGGGCATGGACGGGCTGACCTTCCTGCGCAAGATCATGGCGCAGCGCCCCATCCCGGTCATCATCTGCTCGACCCTGACCGAGGCTGGATCGCGGGCGCTGTTCGATGCGCTGGAGGCCGGCGCCGTCGACGTCCTGCCCAAGCCGCGCATCGATACGCGCATCGCGCTGATGGAGACCGCCGACCGGCTGCGCCATGCCGTCCGCGCGGCCTCGCAGGCGAAGCTGCGGCCGCGCGAGCCGCGCATGCCGATCGAGAAGAAGCTGACGGCGGACGCGATCCTGCCGCCACCGGTGCTCGGCCGCGTCCGGCATGCGACGGACCGGATCGTCTGCATCGGCATCTCGACGGGCGGCACCGAAACCCTGCGCGAGGTGCTCGAGCAATTGCCGGCCAACTGCCCCGGCATGGCCATCGTCCAGCACATGCCGGAGAAGTTCACGCTCGCCTTCGCGCGGCGGCTGAACGGCATCTGCGCCATGGAGATCAAGGAGGCCGAGGATGGCGACGAGGTCTCCGCCGGCCGCGTCCTGATCGCTCCCGGCAACCGCCACATGCTGCTCCAGCGCGTCGGCCAGCAATACCGGATCGCGATCAAGGACGGGCCGCATGTCTCGCGTCACCGGCCCTCCGTCGACGTGCTGTTCCGCTCCGCCGCGCAATATGCCGGCGCCAATGCACTTGGCCTGATCATGACCGGCATGGGCGACGATGGCGCCCGCGGCCTGCTCGAGATGCGCAAGGCCGGTGCCCGCACGCTGGCGCAGGACGCCGAGAGCTGCGTCGTCTTCGGCATGCCGAAGGAGGCGATCGATCTCGGCGCGGCGGAACGGATCGTCAAGCTCTCGCGTGTACCGCAGGAGATCATGGCGTGGCCGCAAACCACGTCAGGGGTAGGGGGCGAGAATGCGCGCGGCGTCTGAAATGGGTGGCGGTGGGGGCGGAATGGTGATGGACGGCAACGATCCGGCATTGCCGAGGCTGATCCAGGCGCTTGAAGGCAGCGCTCGCGAGATCGACGTCACCTTCGCCAGGGCCGGCAGCCAGCTCGGCGAGGGGCTGAGCCTGTTCGAGGGCCTGAAGGAGCGGCTTTCGACGCTTTCGGCTGAACTCTCGGGCGAAACGATCGCCGATGCGGGCCGCACGCTGTCTGGCCTGGCCGGCGAACTGCGCGCCATCAATGACGGTTTGCATGACGAGACCGGCGTGCTGCAGGAACTCGCCGCCCACAGCAAGGACGCCTCGCAGGCCCTCGACCGCCTGCTCGAGCATATGCGGCTGATCACGATCCTGGCCCGAAGCGCCCGCATCGAGGCTGTCTCGGTGCAGGCCGCCGGCCGCGATTTCGGCGATTTCACCAGCGAGATCGTTGCCCTCACCACGCAGGCCCAGCGCACCATCCAGAACTGCGCCCGCGACCATGACCATCTCAGCGCATTGCTCGGCACGGCGCTGGCGGCCCAGCGCGATTTCGAGGGACGCTATGGCCATGCCCTCTCGGCGCTCGCGGGCAATCTCGATCAGACCCTGGCCGAGGTTGCGCAGCGCCAGCAGCGCAGCGTCTCGCTGACGAGCGATGCGGCGCTGCATTCCGGCAAGATCGCCATGGCCGCCGGCGGCGCGATCATCGCCTTGCAATCGGGCGACAGCATCCGCCAGCGGCTGGAGCATGCGATCAAGGCCCTGCGCCTGCTTGGCGCCGTCGCCGTTGGCGAGGGGCCGGGCGCCGAGCTCGATGCGCAGGAGCGCGGCGCCGCGGCGCTGGTGCTGCGACGTCTGCAGGCGGCCCAGCTGGACGAGAGCGCGCTGACGCTTTCCCAGGACGCCGACGCAATCGAATCGGCGCTGGCCCTGCTCGCGGGCGACACCGCCGGCCTGCTCGACCTGGTGCGCTCGCTCTACCAGGGCGACGGCGGCAAGTCGGGCTCCTTCCTGGCCGATCTGGAAGCGGACCTGGCCCAGGCCGCCGATCTGCTCGCCAAATGCGACAGGGCGCGTTCCGGCGTCGACCGCGTCACCGACGCGCTCTCGACCGTCCTCGAAACCTGCCAGGAAACCGTCGCGGCTCTTGCCGACACCGTGTCCAGCATCGTGCTGATCGGCATGAATGCCGGCCTGCGGGCGGCACGGATCGGCACCGGCGGACGCAGCCTCGTCGTCATCGCCCAGGAGTTGAAATTCGCCGCCGACCAGGTGGCGAGCGATGCCGCCGCGCTGACCCCGACCTTCGCCCAGATGCAACAGACGTCGAGTGGGTTGAAGAGCGGCGGGCGCCTCGATGCGGCCCATTTCTCTGCCCTTGACGATGCAATGCGCGACTCGCTGGCTGCGATGCGCCGGACCGGCGATCGTCTCGGCATGACGCTGGGCCAGCTCAGCCGGGAGGGCGGCGGCTTCGGCGAAGTGGTCGCCCGGGCGCGGTTGTCATTCTCCAATGCCGGCGCGATGAGCGACCTGATCGCGTCGGGCGCGGTCGAACTCACGCGCTCGGTCGCCGGTCGGGAGATGCCGGAGCGGGGCGGCGTGGCCGACCGCGTGCGCGGCCTCATCGACGCGCATGTCTGGCCCAACTACACGATGGTCGGCGAGCGCACGATCCATCAGGCCGTGGTCGGGCTCCTCCTGCCGGATGAAGCCGGTGCCGCTGCGCCGGCGGTCGTCGTCCAGACTGCGGACGATCTCGACGATATCCTGTTTTGAGTGGAGGAAGCCCTGTCAAGATTGCGCGCAATGCGTGCATGCGAGTTGAAATTCATCGATTGAGTAGTGATGGATTAGCTGTTGAGTCAGGTTTCGACGCGTTTGCGATAGACATAGACCTGTCTTCGCCGTAATCCCGGTACAGTTCTCAACAGCAATGTCATTTTCTTCTCTCGATCGGAAACTCCCATGGCAGACAATAACGAAGAGCTTCTCGATCTGACGACCTCGATCGTTTCCGCCTACGTCGCGCGCAACAACGTCCCGCGTGCCGACCTCGCTGATCTGATCGCGAGCGTCCATGCTTCGCTCGCGAAGCTTGGCGGCGAGCCCGAAGCACCGGCCGCCGCGCCGTTGGTTCCGGCCGTGTCGATCCGCAAATCCGTCACCCCGGATGCGATCATCTGCCTCGAGGACGGCAAGTCCTTCAAGTCGCTGAAGCGTCACCTCAGCAGCAAGTACGACCTGACGCCCGAGCAGTACCGCACGAAATGGGGCCTGCCGGCCGACTATCCGATGGTCGCCCCGGCCTATGCCGAGGCGCGTTCGGCGCTGGCCAAGTCGATGGGCCTCGGCCGCAAGGCCGCCACGCCAGCCGTCGCCGCCAAGCCCAAGCGCGCACCCCGCGCCAAGGCCTGAAGAGCAGGCAGCGAGAAACATGAAGCGCCCGGCTCCAGCCGGGCGCTTTTGCTTTGGGGCGGTTCGTCAGCCTGGCGTCAGCAGGCTCTTCTTCAGCATGCAGTGCACGCCCTTGTGCTGGTTCACCGTCTGGGTGACGCGCAGATCCGCCGCCATCGAGCACAGGCCATAGGCCTGCTCGCGGGTGATGCCGGTGCGCTCGACGATCAGCACGATCATGTCGCGCAGCGCCTTCTCGGCACAGCGGTCGAGGTCAGGGTCCATGCCGCAGGTGATGACATGGGTCGGCGTCTCCGCCCGCGGATAGGTGAAGCGAAGGTCCTTGCGGACGGTGAGCCGGAAGGTGCCTGACAGGGCCGTCTCGATGGCGGTGACGTTGACCTCGCCGTCGCCCTGGACGCCGTGGCCATCGCCGACCGAGAACAGCGCGCCCGGCACGAAGACCGGCAGGTAAAGCGTCGTGCCGGCGACCAGTTCCTTATTGTCGAGATTGCCGCCGAAGGCGCGCGGGATGGTCGAGGTGCAGCGCCCCCATTCCGGCGGCGGGGCGACGCCCATCACCCCGAAGAACGGCGCCAGCGGCAGTTCCAGCCCCCAGGGCATCGTCCCGACCATGCGGCTTGCGTCGAGCGGGATGTTCATCAGGTGGAAGTTCGGGAAATCGTCCGGCAGGGTGCCCGACAGCGGCCGGTTGAGATTGTAGCCCCAGTCTTGCCGCAGCGAGACCTGCTCGATCTCGATCTGCAGCACGTCGCCGGGCTCGGCGCCCTCGACCGCGACGGCGCCGGTCAGGATATGCGGCCCGAAGGGCGGCCCCTTCTGCGCGGCATGGATCGCGAGCAGTTCCGGCGGAATGTGGAAGCCTGCCGGCGGCAGCACCTCGGCGGTGCCGCTGACGGATTCGATCGTGACGGTCTCGCCGCTGGCGATCGTCAGGGCCGGCGGCACGCGGGCATCGAAATAACCCCAGTGGCAGGTTTCGGGCGAGGCTTTCAGGTGATGGGGCATAAGCGATCCGGGGCGAGGGGGCGTCAGGATGGAATGCGCGCGCTTTGCCTGTCGAGCGCGAATTTTGCAGGGCCGGCTGCCGTCATGAGCAGCGCCACCGGGCCGGCGCGCTTCTTGCTGCTGCGCGTCTTGAAGAGAGGCTCCCGTTCCGGCATCTCCAAGACAGCCCGTTCGACGGAGGACAAGCCTTGCGCCAGATCACAGCCGGACATGCCTTCGATGCGCGCAAGAGCCTGTCGGATGTAACGATCGCGCTCGATGACGGGCGCATCGCCACCCTCGCGCCGGCCACGGCTGCGCCCCAGGGCGATCTCGTCGTGCTGCCGGCGCTGGTCAACGCCCATGACCATGCGCGCCCGATCAGGACGAGTTCGGTCGGCGGTTTCGGCAAGCCGCTCGAGCTCTGGCTGCACCGGCTGGCGCTGTTTGCGCCGGTGGATCCCTATCTCGCCACGCTGGCGCCGCTCGGGCGCGCCGCGCTCGGCGGGCAGGGCGCGGTGATGATCCACCATGTCCGTCCGATGGGGCTGACCGACCTTCCGACTGAGGCCAGGGCAATCGCTCGTGCCGCGCGTGATGTCGGTGTCCGCATCGCCTTCGGCGTCGGCATGCGCGACCAGAACCCGCTGGTCTATGGCGATCACGGCCCGGTTCTCGATGCGCTGGACCCCGCCGCACGTGCCGAGATCGAGGCGCGCTATCTCGCGCCCATGCTGCCCATCGCCGAGCAGATCGCCCGCGTCGATGCGGTCGCGGACGCCATCGCCGGTCCGATGGTCGATGTGCAATACGCTCCCAACGGGCCGCAATGGGGTTCGGACGCGCTCTGGGAAGCCGTCGCCGAGGCCTCGGCCCGCACCGGGCGGCGCGTCACCACCCATCTCTTTGAGACGAAGTACCAGCGCGACTGGGCCGACCGCACCTATCCGGGCGGACTGCTGAAGCGCTGGAAGGAGATCGGCCTGCTCTCGCCGCGGCTGACGCTGGCTCATTGCGTCTGGGCCCGTCCCGACGAGTTGGAGATGATCGCCGAGGCCGGCTGCGTCATCGCGAGCAATACCTCGTCGAACCTCGCCTTGCGGTCCGGCCTCGCACCCGTCGCCGACATGGCTCGCCGCGGCTGCAAGGTCGCGCTCGGCGTCGACGGGCAGGCTTTCGACGAGGATGACGATGCGCTGCGCGAACTGCGCCTGCTCTGGTCGCTGCATGGCGGCTGGGGCTTCGACGCCGAGCTCAGCCCCCGCGACGTGCTCGCCATGGCGCTGGAGAACGGTCGTGTCGCGCTTGGCGCGCCGGCCGGCGGACAGCTCGCGGCAGGGCAGGCGGCGGATCTGCTGATCCTCGACCGCGCCGCGCTCGACGAGGATGCGCTGATGCCGGTCGATCCGCTCGACCTGATGTTCGCCCGCGCCAACCGCAGCCACATCCGCGAGCTGATCGTCGCCGGCCGCAGCATCGTCAGTCATGGCCGCGTCCAGGGCGTCGATCTCGATGCGGCCCATGACGAATTGCGCGGCATCTATCGCGTGGGCATCAAGGAGCGCGCCGGCCTTGCTGCCGCCCTGCCGCCACTCGATAACGCGATCCGCCAGCACTACCTCTCCCGCCTCGGCTGCTGCTGACCGCATCTGCGCCTTCAGCGGGACTGGCCGGGGGCGGCAGTGCTCAGCCCTGCTGGTCGGTTTGGGTCAGGCCGTTGAGGAAGACGTCGATGCAGCGCCGGGCATGGGCGAAGCGTTCCTCTCGCGTCAGCAGCTTCTCGCCCGGGTAGCGCTTCACCAGAACGCCGAACACCATGTCCATCAGCATCCGCGATGCGGCCTCCGGCGAGAACGGGCGCAGCGCGCCGCGCTGCTGCTGGCGCTCGAGCCAGGCGGCGAGCAGCCGGCGCGCGGGTTCCGCCCCCTCCAGCGTGATCGCCTCGCCGATCTCCGGAAAACGGTCCGCATCGGCAGTGGCGAGCCGGATGAAGGCGAGGCGTTCGCGATTCTCGGCCTCGCCAATATCGAGGCGGAAGATCTGGGCCAGCGCTTCGTCCAGCGGGAGGCCGTCATCCGGCCGCGGCAGCGCCAGCATCGTCCGGCGGTGGTCGGCTACCATCGCCCCGAACAAATCCACCTTCGCCGGGAAGAGCCGGTAGAGCGTCTTCTTCGAGATGCCGCAGCGTGCCGCAACCGCATCCATCGTCGTGCCGCCATAGCCGACATCGAGGAACAGGTCGCAGGCGATCGTCGTGATCCGTTGCCGCTCCTCGGCGTCGGAACGCTGTTTCGGCCGTCCCCGCGCGCGCAGCGGCGGCGCTGCAGTCATTACATCCCCATAATTGTCGGCCATCGGCAGTTACCCCCGGAAACATAATGCCGTTTGACAGGGGAAGAAATCAAGGGTTAAGAAACTCGTCAGTTTCCTAATGAGGTGACCGATGCCGACCAAGCGAGCCGACAATGCGCAGCGCCTCCTGCTCCTGGGGGGCGCCCTGCTCGCTATGGGGCTTGCCGGCTGCAACAGCGAGAAGGCGGCCCCGCCGCCGCAGCCGCAGGCGCAGGTGAGCGTCGTGGTGCTGCGCCCGCAATCTGTCGCGGTCACGGCGGAGTTGCCGGGCCGGGTCTCGGCCAGCCTGATCGCCGAGGTGCGTCCGCAGGTCAGCGGCATCATCAAGTCGCGGCTCTTCAAGGAAGGCAGCGAGGTCAAGGCCGGGGATACGCTCTACGAGATCGACCCGGCGCCCTATCAGGCCGCTTTCGACAGTGCCGTTGCTGCGCAGCAGAAGGCGGAGGCGGCCGCCGTCAACGCCCAGCTCCGGGCCGACCGCTATCGCGAGCTGCTGCAGCGCAATGCGACAAGCCAGCAGGACACCGACGATGCCAAGGCGACGCTGGCCCAGGCTCGCGCGGATGTCGCCGCTGCGAAGGCCAGCGTCGAGACGGCCCGGATCAACCTCGCCTATACCAAGGTGACGGCTCCGATCGGCGGGCGCGTCGACAAATCGACGCTGACCCAGGGCGCGCTCGTGACCGCGAACCAGACCACGGCGCTGACGACGATCCGCCAGCTCGAGCCGATCAATGTCGACGTCATCCAGTCGAGCACGAACCTGCTGAACTTCCGCCAGGCCGTCGCCGCGGGGCGGCTCAAGCTCAGCGGCAACAACGTCGCGGTCAAGCTCAAGCTCGACACGGGGGCGGCCTACCCGCCGACCGGCAAGATCGAATTCGCGGAATCGAGCATCGATACGACGACCGGTACCTTCACGGTGCGGGCCGAGTTCCCCAATCCGGACCGCCTGCTACTGCCGGGCATGTTCGTCCGCGCCCTGGTCGAGGAAGGCGTCGCCCCCAACAGCTTCCTGCTGCCGCAGCGGGCGGTCAGCCGCAATCCCAAGGGCGAGGCGATGGCGAAGTTCGTCGGCGCCGACGGCAAGGTCGAGGAGCGCGTGCTCGTGACCATGCGCAGCGTCGGCAACAACTGGCTCGTCGACCAGGGCGTCAAGGATGGCGAGCGCATCATCGTCGAGGGCGCGCAGCTGGTGCGCCCGGGCCAGGTCGTCACCGGCAACGAGGTGACGGTCGACGAGGCCAGCGGCGAGATCAAGTCCGCCAACCGCCAGGCTGCGCTGGGCTCGTCGCTCAATTCCGCTCCGGCCGCGAAGAACTGACGCCATGCTGTCGCGCTTTTTCATCGAACGCCCGATCTTTGCCTGGGTCGTGGCCATCGTCATCATGCTGGCCGGCCTGCTCGCGCTGCGGACGCTGCCGATCTCGCAATATCCGCAGATCGCGCCGACCACGGTGCAGATCAGCGCCAACTATCCCGGCGCCGACGCGCAGACGGTCGAGAACTCGGTGACCAAGGTCATCGAGCAGGGCATGACCGGTGTCGACAACCTGCAATACATGACGGCGACCTCGACCTCGACCGGCAACGCCTCGATCACGCTGACCTTCAACAGCGAGGCCGATCCCGACGTCGCGCAGATGCAGGTCCAGAACAAGCTGCAGCTCGTCACGCGGCAGCTGCCCCAGGTCGTGCAAAGCACCGGCATCTCGGTCGCCAAGGCTTCGACCGGCTTCTTGATGGTTGCCGCCTTCGTCTCGAAGGACGGTCGCATGAACACGACCGACCTCGCGGACTACGTCGATTCCACCCTGAACGACACGCTCAAGCGCGTCGAAGGCGTCGGCTCGACCCAGCTCTTCGGCTCCGGCTATGCCATGCGCATCTGGCTCGATCCCACAAAGCTCGAGAAATACGCGCTGATGCCGAGCGATGTCGCCGTGGCGATCCAGGCGCAGAACACGCAGGTCTCAGCCGGCCAGCTCGGCGGCCTGCCGCAGATCAAGGGCCAGCAGCTCAACGCCACGGTCACGGCCCTGTCCCGGCTGCAGACCGTCCAGCAATTCGAGAACATCATCCTGAAGAGCGGCCCGTCGGGCTCGATCGTCCGGCTGAACGATGTCGCGCGCGTCGAGCTCGGCGCCAAGAGCTACGACACCGTCTCGCGCTACAACGGGCAGCCGACGACCGGCCTCGCCATCAGCCTCGCCACGGGTGCCAATGCGATCGATACGGCCAAGGCCGTCCAGGCGACGATCGAACGGCTGAAGCCGACGCTGCCCGAGGGTGTCGAGGTCACCTATCCCTATGACACCACGCCCTTCGTCACCCTCTCGATCGAGAAGGTGGTGCACACGCTGTTCGAGGCGATCGTGCTCGTCTTCGTGGTGATGTTCGTCTTCCTGCAGAACCTGCGCGCCACCTTCATCCCGATGCTGGCGGTGCCTGTCGTGCTGCTCGGCACCTTCGGCGTGCTCGCGGTTGCCGGCTATTCGATCAACACGCTCACCATGTTCGCCATGGTGCTCGCCATCGGCCTGCTCGTCGACGACGCCATCGTCG
>JAESFK010000618.1_pt1 | contig 15959 bp, 15 predicted proteins | sample 9269391 | NCBI WGS metagenome assembly JAESFK01 (sample SAMN14506231, study PRJNA617097) | algae metagenome | isolation source: Drouetiella hepatica UHER 2000/2452 and co-occurring heterotrophs from... | place: Slovakia: Slovak Paradise National Park, Hrabusice, Kosice Region | collected 2000-01-01
CGACGGGTTTGCCATCCTTGCGGAACTCCACATAGAGTTCCGGGCTTCCTGTCGTCGCGGTTGTCAGGCTTGCCAGCCTGGCTTCGCCCATCGCGCCAACCGGCTCTCCGGCCAGAACCGACCGCCCGAGAGCCACATTGATTCTGCTCATGCCTGCCAGAACGATATGATAGCCATCCCCTGCATCCAGGATCAAGAGTTGACCATACGACCTAAACGGGCCTGCATATAGCACATTTCCGTCAGCAGGCGCAGTGACGATCGCTCCGGATTGTGTCGCAACGGTGTCGCCATGCATCACTCCGCCGTTATCGTCGCGATCGCCGAAGCGGTGCCGCAGACTGCCGGTGACCGGTAGGGCCAGACGCTTCTCCAGCGTCGCGAAGGGGAGGGCGGCAAGTTCGCGATTGTTTTCGGGTAGAGAGGCGATCTCGGCCTCGCGCTCGATCGCTGCCGTCTCTTCTGCCTTTGCGGCCTCGGCCTCGGCCCGGCGCCTGGCGGCCTGTTCCTCTAGCACGGCGATCAGGTCCTTCAGGCTTTCCGCCCGATCCGCAAGCTCGGCGGCCCGTCGCTGTTCCTCGGCGAGCGCGGTCTCGCTCTCGGCCTGCAGTCTGGCCTTGACGTCGAGCAGCATGGACAGCCGGCGCTGCTGCTCGGCCTGGTTGGTGAGGGCCGCGGAAAGCCTGTCGCGCTCGGCTTCCACCGTGGCTATCGCGCGCCGCAGTTCCGTCATGTCCGCCATCAGGATCTCGGTCTGCTCGCGCAGTTCGGGAACCACGGAACCCAGCAGGATGGCGCTGCGGACCGACGCCAGCGCGTCGTCCGGCGCGACGAGGATGGCAGGCGGCGGGTTGAGCCCCATGCGCTGCAGGGCCGCCAGCACCTCGGCCAGCACGGCGCTGCGCGACGCGAGCGAGACGCGCACGGCGGCCTCCCGCGCGTTGGCCTCGTCCAGCCTGCCGCCGATCTCCTCGATATCGTCCGCCAGCTTGCGGTCGGTCTTTGCGGCCTGGATGAGGGCCGCCGTGATGGAGGCCGCATCGCGCTTGACCGCCGCGATCTCGGCGGCGAGCCGGTCTATCCGCTCGGCGGAGAGGGCGATCTCCTGCCTGACTGTCTCGAATTCGTTGCGCCGCACCGCCGTATCGTCGGGGATGGACGCGCTCTGCTGCGCATGCGCGGGCAGGCCGACGACAAGCAGGGCCGCCACCGCCAGGCGGCGGAGCATCCGTCCCACATTCCGTTTTTTCAAGCTCGACATCGAGACGCACGCTGGCTGCGTTTGTCCCATCATAGCGCCTTCGACGTTAACGAACCATCAACCATGAGGTCCGTGCAGCCTTGCCGTCGCGAGCCGGGCGCATGTGCGGTCGGGTCATTCCCGGTGATAGGGGTGTCCGGAGAGAATCGTGACCGCCCGGTAGAGCTGTTCGGCAAGCATGATCCGAACGAGCTGGTGCGGCCAGGTCAGAGCACCGAAGGACCACAACAGGTCGGCTCCCCCGCGCAGGCTCGGGTCATGGCCGTCCGGGCCGCCGATGGCGAAGACGGCCTCGCGAAACCCGTCATCGCGAAACCTCCCCAGATGCGTGGCGAATTCGGTGGAAGCGAGGTTGCGTCCGCGCTCGTCGAGCAGGATGAGCGCGGCACGCTCACGCCGGGGATCCATCAGCCGGGCGCTTTCCTCCCGTCGCCGCTCGCTCGTGCCGGAGAGCCTGCTCTCGACGATCTCGGTCACGCCGCCATATTCCAGGCCGAGCGATGGTCCCGACCTGGCGAAACGGTCGAGATAGCGGTCGCACAATTCCTTTTCAGCACCGGCCTTCAGGCGGCCGACGGCGTGAATGGCAATCTTCATCGCGCACCGCTCCAGCGGGGCGCCCGTTACCCCGATGATCATCCAGGCGCAAGCCGCCCCTTCGGGCGACTAGGCGCTCAGTGGATGGTCTCCTCGCTCAGATCCGGCGTGAGCCACATCTTCTCGAGATTATAGAACTCGCGCACCTCCGGTCGGAAGACGTGGACGATCACGTCGCCCGCATCGATCAGCACCCAGTCGGCGCCGGACAATCCCTCGACGCGCGCGGTGCCGAGCCCGGCTTCCTTGAGCGCTTTCAGGAGATTATCCGCGACGGCGGACACGTGGCGGTGCGAACGGCCCGAGGCGACCACCATGTGGTCGGCCAGGCTCGACTTGCCGCGTATGTCGATTGGAACGATGTTTTCGGCCTTGGAGTCTTCCAGACTGGCAAGGACTGTCTCAATGGCACGGGCTGAGGCGTCGAAGTCGCCGATCCCGGCCGGCGAAGGCATGGCGAATGCCTTCTTCCGAAGTGCTGTTCTCAGGTGACCTTTCCTTTCGCGTCAAGAACAACGGCGTCCGCAAATCATCGGACACCCCCAAGATAGGCAAATGACCATTAAGGTTTCAAGACGCAGACCGGACACATTCGCGCAACTTCGTCGGACGCACGGAGATGGAACCCCAGGGGAGCCGGCGTGTTTCGCCACCGGTTGCCCCAAAACCAGGAGCAAAGTTCATGGAGACTGCGGCGCAGGACGCGATCACCACCATCAACGCGGGTGTCGGCACGATCTGGGCACTGGCGATCACCTACTCCTTCTCCGTCCTCGGCGCGATCCTGCTCGTCGTCTTCGGCTATGTGATCGCCCGGTTCGTGGAGCGCGGGATCAAGGCCGCGCTCGGCCAGTTTCACGGCTTCGACGCCACGCTCCGCCAGTTCTTCGCCTCCACCGCGCGCTATGCCATCCTCGTGCTCGTCGTGGTCATGGTCCTCGGGCAGTTCGGCGTGCAGACCGCCTCGATCATCGCCGCGCTGGGCGCCATCGGCCTGGCGATCGGCTTGGCGCTGCAGGGCACGTTGCAGAACATCGCGGCGGGCGTGATGCTGCTGGTGCTCCGGCCGTTTCGCGTCGGCGAGTTCATCGAGGTCGGGCAGGTCACGGGCACGGTGGAGGATGTCGGCCTGTTCGCGACCTGCCTGACGACGGCGGACGGGGTCTATCTTCTGTCTCCCAATTCGAAGCTCTGGAACGAGCCGGTGATCAACTACAGTCGCAACGTCCGGCGCCGCACCGACATCACGATCGGCATCGGCTACGGGGACGACATCGATCTCGCCCGCTCGACTCTGATGGGACTCGCCGAGGCCGATGCGCGGGTCATGAAGGATCCGGCGCCGGCGACCTACGTCACGGCGTTGGGAGACAGTTCCGTTTCGGTGACGCTGCGCTACTGGACCGCGACGTCGGAGTTCTTCGCGACCCAGACGGACCTGACGCGCGCCGCGAAGCTGGCCTTCGACGAGCGCGGCATCTCGATCCCGTTCCCGCAGCAGGAAGTCACCTACCGGACCAGCAACGGAGCCGCACCCGTCATGAATTCTTAGTCTCCCGAAACTCCTCGGCAGGTCCGGGCTCCTCGGACGGAAAGGCGAGGTCGGCCGGCAGCGGGGCCTGTGCCGACATCGGCGCGAACGACGCGGACTGGAGCGGTGGCGGGGCGGCGAGGATTCGCCACGCCACGAACAGGCAGAAGACCAGGGCGATCGCGACCGCAAGTCCCATGAAGGCCTGCGTTCCGACCCAGACCGTCAACAGCGTCGCGAGTCCGGGCGCCACGAAGCCGGCCAGCGACCATGAGAAGAGCATGGTGCTCGTCAGCGTCACCAGGTCCTGCGGTTCGGCACGGTCGTTGGCGTGTGCGCTGGAGATCGAGTAGATCGATTCGGTCACGCCGCTCCAGATGACGAAGATGACAACGATCAGCAGGTAGGTTGCATCCTGGGCCTGGGCAGCAAGAATGCCGAAGATCGCCACGAGCGCTGACACGCCGATCAGCACGTAGCGCCGGTCGGTGTTGTCCGACAGCCATCCGAAAGGCAGCTGGAACAGGATCGTGCCGAGCTGCATCGACACCATCAGGATCGATACGTCGCTCTGCGAGAAGCCGCTGGCGGTAGCGTGGATGGGGGTGAAGCCCGCCACCATCATCGACAGGCCGCCGGAGGCCAGCATGCCTGCAACGCCCACAGGGGAGATGGCCCAGGCCTTTGCGAAGGAGATCGAGGCGGCCTCCGGCGGCGCCGGCTGCCGGGGGCGTGCCGCGACGATGGGGATGATCGACAGGAACGCGAACAGCACGGCGACGAGCGGGGCCGCCGGCGTGGCGATCGGGACAAATCCCAGGATCATGGAGCCGAGACCGAGGCCGACGATGTAGCAGATGTAGAACGCAGCCATCACCCGTCCGCGGATGGCGTTGCCCACGGCGTCGTTCAACCAGCTCTGGGAGACAATGAACAGGCCGTTGATCGCGAAGCCGTAGAGGGTGCGGGAAGCCAGCCACAGCATCGGGTCCGTACCGGTGGCGACCAGCACGTTCGAGAGCAGGATCAGCGCGACCAGCGCCATGAAGGTACGGGCATGGCCGAGCCGCCGGACCAGGGCGCCGGCGAGAAAGCATCCCACCATTCCACCCGCCGACAGCGCCGTCAGGATCGCGCCGGCCCAGAACGGGGGAAACCCCTCATGCCCCAGGCGAACGGGAACATAGGCGAACAGCAGGCCATTACCGACCGCCAGCAGCGACATCGAGAGGATCACGCTGGCGATGGTCAGCGTGGGCGCAGGCGCCCTGCCGCCGGCCACGGGGTTACCGTTGGGGAAATCCAGGGTGCTCATGGCGGCAGATTGCCGATTTCGAGGACCGGGCCCGCGAGAAAAGCGACATGGCCGCGGCGGGTGCGGTGCTGGTCCCGCGGTTCGACGCGGCTGGATCAACCGCTCAGATGACGTTGAGCTCGCGATAGGGTCGACCGGCCGTGATGCGCCCGTAGCCGAAGGCGGAGCAGTCCACGGTCTGCCAGCGGCCACTGACGATCCATTCGGCCAGTGCCTTGCCGACCGCCGGCGCCTGCTGCAGCCCGTGGCCGGAGAATCCGTTGGCGAACAGGAAGTTGGAAACCTCCGGATGCGGGCCGATCACCGCGTTCTGGTCGAGTGCGTTGTAGTCGTAATGGCCGGCCCAGGCCCGTGTCGCCTTGATCGCCTCGAAGGCCGGAATGCGGGTCGCCAGGACCGGCCACAACGTCTCCTCCCACAGGCTCCAGTCCGGGTCGAAGTCCTCGGGATCGGAAGCCGCGTCCTGATCATGCGGCTCGGCGCCGCCGGCGATGTAGACGGATCCCTCGGGACGAACATAGATGCCGGAGGGATCGACGGTCAGGGGCATGTCGTCGTACCGGTCGCGTGCCTCGAAGACGAAAACCGTCCGCTTCAGCGGGTGCACCGGCAGGGCGAGCCCGGCCATTGCAGCGACATGGCCCGCATTGGGGCCTGCGGCGTTGACCAGAAGACCGGCTGGGATGCGCCGGCCGTCCGCCAGGACCACCGTTTCCACAGCGTCCCCGCTCCGTTCGATGGCCGTCACCTCCGCCGAGATGAAGTCCACCTGCATCGACCGAAGCGCCCGGCGGAACAGCCCCAACAGGGCATGCGCGTCGAACCAGCCCTCGCCGCTGCGGCCCCAGGCGCCGGCCGCGACACCCTCTGCGGAGAGCCAGCGGAAGCGGCGCTCCAGCGCCGCGCCGTCCTCGATCAGGATGTCGGCGCCGGCGGCGACCTGTGTCTCGTGGTTGGCCATGAGAACGGGAAGGCCGGCTTCGGAAGCCAGGATCAGGTAGCCCTTCTCGTGGAACCCGATGTCGGCATCCGCGCCGAACTCCTCCTTCAGCCGGCGGAACAGGTCGAGCGTCACCCGCGAAAGTTCGATGTTCCGGGTGATGGAGAACTGCTGGCGTATCGAGGCACAGGACAGCGTCGTCGCGGAACGGGCGAAGCTCGCGTCGCGCTCGATCAGCGCGATCGATCCGGTGAAGCCTTCCCGCCTGAGGAAGTAGGCGATCGAACTGCCGACGATGGCGCCACCGACGATCACGATGTCACGGCTCGACATGGGAGTTTCCGTCTCCTTGGCGCTTACGCGAGGACGATGGTCAGGTCGGCACGAGCCCTTGCACGGCGCAGGCCCGCAGGGCAAGAAGGCCGCATGCAATCCCGCCGCAGATCTGTGCTGTATGTTCCCGCGTCGAAGCCACGCGCGCTGGCCAAGGCTGCCTCGCTCGCCTGCGATGCCATCGTCGTCGATCTGGAAGACGCGGTCGCTCCTGCGGAGAAGGCGCAGGCGCGCGAGACGCTGGAAGAATGGCTCTCGGCTCGCACCGAGGGCGGTCCCGAAGTGATTATGCGTATCAACGCATTGTCGAGCGAGTGGGGCGAAGCCGACCTTGCCATGGCTGCCCGGAAGGAGCCGGACGGTATCCTGCTGCCGAAAGTCGATTCGCCGCGCGAAATCCTCGCGGCAGGTGACGTGCTGGACGACAGCGGCGCCTCGGAGGCCGTGAGGCTCTGGGCGATGATCGAGACGCCGCGCGCGATCCTGAACATCGGGCACATCGCCGAACTGGGGCGCGATCCGGCGGCGCGGCTGGCGGCCTTCGTCGTCGGCACCAACGACCTCGCCCGTGACACCGGCGTCTCGGTGAAGCCCGACCGGCGCTGGCTTGCGCCCTGGCTGATGCAGATCGTGCTGGCCGCGCGGGCAGGCGGTATTGCCGTCCTCGACGGCGTCTACAACGATTTCCGCGATGCGGAGGGCTTTGCCCGCGAGTGCGCCGAAGCCGCGGCGATGGGCTTCGACGGAAAGACGCTGATCCATCCCGGCCAGGTCGACGGGGCGAATGCGGCCTTCTCGCCGTCGGCTGCGGCACTGGCGGAGGCCGAGGCCATAGTCGCCGCATTCGCGCGTCCCGAGAATGCCGGAAAGGGCGTGATTTCCCTCGATGGCCGGATGATCGAGATCCTCCATCTCAGGCAGGCGGAAGATCTGATCGCGCGGACCGCCGCGACGCCACGCCAACGGCATCAGGACTGACCATGCGCCTCTACCGCTTCCTCACCGGGCCCGACGATGCCAGCTTCTGCCACAAGGTCTCTGCCGCGCTGGACAGGGGCTGGCAGTTGTCGGGATCGCCGACCTACGCCTACGATCCGGAAACGAGATCGATGCGCTGCGGCCAGGCCGTGACCAAGGACGTCGAGGGGAAGACCTACGATCCCGCGATGAAGCTCTCGGAGCAGTGACCGCCGTCGTCGGGACCTCGGCGTCGGTCAGGCGTCGCCCTTGACCACGCCGACGAAGGGCAGTTCGCGGAAGGCGTGCGCCACGTCCATGCCGTAGCCCACGACGAAATAGTCCGGGCACTCGAAGCCGACATAGTCGGCCTCCAGCTCGGTCTGGCGACGGACCCGCTTGTCCAGCAGGACGGCTATGGAACAACTCCGTGCCCCGCGCGAGACCATGAGTTCGCGGGCGAATCGCAACGTCTTGCCGCTCTCGAGGATGTCGTCGATCAGCAGCACGTCGCGTCCGCTGACGTCGTTGTCTATGTCGCGCAGCACCCTGACCTCGCCGCTGACCGTGCCCGCGCCGTAGCTCGAGATGAAGATGAACTCCACTTCGGGCGACAGGCCGGCGTCGTGCATGGCGCGGATCAGGTCGGCGGCGAAGACGAACGAGCCCTTGAGCACGGAGATCACGAGCAGGTCGACATAGTCGCGCGACGCGATCTCCTTGGCGAGTTCGAGGTTGCGTCGCGCGATGGCTGATGCGCTGAACAAGACCTCGATCTGCTTGTCGCGGACGACGGGCATGGGTTTCCTACTCGGCAAAGGAGACGGCGACGGACTTCACACCGTCCTTAGGCGCATCGAGCCGGCTCGAAAAGGCAAAACGCTCGCCGGATCCGAGGCTGCGCGATGATGTCCCCAGGCGAAAGCGGGTGACGCTGCCGGCAAGGTCGGCGACGTGTATCTCCAGATCGGGGAGAACCGCCGACGCGGTGCCCTCGTTGGCGGCCGTTCCGTCGATCAGGATGATCGGCCGGTGTCCGGAGACGTCGACGCGCGACGTCACGTCGGTGAGGCTGAAGACGGTGATGGGAGCGATCGCCGAGCCGACGAAGGCCGTATAGCCGCCGGAGACCCAGAATGCCGCCAGGGCGAGCATCATGCCTCCCGTCCAGAATGCCGGGCCAGCCCTGCGCGATTGCGGGGCGGGCCGGGCAGGGCGCCGCAGCGTGTCCATGCCGGCCATCGGCGGCCGGGTCGCCTGCCGTACCTGCGGGGTGACCGGGCGCGGGGACGACACCATCTCGAACTCGGCGTCGACGATGTCGGCAGCCGGAGCCATCAATTTGCCGGAAAGGCCAGGCGATATGGCGGTGAGTGTCATCCGACCGGTTTCCTGCGTCCATCCATGACAGTCGACCCTTCGAGTGTCGCGGCAGTTTCGCCGGGCATGATCGCTCCGGCACTCTTAACCGGTGGTTAACCATGCGGGCCGAAGGTCGATTCGGGGACAGCGCACACGCCAGGATCCGAACTTGATCCGCTTCGAAAACGTCGGACTGCGGTATGGGATGGGGCCGGAGATTCTCCGGGACCTCTCCTTTGCGATTCCGCGCGGGTCGTTCCAGTTCCTCAGCGGCCCGTCGGGCGCCGGAAAGACCACCCTGCTTCGGCTTCTCTTCATGTCGCTCAAGCCGACGCGCGGCCTGATCACCATCTTCGGCAAGGATCGCTCCGCCATCACCCGCCGCGACCTGCCGATGATGCGCAGGCGTATCGGCATCGTCTTCCAGGATTTTCGCCTGCTGGACCACATGACGACCTACGAGAACGTGGCCCTGCCCCTGCGGGTGCGCGGTCGCGAGGAGTCGGGCTATCGGTCCGACGTGACGGAACTGCTCAAGTGGGTGGGATTGGGCGAGCGCATGCACGTGCTGCCGCCGGTGCTGTCCGGCGGGGAGAAGCAGCGCGCGGCAATCGCGCGAGCGCTCATCGAGCAGCCGGAGATCCTGCTTGCCGACGAGCCGACCGGCAATGTCGATCCGCCGCTGGCGCGGCGGCTTCTGCGGCTGTTCATCGAACTCAACCGCCTCGGGACGGCCGTCGTCATCGCGACCCACGATCTCGGCCTGATGGAACAGGTCGACGCGCGCCGCATGATCCTCTCCCACGGCCGGCTCGACGTCTATGACTGAACTGCCCGCAGCGGAGAGGGTGGCGCTGCCCCAGGAGGCTCGCGCGGTCTGGTCGCGGCGGCGCGCCACGCCGATCGTGCCTGACCGGGACATCGCCCGTACGGCGCTGACGCTGGTCGTCGCGATCATGACGTTCCTGTCGTGCCTCACGCTGGGGGCGGTGACACTGGTGCGCGACACGTCCGCCAGTTGGCAGACACAGATCGCACGCGAAGCCACGATCCAGATCCGGCCCGAAGAGGGCCTGGACATGGAGGCGGCGCTGGAGGAGGCGGCCGGCATCGCGCGGGGCTTCGCCGGCGTGAACGGTGTGCAGATCGTCGATCGCGCCGCGACGGCGCGACTGCTGGAGCCATGGCTGGGCAGCGGGCTCGACATCGACGAGCTGCCCGTGCCGCGGCTCGTCATCGTGACCATCGACCGGGCGAGCCCGCCCGACTTCCCGTCGATGCGCAGCATGCTGACGGAGCGCATCGCCACCGCCTCGCTCGACGACCATCGCACCTGGGCCGACCGGCTGGTCGCCATGGCGCGCAGCACGGTGATGATCGGCGTCGCCATCCTCGCGCTGATGCTGGCGGCGACGATGCTGACCGTGGTGTTCGCGACACGGGGTGCCATGGCGGGCAACGGGCATGTCATCGAGGTGCTGCATTTCGTCGGCGCGGAGGCGCGCTTCATCGCGGCCGAGTTCCGCCGGCATTTCCTGGTGACCGGAATCAAGGGCGCCGCCATCGGCGGCGGCGCTGCTGCGCTGGCCTTTGCCGGCTTCGGCCTCTGGGCTGCCAGCAACCTGGCGACGCCACAGGCCGACCAGGCGAGCGCCCTGTTCGGAAATTTCGCCATAGGCCCGGCCGGATATGCCGGCGTCGTCCTGATCGTGCTGGCGGTCGCCGGGCTCACGGCGGCAACGACGCATGTGACGGTGATCACCTTCCTCAAGGATCTCGACGTGAGGCAACCGGACGCATGAATCGCGCCATCACCCATGGCAGGGCGTGCTCAAACGGGCCTATAAGGATTTCGTGACCGTGGTTGCCAGATCACCCACCGACCGCACGCGCCGAGGCCGCAGCCTTCTCGGCACGGTACGCATGGGCGCGTTCGCGATCATCGGTATGGCCGCTCTGTTCGCGGGGGGCTTCGGAGTCTTCGCCACGTATATCAGCGAACTGGCGACGCCGCGCGAGGTCGCCGCGGCCGACGGCATCATCGTGCTGACCGGCGGGCAGGCGCGGATCGACGCCGCCCTTGCCCTGCTGGAGGCGGGAAAGGGCAGGCGGCTGCTGATCAGCGGGGTCCATCCCTCCGCCGACCGCGAATCGCTGCGACTTGCGACGGGTGGCGACGCGCGGCTGTTCGACTGCTGCGTCGACATCGACCATGCCGCGCTCGACACGGCCGGAAATGCCGAAGAGAGCGCGAAGTGGATGCAGACCAACCACTTCGAGCGCGTCATCGTCGTCACGAACAACTATCACATGCCGCGAAGCCTGCTGGAAATGCACCGGCAGGCGGAGACGGTGACGCTCGAGCCCTATCCGGTCGTCAACACGCCGCTCGATCAGGGCGGCTGGATGACGAAACCGGCGGCCGTCCGCGTCATTTTCACGGAGTATGCCAAGTATGTGGCCGCGCTGGCGCGTGCAGCCCTGCTTCATGGGCCCGCGAAAGATGTCCGCGTCTCGGAGCGGCACGCCGAAAAGCAGGCCGCCGGTTTGCAGTAGCGCTTCGGGCGCCGGCCCAGCGCAGATCGGACAGGCCGCCGGAGTGGGGTCGCGCAGTCAGGGCCGCCGGACTTTCGTCGAGCGGTCAGGCCGCTCCGGCGAGCCGCTGCTTCTCGAAGCGCTTGCGCTCGTTGGGATCGAGATAGAGCTTGCGCAGGCGGATGGTCTTCGGCGTCACCTCGACCAGTTCGTCGTCCTGGATCCAGGCCAGCGCGCGCTCCAGCGTCATGCGGACCGGAGGCGTCAGGCGCACGGCCTCGTCCTTGCCGGCGGCGCGGATGTTGGTCAACTGCTTGCCCTTCAGCACGTTCACCTCCAGGTCGTTGTCCCTGGAGTGGATGCCGATGATCATGCCCTGGTAGACCTTGACGCCGGGGTCGATGACCATGGGCCCTCGATCCTCGAGGTTCCACATGGCATAGGCCACGGATTCACCCTGCATGTTTGAGATCAGCACGCCGTTGGTGCGACCGGGAAGCTCGCCCTTGTAGGGCTGGTAGGCATGGAAGAGCCGGTTCATCACGGCAGTGCCGCGCGTATCGGTCAGAAGCTCCGACTGATAACCGATCAGGCCGCGCGTGGGGGCATGGAAGACCAGCCGCTGGCGGTTGCCGCCCGAGGGACGCAGTTCGACCATCTCGGCCTTGCGCTCCGACATCTTCTGCACGACGATGCCGGAATGCTCCTCGTCGACGTCGATGACGACCTCCTCGACGGGCTCCAGCAACTGGCCGTTGTCATCCTTCTGCATGACGACGCGCGGGCGCGAGACCGCGATCTCGAAGCCTTCGCGGCGCATCGTCTCGATCAGGACGGCAAGCTGAAGCTCGCCGCGACCCGAGACGTAGAAGGAGTCCTTGTCGGCCGACTCCTCGATCTTGAGCGCGACGTTGCCCTCGGCCTCCTTGAGCAGGCGATCGCGGATCACGCGTGACGTGACCTTGTCGCCCTCGGTGCCGGCGAGCGGGCTGTCATTGACCAGGAAGGACATGGTGACGGTCGGCGGATCGATCGGCTGAGCGGCGAGCGGTTCGCTGATCGACGGATCGCAGAACGTGTCGGCGACGGTGCCTTTCTGGAGGCCGGCGACCGCGACGATGTCGCCCGCCTGCGCCTCTTCGATCGGCTGGCGCTCGAGGCCGCGGAAGGCGAGGATCTTGGTGATCCGGCCAGTCTCCAGCAGGCTGCCGTCGTGATGAAGAACCTTGACTGCCTGGTTGGACCTGAGCGTACCGGAATGGATGCGGCCGGTGATGATGCGTCCGAGGAAGGGATTTGCCTCGAGGATCGTCCCGATCATGCGGAACGGGCCGGGATGCACGACGGGTTCCGGAACGTGCTTCAGCACGAGGTCGAACAGCGGTGCGAGGCCCTGGTCCTTCGGACCCGCGGGGTTTTCCGAAACCCAGCCGTCGCGCCCGGAGCCGTAGAGGATCGGGAAGTCGAGCTGCTCGTCGGTGGCGTCGAGTGCCGCGAACAGGTCGAACACCTCGTTCACCACCTCGACGTGGCGCGCGTCGGGCCGGTCGATCTTGTTGATGACCACGATGGGCCGCAGGCCGACCTTGAGCGCCTTGCCGACCACGAACTTGGTCTGCGGCATCGGACCCTCGGCTGCGTCGACCAGCACGATCGCCGAATCCACCATCGACAGGATACGCTCGACCTCGCCGCCGAAATCGGCGTGTCCGGGCGTGTCGACGATGTTGATGCGCGTGTCCTTCCAGTCCACCGAGGTGGCCTTGGCAAGGATGGTGATGCCGCGTTCCTTCTCGAGGTCGTTGGAGTCCATCGCGCGTTCGGCGACGCGCTGGTTCTCGCGGAACGACCCGGACTGCCGGAGCAGCTGGTCGACCAGCGTGGTCTTGCCATGGTCGACGTGCGCGATGATCGCGATGTTGCGAAGTTTCATGATCGATCTGTCTCGGGAGAGGGACGCGCACCGTGGACGGCGCACGAAGTTGCGCGCTCATAGCGGATTTTTCGCAACTGCGAAAGCCCCCGAACGCAATCCCGCCCTGCGTCGGCAGGACGGGAGGCATGCATTCCGGCAGGAGCTAGGCGAAAACCGGGTCGAGCACGACCTTGTAGAGCTCGGTGTCGTCGCGGTCCATCAGCCGCACCGTCATCTGCCCGGTGGCCCCGTCGACGTCGGCGAGGCCGAAGAACTGCAGCCCGGCGGAGGGCGGCAGGTTCTGGCCCTGCTCGGCGGTCGGCGCCTTCACATACATCAGTTCCGGCCCGAAGGTCATGTCGAGGTCGCCCGGGCCGAAGGTGCCGGCGTGGATCGGGCCGGAGACGAACTCCCAGAACGGATCGAAGTCCTGGAACTGCGCGCGGTCGGGCGTGTAGCGGTGTGCGGCGGTATAGTGCACGTCGGCGGTGAACCACACCGTGTTGCGGATGCCGGCGTTCCTGATGAAGGAGAGCAGGTCCGCCACCTCCAGCTCGCGGCCCTTCGCGGCGCCGTTGTCGCCGTTGGCGATCGCTTCCGCGCCGCGCTTCTCCGCCGCGTTGTCCCACACGATGATGCCGATCGGCATGTCGGATGCGATGACCTTCCACAAAGCGCGGGAATTCGCCAGTTCGCGCTTCAGCCAGCGCAACTGCTCCTCGCCGAAGATGCGCGACTGCGGCGTCATCGCATCCTCCATCGCAGGTCCGTTCGGCCCACGGTAGGAGCGAAGATCCGCGAAGAACACATCGACCAGCGGCCCATATGCGATCTTGCGGTAGACGCGGCCGGGCTCGGCCGGTGTGTAGCGAATCGGCGTCATCTCGTGGAAGGCGCGGGCGGCACGGGCCGCGAGCAGCGGCACGGACTTTTCCGTGTAGCGGTCGTCGGCGCTCAGATCCTTGGAGCCGGACCAGTTGTTGGTCACTTCATGGTCGTCCCACTGGAAGAAGGTCGGCAGGGCGGCGTTCATGGCGCGCAGATGCTCGTCCATGAGGTTGTACTTCCACTGGCCGCGATACTCGTCGAGCGTCTCCGCGACCTTGCGCTTCTCGTCGATCAACACCCTGTTCGCCCATTTCGAGCCGTCCTTCAGCTCGACCTCGTCCTTCATCGGGCCGTCGGCGTAGATCGTGTCGCCGGAATGCAGGAAGAAGTCGGGCTGGTGCTTGAGGATCGTGGCGTAGGTGTACATGCCCTTGTCGTCGATGCCCCAGCCCTGGCCGGCGGTGTCGCCAGACCAGGCGAAGCGGACGTTGCGGCTTGACGCCGGCGCGGTGCGGAAGCGTCCGACGATCGGCTCCGAGGTGGCGTTGGGATCCGAGAGATCGACCGCCGTCATGCGGTAGAAGATCTCCTGGTCGGCGGCGAGGTTCTCAAGAAGACGCTTCACCGCGAAGTCGCCCTCGGGCAGCGCATCCATGGGCGGCAGGCGCAGCGGGTTGGCGAAGCTCTCCGTGGTGGAGACCTCGACCATCACTCGCGACGGGCGGTCGACCCGCGTCCAGACCATGGCGGAGTTGGTGTCGACGTCGCCCGACTGGACGCCATGCGTGAAGGTGGGGCGCGTATTGGCGCGGGAATAGGCCGGCACTCCAAGGCCGGACAGACCGACGAGGCCGGCGGCCCCGGCGGTGGCGAGCAGATTGCGGCGCGTGAGGCGGGCGCGGCTGTTCATGGCTGTCTCCAGGATGGCTGATCGAACGGGCGCGAACCTCCGGGTTCCGTGTTGCACGAGGGTGTCGGGCAGGTGAAACTTTTCTGACGACGTCGGCAACAGCCAAGTGTCGCGCCCGGGCGCAGGTGCCGCGCCACCTCCCCGGGAAGGTTTTCTCCTACGGGGTGCCGGTTCGGCGACCCAATCAAGTGATTGCCGGCGTAGCGTCCTTCGCAAGCCTCGCAATGCCGGCGAGATTGCGCTAGAGGGCGCGCTGAGCACGAAAGCGCGACCGATGAAGTTTCTCGATCAGGCCAAGGTCTATATCCGCTCCGGCGACGGCGGGGCAGGCTCGGTCTCGTTCCGGCGCGAGAAGTTCATCGAGTTCGGCGGTCCCGACGGCGGCGACGGCGGGCGCGGCGGCGACGTCTGGCTCGAAGCGGTGGACGGTCTCAACACGCTGATCGACTACCGCTACCAGCAGCATTTCAAGGCCAAGACCGGCGTGCATGGCATGGGCCGAAACCGCACCGGCGCCAAGGGTGCGGACGTCACGTTGAAGGTGCCTGCAGGCACGCAGGTCTACGAGGAGGACAACGAAACGCTCCTCTGCGACCTGACCACCGTGGGCGACCGCTTCCTGCTCGCCAAGGGCGGGAATGGCGGATTCGGCAACCAGCACTTCAAGACCTCGACAAACCAGGCGCCGCGCCGCGCGAATCCTGGGCTGCCCGGCCAGGAAAAGACGATCTGGCTGCGGCTCAAGCTCATTGCCGATGCCGGGCTGGTCGGCCTGCCCAATGCCGGCAAGTCGACCTTTCTCGCGGCCGTGACGGCGGCGAAGCCGAAGATCGCCGATTATCCCTTCACCACGCTGCATCCCGGTCTCGGAGTCGCGCGCATCGATGGGCGCGAGTTCGTGCTGGCCGACATCCCCGGTCTCATCGAGGGCGCGCATGAGGGCGTGGGCATCGGCGACCGGTTCCTCGGGCATGTGGAGCGGACACGCGTCCTGCTGCATCTCGTTTCCGCCCAGGAAGAGAACCCTGCGAAGGCTTACCGCACCGTGCGCCGGGAGCTTGAGGCCTACGGGCACGGACTGGCGGAGAAACCGGAGATCGTGGCGCTGAGCCAGGCGGACATCCTGGATGCGGATGCGCGGAAGAAGAAGCTCGCTTCGCTGAAGCGGGCCGTCGGCCATGCGCCGCTCGTGCTTTCGGCGGTCACGGGGGCTGGCGTGGAGGCCGCGCTGCGGGCGCTGGCGGACAGGATCGCAGGCGCGGACGTGACGATGCGCGAAGCCTGACGCGGTATACAGAAGACGTTCTGCCATGATGCTCTACGTTGCCCCCCTCTGGCCTGCCGGCCATCTCCCCCTCAAGGGGGCAGATTGGCGAGCTGCTTTGGTGTCGCCAGTTGCCAATGTCGAAGGAAGAGCGAAGAGGCTGAAACTGCCAATCTGCCCCCTTGAGGGGGAGATGTCCGGCAGGACAGAG
>JAESFK010000619.1_pt1 | contig 15942 bp, 17 predicted proteins | sample 9269391 | NCBI WGS metagenome assembly JAESFK01 (sample SAMN14506231, study PRJNA617097) | algae metagenome | isolation source: Drouetiella hepatica UHER 2000/2452 and co-occurring heterotrophs from... | place: Slovakia: Slovak Paradise National Park, Hrabusice, Kosice Region | collected 2000-01-01
GGAAGCGTTGCGAGTGTGGGGGCGTGGCGCGCTGATCGCATTAGGGTTTCGCTAAGGCTGGCGCCCAGCCGCAGGCCAGCAATGCGGCCTGCATATGCGCCGGCGGCGGCGCCTCGATGCGGATCGGTGGTTTCTTGCGGTAGAGTGGGACGGTGACGGCGCGGGCATGGAGCTGCAGGCCAGGGCCGCCCTCGCGGGGGGCGTCGCCATAGATTTCGTCGCCCAGCATCGGCCAGCCAGAGGCGGCGCAATGCACGCGAAGCTGGTGGGTGCGACCGGTCAGCGGTTCGAGTTCGAGCCAGGCGAGCGGTCCGCCCTCGCCTTGCCCGCGCCCCAGGACGCGATAGCGCGTCTGCGAGGGCAGGCCGTCGGGATCGACCTTCATCCACCAACCGCGATCGGGCGCGCGCTTGCCGAGGGCCAGGTCGATCAGCCCCTCGTCGGTTTCAGGGCTGCCCTGCACGATCGCCCAATAGGTCTTGTCGATCTTGCCATCGCGGAACATCTGGTTGAGTTCGGCCATGGCCCGGGGATGGCGGCCGAGGATCAGGCAGCCGGAGGTGTCCTTGTCGAGGCGGTGGGCGGCTTCCGGCCGGCGCGGCAGGCCAAAGCGCAGTGCGTCGAGATGGTCGGTCAGTACCGGGATGACGCGCCGCTTGGCCTGGGGGCCGCGATGCGAGGGCAGGCCGGCGGGCTTGTCGATGACGAGCATCATCGCGTCGCGATAGAGCAACGGGAACGGCAGCGGCGGCTCGTCACGCGGCGTTTCCTCGCGTGCTTGCGAAATTTCTGGTCGGTCGGGCGCTGTCATGGCATTGCGCTAGCGAAGGCCACCCTGCAGCGCAAGCACGAGCCGCTGCGCGGCGAGGCCACGGGAAGATCGATGAGCGAGAACGAACCGAAGAAGCGCGGCTTCTTTTCGAGATTGTTCGGCAGCGAGCCGGAGCCTGCGGCACCCGTGCCGCCCGTGCCGCCCGTGCCACCGGCGCCTGCGGAGGTGCCGCCCGAGGCTCCGGTCGAAGAGGGACCGATCGCGCCCGAATTGCTGACGGGCGAGGCGGCGCCGCTGCCTATCGCGATGCCGGAGCCGGCCCCCGTGCAGGCTGTGCCGGTGATGGAGCCGCCCGTCGTCGCCGCGCCCGAGCCGAAGCGGAGCTGGTGGCGCCGGCTGACCGAGGGGCTGGCGCGGACATCCTCGGCGCTGACGACCGGCATCACCGACCTCTTCACCAAGCGCAAGCTCGATGCGGGCACGCTCGAGGACCTCGAGGACATCCTGATCCAGGCCGATCTGGGTCTCGCAACTGCGGCCCGCGTCGCCAAGGCCGTCGGTGAAGGCCGCTACGACAAGCAGATCGATCCGTCCGAGGTAAAGGCGATCCTGGCGCGCGAGGTCGAGGCGATCCTGACGCCCGTCGCGCAGCCGCTCGTCATCGACGCCACGAAAAAGCCTTTCGTGATCCTGATGGTTGGGGTCAACGGCTCGGGCAAGACGACGACGATCGGCAAGCTCGCGGCCAAGTTCCGGGCCGAGGGCAAGACCGTGATGCTGGCGGCCGGCGATACCTTCCGGGCTGCAGCGATCGAGCAACTCAAGGTCTGGGGCGAGCGCACCGGGACGGAGGTCGTCTCCGGAAATCAGGGTGCGGATGCCTCGGGGCTGGCTTTCGAGGCGCTGCAGAAGGCAAAGGCTGCGGGTACCGATGTGTTGTTGGTCGACACGGCCGGTCGGCTGCAGAACAAGACAGGTTTGATGGACGAGCTCGCCAAGGTGGTTCGCGTCATCCGCAAGCTCGATCCGGAAGCGCCGCATGCGGCGTTGCTGGTGCTCGATGCGACGGTTGGCCAGAACGCGATCAGCCAGGTCGAGGCCTTTCAGCATACGGCCGGCGTCACCGGGCTGGTCATGACCAAGCTCGACGGCACGGCGCGCGGCGGCATTCTGGTGGCGCTGGCGGCCAAATTCGGCCTGCCGGTGCATTTCATCGGTGTCGGCGAGGGTGTCGAGGATCTCGAGCCCTTCTCGGCGCGCGATTTCGCGCGGGCCGTGTCGGGACTGGATGAAGCCGCGTGAAGATTGGCGGCATGAACGGACAGGACAGAATGAGCGAGAGCGTGGCCGAAACGACTGTGGTCAAGGGCAAGCCGGTCAACCCGCTGCTGAAGCTGGCGCTCGAATTCGGGCCGCTGGCGATTTTTTTCTTCACCAATTCCTATGGCGACCGGCTGTTCGGCGTTGCATCGGACCGGCGCATCTTCGTTGCGACAGGCATTTTTATCGCCGCCTCGCTGGTCGCGCTGGCGGCCTCGCGCATCCTGATGGGCTATCTGCCGCGCATGGCGATCGTAAACGCGGTCGTGGTGTCGGTGTTCGGTGGGCTGACGATCGCGCTCGACGACGCCTTCTTCATCAAGGTCAAGCCGACGATCGTGAACGCGCTGTTCGGTTGCGTGCTGCTCGGCGGGCTCTGGTTCGGCCGCTCGCTGCTGGCACTGGTGCTGGAGACGGTGCTGCAGCTCGACGCGGAGGGCTGGCGCAAGCTGACCTTGCGCTGGGGCTTGTTCTTCTTCGTGCTGGCGGCGCTGAACGAGATCGTCTGGCGCACGCAGACGCAGGATTTCTGGGTCGCCTTCAAGGTCTGGGGCGTGATGCCGCTGACGATGCTGTTTGCGCTGGCGCAGACGCCGCTGATCCTGAAGCACGAGATCAAGCCGGCGAAGGTGGCCGAATAGCTATTTCGGCGCCATGCGCAGCGCGCCGTCGAGCCGGATCGCGCTGCCGTTGAGCATGTCGTTCTCGATGATGCTCCTGACCAGTGCGGCATATTCGGAGGGCTTGCCGAGGCGGGAAGGGTGCGGGACGGAAACTGCCAGCGAGGCGCGCGCCTCGTCCGGCAGGCCGTCGAACATCGGCGTCTCGAACAGGCCGGGCATGATCGTCATGACACGAATGCCGAGCGCGGCGAGTTCGCGTGCGATCGGCAGCGTCATGCCGGCGACGCCGGCTTTTGACGCGGCATAGGCGGCCTGGCCGATCTGGCCGTCCTCGGCGGCAATCGAGGCGGTGCAGATGAAGACGCCGCGACCGCCATCCGTCGTGACCGGCTCCAGTCCGGCCAGGGCTGTGGCCGATTTCGCGATCAGGCGGAAGGTGCCGGTCAGGTTGATCGCGACCGCCTTCTCGAACAGGGCGGTGTCGTGGGCGATGAGTTCGCCGGTCTCGCGCTTCTTCGAGACGATGCGACGGCCGGGCGCGATGCCGGCGCAGTTGACCACGATCCGGGCGACGCCATGGGCGGCGCGGGCAGCCGTCAGCGCCTGATCGACTGACGTCTCGCTGGTCACGTCGCAGGCGACGAAGAGGCCGCCGATCTCGGCTGCGACCTTCTCGCCACGCTCGGCATTGAGGTCGAACAGTGCGACCTTGGCGCCCTGCCCGGCCAACATGCGCGCGGTGGCCTCGCCGAGGCCCGAGGCGCCGCCGGTGACGATGGCGGCGATGGACGAATCGAGCTGCATCGGGCGTTTCCTGATCGTGAAGGGTGCAGGGAAGCGTTTAAGGCTCCGGCCCTGCCGCTCCAAGCAGGTTTATGCGCAGGGCTCTTGTGCGCGGTTTCTCGCGGGGCCACATCTTTCGACATTGCAGGCAGGGTTCCGACCGGGGGAACATGCCGCTTTCATGACCGGCCCTCAGGAGGGGCTAAGATGAGCGACGGTTTCACCTCCCGCTTCACGGCGGAAGAGATGGCTGCGATCCGCAAGAGCCTGCGTGACGAGGCGCGCTTCGGCTCGGATTTTCTCGCCCGGCTCAAGCGCGTGGCGAAGCGGATTCCCTTTGCCGAGGATCTGCTGGCAGCCTGGATCTGCGCCCGTGACCCGGCAACGCCGCGCCGTGTCCGGCTGACGCTGCTCGCGGCTCTCGGCTATTTCGTGCTGCCGGTCGATGCGTTGCCCGACATCATGCCGATCCTCGGCTTCACCGACGATGCGGCGGTGATCGCGGCCGCGCTCGCCGCCGTGGCCGGCTCGATCACGCCCGAACATCGTGAGAAGGCCAGGCAGGCAATGGCGGAACTCTGAGAGCTTCAGAACGTCAGCACGACCTTTCCCTTGGCCTTGCGGTCGCCGATCAGCGCATAGGCTTCGACCCAGCGCTCGATCGGGATTTCCGCATGGACATGGGCGCGGATATGGCCGCCGGCCGCCCAGCCCAGCAGCCGCTCCATGTTGCGGCGTTGCGCGGCCGGCTCGCGCTGCACGAACTCGCCCCAGAACACGCCGCGCAGGTCGCAGCCTTTCAGCAGCAGCAGGTTGAGCGGGATTCTGGGAATGGCGCCGCCGGCGAAGCCGACGACGAGATAGCGTCCCTCCCAGGCCATGGACCGGACGGCAGGTTCGGCCAGATCGCCGCCGACGGTGTCGTAGAGCACATCGACCCCGCGCCCGCCCGTCAGCCGGCGCAGGCCCGCCCTGATGTCCTCTTCCGTGTAGTCGATCTCCTCCTGCGCGCCGTGCTCGCGGGCGAGCGCGAGCTTGTCGGCCGAGGAGGCGCAGGCAATGACATGGGCGCCGAGCAGCGCCCCGATCTCGACAGCTGCGAGCCCGGCGCCGCCGGCTGCGCCGAGAATCGCGAGCGTCTCGCCGCCTTTCAGCGCGGCGCGCTGGATCAGACCGTGCATCGCCGTGCCATAGGTGACGAACAGCCCGGCCGCCTGGGCGTCGCCAAGCGCGTCGGGCACCCTGACCGCGCTCGCTGCAGGGACGACGACCCGCTCGCGGGCCGCGCCATAGCCGAGCCAGGCGGCGACCCGGTCGCCGATGCGCCAGCCGATGACGCCTTCGCCGATCGCGGCGACCGTTCCCGCGCATTCGGCGGAGGGCGAGAAGGGCAGGTCCGGCTTGGTCTGGTAGCGGTTTTCGATGATCAGCGTGTCGAAGAAATTCAGCGCGGCGGCCTTGACCGCGATGGCAATCTCGCCGGCGCCGGGCTGTGGCTCGGGCAGGTCGCGGATGACCAGCGTCTCGGCTGGTCCGTGGCTCTCGCAGAGCAGTGCCCTCATCGTCGCATCACCCGTCGCGCCCAACCACGCCTTGCGACCAAGTCCGCAAGTTGCAGGCTGTCCGGCCCGACTGTGCCATGCGCTCCTGGCGAACGAAACAGCCTCGCGACCGGCGCGGGCATTCGCATTTTCGCCAGGATCGTGACACTCTATGCGCCTGCCTCCCGCCATCACGCCCACTGAACGGGTGGTAAAGGCAGTGTTAAGATTTTTAATGACTGATGGCGGTCCATGAATATCTCTTCCTTCCGCACCGGCGTCGCCGCCTCGCCCCGCCCGACTGTTCTGTTTGCCATGCTGGCGGGCTGCCTGGGCATCGCCCTCACACCGACGAGCGCGATGGCGCAGCGCGCGCGCGCCGCAGCGCCCGCGGCAACGCCAGCAGCGGCCGGCCAGGGCCAGGCGATGCTGCTCGAGACTGCCGGCAAATGGCAGGCTTTCTCCTCGCAGCAGGGCCGCGCCAAGGTCTGCTATGCGCTGTCGAAGGCGGAAAGCCGCCTGCCCGCCAATCTGAAGGATGTCGAAGGCCTGCTCTTCGTCGCGACCCGCCCGACCGAGGGCGTGCGCAACGAGATCAGCTTCGTGCTGAATTTCGACCTCAAGGAAGATGTCGAGCATCAGGCGATCATCGGTGCCGAGCGCTTCGCGCTGGTCGCCAAGGGCCAGAACATGTGGCTCAAGAATCCGGCCGAGGAGCCGCGCATGCTCGATTCGCTGCGCAAGGGTTCCGCGCTCGAGATCAAGGGCACGTCGAAGCGCGGCAACCCGACGGCCGACAAGTACTCGCTCGCGGGCATGAACCAGGCCGTAAAACGCGCCGAAGACGCCTGCAAGTAGGACGACGCTGGGCTTCTACCATCGCGGTCGTCTGACGCGATGGCCTGCGCTTCCGGTGCTCACGGACTGTAGTCCGCTCCGATCCGGTTCTCGTCCATCACGCCAGCCGACTCGCGCTGGCGAACCCCAACAGCCGCCCTGCGGTAGCGCCTGTGCGGCCATGATTTCGCGGCTGGGCGTTCTTGTGCTATGAGCCGCGGACATTCGGGCCTTTGACGCCCGACCCGAGCCAGAGTTCCGATGACCCTTTCCGTTCTTGAACCCGCCGCGCCAGCGGCCGAACCCGTTTTTCAGCGCCTGTCGCTGGTCGGGCGCACGCGCGCCGGCCTCAGCGAGGCGCTGGCCGAGATCGGCGTGCCCGAGAAGGAACGGCGCATGCGCGTCGGCCAGCTCTGGAACTGGATCTACCACTACGGCGTGCGCGACTTCGCGGTGATGACGACGATCGGCAAGGGGCTGCGCGCCGCGCTGGCCGAGCGTTTCACGCTCGACTTGCCTGAGGTCACGGCCGAGCAGGTCTCGACCGATGGCACCCGCAAGTGGCTGATCCGGATGGCTCCGACCGGCCCGCGCGACCGCGGCGCCGAGATCGAATGCGTCTATATCCCCGAGGTCGACCGTGGCACGCTCTGCGTCTCCAGCCAGGTCGGCTGCACGTTGACCTGCACCTTCTGCCACACCGGCACGCAGCGCCTGGTGCGCAACCTGACGGCCGAGGAGATCGTCGCGCAGCTGATGGTGGCACGCGACCGGCTCGGCGATTTCCCGAACCGCATCGCGCCAGATGGCGCCTTCGTCCCGAATGATGGCGGTCGCTTCGTCTCCAACATCGTCTTCATGGGCATGGGCGAGCCGCTCTACAATTTCGACGGCGTGCGCGATGCGATCGACGTCATCTCCGACAATGAGGGGCTCTCGCTCGGGCGCCGCCGCATCACGGTCTCGACCTCGGGCGTCGTGCCGCAGATCGGTCCGCTCGGATCCGAGATGGGCACGATGCTGGCGATCTCGCTGCATGCGGTGCGCGACGACCTGCGCAACGAGCTCGTGCCGCTGAACAAGAAATACCCGATCAAGGATTTGCTCGAGGCCTGCCGGACCTATCCCGGCGTCTCGAACGCAAAGCGGATCACCTTCGAGTACGTCATGCTCAAGGGCGTCAACGACAGCGACGCCGAGGCGCGCGAGCTGGTGCGGCTGCTCAAGGGCATTCCGGCCAAGATCAACCTGATCCCGTTCAATCCCTGGCCCGGCACGCGCTATGAATGTTCGGACTGGGACCGGATCGAGCGTTTCTCCGAGATCATCTTCCGCGCCGGCTACGCCTCGCCGGTCCGGACGCCGCGTGGACGCGACATCCTCGCCGCCTGCGGCCAGCTCAAGAGCGAGACGGAGAAGCTTTCCGCACGCGCCCGGCTGATGCTCGACCAAGGCGAGCCCACCGACACCGCAGTCGCCGGCTGACCAAGATGCTGCGCTGGCTACTGCTGATTCCCTTCGCGCTCGTCATAGCGATGGCTGCCGGGCTCACGGCGATGATGGTCGCGAGCGTCGTCTCGCCCGGCATCGCGCTGTTGATCGGTGGCGGCTTCGAGCGCCTGCTCGACGCCCTGTTCGGGCTGGCTGAAAGCGGCATCGACCCCGCACCGACGGCCGTGGCGGCCTTCTCCCTGCTCGGGCGGCTCGGTTTTGCGATCATCGTGGCGCCGATCGTGCTCGTCGCGGTCGGTTCGGAGTTGTTTCGCCTGCGCAGCGGGCTGATCCAAAGCGGGCTGACGGGCCTGTTGTCGGCGCTGCTGCCGCTCGCCCTGCTCGGCCTGACGCGCACGCCGACCGGCGCCGAGGTCCAGATCATCGGCGCGCTGGTACTGGTCGGTGCGGCGACGGGGTTCGTCTACTGGCTGATCGCGGGCCGCGGCGCAGGCGGCGAACGGACAGCCGCCTGATCTTGCGCTTTTCGTGGCGCGTCAATCGCCGATCGCGACGCCTTCCCGGCGTCCATCCGCCCCGCCGACGAAGCCCTCCGGCGTCTTGACGATGGCCTGAATGCCCGAGGTCATCTCGAGCAGCCGGACTTCGTGGCCCTTCGCCTCCAGCGCGGCCTTCCAGGCTTCGGCTTCCGTGCCCTTCTCCAATTCGGTCGGGCCGTTGCGGCTGCCGAAATTGCCGAGATCGACGGCGACTTGCGGATCCATCTTCCAGTCGAGCAGCGCCACCAGCGTCTTGGCGACGAAGCCGATGATCTGGCTGCCGCCGGGCGAGCCGACGACGGCGTAGAGCCGGCCGAAAGCGTCGAAGACGAGGGTCGGCGCCATCGAGGAGCGCGGGCGCTTGCCGCCTTCGACGCGGTTGGCGACGGGCTTGCCGTCCTCCTCGGCTAAGAAGGAGAAATCGGTCAGCTCGTTGTTGAGCAAAAAGCCGCCGGCCGTCATCAGCCTTGAACCGAAGCCGTCCTCGATCGTCGTCGTCATCGAGACCGCATTGCCATCGGCGTCGACGACGGAAATGTGGCTGGTGCCGTTCTCGACGCCGTCGGAGGGCGCCAGCAACTGCGCGCGCTTGTTGGGCGGTTCGCCGGCCCTTGCGCGGCCCATCGAGCGCTCGGGGCTGACGAGGCCGGCACGCAAGCGGATGTAGTCGCGGTCGATCAGCCCGGCGAGCGGAATGCCGATGAAGGCGGGGTCGGCGAGATAGAGATTGCGGTCGGCGAAGGCGAGGCGGCCGGCTTCCGAGAACCAGTGCGCGGCCTCGGCGCCGGGGCCGAGGCGGGCAAGATCGCGGGTTTCGAGGATGCCGAGCATCTGCTGGACCGCCACCGCGCCCGAACTCGGCGGCCCCATGCCGCAGATGCGCCAGACGCGATAGGCGCCGCAGACCGGCTCGCGCTCCTCGACCCTGTAGGCCGCGAGGTCATCCAGCGTGATGTCGCCGGGATTGGTCGCGTGGCCGGTGACCGTCGCGACGATGTCCTGGGCAATCGCGCCAGCATAGAAGGGCTGCGTTCCCGTTTCGGCGACGGCGCGCAGGGTCGCGGCGAAGGCCGGGTTGCGCAGCGTCGTGCCAATGGCCTTGGCCTTGCCGTCGGCCTCATAGAAATAGGCGGCCGCGCGTGCGTCCTTCGCTAGGTTCTTCTCGCCGGACAACAGCCCGTTCAGGCGCGGCGAAATCGCAAAGCCGTCCTCCGACAACCGGATGGCCGGCGCGAGCACCTGCGCCCACGGCAGGCGGCCCCAGCGGCGATGAGCCTCTTCCAGCAGCTTGAGCGTGCCGGGCACGCCGACCGAACGCCCACCCACGACCGCATCGACGAAGCGCATCGGCTTGCCGTCGGGCCCGATGAAACGGTCGGGCTTGGCGGATTGCGGCGCCGTCTCGCGGCCGTCCAGCGTGATCAGGCGCTTTCCGGCCTCGTCCCAATGCAGCAGGAAGGCGCCGCCGCCGATACCCGAGCTCTGCGGCTCGACCAGATTCAGGACGAGCTGGATCGCGATCGCGGCGTCAGTGGCGCTGCCGCCGGCCCGCAGGATGTCGCGCCCGGCGCTTGCGGCGAGCGGATTGGCTGCTGCGACCATGAAGCGCTGCGCCGTGCCATGCATCTTGGCGATGCGCCCCGACGCGGCTTCCGGAGCGGGGGCGAGCGCCTGGGCGCCCGCCGGGCCGGCCGACATGGCCGCGACCAGGAGGGCGAAGGCGAGGCGCCGGAGCGGGAATTGTTTGGCTGGAAACGAGAGCATGGTCCGAACTCCTCACGGGCGGCCTTGCCCGCAGACTAGCGCAAGCTCCGGCCCGCGCCACGCCGCATTCATGAGATCCGCATTCGCCTTGGAGCGGTTGCCGTGGAAGGCTAAGGTCCGAATCGTCGTTTCCTGAGACACTGCCAAGGGGGCCCCGGCATGTCGTTTGCTCTGTCCACGATCCTTCGTCGACCCCTTGAAGCCATGGCGATTGCCTTGCTGGGCCTGGCGCTGGCCGGATGCGGCGTCAACAATGTGCCGACGCTGGAGGAGCGGGCCAAGGCGAGCTGGGGCGAGGTGCAAAACCAGTATCAGCGCCGCGCCGACCTGATCCCCAATCTGGTCGAGACCGTGAAAGGCTACGCCGCACAGGAGCGCGAGGTGCTGACCGCAGTGGTCGAGGCGCGCGCCAAGGCGAGCCAGGTCAAGGTCGATGCCTCGACCATCACCGATCCTGCGAAGTTCAAGGAATATCAGGATGCGCAGAACCAGCTCAGCGGCGCGCTGGGGCGGCTCCTCGTCACGGTCGAGCGCTATCCCGATCTGAAGTCGAATCAGAACTTCCTGGCTTTGCAATCGCAGCTCGAAGGTACGGAGAACCGCGTCGCCGTGGCGCGGCGCGACTACATCCAGGCGGTGCAGGCCTTCAACACGGAGATCCGCACCTTCCCGGGCGTGATCTGGGCGCGCCTGTTCTGGGGCGCCAAGGCGCTGGAGAGCTTCACCTCCACGGCAGGCGCCGAGAAGCCACCGGCGGTGAAGTTCTGATCGGGCGACATTTCAGACCTCCGCCAACACTGGCCGCTTAAGGCGCGAGAAACCCCTTTCCCGGAGGGAGAGGGGTAGGGGTGAGGGGATGGCCCAACGACCAGATAGACGCAGCGGGCGGATGGCGACGGGCTCGAACTTCCAAGGACCGACACCTCACCCCTGCCCCTCTCCTTACAGGAGAGGGGTTCTCCGTCGCGTCTCCGCGCTGGTTCTGCTGCTGTTGTGGGCTTGCCTCGGCTTTGCCCTCGCCGCCGATCCGACCTATCCGGCGCTCACCGGACGGATCGTCGATGGGGCGAACCTGATCGCGCCCGAAGCCCGCCAGCGCATCGAGGGCAAGCTCAAGGCGCATGAGGACAAGACCTCGGACCAGCTCGTGGTCGCGACGGTGCCTTCGCTGCAGGGCGTCACGATCGAGGATTACGCCAACGGGCTGTTCCGGTTCTGGAAGCTCGGCGAGGCCAAGACCAACAATGGTGTGTTGCTCCTGGTCGCGCCGAATGAGCGCAAGGTCCGAATCGAGGTCGGCTACGGCCTCGAGGGCGCGCTGACCGACGCCCTGTCCAAGATCATCATCACCACGGCGGTCGCGCCGAAATTCAAGGCGGGCGACTTCGCCGGGGGGATCGAGGGAGGCGTCGACGGGATCCTGAGCATTCTTGCAGGGGATGCCGAGGAGTGGCAGAGGCGCGCCAGTGTCCGCAGTGACGACACCTCCGTCGTCGAGGTCATCGCGATCGTCTTCGTGATGTTGATGGTTTTTGTCCTCATCGCGGCCTTCATGAACGAATTCCGCGGGACCAGCGGTGCGCGCCGCCACCGGCTGCGCAATGGTCGCTGGGTGACGCTGCCGCAGAACTCGGGCTGGAGCACCGGGTCGGGTTCGGGCGGCGGCTGGAGTTCGGGGTCGAGCTCCGGTGGCGGCTTTTCGGGTGGGGGCGGGTCGTCGGGCGGCGGCGGCGCCTCGGGAGACTGGTGATGGACGAACAGGACCGGGACGCCATCGCCGAGGCCGTGCGGCAGGCTGAAAGTCTGACGGCAGCCGAGATCGTCGTGGTGATCGATCACGCCGCGTCGAGCTATCGAACGGTGCCGGTGGTGATGGCGCTTTCGCTGTCGCTGCTCGTGCCCTGGCCATTGCTGGCGCTGACGGCGATGAGCGCGCCACGCATCTTCCTGGTCCAGATCGTCTGCGCGGCGCTGCTGCTCGGGGCGCTGCTCTGGTATGGCCGTGGCGGCCGGTTCGTGCCGGGCTTCGTCAAGCGCGGGCGCGCCCATGACGTGGCGCTGCGGGAGTTCACCGCGCGCGGCCTGACGCGGACCCGCCAGCGCACCGGCGTGCTGGTCTATGTCGCCATCCAGGAGCGATATGCGGAGATTCTCGCCGATACCGGTATCGAGGGTAAGGTCGACCAGGCCGTCTGGAACGGCATCATCGAATCGATGCTCATGGCTGCCCGCGAGGATCGGCTGCGGGACGGGCTGATCGACGCCGTGCGCGCCGTCGGGGCGGTGCTGGCGAACCATGCGCCGCGCTCGGCCGACGACGTCGACGAGCTGCCGAACAAGGTGGTGATTCTCTGAAGTCTTCTCAGCGCGGGCTGCGCGCTGCGCCCAGGATCGGGCCGGGCATCATGCCGTATTTGCCGGGCTGTTCAGCCTGGACGATGACGACATAGCTGTCGGCTTCCGGGGCCTGCGTCGCGGCGAGCGCTGCGGTCAGCGTCGCCTCCTTGCCGTCCCAGTCGCCGATGCGGGTCATGCCGCGCACGACATTGGCATAGGTGACGGTCTTGCCCTGATTCTCGCCGCGCGCGATCGGCACTGTGACCAAGCGCGTCGTCGCCACGACCCAGACGCCGGCTGCGCGCTCGGCCGGTCCGTCCAGCGGTGCGAGCCGGACCTGCAGCGTGCCAGCCTCTTCCTTGAGAGAGACCTTCGTGACGAAGCCCGTACCCGATGACTGTTTCGCCGCCCGTTCGATCTCGGTCCGGTCGGACCCGATGACGTGCGAGGCGCCGTTGATCACGGCCTGAGGCGTGTAGACCTGTCCGTCGCCGCGCGCTTTGGCGTAGAATTTCTGCCGCTTGGCGAAGCTGTCCTTCCCAAGCGTGTCCTTCCAGCCGAGATAGTCCCAATAGGTCACCGGCAGTGTCAGGGCGATGATGTCCGGGTTGCGCGCCAGCTCGACGAAGAGCGCGTCGGCGGGCGGGCAGGAGGAGCAGCCCTGGCTGGTGAAGAGCTCGATCACCGCCTTCGGCTGCCGGTCCGTGGTTTCGGCGCGCGCGATCGCAACGCCCAGAACGAGCAGGGCGACGGAGGCCGAAAAGAGGTGCGCGACGCGGATCATGGCTTGAACTCGGCGAGACTTTACATCTCAGGCGTTACCAAAGCGCCCAATCGATCTCACTTGGAAATCACGTTGCCTTGAAAACCGGCGTGTGCGCAACCGCCATGCCGGCTTCGGCGGCGGCGGCCGTGATCATGTTCGGTCGCCAGCGCCGGTGCATCCAGAGCCATTGCTCCGGATGCTCGCGCACCCAGCTTTCGACCATCGCCGTCATCATCGCCATCGCACCCTGGACGTCGATCTCCCCTGTAGCGTCGCGCGGCAGGTCGAGCGGTGGCGTCAGCTCCAGCCGGAAGCGCAGATTGGGCAGACGGATGACGCGCACGCCATGCACGGGGCATTCGAAGCGGCGCGCGAACTTGCCGAGGATCGGATTGGTCAGGGCCGGGCGGCCCATGAACGGAACCACGACGCCACGGGTGAAATGCTGGTCGATCAGCATGCCGAGATGGCCGTTGCGCTCCAGCACGCCCTGCATGGCGAAGGCGGCGCCCTGTTTGGCGGCAGCGAGCCCCCCCATCGCGCCGGAGCGGATCTCATGGACCACGCTGGCGATCGCCGGGTCGTTGGGCGCGCGGAAGACCGCGGTGGTATCGAGCCCGTAGGCCTCCGCGCAGATCGCCGGCAATTCCCAATTGGCGAGATGGGCGGAGAAGATCAGGCCAGGCTTCTCGTCGTCCTTGAGCGCAACGAAATGCTCGATGCCGTCGACCTCGACGCGAGAGGGCGCGTCGGGATTGAGATGGTCATAGTCGAACAGGTTCGTGAGATGGGCGTATTCGGCGGCGGTCCGGCCGAGATTTTCCCAGGCGCCGCGCGCGATGCGGCGCACCTCCGGCTCTGCCATATCGGGAAAGGCTGCGCGGATGTTGGCGAGCGCGACGCGGTTGACCGGGATCAGGGGACTCGCGCTCCGCAGCAACCAGCCGCCGAGATCGCTCGCGCGCTCGGGACCGAGCAGGCGAAGGAATGCGAACAGCGTCCGGATCACGCCGATCATCACAAAGGCGCCGGCGCGCGCGGCGAGCAGTTTCAGTCGTCTCAAGATCGGCCCGGCTCCATGTTGCCCGCATGGCCTGCGAGGCCGGGCTGGAGCCGCGACTTGCGGCAGGAACGCGGTTTCGTCAAGTTTTGCGGGCGTACGGCCGGCAATCTTGCGCTACGGCGCCGGGCCTCAGAACGTCACGATGACCTTGCCGAAGACCTGGCGGCCTTCGAGCCGTGCCAGGCCCTTCTCGAAATCCCCGAGCGGAAACACCGAATCGATCACGGGCTTCATGCCGCCGGCCATCTTTTCGAGCGATTGCGCGATGTTTTCGATGCGGCAGCCGAAGGAGCCGGTGATGCGGTATTGCTGCTGGAAGAGCTGCATCAGGTTCATCGTGGTCGAGGCGCCCGATGTCGCGCCGCAGGTGACGAGCCGGCCGCCACGCTTGAGGCAGAGCAGCGAGCCGTTCCAGGTGTCGGCGCCGACATGCTCGAAGACGACGTCGACGCCCTTGCGCTTGGTGAGCTGGCGAACCTCGCCCTCGAAGCGCTCGGTCTTGTAGTTGATGACGTAGTCGGCACCGAGTTCCTTGGCCTTGCGGCCTTTCTCGTCGTCGCCGACGGTGGTGTAGACCGTGCAGCCGATCGCCTTGGCCATCAGGATCGCGGCGGTGCCGATGCCGGAGCCGCCGGCGTGGACCAGCACGGATTCGCCGGGCTCGAGCTTGGCATTGTCGAACAGCATGTGCTGGACCGTGCCGAAGCCGATCGGCGCGCAGGCGGCATCCTCGAAGGAGACGCCTTCGGGCGCCTTGATGACGAGGCGCGCGGACTTGTTCAGCAGTTCACGCGCGAACCCGTCGATATGGAAGCCCATGATGCCGGCGACGTTCTCGCAGAGATTGTCGCGGCCCTCGCGGCAGGCCTTGCAGTGGCCGCAGGTCTCGGCGCCATAGGCGGTGACGGTGTCGCCGACCTTCAGGTTGGTGACGCCCTCACCGACACAGACGATTTCGCCGGCGGCTTCGACCCCCGCAGCCTGCGGCATCTTGCGCTTGGCGAATGCCATGCCGCGAAAACCCCAGACGTCGAGGTAGTTCAGCGCGACGGCGCGGATGCGGATCTGGACCTCGCCGGCGGCGGGCGGCGGAGGCGGATCGATGTCCTCGAGACGGAGGTCGCGATCGCCATGGAGCTGGAGAGAACGCATGGGTCTTCGTGTCCTTTCGGGACAAGCTGATCAGCGATGAACGCCCAGATGCGCGGTCACGCCGCCATCGATCGGAATCACGGTTCCGGTGATGTAAGCGGCCGGTTCGCTCATCAGGAAGGCGGCGAGGCCGGCGACCTCCTCGGGCTTGGCGAAGCGCCCGGCCGGGATCTGTCCCTGCATCTTGTCGCGATAGGCGGCATAGGGCGCCATCATATCGGTATCGACGAAGCCCGGCGCGATGATGTTGACCGTGACGCCGCGCTTGCCGGTCTCGACCGCGAGCGTCTTGGCGTAGGAGATCAATGCGCCCTTCGAGGCGGCATAGGCCGCGTTGCCGGGGTTGCCGCGCAGCGCCGCGACCGAGCCGATCGCGACGATGCGGCCGGTACGGGCGCGGATCATGTTGCGCATCAGACTCTTGGCGAGGCGGGTGAAGGCCCAGAAATTGACCTGCATCGCCGCTTCCGCCTTGTCCTGCACCATCATGGCGGCCAGCGAATCATAGGGCTGGCCGGCATTGTGGACGAGGCCGAAATAGCTCTCGCCTTCGCGCTCCTCGCAGAACGCGTCGAGGGCGGCCTTGTCGGAGAGGTCGAGTGGGAGGGCGTTGATGCTGCGCCCGGGATGGGACTGCGCAATCTCGGCGGCCAGGGCGACCGCCTGCTCGCCCGAACTGCGATAGGTGAAATCGACGTCGTGGCCAGCTGCCGCCAGCGCGCGCACGATGGCCGCGCCGACGCCCTTGGCGCCACCGGTGACAAGAATGCGGGTCATGCGCGCGCTGGCTCCGCGGTCAGGACGAGGCTGGTGTTCTGGCCGCCGAAGCCGAAGGAGTTCGACAATACCGTCCGCACCGTCGCGTCGCGCGCGACATTCGGCACGACATCGAGCGCGATCGCCGGGTCGGGCGTGTTGTAGTTGATCGTCGGCGGGATGCGGCCATGGGCGATGGTCAGGAAGGAGATCACCGCCTCGACCGCGCCGGCCGCC
>JAESFK010000620.1_pt1 | contig 15941 bp, 14 predicted proteins | sample 9269391 | NCBI WGS metagenome assembly JAESFK01 (sample SAMN14506231, study PRJNA617097) | algae metagenome | isolation source: Drouetiella hepatica UHER 2000/2452 and co-occurring heterotrophs from... | place: Slovakia: Slovak Paradise National Park, Hrabusice, Kosice Region | collected 2000-01-01
CGCCCAGGTAATCGCCGCGGCGTTCCTTATCGATGATGTTCTTGTAGATGCGGCCGGTGGTGATGTTGTCGGTCTTGGTCGCCGAGCGGCCGGTAAAGCGCTCGTAGTGGCCAAGATCGAGATCGGTCTCCGCGCCGTCGTCGGTCACGAACACTTCGCCGTGCTGCGTCGGGCTCATGGTGCCCGGATCGACGTTCAGATAGGGGTCAAGTTTGCGAAGCCGCACCCGGTAGCCCCGGGCCTGCAGCAACGCTCCGAGAGCGGCTGCGGCTATCCCTTTGCCAAGGGAAGAAACCACGCCGCCAGTGATGAATACATATCGCGCCATGGGCTTCACCGGATACCGTTTCAAAAATGATTCCGCCACCGAAAAATTCATCTTTCAGAATTTTTCCGTTCAAAAGGGTCAGGTGGCAAAATTCAAACAAAAGAAAACCGGCGGAAGACTGGCTTCCGCCGGCGATTATATCTGCTGTCGGCGTTACTGGCCGCTTGGAACGTCCGAACCGGACGTGGCCGGCTTTGTCTCGGTCGTTGCAGGGGTCTGCGTTGCAGGCGTTTCGGTCTGCGTGGCAGGGGTCTGGGTCGTCGCGGGCGTCTGCGTGGTGGTCGCAGGCGTCTGGGTGTTGGTGCCGGACTGGGCAGGTGTCTCGCCAGCCGGCGGTGTCGTGCCGCCGCCCAGCGAATCAAGCACGCCGTTGCCGTTGTTGGTCGTGCCGGGGATACGGTCGAGAACGTCGGTGGCGTTCGGCTGGTAGCGGGCGAGAACGCCCATGCCGAGCGCCAGCACGAAGAACAGGGCTGCGAGGATCGCGGTGGTGCGGGTCAGCGCATTGGCGGTGCCGCGCGCGGACATGAAGCCCGAACCGCCGCCGATGCCGAGGCCGCCGCCTTCGGAACGCTGAATCAGCACCACGCCGATCAGCGCCAGCACAACCATGAGATAGATGACAAGCAATACGGTCTGCATTTTGTCCAGTCCTGCATTAGACCACGCTTCGTCCGGCTTTTGAGAAAGCCAAAATCCGACACGCGATCGAGTGATCGTCCGGCATGGGAGACACAGTGAAATTGCAACGCAAGTTTCCGCATCCGCTCCAGGCGGCAAAGATTAGTGTTGGCGGCTGCATATACCAAGCCACCGCGCATTAAAAGCCCCTGCCCGCCTCTCCATGGACTTAATACCAAGGATCGGCGGACAGAAACCCGAGGCACGGCTTATCGCCGGTCCGCTGGCATCAAGCCGTCAAGTCTTCATACGCCCGGTAGATGGCGAGGAAGTCGTCGGCTTTCAAGCTTGCGCCGCCGATCAACGCGCCATCGACATTGGCAATGCCCATCAGTTCCTTCGCATTACCCGGCTTGACCGAGCCGCCGTAAAGGATGCGCATCTTCGCTCCAGCCGGGCCGAACCGCGCAACAAGCTCGGAACGCTGGAAGGCATGGGCCTCTTCCACATCCGCAGCCGTCGGCGTCAGGCCGGTGCCGATCGCCCAGACCGGCTCATAGGCGATGACGGTGTTTTCGGCTGTCGCTGTATCGGGAATGGAGCCTGCGAGCTGGCGCTTCAGCACGTCCAGCGTCTCTCCGCCCTTGCGCTCGTCGCCGGTCTCGCCGATGCAGATGATGGCAATCAAGCCGGCGGCATAGGCGCTTTCCGCCTTGGCACGCACCAGAGCGTCTGTTTCCTTGTGGTCGGTGCGGCGTTCGGAATGGCCGACGATGACGTGGGTGCCGAAGCAATCGGCGATCATCTCGGCGGAGACGTCGCCGGTATGGGCGCCGGAAACCTGTTCGTGGCAATCCTGCGCGCCGATCAACAGCGGGCTGTCGTCGCACAGTGCAGTCGCCACATAGAGCAGCGTCGCCGGCGGGCAGATCAGTGTTTCGACCTTTGCGGACAGACCGCCCTTGACGCCTTCCGCCATCGCCTTGATCTGGTCGAGCGATGCCCGCAGACCATTCATCTTCCAGTTTCCGGCAACAAGCGGTTTCACGTCGGGCGTCATGTCGTCTCCTTAAAGGTATGGTCCTTTTCCCGGCAAAGGCCCTAGCAAATAAGCCGGGCAAAGAAAAGCAGGGTCCGGCCGGGTGCCGGCGATTTGGCCACTCCCGCATCCAGGCTGTTCCGGCGGGAACAGGCGCGTGGCCCGGCCTTCGGCCATGATGACACAGGGCTGCCGGTCTCCCCGTGTGGGAATTGACGGCCTGGAACAGCACTTCTAGTCTTCGCAGATAGTGTTCACTCTTCACTGACGTCATGACCTGGGGGTGCGCGGGGGAAAGATGCGGTATGCTTTTCTCAAAACTCTGGCTGTCAGTCTTGCCCTGCTTCCGGCTGCGGCGAGCGCGCAGGACATTTTGACGACGGCGACACCGGATTTGCTGGTGCGCTCCCTCAACCCCGTGCTCGTGCAAAAGGAAAAGACCCGCGGATTGAAGATCGTTGGTGCCAAGGATCTGGAACTGACCAACAGCTATGGCGACAAAGTCGCGGCGACGGTCAATCTCGCGGTCAATTTTCACTTCGGCTCGGCGGAGCTGACACCGCAGGCGCAACGCCTGCTCGATAGTGTCGGCAAGGCGCTTTCCTCGACCGATCTGCAGTCCTACCGTTTTCTCATTGGCGGCCATACCGACGCGGCAGGCACCGACAACGACAATCTGGAGCTGAGCCGCGCGCGGGCGGCATCGGCCACGCGATACCTGCTGGCGCATCACAGGATCGACCCGCGACGGCTGGTTTTGCGCGCGTTCGGCGAAACAGCGCTGCTCTTCCCGGCCGATCCCGAAGATGGCCGCAATCGCCGGGTGGAAATTTCGACGCTGAAACAATAGCCACGCCGGGCGGACGGAAACAAAAAAAGGGCTCGGCGCATGCGGCACCGTGCCCTCTTCAATTTTATCCGGACGATCAGCCGATCTGGCTGCCGACGAAATCCTTGACGATGCGGATGATGCCGCGGCCAAGCAGGTCGTCGAGGGCGTCGCAGAGATGATCGACGTGCTGGCGTTCGCAGATCAGCGGCGGCAGAAGCCGGATGACATTGCGGTTATACTCCGTGAAAGCCACCAGCGTATCGTAGTCGCGCAGGAGCAGCGCGCCGATGAAGCCCGACAGGGATCCCTTCAGCTTGTCATCCAGCACCGCAACCACCGGCCGCAAGACGAGCGGCAGCGTCTGACTGAAATCCTGAAATTCGAGGCCGACCATCAGGCCCTGCCCGCGCACGTCCTTGATGATCTTCGGATACTTGTCCTTCAATGCGTTGAGGCGTTCCAGCAGGTACTCGCCCTGCACGGCGGCATTCTCGATCAGATCCTCGTCATAGAGAACATTCAAGGTCTCGATCGCCGTAATGCAGGCCTCGCCGATGCCGCCGAACGTGGCATGGGCATGGATCATCGCCGTCTTCGGCGTGCCATAGGCTTTCATGTAGATCTCGCGGCGGGCGATCATTGCCGCCATGGCTGTCTTGCCACCGCCAAGCGACTTGGCAACCGCTGTGATATCAGGCACGACGTTTGCATATTCGAAGGCAAAGAAACGACCCGAACGGCCGACTCCGCACTGCACCTCATCGGCCACCCAAATAACGCCATGCTTGTTGCAAAGCGCGCGGACCTCCTGCCAGAACTCCGGCGGTGCGATGTTGATGCCGCCGCCGCCCTGAATGGTTTCCAGCACGAGAACGCCGATCGTCGGATCGCTCTCGAAAGCGCGGCGGATCGCATCGATCTCACCGAACGGAATCTTGACGTTGTTGTCGAGCAACTTGAACTCGCCGCGATAAAGCGGGCCATCCGTGATCGACAATACGCCACGTGTCTTACCGTGGAAGGAGTTCTCGGCGTAGACGATACGCGGCCGCTTCGGGCCGGCAACGCGCTCGGCAAGCTTGATGGCAGCTTCCATGGCCTCCGAGCCGGAGGAGCCGAGGAACACCATATCAAGGTCACCCGGCGCAATCTCGGCGAGGTTCTTGGCGAGAGCCGCCGCATATTGCGACATGAAGGCGATGGCGATCTCGTGACGGTTTTCGTCCTGGAACTGTTTTCGCGCTGATATCAGGCGCTGATGGTTGTGGCCGAGCGCCAGCGAACCGAAACCACCGAAAAAGTCGAGAATCTTGCGACCATTCTGATCGACGTAGTACATTCCCTCGGCCGTTTCGATCTTGATCTTGTTGAAACCGAGCAGCTTCATGAAATGAAGCTGCCCCGGATTCAGGTGGTCCTTGAACAGAGCCGTCATGTCGGCGACGTTCATATCCTTGGCCTGTTCAACCGTCAGGAGGGCAGGCTTCCTGATGCCGCCGGCAAGGGCGGGCGTGTCGATGGCGACACGGTGCGTTTTGTCGAGCATTGTCGTGATCCCCTGGTTCATTCGGCCGCTACGGCGGTTGTGTGTGCGAAAGCCTTGCCGGCCTTCTTGGTGCGGTATTCGTCATAGGCTGCGATCAGCATGGCGCCGTCATTGTACTGCGCCTTCCAGCCAAGCTCCTTCTTGAGCTTGCCGGTTTCGCGGATGCACATCTCGTCGGCGATCAAATACTGTTCCGGATCCATGATCGGCATGTTGACGAAATCGAAGGCTGCGAGCGTTGCCTTGACCGCAAAGGCCGGCGTCGGCAGCAGGAACGATTTCGAGCCGGCATGGACGATCAGGTCGCCGAGCAGCTTCTTCACCGAAGGCGGATTGTCGGAGCCGAGGTTGTAGGCCTCATTCGGCACGCCGCCCTTCCAGGCGAGACGGGCAGCTTCGGCGCAATCGAACACCGAGATGAACTGGTACGGGTTCTTGCCCGAGCCGATCATCGGCACCGGCAGGTTGGCGTCGATCAGCTTGAACAGCTTTTCCAGAATGCCGAGGCGGCCTGGGCCGATGATCAGGCGCGGGCGAAAAATCGAGATGTTCATACCCTGCTTGCGCCATTCGGCGGCGAGCTGCTCGGTTGCCCATTTCGACTTGCCGTATTCGCCCAACGGCTTGGCCGGATGCGCCTCGGTCTGCGGCGACATGACGGTGTGGCCGTAGATCATGTCGGTGGTGAACTGAACCAGCCGGTCGGCGCCGGACTTTGCCGTCGCCTTCATGATGTTTTCAGCGCCGTAATAATTGACCGGCCAGAAGAACTGCCAGCGCTTGGAGCGCACCTGCAAAGGCGACAGCATCTTGGCCGCCATGTTGTAGACCATGTCATCCGGGCCGATCTCGACCTTCATCACATCGTCGGCATTGGTGACATCGCAATGGACGAAACGGGCACGGGCGTAATGCGGCAGGTCGGACTTGGCGATATCGGCGACGAGAACCTCTTCGCCGTCCTGGACAAGGCGTTCCGCCAGATGCCGGCCGACGAAACCGTCACCGCCGAAAATAACATGTTTCATGATGCGCTCCCGATTTTTGCTGTTTTTGTGCCCGCGGCTTCAAGCGATGGCTGATCCTCGTGCGAGGACATGCCGGACTGGGCAATGAGAATGGTTCCGACGCAGATGAAGGCGATGCCGGCGATGCGCCAGGCATTCAGATCCTCGTGGAAGACGAAATAGGCAAAGACGGCCACTGCCACATAGGCAAGGCTCAGAAATGGAAAGGCGAAGGAGAGTTCCACCTTCGACAGCACGTAAAGATGCGACACCATCGAAATGACGAAGGTGGCAAGTCCGGCAAAGACCCAGGGATTGAACACCACCTGGAAAATGCGGGCAATCAAAGTATCAGCCGTGAAGCTCAACGGTCCGAGCGACAGCATGCCTTGCTTGAGCATAACCTGTGCCGCCGCGTTGGTGAGCACGGTGAAGAGAATGAATACGATATACTTCATGTCGATGTTCCCTGTTCCCGTCGCGATAGCTACACGCAAGAGTCGTATATTCCGTGAAAATCGGGCGTTTATTTAATTCAAATTGTTCCTATTCTCATTTCGGCAAAGCCAAAGCCGTCCGCGTCCAGAAGTTCGAAACCATTGCCGGGTCGCGCAATTCTTCCAGCTTGCGCCACTGCGGGAACGAGAAATCAAAGGTTTTCGGGCTCATCCGGGCATCCTTGTAGGGATTGATGGCGCCACCGGCCTCCACGACCATGGCGTCGAGGCGGCTCAGAAGCTTAAGGGTCTCTTCACCCTGATTGGCGAAATCCAGCGTCAGTGTAAAACCGGGCCTCGGGAAGGATAAAAGTCCGCCCGATGTCTGCTCCCCGAATTTCTTCAGAACCGTGAGAAACGACGCATGGCCGGCCTTGCGGGCGGTCTCCAGCAGCCGGGCCGTCAGCTCCGGCGCATTCCCGGCCGGATAAACGCTCTGGTGCTGATAGAGCCCCTTGGGCCCATAGAGCCGGTTCCAGTTGCCGATGGCATCCAGCGGGTGGAAATAGCCCGGCCACTTGACCGTCTTGACCGTTTCGCCCGGCTTTTCCTTGCGGAAGTACAACTCGTTGAATGCCTTTAGCGTCAGCGTGTTCAAAAGATTGAATGGCGGCGCAAACGGCACCGACAATTTTCTTGCACGCGGCATGTCGGGGAATTCGCAGGACGCATCGGCATGATCGCCGGCCAGAAGAACGCCCCTGCCCGCGCGTTTGCCGGTCGCCAGTTGATCGATCCATGCCACCGAATATTCGTGTTCGCCGTCAACCGTTTCGACCATGCCGAAATAGTCTTCAAGACTGTCGAAACGGATGGCGTGCTGCTGGATATGGGCTGATGGTACCTTCATCAGTTGCAGGTCCACGGACAGGATCAGTCCCGTCAGGCCCATGCCGCCGATGGTGGCGTAGAACAACGCGCTATTTTCCGTTGCCGAACAGGTCAGCAATTCGGCATTGGACCTGAGCAATGTGAAGCTGCGCACATGCTTGCCAAACGTGCCGCGCGCGTGATGGTTCTTGCCGTGGACATCGTTGGCTGTCGCGCCGGCAACGGTCACGGATGCGGTTCCCGGCGTGACCGGCAGGAAAAACCGGTGCGGGATCGCCGTTTCGAGGATGGCGTAAAGCGTGACGCCGGCGTCGCAGGAGATGATCCCGGTTCCCGGATCAAAACCCAGGACACGGGTGCGCACACGGCTCTCGATCAGCCTGCCCTGGTCGTTGTGACAGCTGTCGCCATAGGATCGTCCATTGCCGAACGGCAGGAACGCGCCGGGTGCCGCATCTGCGCGCAGGTTCTCATAGGCATCGGGCGATACGGATTGCCGGGTACGGCAATCAATCCGGCCCCAGCTGTCAAATTCGGCAGGGGTCATGGCGTTCCCAAGGCACCGGCGACAACGAGCGATGCACCGATCGCCATGGTGACGAGACTGCGCCAGTCGCGCATGATGAACACCACCGGATCCTCATGCAGCATGCCACGGCGGGCCAGCATCCAGATCCGCAGCAACATGTAGAGGACAAGCGGGCAGAGCGGCCAGAGCGCCCAGTGCAGCGTGTACATCTCCTGCATTTCCTTGCTGTGGATATACAGCGCCAGAACCAGCGCCGAGGCGAATGCGGAGGATATCCCGGCCTGCCCGACCATTTCGAAATCGACGGCCAGATAGCCGCGTCCAGGCACCTGATTGCCGTCCCGGCCGTCATATTCGTCGAGTTCGACATAGCGTTTGACGAGCGCCAGGCTGAGGAAAAAGAAAATCGAGAACGACAGCAGCCAGAAGGAAAGCTCCGTGCCGGTGGCGGCCGCGCCTGCGATAATGCGAACCGTATAGAGCCCTGCAAGCGTGAAGACATCGACCAGCAGCTTGCGCTTGAGCACGAAGGTATAGGCGGTCGTCGCCAGGGCATAGAAGCCGAGCACGAGGGCGAAATCAAAGGGCAGTATCGCCGTCAGCGAGAGCGAGGCAAGCAGCAGGCACAGCGCCAGCATCAGCCCCATCGGCACCGACATCTGGCCGCTTGCCAGCGGCCGGTTGCGCTTCTTGGGATGGCGCCGGTCGTTGGTGAGATCCGACAGGTCGTTGATCACATAGACGGCGGAGGCAAGAAAGCTGAAGGCGAAGAACGCCAGGACGACATTGACCACCGCATCCACGTGCAGGATGTCGTGGTTGAGGATCATCGGCACGCCGATCAGCACGTTCTTTGCCCATTGATGCACGCGGATCGATTTCAGGGCTGCGAAAGGCGCTGCCTTGCCGGTATCGAGCCGTTCGGCATCGTGCGCCCGGCGCCATTTCTCAGCGGCGGCATCCGGCGCCACGACAATCGCCTTGCGGGCGGCGTCAAAGACCGGAACGTCATCGCGGCTGTTGCCCATATAGTCGAAACCGCCCTCGCCGAACTCGTCAACCAGCTTTTCGCGCTTGCGGCGGCTGGTGAGATTGAGCGTCCTGGAGCTGTGAAGAACGGAGGAAAAGACCCCGGTATGCGCGGCCACGCCAAGCGCGACGCTTTCTGCGGCGCCGGTCACGAGAATGACCTTCCGGCCGCCCTCACGCTCATTTTTCAGACGGGCCAGAACGGCGTCGCGGTAAGGCCAATCGGCGGCCTGCCGCCCGGAGCGCGCGGCAACCTCGTATTTGAGCCGCGCCTTGCCGGCGGCCGCCCAATAAACCATGGCAAACAACATCAGGGGATTGCGCAGAAGAATGATCGCCACACCTTCCCACAGCGTGTCGGCGGCAAGCAACGTGCCGTCAAGATCGACGCAAAGCGGAATATGCTGTGTTTCTGTTCGAGCATCCATGAGATCAAACCTCGATAATATACGCCGGGACAGTCCCATGATCAGGTTTCGAAAAAGCAAACAACGCTCGCCTTAAAGTTTCAAACTGCGGCGTTGGTTAACAAATCCCGGATGTATCAGCGGTTGCTGCCAACGCCGATCCAGTTCAGTGCATCGCGCCAATCGGTCATTCGAACCGGGGTGCCATGCGACCCGGTTTGAAATAGGACAAAACGGCTGGGATAACCGGCTTTCTTCAATGACCGGTAGAATGCAATCTGATCGGCTGCGGCATAGACGTTGTCGTCGCTGCCGTGACTGAAGAACACCGGCAGTTTCTTCTTGTAGGCGACACTCTTGCTGAAGGCCGGATCCGTCGGGCCGCCCATGATCATCACGCCCTTGAGGGCACCAGCCGCCTGCGGATTGCGGGCGATGCCCCAGCAGATGAAGCTGCCCATCGAAGCGCAGGCAAGAACGACCGGCTTGCCCGGCGATTGCTTTTGGGCATAGGCGATCAGCCCGGCAATATCGGCCACGCCGGCATCATCGAAAGAGCGGATACTCGGCGCATAATAGACACCGCCGTTTTCAACAGCGAGGTTTTTCAGCCGGTTGAAATTGCCGCCGAACGACCAGTCATTGGCGCCGAGCCGCCGGTCTCCTCCCCGGCCATGGACGAAGATGACCGTGAATGCGCCACCGCTGGGGGCACCGGCCCGCATCACATCAAGCGGCCGGCTGGCGAGATCAAGCGTCTCGTTGGCCTGCGCGCTCTTGACGCCGAGCGAAACATAGGCACGCCTGACCCGGCGTTCCGGCTCCTGGTCACGGCCGTGGATATCGCGCATCTTGTCGTAATCGATGACCCGGTAATCGCCGTCATCCGCAGTTTCGAGCACCATGCCATAGGAAAACAGCTCATCCTTGTAGGGCTTCAACGGCGCGGCTTGCGCCGGCAGGGCGAGGGCGAGCACGGCAGCGCCGGCCAAAAGCGCTGGAAACATCAAATGAGCTGTGGACATGTACATCGGGAATGTTCCTCGTTTGATCCAAGCCTTGCCATCGGACCTTCCGCAACGCAACAGTTGCGGCTATTGAAGAGGCGATCGGCGCATTTCGGGTGTTCAACCGGGCCGCATGGCAAGCCCTGCCGCTCTGACGCCCCGAATTTGGCAGAATTTCGCCGATTCGCGCAGACATTCATGACGGCTTAGTCCGCATCGCGGGCCGGGCCTGAAGCCGCCACCACGGAAAGACATCAAAACAGACTATGACCGACAGCAACGATCTCTTTTCAGCATTTCCAGAGGCATCCAAGCCGGTGACGGACCCCGTCGTGCCGAAGCCGGTTGCCGTGACGCCCGCAGCCGCTCCCGTAGCGGACCAACGCAGCGGCGCCTCCACGACACTGAAGGCCGACACCGGCGACTACAATGCGTCGGCGATCGAGGTTCTGGAGGGACTTGAGCCGGTGCGGCGGCGTCCCGGCATGTATATCGGCGGCACCGACGAAAAGGCGCTGCATCATCTGTTTGCCGAAGTCATCGACAACTCGATGGACGAAGCGGTCGCCGGACACGCCAATTTCATCGACGTCCATCTCGACGCCGAAGGCTGCCTGTCGGTCACCGATAACGGCCGCGGCATCCCGGTCGAGAACCACCCGAAATTCCCGGGCAAGTCGACGCTCGAAGTGATCATGACCATCCTGCATGCGGGCGGCAAGTTCGACAGCAAGGTCTATGAAACCTCCGGCGGTCTGCACGGCGTCGGCGTCTCGGTCGTCAACGCGCTTTCCGACATTCTGGAAGTCGAGGTTGCCCGCAACCGAAAACTCTACCGCCAGCGCTTTTCGCGCGGCATTCCGCAAGGGGGGCTCGAGGAACTGGGCGACATCCAGAACCGGCGCGGCACCAAGGTCAAATTCCATCCGGACCCGGAGATTTTTGGCCCGCACGCAAAGTTCGATCCGGCCCGGCTGTTTCGCATGGCGCGCTCCAAGGCCTATCTGTTCGGCGGCGTCGAAATCCGCTGGTCCTGCGATCCCTCACTGGTCGAAGGCACGGAGACGCCGGACAAGGCCGTGTTCCATTTCCCCGGCGGCCTGAAGGATTATCTGCAAGCGACGATGGGCAAGGAATTCACCGTCACCCGCGAAATCTTCGCCGGCAAGACGGAAAAGACCGGCGGCCATGCTGCGCTCGAATGGGCCGTCACCTGGTACGGTGGCGACAGCATCGTGCATTCCTACTGCAACACCATTCCGACGCCCGAAGGCGGCACACACGAGGCGGGTTTCCGCATCGCTCTGACCAAGGGCCTGAAAGCCTATGCGGAGCTGACGCAGAACAAGCGCGCGGCGATCGTCACCACTGAAGACGTGATGATCTCTGCGGCCGGCATGCTGTCGGTGTTCATCCGCGAACCGGAATTCGTCGGCCAGACCAAGGATAAGCTGGCGACCGTGGAAGCCCAGCGCATCGTCGAGAACGCGCTGCGCGATCCCTTCGACCATTTCCTCGCCGACAACCCGCAAGAAGCCCACAAGCTTCTGGAATGGGTGATCGAGCGCGCCGACGAGCGCGTGCGCCGCCGCAAGGAAAAAGAGGTCACCCGCAAATCGGCGGTGCGCAAGCTGCGCCTGCCGGGCAAGCTCGCCGACTGCTCGCAGAATTCGGCCGAAGGTGCGGAACTGTTCATCGTCGAAGGCGATTCGGCCGGTGGATCGGCCAAGCAGGCGCGCAACCGCTCCAACCAGGCGATCCTGCCGCTGCGCGGCAAGATCCTCAACGTCGCCAGTGCCGGCCGCGAAAAGCTCGGGGCCAACCAGCAGATCAGCGATCTCGTCCAGGCGCTCGGCTGCGGCACGCGCAGCAAGTACCGCGAGGAAGATTTGCGCTACGAGCGCGTCATCGTCATGACCGATGCCGACGTCGATGGCGCCCATATCGCCTCGCTGCTGATCACGTTCTTCTACCAGGAAATGCCCGAACTCGTCCGGGGTGGCCATCTCTATCTGGCCGTGCCGCCGCTCTACCGTATCACCCAAGGGGCAAAGACGCTCTACGCCCGCGACGACGCCCATCGGGTGGAACTGATGGAGACGGAATTCAACGGCCGCGGCAAGGTCGAGATCGGCCGTTTCAAGGGGCTTGGCGAAATGATGCCGGCGCAGCTGAAGGAAACCACGATGGATCCGTCCAAGCGCACGCTCTTGAAGGTCGCCATCGACGAGGTGGATTTCGAAGGCACGCGCGAAGCGGTCGATAACCTGATGGGCACCAAGGCCGACGCCCGCTTCCGCTTCATCCAGGAACGCGCCGTGTTTGCCGATAACCTGGATATTTAGCCAAGCCTTCATAGACCGAGTCAACATGCTGTTGAATTGATTCAACTTTCCGCTCCAACCTACGGAGCGGAAACGGTTTTTCTTCTTCAGCAGACTGCTGACATGGTCATTTTCTCATTATTTGGCAGTTACTTGGGAAATTGAGCGATTGCCACATTGCCCGTCATCCGCTGTGCTTGTCACAGAGATTCAGACAGCCCAAGCCCTTGAGTTTAAAGAGTCCTTCGACCCGACAGACGTCGGGTCTCTGGATCCCCGCCACAAGGGCGAGGATGACGGAGAATGGGGTTACGTCTCGCCGGATAATCGATTTTCAGGGTTTGTCAGCAAGAGGATGCGCTCTATGCTCCGCCGTCAGGCGATGGCCTTTTCCATGAACAGGCTGAGCGGGTCCGGCTGATAGGAGCCGAACGGCCCGATCTCCGCATAGCCGGCGGTCTTGTAGAGGCCGATCGCCTCCGGCTGATAGATGCCGGTTTCCAGCCGGATCGCCGACAATCCTGCATCGCGACCATGCGCTTCGAGATGGTCCAAAAGCTTGCGGCCGATCTTCAGGCCGCGCGCCTGCGGATCGACGAACATGCGCTTGATCTCGGCGCTGCCGTCGCCTGCATCCACCAGCGCGCAACAGCCGACGATCTTTCCCTCGTGACGGGCGACGAAGAAGGAGACGGACGGTTTTTCCAGCGTCGAGACATCAACAAGATGATTGCTTTCGGCCGGGTAGAGCGACTGCGCATAGGCGTCGGATTGTTCAAGCAAGTGCAGGACGCCCGGCTGGCGTGGCGATTCTTTTTCAATGGTGAGTGACACTTGGCGCTATTCCTTCACAGGTCGATTCATGCCGTTCTCAGTCAACACTAGAAGCGGATTGCTTAAAACGACAGACGGCAAATCGCGTCATGCCCGAAATCGTCCTCACCCCACACAACCGGCAGAAACAAATTGTTTCCAAGCTTTTCCCACTTTGCCTTACTTCCGGAGCAAACGGACCTTTAGCTCAGGGACACAGAATCGCTGCCTACCGGGCGACATCCACACTGAACGCGCCACACTGAACTGGCCACACTGAACTGGAGAGATATCCGCGATGGTTCCTGCCCTGATCGTCATGACAATCCTCGGCTGCGACGACAGCGTCAGCCAATGCCACTACGTCTCGACCGTGAGCGGCACGTGGCAGACCATTGCCATCTGCGATGCGGAATCGCAGAAGCAATTGCCGAAATTCTCCAACATCAACTATCCGGTGATCGTTGCGGTCTGCGAGACATCGAGCGACACGATGGCCAAAGCGAAGGACCCGGCGCCGGTGCCGGCAATGCAACCGCAGCTTGACCAGCCGCAAGCCGTGACGCCGGATCCGGTGCCGGTCCCGCCCGCAGCCGAACAGAAGCAGCCCAGCCTGCCGCGCCGGACGCTGGCAATGGTCACCGGCGCCCTGCCCGACGCATCGGCGCTGCGCAACGCCGTGACCAAGCCTGTCCACTACATTGAAGACGGCTATTCCTGGGTTGCGCGGAAATTCACCAAGTAAGCCTATACCAGTCCGGCAGCGATCAGGCTTTCGGCGCTGGCACGGATTGCCTCTTCTTCGGAACGGGGCTTCCAGCCGAGCAAACGCCTTGCCTTCTCATTCGAAATGCGTGCATCCCGGCCAAGTTCAGCGGCGATCAGCTTGAGGCCGGGGTCGAAGCGCGAAGCAAACCCGGCCAGCCAATTGGGCAGCACGAATGTTGGCAGTTTTTTCCCATAGGCCGGGAAATCCCGCTTCAGGACTTTGACGATGTCCTTGATCGACAGCGCCTCGCCCGCAATGATGAAGCGTTCACCGGCGGCCTGCGGGATTGTCATGGCAAGAACATGCGCCTCTGCGACATCGCGCACATCGGCCACCGGTACGCTGAAATCCGGCATCGCCGGATAACGGCCCTTCATCAGGCTCTGCACGAGACCGACGGACGTTCCGGTTTCCGTGCCGAGGATAGGCCCGAGAATCATGCCCGGGTTGATCACGGAAAGCTCAAGCCGGTTTTCGGCGGCAAAGGTCCAGGCGGCGCGTTCGGCAAGCGTCTTTGACTTGTAATAGGGTGTGGCAAGCGCGCCTTTGACATCGGTCCAGTCGGTCTCCGTAAAGGGCGCCCTGCCCGGACCATAGCTGATGGCGGCGATGGAGGATGTCAGGACCACCCGGCGAACGCCGGCATCTTTTGCAGCCCGCAGCACCCGCAGCGTTCCCTCCCGCGCCGGCAGAATGAGGTCATTTTCATCTTTCGGAACGCTTGAGGGAAAAGGCGACGCCGTATGGATCACATCTGTTACGCCGGAAAATGCCGCATCCCAGCCTTCGTCCGACAGGAGATCCGCGACAGCGAAGGAGAGTTTTCCACCGCTTACACCTTCCGCAGACCGGATCGCCGCCTCGATGGACTTTGCATTTTTTAGCGATCGCAAAGTCCCACGAACCTCATATCCGGCTTGCAGCAATTGGGCTGCGACATGGCGGCCGAGAAAACCGCCTATTCCGGTCACGGCGATCAGCTTGCGTGCACCCTCGTTCATCATCTACCTCTTCTCTGTCATTCTGACATTTTCGGTCTATTTTGTCAGTTTGACATTTTTAGTCCAAAGTGTCAATTCAATAGAATGGACGAAAAGAAGCAGCATATCATGACGGCAGCCGCAGAGGTTTTTACCCGCTACGGCTTCAAGAAGGCGTCGATGCAGGACATTGCCGATGCTGCCATGATGTCGCGCGCAGCACTTTACCTGCATTTCAGAAACAAGGATGATCTGTTCCGGTCGCTGATGACATGGCACCAAGGCGAGGCGTTAAGGGCGGCGGAGGTGGCCTTTTTGTCCAGTCGCCCCTTCATCCTGCGAATGGAAAATGCGCTGACGGATTTCACTGTGACGATCATGGCGCCCGTCAAGGCAAGCACGCATGGACTGGAACTGTTCGAGGCGAACATGATGCTGGCCGGCGACATCAATGCCGCGACCTCACTTCGCCTGCGTGCGCTCATCGAGAATGCAGTCAAGACCGCGATCTCTCAGGGCGAGATTTCGCTCTCCGCAATCGGCCTTTCGGCCGAAGCGCTGGCCGATCTGCTCTACGTCTGTCTCGATGGAATCAAGAAAGCGCCCAATGGACTTGAGAAACTGGATCAGCGGTTGGCCGCCCTGATGCGCCTGCTCGACACGTCAACACGGCCCTCCTGAAAAATCAGGCCGCTTCCCGCGCAGCAAGCAGTGCATAGTCGCGCGCCGTCTGCCGCTGCTCGGCAATGGCCAGTTTCTCGATGAGATCGGCAAGGCTGCCGGACGCATCCGAAGCCTCGCGCCTGCCGCGCAGTTTCGACAACAGGGCAGCCGAGATCGTCGCCGTCACTCCGGGCGTTCCGGACCGGTTTTCCTTGCGCCAGAGCAGCACCGCATCGGCAAACAGCGTGCTCACATCGCGGCCGAGGCCTGCACTTTCGAACAGGGCCCGGATGGCATGGATACGGCCGTCGGACAGGATGGAGCGAACCCGCTTTTCGGTGACGGCAGAGAGATTGACGATGGCGGCTGCGAAAAAATCGACCTTGCCGGAGCAGAGCGCGTGCAGAAGGAAGGCCGGCGTCAGGCGGCCGGTGACGCGAAGATGCTCAACGAGAGCCGGAATCTGATCGGCCTGTGCTGCACCTGCCATGCCGACGGCGGCCCGGTCGCAGGCTTCGCGGGTGATCCGCTCGACGCGGCGTTCGCCGATGGCCGCCTGCACCAGGCCGAAGCTCGACAGTGCGGTACCGACCTTTTCGACCAGCGCATGGCGGGCGTCGGCCGGCAGGTCTTCACGCGCCAGCAGATTGTTGCGGACCGACCAGAGATGGCCGAGCCGGTCGCTGAGGCGCTTCAGGGTCCGGCAGGAGAAACGCGCA
>JAESFK010000621.1_pt1 | contig 15910 bp, 12 predicted proteins | sample 9269391 | NCBI WGS metagenome assembly JAESFK01 (sample SAMN14506231, study PRJNA617097) | algae metagenome | isolation source: Drouetiella hepatica UHER 2000/2452 and co-occurring heterotrophs from... | place: Slovakia: Slovak Paradise National Park, Hrabusice, Kosice Region | collected 2000-01-01
TCTCGACCGGCACGGGCGCCTGCGGATCTATCATCCCTACACCGCGCAGGGCGAGCCGATCTACGTGCACGCCAAGATGACGATCGTCGACGACGAGGTGCTGCATGTCGGATCGTCCAACATGAACAACCGCTCGATGCGCCTCGACACGGAATGCGACGTCACGATCGACGCCGCCCATCCGGGCAACGAGGCGGCCGCGGGCGAGATCCGCGCCCTGCGCGACAGCCTGCTCGCCGAGCATCTGGGCGTCCCCGACGGCAAGGTCGCCGCCGCGATCGACGCGAAGGGCTCGATGATCGCCGCCATCGAGGACCTGCGCGGCGAGGGCCGGTCGCTGCGGCCCTACGAGGTCCCCGACCTCGAGGAGGTCGAGAAGTGGCTGGCCGACAATCAGGTGCTCGATCCGGAGGGACCGGAGGATGTGTTCGAGGCGATGAGCAACGGCGGCCTGCTGCGCGGCCTGCGCCGCCGGCTGCGCGAACGCGCCGGCCGCATCAAGGATCGCCTGACGCCGGGCTGAGCCTCAGCCCGGCCGGTTGAACCGGGACCGGAGAACTGCCAACGCGATGGCGAGCAGCGGCATCGAGAGCGCCCCCCACGAGAGGAGCCAGAAGGGTCCCCCCTCTCCCAGCAGAGCGGACAGGAGGCCGACGATGGTGAGCACCCCCAGCACGAGCGGCCAACGCCAGCACGTCACCGTGCAGACTCCGGCGTCCCCGCCTCTTCCCTGAGGCGCAGCTCGATGGGCGAGCGGCGGCGCGACAGCCAGAGATAGAGGCCGCTGCCCAGGACCGCGATGGTCACAAGGTCGAGCAGCGCCCAGATGATCTTGAGGGGCAGGCCGCCATAGTCGCCGAAGTGCAGCGGCCGCGAGACCTGCAGGGTGCGCAGGTACCACGGCATCTCGACGACGGTCGTGAGCTTTCCGCTCACCACGTCGATCAGCACGGGCGTGAACAGGCGTGCCTTGAACGCGGCATTGCCCTTGGTCCAGATCAGGTAGTGATGCGGGCTGCCGATCCGGCCATTGGGAAACACCACGCTGGTCGGATGGCGGTCCGGCAGGGTCCTGGCTGCCAGGTCGAACGCCGCCTGAACGGACGAGAAGGACCCGGCCTCGGGCACAGACTGTCCCCGGTAGGGCTTCAGCATTTCCTGCACGTCCGTGCGCTGCCAGATGGCGAAGAGCGGCTGCGACAGCTCGTTCATCACACCGGTCGCGCCGACCACCAGCGCCCAGGCGATCGTGACCACGCCCAGCATGTTGTGCAGGTCGAGCCACCATAGGCGACGGGAAGCTCCACGCAATCTGCCGAATGCCTGCCGCCGCGCGAAGGGCGCATAGAGCACGCCCCCGGATACGACGGCCACGACGAACACCAGCCCCATGAAACCCAGGAACAATTCTCCAGCCAGGCCGGCGAACAGGTCGCGATGCAGGCGCAGCATCAGGTCCAGGAAGGTGAGCGGTCGAACGTCGGAGGGCTCGATCTCGTCCAGCAGTTGGCCGGTGCGGGCGTCGAACCGCAGGCGCCGGGCGGTCTTCGGGTCTGCCTGCAGCGAAGGCAGCATGCCGACCAGCACCTTGGGCTCGTCGTCGTCGACGAAGACGAACCAGACATGGTGATCGGGCCGCTTCTCTCTCGCCGCCGCGACGATACGGTCGAGATTCGCGTTCGGCGTGCCCACCGGCAGGTCGGCGAAGGGTGGCTCGTCGCTCAGCAGATCGCGCAACTCCTCGCCGAAGATCAGCGGCAGGCCGGTGACGCAGAACAGCAGCAGGAACAGGGTGCAGGCGAGGCTGGTCCACTTGTGGACCAGCGCCCAGCGCCGCAGTCTCGTGATGTCGTCCCTTGCCATCCGTCCGTCAGAAGTCGGTCGTCAGCGACAGCAGGAAGGTCCGCGGCGCCCCCATGGCGAGGCCGAAAGTGCTGGTTGCCGAGGCCCAGTAATTGACGTCGAACAGGTTCTCGACATTGAGGCGCAGCGCCACCGGCTTGCCGCCCGGCCGTTCGAAGGCGTAGCGCACACCGGCATCGAAGCGCGTCCAGCCGGGAATGCTCTGGTAGTTGGTCGGATCGAGATACTGCGCGCTGGTGTAGATCAGGCGTCCCGAGAAGGTCAGGCCCTTCAGGAAGGTCGCATCCCACTCCGCCCCAAGATTGAGCTGGACGTTGGGAACGCCCGGCGCGGTCTTGCCCTGCGTCAGCGGCGTCGCGGTGCTGACCAGCTTGCCATCGAGGAGCGTGATGCCACCCAGTGGCCGGAAGCCTTCCCATGGCTCGCCGAAGACCATCAGCTCGATACCCCGGTTGCGCTGTATGCCGTCGACCGAGAAAGTGGCGGTGTTCGGGTTGGTGAAGCCCGAAGGCTGTTCGATCTGGAAAAGGCTGAGCGTCGACGCGAACTTGCCGAAGTCGACCTTAGCGCCAACCTCGTACTGCCTGGTCTTCATCGGGGCGAACATCTGGCCGGCGTTGACGGTGCCGGCCGGCGCCGTCGGTCCCTGCTGCAGACCCTCGATCCAGTTGCCGTAGATCGACACATTGTCCCACGGCTTCAAGATGAAGCCGAGCGCCGGCGAGAAGGCGCTCTGGTCGTAGGATGCCGTAATCGCGCCGCTCACGTTGTTGAAGTTGGTGACCTGGACGCGCTGCAGCCGTCCGCCGAAGACGAACTGGATGCGCTCGTCGAACACCGACGCCACGTCCGCCACGGCGAGGCTGGTGAGTTGCGTGCCGGCGATCTTCGGCGGATTGAGGGTCGGCACGAAGGGCTTCGCGACGAAGGTGGGATTGTAGAGATTCGACGGGATGGCGACGAGGACCGGCGAGAGCGAACCGTTCTCCAGATAGACCCGCGTGCCGGTGACGGACAGGGCGTGGCTCACCGGACCGGTATTGGCGCGGCCGCGCACGCCCGCCGTCTGGGTGTCCGCGTTCGACCATCCGGGGAAATTGAACGGCGCATCGGTCAGGTTACCGTTGGCATTGGTGATCGTGGCAAAACCCGACAGGCTGGAATATTTCTGCCGGCGGCCGCCGATGGCCGCGAAGGCCGTCCAGTCGGGCGTGATGTCGAATTCGCCCTGGACCGCCCCGAACAGATCGTCCGTCTGCATGTAGGTCCAGGGCTGGAACCAGTTGGCCCGGCCACCCGGCGCCGCCGGAACTGCGACTCCCGCCGCGACATAGGTGGGACGCAGCGGGGAGTTCACGGTCTGCGTCTGGTAGCCCAGATCGAACGAGAGCCGGGCCCGATCGCCCTTGAAGTCCATGCCGAAGACGGCGGCGCCCAGCTCCTGCGTCTGGCGGTCGACCGCCGTCGCGCCGTTGCGGTAGGTGCCGTTGAACCGCACGCCGTATTCCTTGTCGTCGCCGAAGCGGCGGCCGAAATCGACGGCGCCCCCGAACTGCGCACCCGTGGCGTAAGTGGCGGTGACCCGGTTGAGCGGATCGTTGCCGGCGCGCTTCGGAACCAGATTGATGCTGCCGCTGACGCTACCGAACGGGGGCATGCCGTTCAGCATGGCATTCGGCCCCTTCAGGACCTCGACCCTTTCGAGATAGTCGGGCAGCACCTGGACGGGCGGCGCGACACCGTAGAGACCGTTGAATGCCCAGTCGTTGTTGTTGAAGCTGAACCCACGGATCATCAACGGTGTCGTGTAACTCGACGCCGACCAGGCGTTGCGCACGGAGGGATCATTGGCGACGACGTCCGCCAGGGTGCGCGCGTTCTGGTTGCGCATCAGTTCGGACGTGTAGCTCGTCTGGTTGAACGGCGTGTTCATGAAGGAGCGCTCGCCGAGGATGCCGACCTGGCCGCCGGTCGCCACCTGCCCGCCCGCATAAGGCGGCGGCAAGTTGTCGATCATCGCCTGGGTCGGCACCAGATTGCCCTGCACCTGAACCGGATCGAGCTGCATCGCGCCACTGGTTACACCCGGCGGGTCGAGCGACACGGTATTCGCCCCGGTGAACCGGAACGTGACGCCCGAGCCGGACAGAAGCTGGGTCAGAGCCTGCTGTGGCGTGAAGGTGCCGACGAGCGCGTTGCTCCGCAGGCCGCGCACACGTTGCACGTCGAAGAAGATCTGCAGACCCGCGCGGTTGGCGAAGGCAAGCAGCGCGGTGTTCAGGTCCTGGGCGGGAATATCGTAGGCCGTAACGGCCTGTGCGAGTTCGGGCGCTCCCCCTTGGGCGTGCCCGGAAGGCGCCGCGATCGCGAGCGTTGCGACACATGTCGCCGCTAGAAAAGCCTTCCGCACCGTTTCGCGCCTCGCCATGACCGCACTCCCCCATTTACGCTTCGCAGTGCCTGGCGTTCGGCTCGGCTCTCCCTGATTGAGACGAAATGAAGACGGGAGTCGGTAAGGAGTCGGCGGATTTTTTCGCTGCTCCGTCAGTAGAGCACGGTCACGAGCGGCGCCGACGCCGTGCGCACGCCGAGTTCGCGCGCGATCGTGGCGAGGACGGTATCGGGGTCGGCGGCGTCGAACACGCCGGACACGCGGCGGTTCGCGAGAGTGGTATTGCCGATCACGATGCGGCCGCGGCGGTAGCGGTTGAGCTCATCGACGACCTGACCAAGCGTTATCCGGTCGAACACCAGGCGGCCCCGCCGCCAGGCGAGCGCCTGTTCGAGATCGACCGGGTGGCGGGGTCCAAGTCCCGCCTCCGCATAGCGCACCGACTGGCCGGGCGAGAGCACGATCTCCGCCGGACGGCCACCGGCAGTGGCGACCGAGACCGCCACCTCGTGCTCGACGACGACGACCTCGACGGAGTCCGACCGGCGATTGACCGAGAACTGCGTGCCCAGCGCGCGCGCGCTTCCCGACGCGGCCTCCACCACGAAGGGTCGCTTTTCCCCATCCTTGCGTGGTGCGGCCGTGAAATAGGCGAGACCTCTCAGCAGCTCGACCCGCCGCTCGACCGCATCGAAGTGCAGGGCGATCGCGCTGGCAGGTCCCAGCTCGACGGTACTGCCGTCGGACAGAAGCACGGTGCGCCGCTCGCCGGGCGACGTGCGATGGTCGGCCGCGACCAGCATCATCGGATCGCCGGTCCACAAGATCACGCCGGCCACCAGCACCAGGAGACTCGCGGCCAGGGCCGCAAACCTACGCCAGCGACTGGCGGCGGGGCGCGGCTTCGCCACGCCCGCGGCCCCTCGTGTGTCGTGCAACAGCGCGCCCGGCGCCTTCGCCACCTCGCCCATCAGACCCCAGACTTCCTGCGCCTCGCGGAAGGCAACCGAATGACGCGGGTCCTCTGCCAGCCACTGCTCGAGCGCGCGATGCTCGCCGGGTGCCAGCGGGCCGCCGCCCAGCTTCGCCAGCCACAGCGACGCCCGCTCATCAATTTCGTCCTGTTGCTCGCTGGGCTCAGTCACGCGGGGCTCGACCTTCTCGTCTACGCAGGGGGTTCACCACGCCTGTAAGACGAGCCGCGCCGCCAATCCGGTAAGTCCTCACGAAGTTTATTCGAGCGAGCCGGCCTGGCGTCCGCGCAGCCGCTGCATGACGTGCTTCACGGCCTTGGCGAGATGCTTCTGCACCGAACTGTCCGAGATCTGCAGGCGCCGCGCCACCTCGCCATAGGTCAGGCCTTCGATCCGGGTCAGGGCAAAGACCTGGCGCGTGCGTTCCGGCAGTTCCAGCAGCGCATCCCGCGCCGCTGCCACATCGCTCAGGCCGCCAGCCACGCGCTCGGGCGACGGGCGTTCGTCGGCCACTCCCTCCATGTCGTCGACCGGGACTGGGTCGGTTCGTTCCCGGCGCTGTCGGCGGACATGGTCGACGGCGAGATTGTGCGCCGTGCGGTACAGGTAGGATCGCGGATGGACGACTGACGCGGCGCCGGAGCTGCCCTGCTCGGCGAAACGCAGGAATGCCTGCTGAGTCAGCTCCGCCGCCGTCTCGCCGTCACGCACCTTGTGCGTCAGATAGGCCTGCAACTCCCGACGATGGGCCAGGAACAGAGCCCGGATGTCCTTGTCAGCCACCCTGCTCCTCTACGGCCAATGCGAATCATTTTCAATCCGCTGCCGGCAGGATGGATGCGTCAGCCCTGGTGCTTCTCCGGACGCTTCAGTCCGCGAAAGGGCTTGCGCAGCATCTCGGGCACGGCCCGGCGCATCTTCTCGAAGGCGACGTAGAGGCCCGGGATCACGAAGATGCCGAGGCAGGAGGCGGCCAGCATGCCGCCGAACACGGCGGTGCCGACCGCGCGCTGGGTCGCGGCACCCGCACCCGAGGCGATCACCAGCGGCACGAGGCCGAGGATGAAGGCGAAGGAGGTCATCATCACCGCGCGAAAGCGTTGACCGGCGGCCGAGGTGGCGGCCGCCACCGGATCGCTGCTACCCGCCCGCTCGTGCATGGCCACCTCGATCACCAGGATGGCGTTCTTGGCCGCCAGCGCGATCAGCACCACGATGCCGATCTGGGCGTAGATGTTGTTGGCGAGGCCGGTCAGCCACAGCGCGGCCAGGGCGCCGAACAGGCCGACGATCACCGACAGCAATGCTGCCACCGGCAGCGCCAGGCTCTCGTAGAGGCCGACCAGGAACAGGTAGGCGAACAGCACCGCGAGGGCCAGCACGAAGCCGGTCTGGCTGCCCGCCTCCTTCTCCTGCTGCGCCGTGCCGGCCCACTGGAAGCCGTAGCCCGGCGGCAGGCTGGCGCGCGCCACCCGCTCCATCGCCGCGATCGCCTCGCCCGAGGAGTAGCCCGCGGCCGGCGCGCCGTTCAGCGTGACCGAGCGCAGGTTGTTGTAGCGGTTGATGGTGGCCGGCGCCGTCGTGAGTTCGAGCGTCGCCATCGCCTGCAGCGGCACCAGGGTGCCGCTCGACGAGCGCACGCGAACGCGGTTCACGTCCTCGACGGTGCGGCGGTCGGCGGCGTCGGCCTGCACCCGCACCGTCCAGGTGCGGCCGAACATGTTGAAGTTGTTGACGTTGCGGCTGCCCATCGCGGTCTGCAGGGCGGCGAAGATGTCGGGGATGGCGACCCCCAGCGTCTCGGCGCGGTCGCGGTCGAGCTCGAGCCGGATCTGCGGCGTCGAGGCGCTGTAGGTGGTGAAGACGCCGGCCAGCTCGGGCGCGCTCTGGGCGGCGTTGATGACGCCGCGCGCCACCGCCACGATCTCCTCGGGCGGCGCGCCGGTGAGGCTCTGCACCTCGAACTCGAAGCCCGCGGAGTTGCCCAGCCCCGCGATCGGCGGCGGGTTGAAGGCATAGACGTTGGCGGCGGCGACGCGCTGGAACGCCTTGTTGAGCCGCTCCAGCACCGCGAAGGCCGACATCTCGTGGCCGGGCCGCTCGGCATAGGGCTTCAGCGAAACGATCATCATGGCGCGGTTGGGCAGGTTCAGCCCGTCGAGCAGGCTGGTGCCGCTCACGGTGAAGAAGTTCTGCAGCCACGGCTGGCCGGTCAGCATGGCCTCGACCTCGGTCACCGCCTCGAGGGTGCGGCTGGTCGAGGCGGCGTCGGGCAGCTGGATCTCGGCCATGAAGGAGGACTGATCCTCCTCGGGCAGGAAGCCGGTGGGCACGATGCGCAGCAGCCCGCCGGTGGCGAGCGCGAACAGCGCCACCAGGCCGACCGCCAGCACGCTGCGCCGGATCAGCGGACCCGCCAGCCGCAGGTAACCGTTGCGCGTGGCATCGATGCCGCGCTGGAGGCGGGCCATCAGGCCGCGCGGCGCGGCGCGACGGGTGAGCAGCAGGGCGCACAGCGCGGGCGAAAGCGACAGCGCATTGATCGCCGAGATCACCATGGCGACCGAGATGGTGAGCGCGAACTGCTGGTAGAGCTTGCCGGCGATGCCCGGCATGAAGGCCGTCGGGATGAACACCGAGAGCAGCACCAGGGTGATGGCGATGATCGGTCCCGTGACCTCGGACATCGCCTTCTCGGTGGCCTCGGCCGGCGTGAGATGCGGCTCCTTCTCCAGCGTGTGCTCGACCGCCTCGACCACGACGATGGCGTCGTCGACCACGATGCCGATGGCCAGCACCAGGGCCAGCAGCGACACGGTGTTGAGCGAGAAGCCCATCAGCTGCATCACCGCGAAGGTGCCGATCAGCGCCACCGGCACGGCGATGATGGGGATCAGCGTCGCCCGCAGGCTGCCCAGGAACAGGAAGACCACGAGGGCGACCAGCACGAAGGCCTCGATCAGTGTCTTCACCACGCTGTGGATCGTCGCCTCGACGAACACCGTCGTGTCGTACATGACCTCGAAGGCGACATCCTCGGGCAGCCGGTCCTCGAGGCCCTTCAGCACCTGGCGCACGCCCTCGGCGGTGGCCAGCGCATTGGCGCCCGCGAGCTGGTAGATGTTGATGCCGGCCGCCGGCTTGCCGTTGTAGCGCGTGGTGACGTCGGCATTGGCCGAGCCCAGCTCGACCCGGCCGATGTCGCGGATGCGCAGCAATGCGCCGTCCGGCGTGGCGCGCACGCTGATGTTGCCGAACTCCTCGGCCGAGGTCAGCCGGCCCTTGGCCGTGATGTTGAGCTGGAAGTCGACGCCGTCGAGCAGCGGCGCGGCGCCGACCCGGCCGACGGCGGCCTGCATGTTCTTGGCCTCGATCGCCTTCACCACGTCCTGAGAGGTGATGCCGAGGCTCGACATGCGGTCGAGGTCGAGCCACACGCGCATGGCATAGTCGAGCCCGCCGAACAGGCCTGCCGAGCCGACGCCCGGCACGCGCTGCATCGCGTCGAGCACGTTGATGGTGGCGAAGTTCGAGAGGAACAGCGCGTCGCGGCTGCCCTTGGGCGAATAGACGGCGACCACCTGCAAGAGCGCCGAGGACTGCTTCTTCACCAGCACGCCGTTGCGCTGCACCTCGTCGGGAAGCTGCGGCATGGCGCGGTTGATGCGGTTGTTGACGTTGACCGTGTGGTCCTGCGGGTTCGAGCCGACCTTGAAGTAGACGCTGAGGGCGTAGCTGCCGTCGCTGCCCGAGGTCGACTTCATCGAGATCATGTTCTCGACGCCGTTGACGTTGCGCTCGATGATCTGCGCCACGCTCTCCTCGACCACCTGGGCCGAGGCGCCGGGATAGCTGGTCGTGACGGTGACTTCCGGCGGCACGATGTTGGGGAACTGCGCGATCGGCAGGCTGCCCAGCGCCAGCAGGCCCGCAATGACCATGATCGCGGAGACGACGAAGGCGAGACGCGGGCGGCGGATGAAGACGGCGGCGATGCCCATGGGTTCAGCGCTTCGGCTGGCCGGACGGGGCCGGCGCCGGCTGCGCCTCGACCGCCATACCCGCGCGCACCCGCTGCTGGCCCTGCACGATGACCCGGTCGCCGTCCTTGAGGCCGCTGGCCACCGCGATCATGCCGTCGCGCACGAAGTCGACGGTGATGCGGCGCTGCTCGACGACACCCTTGCCGTCGACGACGTAGACGTAGCGGCCGGTCTGGTCGATCGCCATGGCCGCCTGCGGCACCACCATCACCTTGGCGGGTTCGTTGCCCTCGACGATCACCCGCACGGTCTGGCCGTCGGTCAGCAGCTCGTCGGCATTGTCGAACACCGCGCGCGCCATCTGGCCGTCGGTGGTGGGATCGACCGCCACATCGATGAAGTCGACCTTGCCCTTCTCGGGGTACAGCTTGCCGTCGGCGAGGCGCAGCCGGACGGCCAGCGGCTCGCCGGCACGCAGGTCGCGGCGCACGTTCAGCAGGTCCGCCTGGGGGACCGAGAACAGGGCGCGGATCTGCCGCTCGTTCACGATGGTGGCCAGGACGCCCGATTCCGGCCCGACGAGGTTGCCCGGCGAGACCGAGGAGCGGCCGATCAGGCCGGCGAGCGGCGCGGTGATCTTCGTGTAGGAGAGCTGCAGCTCGGCATCCTCGAGCTGCGCCTCGGCATCGTCGAGGGTGGCCTTGGCCTGCAGCTGCTCGGCCAGCCGCTGGTCATAGGACACCTGCGAGACGTTGTTGGTGCGCAGCAGCTCGGCCGCGCGCTTGAGCTGCGCGTCGGCATTGATCAGCGCCGCCTGCGCGCCGTCGCGCAACGCCCGCTTCTGGTTCACGGCAATGCGATAGGACGTCGGGTCGATGGTGAACAGGAGCTGGCCTTTCGTCACCTTGGTGCCGTCGGCGAATTCCCGCTTGCCCAGCACGCCCTTGACCCGGGCGCGCAGCTCGACCTTGTCGAACACGGCGAGCCGGCCGACATATTCCGACTGCGGCGCCAGGGTCCGCACCTCGACGGGCCGTACCAGGACGACCGGCGGCGCGTTGTCGGCGGATTTCGTCTGGGCTCCGGCCGGCAGGGCGAAGGCGAGCGCGAGCAGAAGACCGGGCGCCAGCCTTCGCAGGCCGAAGGAGAGGTGCGAAACACCGTGCGGCCCGTATCTCATCTCTCAACTCCAAGTCCTTGCCGAGCCCGACGCCGACGCCGAACGGGCCTCTGAGCGTCACAACCTTAAGTCCACGCCAGACAGGCTGCATGACTTATTCAATAACCTTTTGCAACGAAGTAGATGGCGAATGCACGACGAAGCGGAACGCGACCGGTCCCGCGGCGTTACAGGCGCGACGGTGGAGAGAATGACATGAATTACAGGGTTTTGGCGGTTTGCGCCGTGTCCCTCTCGCTGTCGGCGGTCACGCCGGTCCTTGCCCAGGGCTCCTTCGGCTCGCTCTCCATCGAAAGCTGCCCCGACTACGTGGCGAGGGCGACGAGCCAGGTTCAGATGGCGACCGGCTGCAACTTTCCGGGTTCGCGCTGGAGCATGGACCCGGCCGACCATATGGCATGGTGCAAAGCTTCATCCCCACGCGACCGCGGCCGTGAAGACGACGAACGGCGCAAGGCCTTGGGCACCTGCCGGGGGGATTTCGGGGCGGTTCCGATCAAGAACTGCAACGAGTACGCGGCCAGGTCACGATCGCAGGTCGAGCTTGCCCAGTCGCTGGAGTCGGATTGCGTCTTCGAAGGGATGCGGTGGAGTTCGAACCTGGTTCAGCATGAGAACTGGTGCAATCGGACGCCGGCAAAGCGTCACGAATTCGAAGACGCCGAGCGCCGCCGGGAACTGGCGGCGTGCAAGCCGAAGCCTAAATAGCACCACGACGGCACCGGCTTGTCGTCCGCTTTGCATCGGACGGCGCGAACCCCTACGTGTTCGCGGGCAACATGACAGAGATTGCCGCCCCGACCTTCGACGACCTGCCAGTGCCCCTGCCGCTCGGCTCGACCCTCTTCAGCCCGGCGATCGAGCAGGTCCGTAAGTTCGCCTATGCCGTAGAGGACGAGACGGGCTGGCTGGTGGGCGATCCCGCCGACGCGCTCGTGCATCCGATGTTCCTGTCGACGTACATGTGGTTTCCCTCGGGCTTCTACCTGCGCGCGCCCGGGGAGATCGGGCATTTCGGACTGTTCCGGCAGCGCCACGGCCATCTGGTGGGCACGCCGTTCCTGCACGGCAAGTCGGCGGCGCGCTTCCTTCGGCCCTTTCGCCTCGGCCGCCCGATCCGGGCCGACGTCGCGGTGACGGAGAAGTATCGCCGGCGCGGCCGCGACTTCATCGTGATGCGCGCATCGTTCTTTGACGCCGACGGCGAGGCGCTGGCCGTCTATGACCATGGCTGCGCGATCCGCAGCGAGAGCGTGCCGCGCCCGGTGGCGCCTCCTCCAACACCCGCTGCGACATCCCCGAGCGAGCTTCCGCCTCGCCGCATAGAAATGTCGCTGGAAAAGTCGCGCCTGTTCAGCCTGCCGGCCGAGAACTATCACACGCACGACCGGCTGGCGCAGGCGCTGGGCGCGCGGGTGGCGATCCCGGCGGCGATGATGTCTTTTGCCTACCTGTCGCGCTTCGCCGAGGACGTTTTCGGCGCGGCCTGGATTTCGCGCGCACGTCTCGACGCGACCTTCACCCGCATGCTCCAGCGCGACGATGTGCTGAGCGTCGAAGGCCATCGCAAGGATGGCGCTGCGCTCGCCTTGAGCATCTACAACGCCCGACGCGAACCCGTCGCCGTCGCCACGGCTCGTCTGCTCGACCTGCCTTGAGGAGCCGACGGCCCGGTTATCGTGTGAAGCCGCCTCGCCGGGATCCGAGCGACGCCCCGATCGCCAAGAGGGCGAAGGCCGCCAGCACCACGAGGCTGTCGGCAACAGCTGCGATAAAGGATGGGCCCATGTGGGCCGGGCCTTCAGTATGGCCGAGCCGCCACGACAACATCGACGCGGCCGCCGAGACGCCGATACAGCTTCCCAGCACGCGGCCGAGATTGACCAGCGCGCCGGCCGAGGCGCCATGGCCGGGCGGCGCCGCGTCGAGTGTGGCGCCGCTGTTGGGCGCGAGGAACAGGCCGAGGCCGGCGCCGAACAGGGCTGCCGCGACGAGGCGCACGACCAGCCGGTCGGGGCCGAAGCCGATGGTCACGAGGCCGAGAAGCGCCGCCAGGCAGAGCAGCATGCCGGCAGCGCTCACGCGGCGCGCGGTGAAGCGCTGGCTGAGCGCGATGCCGAACGGCGCGAGCAGCCCCAGCGTCACCGGGATGATGGCGAGCTTCAGCCCCGCCACGCGCGCGCTGTTGTCGAGGCCCTGCACGAAGGAGAACGACATCAGGAACAGCATGCCGTAGAGCAGCCCGTAGCCCGACATCACGCCGACGAAGCCCGCCGTAAAGTCGCGCGCGCGGAACAAGGCGACATCGACGACCGGCCAGCGCGCCACCTTCTCGCGCCGCAGGAACAGCACGAGGAAGACGATGCATGCGCCGGCCGAGGCCAGCATCGCCGGCGAAGCGAGCGGCCAGACCGAGACCTGCGACAGCGCCAGGATGCCGAGGCCCAGCGCCGGCACCAGCAGCATGGCACCGCCGAGATCGTAGGTCTCGTCGCGACGCCCCTCATGCGCCGGTGTGCGCGGCAGGACCAGCCACCCCATCACAAAGGCGGCGAGCCCGAACGGCACCGCGACCCAGAAGATCCAGCGCCAGTCCAGCACGTCGAGCAGGAGGCCGCCGACGATCGGCCCGACGCTGACGCCCACCGCCTGCGCCGTCGTGAACCAGCCGATGGCGCGCGGGCGTTTGTCGTCCGGCACCGAGGTCACCAGCACCGCCATGCTGTTGGCGCCAAGCAGGCCGCCGCCCAATCCCTGCAGCGCCCGCAGCGCAATGAGCTGCTCCAGCGACTCGGCCCAGCCGCAGAGCAGCGACGCCACGGTGAACAGCGCGAAGCCTGCGAGATAGGGCAGCTTGCGGCCGAAGATCTCGGAGACGCGGCCGAACACGGCGAGGCTGCAGGCGAAGGCCAGAAGATAGGCGATGGCGACCCAGCTGACCTCGTTCACCGGCCCGCCGAAGCCCTGCGCCAATGCCGGCAGCGCGAGCTGCACGATGCTGGCATCGAGCTGCCCGATGAACGCGCCCGAGCAGGCCACGCCGACCACCAGCCAGGGATGGAAGGACTGGCGCTCCAAGAAGTGCAGAGGCGGCGGCTCGAAGGACGGCATGGTGATGCGTATGCCGGCAAGTCGGCCGTCAGCGCAATGTGGCTTAGCGTGCGCGGCAATACTATTGTTTAGCAACAACAAGGGCAGCGAACGACATGACGACCGACGGCTCGGAAGCGTTCAGAAAGGTCGTTGAATACCTGTCAAGAACGGCAGCGCCGCACAGCCGAAATCTCCCTATTACCGGAGACACCGAAATCTACGATGACCTCGGTGTATATGGAGACGATATCGTCGAACTGATCTGGTGGCTGGACAAGGAATTCGGCCTAAAAGCCATCGGAATAAACCCCTTCAAGTATGCTGCCAGGGAATTTCCATTCAGAGCAGAGCAGCGCGCGCTGGGCAGACTTTTCGGTATCAAGCCTCCGCAGTATGAAAGTTTCAAAGTGCGGGACATTATCGCCGCCATCGAAGCCGGACGCTGGCCGGACAGCGCTGTTTAGCAGCCTGTCCTGCAGCGAATTTGACGTCGGCGATCCATCTTAGATGGGAATCGCATCCGGCGGGCGGAATGTGCCGATTGCCGGGCAGCGCTACTCTCGATAGCACTGAGTCAAGACCAAGCGCCACCGGCCGGGCCGGATGAGAAAGCGGGAATGGAAAGAGGAAACGCGTCGTGACGCTGCCCGGCATGAGTAGGGGAATCCGGCGGCAGGCCGTCATCATCGTGGCGACCCTGGCGACCGCCTATGTCGCCAGCCATTTCTTCCGCGCGGCCAACGTCACGATCGGGCTCGACCTGATGCGCGACCTCGGCATCGGGCCGGAGGCGCTGGGCGCCCTGACCGGGGCGTTCTTCTTCGGCTTCTCGGCCATGCAGATCCCCTGCGGCTTCCTGTTCGATCGCTACGGGCCGCGCCGCACCGTGACCGGCATGCTGGGGGTCGCCGTGATCGGCGCCGCGTTGTTCACCCTGGCGCCGGCCTGGCCGCAGCTGCTCGCGGGCCGGGCCCTGATGGGCGCGGGCTTCGGTGTCATGCTGATCGGCAGCATGGTGGTGATCTCGCGCTGGTTCCCGCCCGACCGCTTCGCCACGCTGGCCGGTGTCGTGCTGTCGGTCGGCCTGCTGGGCAACCTGCTCGCCACCACGCCGCTCGCCTGGGGCACGGAAATGATTGGCTGGCGCGGCGTGTTCGGGCTGATGGTTGCCTTCACCGCGCTGGCGGCGCTCGGCGTCTGGGTGATCGTCCGCGACGCTCCGCCCGGCCATCCCTTCCTCGCCCGCACGCCCGAGACCGCGGCCGAGATGATCCAGGGGCTGGGCGAGGTGCTGAAGAACCCGCAGCTCAAGTTCATCATCGCGCTCAATTTCTGCAACTACGCCTGCACCTTCACCGTGCAGGGCCTGTGGGGCGGTCCGTTCCTGCGCGAGGTCCATCGGCTGACGCGCGTCGAGTCCGGCAACGTGCTGCTGGTTGCGGTGATCGCCTACCAGATCGGCATGCTGACCATCAGCCCGCTCGACCGGGTATTCGACACCCGCAAACGCATCGCAATCGCCGGCACCCTGCTGATTGCCACGATCCTGGCAACCCTCGCTCTCTGGGCGAAGGCGCCGCTCTGGGTCGCCGTCGGCGCCATCGTCGGCATCGGCTTCCTGAGCGCCTCCAGCACCATGGTGATGACGCATGGCCGGGGCATCTTCCCCGATCGTCTGATCGGCCGCGGCATCGCGGCCATGAACACCAGCGTGATGCTGGGCGTGGCCTGCATGCAGACCCTGTCGGGCGTCATCGTCGGCGCCTTCGCGCCCCTGCCCGACGGCGCCCGCTCCGAGGACGCCTACCGCACCCTGTTCGGCTTCATGGTCGTGGTGCTGCTGCTCGCCATGACGGTCTACAGCCGCTCCCTCGACATCCGCCCCAGCGACGAACTACGCGCCCGGCAGGCGGCGCTGAAGGTGTAGGCAAGCCCTCTCAAGGGAGCGCGCCGCTCCAATGGCGCTCTGCCATATCCATCGACCAGGCTTGAGCGCCATTGGAGTGGCGCGCTCCAATGAGGCGCGAATGCTCCGCTCTAAGCCAGCCCCAGACCCATGCCGCCGTCGACGCGCAGGATCTCGCCGGTGATGAACTGCGCCTCGTCGGAGGCCAGGAACAGCGCGGCATAGGCGGTGTCGTGGCCGGTGCCCATCTTGCCCCGCAGCGGCACCATGGCGTTGCGCTGGGTGCGGACCTCCTGCGTCGGGCGACCGGTCGCCTGGGCGATGCCGGTGATGGCCATCGGCGTGTCCATGAAGCCCATCATGATGGCGTTGGCGCGGATGCCGTAGCGGGCATTCGATTGGGCCACATGGGTCGTGAGCCGGTTCACGGCTGCCTTCGATATCTCATAGGCCATCTGCGTCGCCCCGCTGGTGGCGGCGAGCGACGAGATGTTGACGATCGAGCCGGACTTCTGCGCG
>JAESFK010000623.1_pt1 | contig 15897 bp, 13 predicted proteins | sample 9269391 | NCBI WGS metagenome assembly JAESFK01 (sample SAMN14506231, study PRJNA617097) | algae metagenome | isolation source: Drouetiella hepatica UHER 2000/2452 and co-occurring heterotrophs from... | place: Slovakia: Slovak Paradise National Park, Hrabusice, Kosice Region | collected 2000-01-01
CTCGACGACCTCCGGCTCGGGCTCCTCGGCGACCTCCGGCTCCGGCTCGGCGACGGCAGGCTCCGGCTCCGGCTGGGGCTCGACGACCTCCGGCTCCGGCTGGGGCTCGGCCTCGGGTGCAGCAGCAGCGGCGGCGGCGGCGCCCCGCAGGCGGGCCGGCCGGCGCCACCCGCGGGCGACCTCCGGCTCGGGCTCGGGCGAGGTGAGGGTCAGCGCGTCACCGGCCACGTCCTCGGCGACCTCGACCTCGCGCCAGGGCAGCCGCCCCTCGGCCGACAGGACCGTGCCGTCGCCGAGCACCGCGGTGGCCGTGCCGCGCAGCAGCACGCGGACCGAGTCCCCGTGCCGGGTCGCGAGCGCGAAGGACGGCATGACGAGCAGCCCACGCGAGCAGAGCAGGTCGAGCAGGGCCACCATCCCGTCGGCGGCGGCGGCCTCGAGCGGCTCACGGTGCCGCTCGGCCACCTCGACGAGGGCGAGGAGGTCGGGTCCGGCGATCTCGAGGAACCCGGGGTGCACGGAGGATCGCACCTCGGTCACGGGGCAGCTCCTCGTCAGGGTCGGTGCAGGCCGGCGCGCGGTGCGGTGTCCGCGTCGTCGTCATCCTCTCCTGCCTCGACGGCGACGACCACGACGGAGACGTTGTCGCGTCCCCCGGCCCGCACGGCCGCACCGACCAGCTCGTCGGCGGCGTTCTGGGGATCAGCGTACTGGCGGGCGAGCAGCATGATGTCCCGGTCGTCGAGCTCGCCGCTCAGCCCGTCGCTGCAGATGACGAAGCGCTCGCCGGGAGTCGGGGCCAGCACCCACACGTCGACCTCGGGAGCCGGGTCGGTGCCCAGGGAGCGGGTGATGACGTTGCGCAGCGGGTGGCGGGAGACCTCGGATGCCTCGAGCAGGCCGGCGTCGAGCAGCTCGCGGACCTCGGAGTGGTCCCGCGTCACCTGGTGCATCCGGTTGTCGACGAGCCGGTAGACCCGGGAGTCACCGACGTTGAAGACGACCCAGTGCTCGCGCCCGCCCTGGTCGACGACGGTGACCCCGCTGACGGTGGTGCCCATCCCCCGCAGCTCGGGGTGCTCGGCCACGGCCTCGAGGATGCGGCGGTTGGCCTCCCGCAGGACCTCGGTGACGTCCTCGGGGCGGGTCGGCGGGCGCTCCTCGAGCAGCGTGAGGGCGTCGACGACGATGCGCGAGGCGACCTCGCCCGCGGCGTGTCCGCCCATCCCGTCGGCGACGGCGAAGACCCGGCTGCCGGCGATGACGGAGTCCTCGTTGTGGTCGCGGACCCGACCGACGTCGGTGGAGCTGCCGGCCCGCACGAGCATCGAGCTGCCGCGCAGCACCCGGCCGGCCCTCACGCGCCGGCCTCCTCGACGACGAGGGTCTCGAGGACCTGCTGGAGCACGTCGTAGTCGGCGTCGAGGCCGTCGCCGCCGACCCGGCCCGCGACGTGGAGGACCCGGCTCGCGGCGTCGGTGGCCGGCAGCGGGGTGACGAGGTGGACCTCGACGACCGCGGTGCCGTCCTCGTCCCACGAGACGTTCCGGGCGTGCCACTCGCGGCCGCCGATCTCGACGACGAAGGGCTCCTCGACCTCGGATGCCGGCCCGCCGGCCGCGGCGGCGAGCGCCGTGACCACGTCCGGGGCCGCCTCGTCGGGTGCCTGCGTCCGGTGCCGGACGACGACGGCGACCCGCCCGTCGGCTCCCGGCCCCTCGGCGCGGAGCAGGGCGTCGCCGGCGGGGGGCGCGGCCCACGTCTCCGGCACCTCGAGACGGACCCCGGGGGGCGCCGGAGCGCTCGGGCCGGGATGGGCGAGCACGGGCATGGAGCGTTCCCCCTCGGACGGTGACGGGTGTCCGTCCGAGCCTAGACCGGGCGCTCCGGAGGCGGCCATGGGGAGCACTCCCCACTCCGGCTTCGACTTCGTCGTATCCGGAGCGGGGGCCCGCCCACCTGCGTGGGGCCCGGCCCTCCCAGCAGCGACTACCATGGGCGCGCGTCGCCGGGGTGGCGGCGCGAGCGATGGTCCGGGGGGAGGAAGAGGTCGTGATGGGTATCGCTCGTGCGGTGCCGGTTCCCGCGCGCGAGTGGGTCCGCGAGCACGTACCGCACGCCGTGTGGGTGGCCATCCGCGACGTGGCCAACGGCCGCACCGCACCGCAGCGCACCGTCCGCGGGCTGCGCCGCTCCACCACCCGGGTCGTCGTCACCCGTAACCGCCCGGGATGGTCCGCCATCGGGGTCGGAACGGAGACCTACGTCGCGCGTCACGTGGCGACCTTCCGAGCCAGCCGGGCACTGGACGACAACTTCTCCTTCGTGGCAGACGCGCTGGAGCAGGCCGGCGTCCCCTACTTCGTGCTCGACGCGGAGCCCAGCCAGCGCCGCATCGTGGTGGTCCGCCGCAGCCTGCGCAGGTCGGCGGTGTCCGCGCTGACCGAGGCAGCGGCCGGTGATGTGGTCTACGTCGCCCGGCCGCACGGGTCGGAAGTCCGCTCGACACGTGTGGTACGCGCTCATTCGATCCCCCGCAGTGCCACTGTGCTGCGCTTCTTCCGGGTCTACGCCGGCCCCACCGGCGGCTTCCTCGGCGGTCCCACCCTCGGCTGCGACGTGGAGTTCTGGGCCGAGGCGCCCGCCGACCGCCCGGCCGAGCACAACGGGGAACCCATCCCCGCCGGCACGCTCGTTGCTCCCCGGCCCAACCGATGGGTCGATCTGGTTCCTCCAGAGGAGCAGGGTCTGTCGACCCGGGTTCTGGCCCAGGCCGAGCGTCCTGTCCTGTCCTCGGTCCGGTACCCCCACATCGAGTCGGTGCAGTTCCCCGTCGACGTCGTGTACACCTGGGTCGACGGGAACGATGCGGCGTGGCTTGAACGCAAGGCAGCCGCCCTCGAGGCCGCGGGGGAGGATGCCGGCGCCCTCCACGCCTTGGCCACCAACCCGAGCCGCTTCGCCTCGCGGGACGAGCTGCGCTACTCGATGCGCTCGCTCGACATGTACGCCGACTGGGTCCGCCACGTCTACCTCGTCACCGACGACCAGGTGCCGTCCTGGCTCCGCACCGACCACCCGCACCTCACCGTGATCTCCCACCGTGAGCTGTTCGGTGACAGGGGCCGTCTGCCCACGTTCAACTCGCACGCCATCGAGACCCAGCTTCACCACATCGAGGGCTTGTCAGAGCAGTTCCTCTACCTGAACGACGACGTCTTCTTCGGGCGTCCGGTCAACCCCAGCCACTTCTTCCTCGCCAACGGCCTGAGCACCTTCCAGCTCTCGAAGGCCAAGATCGGCCTCGGTCCGCCGTCGCCCGAGGACGCACCCGTGATGAGTGCGGCCAAGCGCAACCGCGACCTGCTCGCCGAGGCCTTCGAGGTGACGATCGCCAACAAGTTCTGGCACGTGCCCCACGCCCTCCGACGCTCGGTGATGGCGGATCTCGAAACGCAGTTCCCTGCTGAGTTCACAGCCACCGCTCGCGCGCAGTTCCGCAGTACACAGGATCTGTCGGTCGCTGCGTCCTTGGCCCACTACTACGGCTACCTCACCGGCCGGGCCCTGCCGACGACGCTGCGTTACTTCTACGCGGACATCGCCAACGACGACACCCCGGCCCGGCTCACGGGCCTGCTCGACCGTCGCGACTACGACGTCTTCTGTCTGAACGACCACGACTCCAGCCAGCTCGAACCCGACGTCCAGCTGAGGATCATCCGCGACTTCCTCGAGGCCTACTTCCCCGTTCCGAGTTCATTCGAGCGGTGAGTCGCCGCCGACCCACGGTCCCCAAGGGTTGATTCAGTCGGACGCCGTGGTCGTGTCACAGGCCACCCCGAACCTCCCACGGTGAAGGCCTTTCGAAGTAGGCCGCCATCCACTCCTCCACCCTCGTCCACTGCTCGACCGTCGCCAAGGCGTTGTCGTTGATGCAGAAGGTGTCCTTGTCCCGTGTGCGCAAGAGGCGTCGCATGCGTCTCCACGCTGCGTCGTCCGACACGTCGAAGTAGTCGTAGCGGATGGTGCCCGGAACAGCCGCGTTCGTCAGATAGCCGTAGTAGTGGTGGAGCCACGAGTTGATCTCGAAATCAGAAGCCGAACGGAACTGGTTGTTCCACGTGGACTCGAACGCGTCCCGGTACCGACGCTCCAGCTCCAGCATGGTCTGTCGACGCTGAACGATCGGAGTGTGGAAGAACGCTCGGGTTGCTGCCCGGCCGAAGTCGGTGTGCAACAGATCGACCACGTTCCGCCGAGCCTGCTCGTGGGGCTGGGCCTGGCCCTCGTCGTGAAACCCCAGGGTGGATCGCGACAAGAAGAACTTCGACGCGCCGGTGCTGGTGAAGAAGAGCTGAGGAAGCACGGGACGGGCCAGGAAGAAGTCGTCGTTGAAGTGCAGGTAGTAGTCGCTCAGCCCGTGGATGTGGTGCAGCCTGGCTCCGATCGCGTGGGAGTTGAAGTTCGGGACGGCTCCCTCCCCCCCGAAGATCTCCCGCTGGTCGACGACGGTGATCCGTGGGTGCTCAGGATCCAGCCAACGCGGGACCTGCTGGTCGGTGACCAGATAGATGTTGCGGACCCACGGCGCGAACTGTTCCACCGACCGCATGGAGTAGCGCAACTCTCCGTGATCCCGGAAGCGTTCGGGGGAGGTGGCGGCATCCACGGCCTGCCGGCCTGCCAGCCGCAGCGCCTCGTTCTTCCGCTCGACCCACAGGGGGTCGGCCCCGTCGACCCACATGTACACGACGTCGATGGGGAAGTCGATGTCGAACATGCCCACAGAGGTGAACGGGCGCAGGGTCCGAACCGTCTGACCTCTCGACCACGTCGTCGCTGGGACTCTGGAGCGAGATCCGATGAAGGTCGTCCGCTCGTTCCGGCTTGGAGCCCGTAGGCCTCCCTCCTCACTCGTCCACCGCTCGACGTGACACCCGAAGGGTCGATCGAACGCCACACGCGCCTCCCTGTCGGGAAGGTAGGGACGGAAGACCTCGATATGGCGCTGCGTCCTCATCGCACGGACCAAACGTGCGTCAGTCACCAACTCGGAGTAGCGGCGGCGCCGGCCGGCAGACGTCACGCCGTCGACAGCCCCATAGGTCGGGTTACTCTGACCGAGATCGACGAGGGCATCGACGAACTTCTGCCACTGTCGGTCCTCGATCCCGATGCGTGCCCGGCTGGACCACGACTCCGGAACGAGGAAGTACTCGATTCCGGTTCGTTCACAGAGTTCCACAACGAGCCTCTGGCTGGCGGCGTAGGCCTGAGCCGGCGTGACCCCCGGCTTCAGCTCCGCCACGCGGAGGCGACCGGACTGGCGGTAGACATGCAGTTCCGTGTCTGTCGTCCAGAACCCGCGTCGTCGGAAGCTCTCCCGTTCGCGCCGGTCCAGCGTCACGAAGGCAGCCTGACTGAACCTGCGCACCGCGCTGGCCGGGGAGCCACCGGGGATCGTGGGTCTGAACTCTTCCGTGTCTGTCGGGGCCTGGGCCGAAACCCGCGCTTCACGCCGGACCTTGAGCTCTCGCTGTAGATATCGAAGCGCACCCATCAGCGAGCCTGACCCCCCGACGCCTCGATGTATGGCGCGTTCCAACCAGACGGAGGCGGGGTGCCACCAGGAACCAGGACGTTGGTCTCCTCCGAGCACTCCGCGATGGCGTCCAGCCACCGGGCGATTGCCGGCGCCAGTTCGTCCGGAAGCTCGTCGACGGAGAGAAGCCAGTCGCGCTCATCATGACTCAGATGCGCCCGATAGGAGCCGAGTGGGGTCCTCACCCATGCGCCGTGAGCCGACCGGTAGAGCTGGTACCCGGCACTGGCGAGCAAAGTGAGAACAGAGTCGGTCATCCTCGCATCCGAGCGCGGAAGCATCTCGAAGACGATGCGTGGTCTGTGCTTGGCCAAGGTCAAGACACCGCCTCGGAGGACGTGTGGCTCGAAGGTCTCGACGTCCACCTTGAGCACGGATGGAGCGACCTCCTTCTCGAGGCAGAAGTCGTCGAGGGTGCTGACACTGACCGAGACCTGCTGGCTCGAGCTACGGAAGCCCTCGCTGAGAGAGTTGGACGTCTCGGCCTTGTCCGAGAGATAGAGGGTGGCTTCCCCCGGTGCAGACGACAGCGCGAGCTCCACGACGTCGTAGCTGAGACCGTTGACCTTCGCCAGACGACGCGCAATCGTGGCCGTCTGGGGTGTCGGCTCGAACGCGAGCACCTTCGTCGGCTCCCCGAAGACGGTCTTGATGAGGGCCGAGTACACACCGATGTGGGCTCCGACGTCCAAGAAGACGTTGGGCTTGGGTGCCACCTCGACCAAGGCGAGCAAGGTGGCCTGGGTCATCGGCTCGTAACTGGCCAGACCCCCTCGCCGCAACTGGCGCTGGACCGCGGTCTCCTTGCGATCCAGGACATTGAGTGCCCGCGGATACGGACCGAACCTCGTGAGGACGTGGTCATTACGGGGAACGGAGACAACCAACGGCATGGCGATGAGGTCCTGTTCTCAGTGCGGGTGCGCGACGGGGAGCTGGGCACCACCGGCGGGCGTAGGACGGACGTTCAGGCAGGCACCACCGCCCCTGACGCTGCCCCTCCCGTGGCTCAGCATCCAGCCCCTTTGATCAGATGTTGACGCCTTCTCGCTGTGGCCCGCCACACGATAGGCGATCAATGGACGATGTGAACGCTGACGGCCACGAACCCGCACGCGTCGTGGTCATCCTCGGGGAAGGGGCGTACGCCCGGCCGTGCTTGCGCCCACATCAGCCACGGACGAACCCTCCCGCAACCGTGGCACCGTCTGCCACACTGCGCGAGCACGACGCGCCGATGCGTCCCCGAGCTCGTGGAGCCGACGATGACCGAGACCGCACCGACCCTCAGCGGTGACTGGGACCTGGACCCCCAGCACACGCGCATCGGGTTCTCCGCGCGGCACGCGATGATCACGACCGTCCGCGGTTCGTTCAACGAGGTCGAGGGCCATCTGCACGCCGACCTGGAGGACATGTCGAAGAGCTACGTCGAGGTCGTCCTCAAGGCGGCGAGCGTCGACACGCGCACCGCCCAGCGCGACGAGCACCTGCGCAGCGCCGACTTCTTCGACGTCGAGAACCACCCGGAGATCACCTTCCTCAGCAGCCGCGTCGAGGAGGTCGAGGACAACGCCTTCCTCGTCACCGGCGACCTGACCATCCGCGACGTCACCCAGACCCTGTCCTTCCCCATCGCGCTCACCGGCGTCGAGAAGGACGCCTTCGGGGTGCTGCGGGCCGGGTTCGAGGGCAGCCGCAAGGTCAACAGGCGCGACTTCGGGCTCGAGTGGAACATGCCGCTGGACTCCGGCGGCGTCCTCGTCTCGGAGCGGATCACCCTCGAGTTCGAGATCTCCGCGGTCCGCCGGGAACCCTGACCGGCGAGCAGCGGCTCAGGCAGGGGCACTTCCGCCGGTTCGCGATGTGCGCCGCCAGACGAGGATGCCCGTCCACAGCGCCCACACCGTCGTCAGGGCCGCGAACCCGTTGAACAGCAGTCCCGGCAGCTCGAGACCCGCGAGGCCCGCGGCTCCGACGACGAGGGCGCCCGCACCGCCGAGCACGGCGAACAGGCCGGGCCAGCGGGGCAGTCCTGAGCCGGGCATCAGGGTCGCCAGTCCGAGGAGCAGGACCGGCAGCCCGAAGAAGAACGCGGCCTCGGCGTGGAACAGCGCGTTCTGCACCGTCTCCACCGCGACCGCGTCCCCGAAGGCGCCCTGCCCACCCCCGGCCGACCACGCGACGGCCAAGGCCTTGGTCGCGACGCCGTCCACCGCTGTGACCGTGACGGCCACGGCGGCGCCGGGCAGGGCCAGCGCGCCCGCGGCGAGCGCCAGCATCCTGGCCGCTTCTCCCCGGGCCGCCTGACCGAGTCCGAGCACCGCGAGGAGGATCAGCAGCGCCGTCACGATGATGCCCAGGTGCAGCAGCCCCCACCAAGGGCTCTCGGCGACGCGCGTCAGGGCCTCTCGCGGGTCTTCGGGAAGGTCGCCGTGGGCCAGGTTCACCACGGTTCCGAGGACTGCCCCCGAGACGGCCGCCAGGGCACCGGCCCGGCACACCAGGACCCGATCATGTGAGCTCATCGACGTCTCCTGTCTACGGTGTATACATCGATCTCCGGTATACACCGTAGACTCGCGTGGTGTCGAGAGCCGGACTCACGCGAGGGCGCATCGTCCGTCACGCCCTGGAGGTCGCCGACGCCGAGGGTCTCGCGGCCGTCAGTTTCCGCCGCCTGGCGACGGACCTCGGCGTCACCCCCATGGCCCTGTACCGCCACGTCGAGGACCGGGACGACCTGCTGGCCGCCATGGCGGACCTGGTGGTCGAGGAGATCAGCCTCCCGGAGACCGACCTGGCACCCGGCGTCGGCTGCACGGGGGCCCTCCGACGGCTGATGACCTCCGCGGTCGCCGTCTACGCACGGCACCCGGCGGCCCGGGAGCTGTCGTCGGCGCCACGGCTCGGCCCGCGCTCGGCGGACCTCACCGAGTCCGTGATCCGGCTCCTCGCGACCACGGGCTTCAGTGAGCGGGAGGCACTGGTCATCCTCCAGCGGCTCAGCGACGCCGCCCTGGCCGACAGCTGGACCGGCCTGGACCCCTCGCTCCCGGGGTCACCGGGACTGACGGCCGCGCTGCGGCAGACCGAGCCCTCGGACCCTCGCGCGTTCGGGCTGGAGGTCGTCATCGCCGGCGTCGAGTCACTGGCCGCGCAGCGCCGCGGGCGGTGACGTGGACCGGGTACCGTGGCCGACCCACGGGTCTGCTGACCCCCACGTACGACGCGGTCGCGCGGTGGGGCCGCCGCCCGAGCGCACTCAGCCGCGGGACTCGGGCTGCTCGGCCCACCAGGTGAGGAGCCGTTCGCGCGCGGCGTCCTCCCCGATCGGCCCCTCGTCGAGGCGCACCGCCAGCAGGTGCTTGTAGGCGCGCCCGAGCACCGGCCCGGGACGGATGCCGAGCGCCTCGGCGATCTGGTTCCCGTCGAGCTCGGGGCGCACGGCCTTGAGCTCCTCCTCGGCGGTGATCGTCGCGATCCGCGCCTCGAGGTCGTCGTAGGCCGCCGAGAGCCGGCGGGCCTTCTTGACGTTGCGGGTCGTGCAGTCGGCCCGGGTCAGCCGGTGCAGGCGGGGCAGCAGCTCGCCGGCGTCGGTGACGTAGCGGCGCACGGCCGAGTCGGTCCACTGGCCCTCGCCGTAGCCGTGGAAGCGCAGGTGAAGCTCGACGAGCCGGGCGACCGCCTTGGTCGTCTCCTTGTCGAAGCGCAGCGCCTTCATCCGCTTCGCCGCGAGCTTGGCGCCGACGACCTCGTGGTGGTGGAAGGAGACACCGCCGCCGCTCTCGAAGCGCCGCGTGGCCGGCTTGCCGATGTCGTGCAGCAGGGCGGCGAGGCGCAGCACGAGGTCCGGGCCCGGCACCGACTCGGGCGGCCCGTCGGCCGGGCCCTCGAGGTCGATGGCCTGCTCGAGCACGATCATCGAGTGGTCGTAGACGTCCTTGTGCCGGTGGTGCTCGTCGACCTCGAGCTGGAGGGCCGGGAGCTCGGGGAGGACGACGGCCGCGAGCCCGGAGGCGCAGAGCAGCTCCAGGCCCGCGCGCGGGTGCGGCGCGAGGAGCAGCTTGACGAGCTCGTCGCGCACCCGCTCGGCCGAGACCCGCTCGATGTCGCCGGCCATCTCGCGCATCGCGGTCAGCACCTCGGGAGCGGGGACGAAGCCCAGCTGCGCGACGAACCGGGCGGCGCGCATCATCCGCAGCGGGTCGTCGCCGAAGGAGACGTCCGGGGTCGTCGGCGTGCGCAGGATGCGGGCCTCGAGGTCGCCGAGGCCGCCGTGCGGGTCGACGAAGGTGAGGTCGGGCAGGCGCAGGGCCATCGCGTTGCACGCGAAGTCGCGCCGGACGAGGTCGTCCTCGAGGGAGTCGCCGAAGGCCACGACCGGCTTGCGGGTGACCCCGTCGTACGCGTCGGCGCGATACGTCGTCACCTCGACGACGGTGGCGCCGCGCCGGGCGCCGATGGTGCCGAAGGCCCGCCCCATGTCCCAGGTGGCGCTGCCCCAGCCGGCGAGGATCCGCTCGGTCTCGTCGGGCCCGGCCGAGGTCGTGAGGTCGAGGTCGTTCGAGGTGCGGCCGAGGAACGCGTCGCGCACCGGGCCGCCGACGAGGGCCAGCTCGTGGCCCGCCGCGGCGAACTGCTCGCCGAGGTCGGTGAGGACCGGCAGCACCGGCGCGAGGTTGGCCACCGCCGCACGGAGCAGGGCGGCCGGGGGCTGGCGGTCGGACACGAGGGCCAAGCCTAGGTGCTTCCCGAGGTGGAGGGCTCCCCCGCCCGGATGGCCCGCCCTCGGCCCTCCCGGGACGGCCCGGACCCCACGTCGCCCGCAGTCCCAGTGGTTACAGTGACCAGATGAGCCATGCCGCTGCCGATCCGACCGGGGTGGGCCCCCGGCGGCTCCCGGCGGTCGAGGAGCGCAGCGCCGGCGGGGTGGTCGTCGACGTCCACGAGGGCCGGGCCCGGATCGCCGTCATCGCCCGCCGCAACCGGGCCGGCCGGGTCGAGTGGTGCCTCCCGAAGGGCCACATCGAGGGCGAGGAGACCCTGCCGGAGACGGCCGTGCGCGAGGTCGAGGAGGAGACCGGCATCGAGGGCCGCGTCCTCATCGAGCTCGGCACCATCGACTACTGGTTCGCGGCCGGCGACCGGCGCATCCACAAGTACGTGCACCACTACCTCCTCGAGGCCACCGGCGGGTACCTGACCATCGAGAAGGACCCCGACCACGAGGCCATCGACGTCGCGTGGCTGCCGCTGGAGGAGGCCCACCGCCACCTCACCTTCCCCAACGAGCGCCGGATCGCCCGGCTCGCCTGGCAGCGGCTCGCCGGAGACGCCGGGTGAGCGCCCCCGTCCAGAGCGTCGGGCGCTCGGGGGCGGTGATGGCCACGGGGACGCTCGTCAGCCGTGTCGCGGGGATGCTGCGGGCCGTCCTCCTCACCGGGGTCATCGGGTCGACGGGCCTGGCGGCGGAGGCCTTCACCGTGGCCAACACCCTGCCGAACAGCCTCTACCTGCTGCTCGCGGGCGGCACGCTCAACGCCGTCCTCGTGCCGCAGATCATCCGGGCCCGCACCCGCCCGGACGCCGGTGAGGACTTCGTCAACCGGCTGATCACCGCGGCGATCGCGCTCTTCGCCGTCGCCACCGTCGTGCTCACGGTCCTCTCGCCGTGGCTCGTGCGCCTCTACTTCGACACGACCGACGAGCAGGCCCTGCGCCTGGGCACCGTGTTCGCCTTCGTGTGCGTCCCGCAGGTCCTCTTCTACGGGCTCTACACGATCTTCGGGCAGGTCCTCAACGCCCACGGCCGCTTCGCCGCCTTCACCTTCGCCCCGCTCGTCGCCAACCTCGTCGCGATCGGCGGGCTCCTCTGGTTCACGGCCGCCGGGCACCCCGAGCGGGCCGCCCCGGGCGACTGGACCCCGGAGATGATCGGCATCCTCGCCGGCACCTCGACCCTCTCGATCGCGATGCAGGCCGCGGCGCTGGTCATCCCGCTGCGCCGGATGGGCTTCCGCTACCGGCCGCGCTGGGGGCTGCGGGGCCACGGCTTCGGCGAGGTCTCGAACGTCGCCAAGTGGAGCTTCGGCTCGATCGTCGTCGTCCAGCTCGGGTTCTGGGTGACGACCACGGTCCTCACCGGCGCCGCCAACGAGGGCAAGCGCGAGGGGGTCCGCAGCGCCGGCATCGCCGCGTTCAGCCCCGCCCAGCTGCTCATGATGCTGCCGCACGGGCTGGTCACGGTCTCGCTCGTCACGGCGCTGTACACCCAGCTCTCCGAGGCGGCCAGCCGCGGCGACGACGACGCGGTGATGCGCCACCACGAGCAGGGCCTGCGCATCCCGGCACCGCTGCTGCTGCCGGTCGTCGCCCTCGTCCTCGCCACGGTGCCGCTCGTCACCGCCACCCTCTTCTTCCGCAGCCCGTTGTCGGACACCGAGGCCATCGCCGCCGTGCTCGTCGGGCTGTTCGGCGGCATCGTCCCGCTCGGCTGGGTCTACCTCAACGACCGGGTGTTCTACGCCCGCCAGCAGACCGTCTGGTCCTTCCGCACGCAGTGCATCGTCACCGGCATCTCGGTCACCATCGCCCTCGTCGCCGCCACCCTGCCGCCGACCCGGACGGCCACCGTGCTCGCCTTCGGGCAGACCCTCGCCTACGTCGTCGGTGCCGCGGTGGGCTGGGCGGTGCTGCGCGGCCAGCTCGGGCGGATCGGCCTGCGCGGCGCAGCATCCGTGTACCTCAAGGTCGGCGTCCCCGCCGTCCTCACCGCCGTGGCCCTCGGCCTGGCCATCCGGGCGCTGTTCCCCGACTTCGGCGTCGACCGCGGGATAGACGCCCTCGTGCTCGGCGCGGCCGTGCTCGGGGTCGCGGGCCTCGTCGAGCTGGCCGTCACGTGGGGGGTCGCGCACCTGCTCGGCGTCGAGGAGGTCGGGCGGCTGCTCGGTCCGGTCGCGCGGCGCGTGCGGGCCCTCGGTCGCCGCTGAGCGACCCCCTACGATGGATGGACCCGCCGGGCGCCCGGCGGGGACTCGACCGTGACCGACGACCGGAAGGAGCCACGGTGAAGGGTGTAGGCCCCGGCACCGTCCTCGGCGGCCGCTACACGGTCCACCGCAGGCTCGCCCAGGACCGCGGCACCGAGCGCTGGACCGCCGACGACACCACCCTGGGTCGTCGCGTCTCCGTGCTCGTCGTGCCCACCGACGACCACCGCGCGGCCGGTTTCCTCGATGCCGCGCGCCGCGCCGGCTCGGTGGCCCACGCCGTGCTCGTGCGCATCCTCGACGTCGGCGAGGACGGCGAGGTCGCCTACGTCGTCGAGGAAGAGCTCTCCGAGGCCCGCACCCTCGCCGACCTCGTCACCGACGGCGGCATCCCCGGCGACGAGGTGCGCCGCATCACCGGCGAGGTCGCCTCGGCGCTCGAGTCGGCCCGCCAGCGCGGCCTGCACCACCTCGACCTGACCCCCGACGACGTCCTGCGCACCCCGGAGGGCGAGGTGCGCCTGCGCGGCCTCGAGGTCGCCGCGGTCCGGGCCGGCGAGGACGGGTTGGAGCCCGACGAGGCCGCCCGCCGCGACGCGGTCGGCGTCGTCGCCCTCACCTACGCGGCGCTCACCGGCCTGTGGCCGCTCGGTGCCGGGTCGGCCGGCCTCCCGCCGGCTCCGCGGGTGCCCGGCGGGGTCGCCGCGCCGTCCGAGATCGCCGCGGGCGTCCCGCGCGACCTCGACGCCATCTGCCGCCTGACGCTCACCGACGACGAGGGCCCGACGAGCCCGGGCGACTACGCCCGCCAGGTCGCGCCGTGGCCCTCGCGCCAGGTCATCGGCCGGCCGGTCGTCCCCGCGACGGTCGCGGCCGCTGCAGCGAGCGCTGCGGTGGCCACGCCCGAGGTCGAGGACGAGACCCCGCAGGTGGTGGCCGAGGAGCCGGCGGAGCAGCCTTCGGAGGAGTCCGTCGCGCCGGCCCCGCCCGCTGCCAAGTCCGGCACCCCGGTCGAGCCCACGCGCGATGCCGATGCCGACACCCTCTCGGGGGGCACGGCGGCGCTGCCCGTCATCCCGCCCACCATCCCGGCAACCCCGACCCCCGCGACCGCTGCGGCGGCCGACGACGAGCCGACCCGGGTCATCCCACGGGCCGAGCCGCCGGACTGGCTCTCCAGCGACACCGGCGAGCTGCCGACCCCGGCCGACGACGTCCCGCAGGAGCCGCCCGCCGCCGACACGCGCACCGCGGCCCTGGCCACCCCTGCCTCCCGCGCGGTCACGCCCGCCGGCCGGGACACCCCGGAGGACGAGGAGGGGGACGAGGACGAGGACCCCGGGCGCACCGCTGCCGCCGGGGCCGTGGTCGTCGGGGCGCTCGGCACGGTCGGGACCAAGGTCTCCGGCCTCGCCCGCCGCGCCGTCGACAAGGTCTCCGAGCTCTCCCCGGACACCCAGGCCCCCGAGCGCCGCGCCGACGGCCTCGAGGACCTCGACTCCCCCGCCCCCCTCATCCCGGCCGAGCCGCTCACCCGGGACGAGTCCAAGCTGGCGCTCGGCATCGTCGTGGCCTTCCTCGTGCTGGCCCTGGTCATCGGCGTCTACGGCGTCCGGCAGATCGGCGCCAACTCCGACGTCCTCGGCGACACCGGTCTCACCCCGACCACCTCCGCCTCGCCCAGCGCGTCGCCGAGCCCGAGCGGCACGGCGTCCGGCGAGCCCGAGGACGGGGGCACGCCCGAGCCGCTGGCCATCCTCAAGGTCGAGGCCTACGACCCCGAGGGCGACGGCGCCGAGAACAACAACCTCACTCCGAAGACCTACGACGGCGACACGTCGACCGGCTGGAACTCGGAGAACTACCGCACCGACGCCTTCGGTGGCCTCAAGAAGGGCCTGGGGCTCGTCGTCGACCTCGGGCCGAACAAGAAGCCGCAGGCCGTGCAGCTCGACATCCCCCAGACCGTCGACCTCGAGGTGTACCTGGGCCCGGATGCGGGCCTCGAGGGCGCCAAGAAGGTCGGGGAGAAGGCGGACGCCAAGGGCTCTGTCGAGTTCGCCGTTCCCGACGATGTGGCCGGGCAGTACATCATCATCTGGTACACCGGACTCCACGCGGACGACCAGGGCAAGCGCAGGGCCTGGCTCGATGAGGTCGTCGTCACCGGCTGAGAGGGCTGTCCCGTGAACGCCGAGGACCTCCAGGACCTCGACGACGCCGCGCTGCTGGCGCGCCACGTCGCCGGGGACGGCGGGGTCGCGTTCGGGGAGCTGTTCCGCCGGCACCGCGACCGGATGTTCGCCGTCGCGATGCGCACCACGGGCCAGCGCGAGCTGGCCGCCGACGCCGTCCAGGAGGCGTTCATCTCCGCCTTCCGACGGGCCGAGGCCTACCGGGGCGAGGCCGCCGTGACGACCTGGCTGCACCGCATCGTCGTCAACGCCTGCCTCGACCGGCTGCGGCGCGAGAAGGTCGCCGTCCGCCGGGCCGGGGACCTCGGCGAGCTCGACCTGCCCGACCTCCACGACCGGCACCGGTCCACCGAGACCGCCCTCGTCGTCCGGGAGGCCCTGGCCCGCCTGCCGGAGGCCCAGCGCGCCGCCCTCGTCCTCGTCGACATGCACGGGCTGCCCGTGGCCGAGGCCGCCGTCGTCCTCGGGGTCGCGGAGGGCACCGTGAAGTCGCGCTGCTTCCGCGGTCGGGAGGCACTCGCGGGGATGCTCCGTCCGGGCGGTCTGGCGGTCGAGCCCGCCCCGGCCGTCGACGCCGCCACGCCACCCGGAGTGGCCGCGGTCCCCACCCCCGGGGACCGCACGGAACCGCAGGGGGCCTCGTGACGTCCTACCCCCGGTCGGCAGCCCGACCGTCCCGCCCCACCCGCACCACCCGCCGCCCTCGGCACGGCGCCTCCCGGAGGAGCTCGTGAGCCACCCCCACGACGACACCGACCCGATCGAGCACGACCCCACGGGGATGCGTGCCCTGCTCGGGTCCCTCCCCGACCCCGGACCCATGCCCGCCGACCTCGTCGCCCGCATCGAGGCCGCGCTCGCCGCCGAGGCGGTCGCTGCTGACGACGACGCGCTCGACCGGGCCGTCCTGGCCGCCGCGGCCCCCGTCCGGGTGGACACCGGCGCGGACCGGCCGGACGCCGACCACGACTTCCCCGACGACGGTGACCGGGTCGTGCCGCTGCGTCCCCGGCGGCGCGGCTGGCACCTCGTCGCGGTGGCGGCCGGTGTGGTCGGCGTGCTCGGCATCGGTGGGCTGGTCGTCGAGACCCTGCGGCCGGGCGGG
>JAESFK010000624.1_pt1 | contig 15888 bp, 14 predicted proteins | sample 9269391 | NCBI WGS metagenome assembly JAESFK01 (sample SAMN14506231, study PRJNA617097) | algae metagenome | isolation source: Drouetiella hepatica UHER 2000/2452 and co-occurring heterotrophs from... | place: Slovakia: Slovak Paradise National Park, Hrabusice, Kosice Region | collected 2000-01-01
TCCTGTTCACTCGACGGGCCCGGGGGCTGTCGGCGCGGTCGGTGGCCGGCCGGGTTGCCCCCGCCGCGGTCCTACAGTGGGGGCCATGACCGACGACCTCGCCGCCGAGGCCGCCGCGCGCCCCACCCCGGTGCGCCTGCGCGCAGCCCTCGGCTCCCTGCCCGCGTACACCCCCGGTCGTCCGGCGGCCGTGCGCGACGGCCTCACCGCGTACAAGATCAGCAGCAACGAGAACCCGTTCCCGCCGCTCCCGTCGGTGCTCGACGTCGTCCGCGACGCCGCCGGCGCGATGAACCGCTACCCGGACATGGCCGTCACGGCGCTCACCCACGCGCTCGCCGAGCGGCTCGGGGTGCCGGCCGCCCGCATCTCCACCGGCCCGGGCTCGGTGGGCGTCCTCGACCAGCTGATCCGCGCGACCTGCGACGACGGCGACGAGGTCGTCTTCGCCTGGCGCTCCTTCGAGGCCTACCCCATCCTCACGACGCTGGCCGGCGCCCGACCGGTGATGGTCCCGCTGGCGCCCGGGGCCCGCCACGACCTCGACGCGATGGCGGACGCCGTCACCGAGCGGACCCGGCTGGTCCTCGTCTGCAGCCCGAACAACCCGACGGGCACGACGGTCGGTGCGGCCGAGCTGGACGCCTTCCTCGACCGGGTCCCCTCCGACGTGCTCGTCGTCCTCGACGAGGCCTACCTCGAGTTCGTCGACGCCCCGGACGCCCCGGACGCGCTCGCGGTGCACGAGGCCCGCCCCAACGTCGTCGTGCTGCGCACCTTCTCCAAGGCCTACGGGCTGGCCGGGCTGCGCGTCGGGTACGCCGTCGCCCACGAGCCGGTCGCCGCGGCCCTGCGCACCTCCGCCCTGCCGTTCGGCGTCAACTCGCTGGCCCAGGCGGCCGCCATCGCCTCGCTCGAGGCCTCGGACGAGCTCGACGTGCGCGTCAAGGAGCTCGTCGCCGAGCGCGAGCGGGTGGTCGCCGCGCTGCGCGAGCAGGGCTGGGAGGTCCCGGAGCAGCAGGCCAACTTCGTGTGGTTCGGGCTCGGTGACGACACCGCAGCCTTCGCCGCCGCGTGCGACGCCGAGGGCCTCACCGTCCGGCCGTACGGCACCGACGGGGTGCGCGCGACGATCGCCGAGACCGAGGCCAACGACCGGCTCGTCGAGGTGGCCGGCCGCTTCCTCGCCGCCCGCCGCCCCTGACCGAACCCGACCGATTGCCCGGGACCCACCTCGAACGGCCTCCCTCGGGCCCCGGGAGGTGGGGTGCGGGCAATCAGTGGGGCCGACGAGCGTGACGAGCCTCAGCCGTAGGGGTGCGGGCGCTTCGAGAGCACGTCGCCGAGGCGCTCGAGGCCGGCCTCGTCCCACCCCGGTGGCTCGGTGATGCCCACCCACGCGCGGATGTTCGCCGGTGCCGAGTACAGGTGCCCGTAGCCCATCGGCACGCTGCCCGAGCCGGGCAGGTCGAGCAGCACCTGGACCATCGTCACGACGGGGAACCAGCCCATCTGCGGTGACACGTCGGGTCCGCGCTGGCCGTCGCGCAGCCACTGCGGCGGGGCGAAGGCGAGGTCGCTGTCGAAGAACACGACGGGGTCGGAGGCGTGCTGGAGGTACGCCACGCGGGTCGGCCCCCAGGGGCCGGGCGTCCGCGCGAACCCGTCGTCCTCGGACGCGAAGCGCACCGTGCGCCCCTCGCCGTAGACGGGCAGCCAGGCGGGGCTGCCGGGGTCGCGGTCGGCGGTGAGGCGGGCGTGCACCGGGCTGACGAACGGTGGCCCGACGAGCAGGGCACCGTCGATGGGTTCGTTGATGAGGTTGATCGAGCCGAGGATGCTCTCGACGCCGTACGAGCCGAGCGAGAGCCCGTAGAGGTAGAGCCGCGGCCGGGACTCCGCGGGCAGGGACGACCAGTAGCCGTGGACCGCGTCGAAGACCGCCTGCGACGTCTGCCGCGCTGCGTCCTGGTCGGCGAGCAGCGAGATCCAGCTCGGGAGGTACGAGTACTGCACACCGGCGATGGCGGTGTCGCCGTTCCAGAGGAACTCGATGGGGTCGGTGCCGTTGCGGTCGAGGTACCCCGTGCCGGTGGTCGTCGCGAGGACGAGCACCTTGCGGTCGAAGGCACCGGTGCGCTTCAGCTCCTCGAGCACCAGCGCCGCCCGGCCCCGGATGGTGTCGGCGCTGCGCAGGCCGACGTAGACCCGGACGGGCAGCCGCGCGCCGCCGCCGGTGACCGCGTCGATGCTCTCGACGGTCGGCCCGCCGGACACGAACCCCCGGCCCTCGGCCCCGAGGTCGGTCCAGCGCACCCGCGACCCGGGGCCGGCCGAGCGCAGGGGCGAGGTCGGCTGGCTGGTCCCCGAGGAGATGACGAGGTCCGAGGGCGCGAAGAGGGCGTTGGCGCCCGCGAAGAACCCGGTGACGAGCACGCCGCTGAACACCGCCCAGGCGGTGACGCCGACGACGACCCCACCGAGCAGCGAGGCCAGCCGGCGTGGCATCCGGCGCCCCAGCCGGTGCGCCAGGGCGGCGAACGCGCCCCCGACGCTGCGGCCGAGGAGCAGCAGGAGCGCGGCGACGAGGACGGTGACGGCGGCGACCAGCGGCCAGCCGTCCGGCCCGATCGGCGGCATCCCGTAGAGGAGGCGGATGTCGTTCTGCCAGCCGACCTGCTTCCACATCGACAGCACGAGCACGCCGATGCACACCGCGACCGAGACGCCCACGAGCACCTCGCGCAGCCGCCCGCGAGGCGCCGGGATGCCGAGGTACCGGTACAGCGCGCCGAGGCCGGCGCCGACGCCGTAGCCCGCGACGAGGCTGACGCCGGAGATGACGCCCTGCACCACCGAGGGCCGGGGGAGGAGGGAGGGCAGCAGCGAGGCCGCGAGGAAGACGCCGCCGAGGACCAGCCCGGGGCCGGAGAACCGGGCTTCGGCGATGCGCGTCGGGCGGCCCAGCGGTGGCTCGAGGCGCTGGAGGAGGGCTCCGGCCGCCGCCGCCCGCCGGAGTGCGGGCACGCTGCGCCGACGCTCCTCCTCGGGGCGTGCGCGCGTCTGCAGTGTGGTCATCCCGGCCTTCCGGACCCGCGAGAGGGCCCGGATGACAGGGTACGTCGCGGGGCAGGAGGCGCCGGGGCCGTTTCCGGGCGCCCGACCGCCTCAGCCCAGGGGTGCCACGTCGGTGACGAGGAACGGCCGGCCGTCGGGGCACTCGGGGTAGGCGGTGTCGTCGGGGGCGCCGGTCAGGGTCAGGCGCTCGCCCACGGCCAGGTCGTCGACCGAGCCGCGCAGCGCCCACCGCTCGGAGTCGCCGACGGCCACGTACACGCAGGTGCCGGTGACCTCGACGACCTCCACCTCGGCCTCGGTGGGGATGCCACGGGACCCCTCGCCGGGGCCGGACGGCGTGCTCGTCGGGCCTCCCGGCTCGGGGGAGGAGGCCGAGGGGCTCGGAGCGGGTGCCGACGACCCGGCGTCCTCGCCGGAGCCGCCGCCCCCGCATCCCGTCGTCGCGAGCAGGAGCACCGCCGCGAGGGCGGCCGGCCGGGCGAGTCGCGTGAGGGGCATCCCTCCACTCTGCCCGTTCCCGCCGGGTGCCGCGCGCCGGGTACGGTGGCTCCCGACACCGGCCGTGACCGCCGCCACACCCAGCACCGCGGCCACGACGCCCCCGAGATCGGCCCCCTCACCCCGGGGCCCGGAGAAGGAGTGCCCAGTGAGCGACAACGAGGTCGCCCCCCTCGAGACCGCCTTCGGCGTCGACCACCACGTGAGCGTCGCGGAGGCCCCCGAGCGCCCGGCGCACGAGGGTGGCCCCGAGATGGTCCAGCTGCTCAGCCCCGAGGGCGAGCGGGTCCCGAACGCCGAGCTCGACGCGATCGTCGACGGCCTCTCCGACGAGGCGCTGCGCGGGTTCTACCGTGACCTCGTGCTGGTCCGCCGCTTCGACGCGGAGGCCACCGCGCTCCAGCGCCAGGGCGAGCTCGGCCTCTGGGCCAGCCTGCTCGGCCAGGAGGCGGCCCAGGTCGGCTCCGGGCGCGCCATGCGCCGCCAGGACTACGCCTTCCCGACCTATCGCGAGCACGGCGTCGCGTGGACCCGTGGGGTCGACCCGGTCAACCTCCTGGGGATGTTCCGCGGGGTCAACCACGGTGGCTGGGACCCCAACGAGAAGAACTTCCACCTCTACACGATCATCATCGGCGCGCAGACGCTGCACGCCACCGGCTACGCGATGGGCGTCCAGCGCGACGGCGACGTCGGCACCGGCGACGAGCGCCGCGACACCGCCGTCATCGCCTACTTCGGCGACGGCGCGACCTCGCAGGGCGACGTCTCCGAGGCGCTGGTCTTCGCCGGGGTCAACAACAGCCCGGTCGTGTTCTTCTGCCAGAACAACCAGTGGGCGATCTCCGAGCCGAACGAGAAGCAGACCCGTGCGCCCCTGTGGCACCGGGCCCGCGGCTTCGGATTCCCCGGCATCCGGGTCGACGGCAACGACGTCCTCGCGGTGTACGCGGTGACCAAGCAGGCCCTCGACGCCGCCCGCTCCGGCCAGGGCCCCACCTTCGTCGAGGCCTTCACCTACCGGATGGGCGCGCACACCACCTCCGACGACCCGACGAAGTACCGCGTCTCGGCCGAGGTCGAGGTCTGGAAGCACCGCGACCCCATCGAGCGCTACAAGCGCTGGCTGACGACGACGGAGAAGGCCGACCTCGACTTCTTCGAGGCGGTCGACGCCGAGGCCGACGAGCTCGGCGCCTCGGTGCGCGAGCGCTGCCTCTCGATGCCCGACCCGCAGCCGAGCGAGATGTTCGACCACGTCTACGCCGAGGAGCACCCGGTGACGACGCGCGAGCGGGAGTGGTTCACCGGGTACCACGCGTCGTTCGAGGAGGAGGGCGCCCGATGAGCACGACGACCATCGCCAAGGGCATCACCTCGGGCCTGCGGGCGGCCATGGAGAAGGACCCGAAGGTCGTCCTCCTGGGTGAGGACATCGGCAAGCTCGGCGGTGTCTTCCGCGTCACCGAGGGCCTCCAGAAGGACTTCGGCGAGGACCGGGTCATCGACACCCCGCTCGCCGAGGCCGGCATCATGGGCACGGCCATCGGGATGGCGCTGCGCGGGTACCGACCGGTCGTCGAGATCCAGTTCGACGGCTTCGTCTACCCGGCCTTCGACCACATCGTCAGCCAGGTCGCCAAGCTCCGGGCCCGCTCGCTCGGCTTCGTGACGATGCCGATCGTCATCCGCATCCCGTTCGGCGGCGGCATCGGTGCCGTCGAGCACCACAGCGAGTCCAACGAGGCGTACTTCGCGCACACCGCGGGCCTGCGGGTCGTCGTCTGCTCGAACCCGCACGACGCGCACTGGATGATCCAGCAGGCGATCGAGACCGACGACCCGGTCGTCTTCTACGAGCCCAAGCGCCGGTACTGGGACAAGGGCGAGGTCGGCGACGGCCCGGACGGCCCGCTCGGCTCGGCCCGTGTGCTCCGCGAGGGCACCGACGTCACGCTGCTGGCCTACGGCCCGATGGTCAAGACCTGCCTCCAGGCCGCCCAGGCCGCCGCGGAGGAGGGGCGCTCGCTCGAGGTGATCGACCTGCGCTCGCTGTCGCCGCTCGATGAGACGGCGATCCTCGCGTCGGCGCGCAGGACCGGCCGCGTGGTCGTCGTCCACGAGGCGTCGACCTTCCTCGGCATCGGGTCGGAGATCTCCGCGATGGTCACCGAGCAGGCGTTCCACTCGCTCGAGGCGCCCGTGCTCCGGGTGGGCGGCTACAACGTGCCCTACCCGCCGAGCCGCATCGAGGAGGAGTTCCTCCCCGACCTCGACCGGGTGCTCGACGCCGTCGACCGTTCGCTCGCGTACTGAAAGGCGCTGCCGCAGATGGCTCTTCGTGAGTTCAAGCTCCCGGACCCGGGCGAGGGTCTGACCGAGGCCGACATCGTCACCTGGCACGTCGCCGTCGGCGACACCGTCAAGGTCAACGACGTCGTCGTCGAGATCGAGACCGCCAAGTCCCTCGTCGAGCTGCCGGTGCCGTTCGCCGGCACCGTGGCGGCGCTGCACGTCGCGGAGGGCGACACCGTCGAGGTCGGCACGGCGATCATCACCGTCGACGACGGGGTGGGCGGTGCCGCGGCGCCGGCCGCTTCCGCGGCCGAGCCGGCGTCGGCGGGCGCGCCGGCGTCCGAGGGTGGCGACGGTGAGGAGATCGCCGAGGGGCTGATCGGTGGCACCACGTCGACCGGCCGCACCGCGGTGCTCGTCGGCTACGGCGTCAAGCAGACCGAGGCCGTCCGGCGCCCCCGCAAGGGCGCCGCCGCCGTACCCGAAGCGACCAACAGGTCACAGGAGGCACGGCCTGCCGTACCCGCAGCGACCAACAGGTCACAGGAGGTACGGCCGGGCGCGACGCGGGCGCTGGCCAAGCCGCCGGTGCGCAAGCTCGCCAAGGACCTCGGGGTCGACCTGCAGTCGGTCACGCCCACCGGCGAGGGCGGCATCGTCACCCGGGCCGACGTCGAGGCCGCCGCCTCTGGCGGCGACCGGTACATCGCGTTCGCCGACGGCGACCGGGACGACGTGACCACCCGGGCGGGCGCCGAGCGCCACGGCGTGCGTGAGACCCGCATCCCGGTCAAGGGCGTGCGCAAGATGACCGCCCAGGCGATGGTCGCCTCGGCGTTCACCGCCCCGCACGTCACCGAGTGGGTCACCGTCGACGTCACGGCGACGATGGATCTCGTCGAGAAGCTCAAGCGGGACAAGGAGTTCCGCGACGTCAAGGTCACGCCGCTGCTCGTCCTGGCCAAGGCCATGTGCCTCGCCGTGCGGCGCAACCCGGACATCAACGCGAGCTGGGACGAGGCTGCCCAGGAGATCGTCCTCAAGCACTACGTCAACCTCGGCATCGCCGCGGCCACCCCGCGAGGCCTCGTCGTCCCGAACGTCAAGGACGCCGACCGGATGTCGATGCGCGAGCTGGCCGACGCCATCGCCGCGCTGACGGCGACCGCCCGTGAGGGCCGCACCCCGCCGGCCGACATGGCCGGCGGCACCATCACCATCACGAACGTCGGGGTCTTCGGCATCGACGCCGGCACGCCCATCCTCAACCCCGGCGAGGCGGCCATCCTCGCCTTCGGCACCGTCACCCGCCGGCCGTGGGTCGTGGGCACCGGCGCCGACGAGCGGATCGAGCCGCGCTGGGTCACCACCCTCGCGCTGAGCTTCGACCACCGCCTCGTCGACGGCGAGCTCGGGTCGCGCTACCTCGCGGACGTCGCGGCGATCCTCGCCGACCCCTCGCGCGCCCTCGTCTGGGGCTGAGCCGGTGTCCGGTGGCGAGCGCGGCGTCGTCTTCCCGCTCGAGGACGGCCGGCGCTCCACCTCGGCGACGGGTCGCGGAGTCGTCGCCGATGCCCTCCGACCGGTCGACCCGGTCGGCGCCTCGGCCGCCCAGCGCGAGACCAACTGGCGCACTGGGTACCTCACGCACTTCCGCCGGCTGGTCGAGGCCGGCCTGCCGAGCTACGGGGATGCCCGCAGCATCGCGGAGGCGGGGCTGGCCTCGGTGCACCAGCGGATGCGGTGGAGCCCCGACGGCGTCGACGACCAGCCGCTGACCGCTGCCGTCGGCGGGGCCGTGGGTGGGCCGGCGGAGCTCGTCGGCACCGAGGTGCTCACCGGTGAGGGCGAGGCCGACACCGCCCTGACCATCCCCTACCGCGGACGCCGGCTCGCCGGTGACGAGCTGCGCCGCCAGCTCGACGCGTGGGTGGAGGCCGGCGTCGTCGAGCCCAGCCTGCGCGAGGCCGTCACCGCCGTGCTCGAGAACCCCGAGTGGCTGCGGCTCGACGGTCGCACGGTCGTCGTCCTCGGCGCCGCCGCCGAGATGGGCCCGCTCCGTTCGCTCCTGCGGTGGGGCGCGACGGTGGCCGCTGTCGACCTGCCCCGGCCGGACCTGTGGGGCCGGCTGCTCACCGACACCCGCGGGCTCGCCGGACGGCTCCTCGTCCCCGCCCGTCCCGGCCCGGGCGACCTCGGGCAGCGCGCCGGCCTCGACCTCCTCCACGACCTGCCGGTCGCCACGGCCTGGGTCACCGGGCTCGACGGCCATCTCGTCCTCGGCAACTACGTCTACGCCGACGGCGCGACGAACGTGCGGGTCAGCACCGCCGTCGACGCCCTCACCGAGGCGGTCCGCGCGACCCGCTCCGACACCGCCCTGTCCTTCCTCGCGACGCCGACCGACGTGTTCGCGGTGCCGCCCGAGGCCGTCGCCGCCGCCACCGAGGCGTACGCGTCCCGGCGCACCTCCAAGGTGCTGCGCGTGCCGCTGCGCACGCTCTCGGGCGGGCGGCTCCTGCGCCGCAACTACCTGCCCGGCGAGGACCCCGGCCTCAACGACTCCGTCGTCCTCCAGCAGGGGCCGAACTACCTGCTGGCCAAGCGGATCCAGCGCTGGCGGGCCACGGCGGCCCGGGCATCCGGAGCGACGGTGTCGTTCAAGGTGGCCCCGCCCACGCGCACCCGCTCGGTCGTCAAGAACCGCGCCCTGGCCGCCGCGTACTCGGGGGCGCACCGCTTCGGCGTCGAGGTCTTCGAGCCCGGCACGGCGAACACCCTGATGGCCGCGCTGCTCGTCCACGACCTCGTCGCCCGGCCGGCCGCCCTCGACCATCCGTGGCAGGACGAGGCGTGCGCCGCGGCCCACGGCGGGCTGTGGCGCTCGGCCTACGACCCCCGCAGCGCCCTCGGGCTCGCCGCGCTCCTCGGCGCGGCCTCCGCCCGCTGACCCGAGCGCCCCTGAGCAGCCTCCGCTCTCCCGCGAACGTGTGTGAACACGCCGGGATCGCGCGGCGTGTTCACACACGTTCGGGGGAAGGAGACCGGGGTCGGCGCGCAAGGACGCCCGTCGCGATGCCGACCCCGACGACCGCCACGACGATCCCGACCACCTCGCGCACGTCGAGGGTGTCGCCGAACGCGACCCAGGCCATCAGCGCCGTCACCGGCGGGCAGACGAAGAACAGGCTGGCCGAGGCCCCAGCGCCGCCCTGCCGCACGAGCAGCCCGAGCAGCAGCAGCCCGGCCACCGAGTTGACCAGCGCGAGCCAGAGGACGGCCACGGTGCCGCCCACCGGGTCCGCGACCTCCGGCACGCCCTCCAGCGCCACCGCGAGCAGCGCCAGGGGCGGCACGCACACCGCGAACTGCACCGTCGCCGACCACAGCGGGTCGGGCGGGTCGTCGTCGAGGTGGAACCAGCGCTGGCCCAGCGTGCCGACGCTCAGCCCGACGAGGCTGAGGACCCCGAGCGCGATGCCGAGCACCCCTCCGGCCTCGTCGACGTCCGGCCCGAGCACGACGAGCACCCCGACGGCTCCGAGGAGGAAGCCGAGCAGCTGGAGGCGGGTCAGCCGCTCGCCGAGCACGACACCGGCGAGCACCGCGGTGAGCACCGGGCTCAGCGCGTGCAGCAGGGAGGCGAGCGTGGCGCCCATCCCCACGTCGAAGGCGAGGTACATCAGCCCGAAGACGACGCCGTTCATCATCAGCCCGACGAGGGCCACCCGGCGCAGCCCGGACCCCCGCAGCCGCATCGGACCGCGCAGCACCCGGGCGAGGATGCCCGTCACGACGGCGGCGAGCACGAACCGCAGGGTGAGGACGGTGAACGGGGCGATGGCCCGCACGCCCGCCGGCCCCGCGACGTAGCCCGAGCACCACACGACGACGAAGGCCACGGCGGGCACCAGCGGCAGCGCCGCGGTCGGCGTGGTCGATGACGTGCTCGTCGTCGAGGCCATGCCCTGCCCAACCGGACCCCACGGGCGCGCATTCCGAGGCGGAGGTCACACCCGGTGGCCGGCGGCGCCCCGGGCATGATGGCCCCATGAGCTCGTCGACGACGCCGAAGCGCCCCTCCGACCCCCTCGACGTGGTCGACGTCGACTCGATGCTCACCGACGAGGAGCGGGCCATCCGCGCCACCGTCCGCCAGGTTTGCGACGACCTCGTCGAGCCGCACGTCGCCGAGTGGTACGAGAACGGCGAGCTGCCCGTCGCCCGCGAGCTGGCCCGGGAGTTCGGCAAGGTCGGCCTCCTCGGGATGCACCTCGAGGGCCACGGCTGCGCCGGGATGTCGTCGGTCGACTACGGCCTGGCCTGCCTCGAGCTCGAGGCCAGCGACTCCGGCATCCGCTCGCTCGTGTCCGTGCAGGGCAGCCTCGCGATGTACGCCATCCACGCCTTCGGGTCCGAGGAGCAGAAGGAGGAGTGGCTGCCCCGGATGGCCGCCGGCGAGGCGATCGGATGCTTCGGCCTCACCGAGCCCGACGCCGGCTCCGACCCCGCCTCGATGCGCACCCGTGCCCGCCGCGACGGCGACGACTGGGTGCTCGACGGCTCGAAGATGTGGATCACCAACGGCTCGATCGCCGACGTCGCGGTCGTCTGGGCCAACGCCGGCGAGGAGCACGGGGGCATCCGGGGGTTCGTCGTCCCCACCGACACACCGGGGTTCGAGGCGCACGTCATCAAGCACAAGATGTCCCTGCGGGCCTCGGTCACCGCCGAGCTGACCCTGCGCGGCGTCCGGCTCCCGGCCGATGCCGTGCTGCCCGGCGTCACGGGCCTCAAGGGTCCGCTCTCGTGCCTGTCCGAGGCGCGCTTCGGCATCGTCTGGGGCTGCCTCGGCGCCGCCCGCAGCGCGCTCGAGTCGGCCCGGCGCTACTCGATGGAGCGCACCCAGTTCGACCGGCCGATCGCCGGCTTCCAGCTGACCCAGGCCAAGCTCGCGCACATGTCGACCGAGCTCCAGCTCGGGCGGCTGCTGGCCCTCCACCTCGGTCGGCGCAAGGACTCGGTCGGGCTGAGGCCGGAGCAGGTGTCGGTCGGCAAGTACAACAACGTCACCAAGGCCATCGAGATCTGCCGCACGGCGCGAACCATCCTCGGCGGCAACGGCATCAGCGGTGAGTACCCCGTGATGCGGCACGCCAACAACCTCGAGTCGGTGCTCACCTACGAGGGCACCGTCGAGATGCACACGCTCGTCATCGGCCAGGCGCTGACCGGCGAGGCCGCCTTCCGCTGACCGGAAGGCTCACTCCTCCAGGGCGATGACCGGGAGGACGTTGCCGGCCGGGTCATCGAACCACGCGATGGGCGGGCCGCCCTGGCGGAAGACGCCGATCTCGTCGGTCGCCATCGGCGTGCCCTCGTAGCGCTCGAACCGCACGCCCCGGTCGGTGAGGCCCCGGACGGCCGCCTCGACGTCGGGGACCCGTTCCGACCAGCGTGACCCCCGGAACTCGTCGGTCGGGCCCTGCGTACCCCGCCGCCTCGAGGTTCCTGCCGCCCCGACCCCCCGGCCGCCCCGGTCGTGCCCCGCCGCCTCCATCCCGCCGGGCCGCCCCGATCGTGCCCCGCCGGGGTGGCACAGCACCCCGGCGAGGAGGGATGACCCCGGCGAGGCGGGATGCCCGGCGCGTGGCGGAACGGGTTTGTCCGGCGCCGGGCCCCGGGAGCACACTGGAGGGCCCCTCCCACCACCGACCCGGCCGGATGCCCCGGCGGTCGCCCGACCGACGAGGCCTCCCGTGCTCGCGCCCTACCGCCCCCTGTTCGCCGTCCCCGGTGCCCTGCCGTTCATCGCGGGCACCGCCCTGTCGCGTACCGGCGGGGCGATGTTCGGGGTCGCCGTCATCGTCATGGTCAGCGAGCGGCGCGGCTCCTACGGGCTCGCCGGCGCCGTCTCGGCGGTGGGACTCGCCGTCCTCGCGGTCGCCGGGCCGCTGCTCGGCCGGCTCATCGACAAGCACGGCCAGCGCCGCGTGGCCCGCCCGTTCGTCGCGCTCTCCGCGGTCGCCGGCCTGAGCACCGCGCTGGCCTCGTGGACCAACGCCCCGGTCTGGACCCTCTTCGTCCTCTACGGCATCAGCGCCTTCCTCCCCGAGCCCGGGCCGATGTCGCGGGCCCGCTGGGCGCACATCTTCCGCGACGACCCCGACCGCCTGCACACCGCGATGTCCTTCGAGCAGGTCGCCGACGAGGCGTCCTTCGTCATCGGGCCGGTCGTCGCCGTCCTCGTCTCGACCCTGTGGTTCCCCGAGGCCGGGCTCATCCTCGCCGAGGTGCTCTTCACGGTCGGCGTCCTGACCTTCCTCGCCGCCCGGGCCACCGAGCCGCCGGTCGTCGCGCACGCCGACCGGCCCACCGGGCTCGCGGTCCGCTGGCCGGGCCTGCTCGTCGTCGCCACGGCCCTCGTGATGACCGGCGTCATCTTCGGGGCCAACGAGGTCGTCGCGGTGGCCTTCGCCGAGGCGGAGGGGAACGCGAGCCTCTCGAGCGTCGTGCTCGGAGGCTTCGCCGTCGGGTCGACCCTGTCCGGCCTGTGGTTCGGGGCGCGGACCTTCCGCTCCACGCTGACCCGGCGGCTGCTGCTCGCGGCCACGGCGATGCTCGTGCTCGAGGTGCCCGCGCTGTTCGTCGCGAACACCTGGCAGCTGACCGTCGTCATGGTCGTCGCCGGCTCGGCCACCGCACCGATGCTCATCACGAGCCTGTCGCTGGCCCAGCGCCTCGTGCCGGCCGCGCTCGTCACCGAGGGGATGGCCGTGGCCGTCACCGGCATCCTCATCGGCATCTCCGCCGGGTCGGCGGTCGGCGGCTGGGCGGTCGAGGCACTCGGGCCGCAACGCGCCTACGCCGTCCCCGTGGCCGCCGGGCTCGTGGCCGTGGCGATCATCGTGGCGCGGCGCCGGCACCTCGAGGCGGCCGAGGCCGCCCGCGTCAGCTCGCCGGTGCCGTGACCGCCGCGTCGTCGGAGCGCGAGGCGCCCGGCCGCGACCCGTCGTCGGTCGACCCGTCACCGGGCAACCCGTTCCCGGCGTTCGCGCGCTCGGTGTAGGCCGACCCCTTGCGCAGCTCGACCTGCGGGAGGAACACGAGCACGACGACGGCGAGCACCATGACGATCGAGCCGACGAGGAACACGACGTCCATCGCCTCGGAGAAGCCCATGAGGAACGGCTTGGCCAGCGCCGGGTCGAGGCCGTTGAGGAACGAGCTGTCCTGCAGCACACCGCTGGACGCGGCGGCGGAGCCTCCGGCCTGGCTCTGCTGGAGCTGCTGGGCGAAGGCCGCGTTCGCCGGGTCGCGCAGCGCGCTCTGGAACTCCGCGGTGGGGGCGACGGTGCGGAACGCGGCGGCGATCTTGTCGGGCACCAGCGAGAACAGGACCGTGAGGAAGACCGCGGTGCCGATCGTGCCGCCGATCTGCCGGGTGAAGGTGGCGGTCGACGTGGCGACACCGATCTGCTGCGGGGGCACGGCGTTCTGCACGGCGAGGGTCAACGGCTGGAAGTTGAAGCCCAGGCCCAGGCCGAAGAAGACCATGATGACCATCGTCTGCCACAGCGGGGTGTCGAACGCGGTGTAGTGCAGCGCGAACAGCGAGCCGGTGAGCAGGACGGCGCCGGTGACGGGGAAGAGCCGGTACTGCCCGGTGCGGGAGATGATCTGGCCGGACGAGATCGACCCGGACATGATGCCGAGCGTCAGCGGGAGGAGCAGCAGCCCGGCCTCGGTGGGGGAGGCGCCCTTGACGATCTGGAGGTACAGCGGCAGGGCGGCCAGCCCACCGAACATCCCCATGCCGATGACGATCGAGGCGGCCGAGGACACCCCCACGGTGCGGTTGCGGAAGATCTTCAGCGGCAGGATCGCCTCGTCGCCCATCCGGCTCTCCTGGAGGACGAACAGCACGGCCGCGACGCCGCCGACGACGTAGGCGGCGATCGAGCGGCCCGAGCCCCAGCCCCACTCCCGGCCCTGCTCGGCGACGAGCAGCAGCGGCACGAGCGAGAGGGAGAGCAGCGCGGCGCCGAGCCAGTCGATGCGGTGGTCCAGGCGCTGGTGGCGCAGGTGCAGCGTCTTCGTGACGAGCGCGAGCGCGATGATGCCGATCGGCACGTTGACGAGGAAGACCCAGCGCCACCCGGTGACGCCGAGGATGGCGTCGGTGCCGGCGAAGAAGCCGCCGATGACCGGGCCGAGCACCGAGGAGGTGCCGAAGACGGCGAGGAAGTAGCCCTGGTACTTGGCGCGCTCGCGGGCCGGGACGATGTCGCCGACGATCGCCAGGGCGAGCGAGAAGAGGCCGCCGGCACCGAGCCCCTGGACGGCCCGGAAGAAGGCCAGACCGGTCATCGAGGTCGACAGGGTGCACAGGACCGAGCCCACGACGAAGATCGAGATGGCCGTGACGAACAGCTTCTTGCGGCCGTAGATGTCGCCGAGCTTGCCGTACAGCGGCGTGACGATCGTCGAGGTGATGAGGTAGGCCGTCGTCGCCCAGGCCTGGTGGTCCAGGCCCTTGAGGTCGTCGGCGATGGTGCGGATGGCGGTGGCGACGATGGTCTGGTCGAGGGCCGCCAGGAACATCCCGGCCATGAGGGCGATGAGGATCGTGACGATCTGGCGGTGGCTCAGCGCACCGTCCGGGCCGTCGGCGGCGGGGCCACCGACGGTCGCGGCGTGCGCACCGCCGCTGCCGGCGACGTGGCGGCCGGGGCCTCCCGCGCCGGAGTGGCTCGTGGGCCGGTCGGGGTCGGCGTGTCGGGGGTCGCTCATGAGTCGGTCCTCGGGGTCGGGTCGGTCAGGGAGGTCTCGAGGTCCGCGGCGAGGCGGGCCAGGTGGGAGGTCAGGAGGCGGACGTCGTCCTCGGACCACTCGGAGAGCAGGCCCTGCAGCCAGCGGTCGCGGCCCTCGCGGATGGCGACGAGCAGGGCGGTGCCCTCGGCGGTGACGGCGAGGACGTGCGCCCGGCCGTCGGCGGGGTCGGGCTCGCGGACGACGAGGCCGTGCTCGACGAGCGTGCTCACCTGACGGCTGACGGTCGAGACGTCGGAGTGGACGGCCTCGGCCAGCGCGGACACGCGCATCGGGGAGCGCTGGAGGTTGAAGAGCAGCGGGTAGGCCATCGGGTCGACCTGCTCGTGCATCCGAGGGGCACGGGCCCGCGCGACGTGCAGGAGCTTGAGCACGCGCACCAGCTCGTCGCCGAGCAGGGCCGTCGGCGTCGACGTGGCGGTTCGGAACGGCATCGCGGATCCTTCCGGGGACTAGTTGTTTGCAGCATACAACCAACTGGGGCGAGGGCGGTGCGAGGTTCGACAGCCGGGAGAGAGCCGGATTCCTCGGGGTGGCTGGGGCCGCGGGTCGCCGTCAGGCCGTGCGCGCGCCGAGGTGGTGGAGGAGGTTCTGCGAGAACCGTTGTCCCATGAGGGTGACGACCCCCTTCATCGCCGCCGTGACGGCCGGCCGGACGACGCCGGGGAAGGGCAGCTCGACGGTGATGGCCATCGAGGTCTCCAGGTGGGTGCCGGACGGGTGCGGCGCGAGGGCGTACCAGCCGTCGACCCCGGCGGACTCGTCGCCGTGGCCGGCGGCCGGGTCGTGCGTGAAGTCGATGCGGTCGGGCTCGGCGAAGGTCATCCGCTCGGTGAAGGTGAACGAGAAGCTCTTGCCGAGCACCGGGACCCGGGTCATCTCCCAGACCCAGTGCTCGCCGTGCTCGGTGACGCGGTGGAGGAACGGGGTGAGCCGGGCGATGAGGTCGGGGTCGGTCAGCGTGGCCCAGACGGCCTCGGGGTCGGCCGTCACGGTGGCCGCCGAGCGGGTCGAGGTCGAGAAGGAGGCCATCAGGGGGTGACGGCCAGGGCCGCGAGCACCCGGCGCGCGACGTCGTCGTCGCCGGTGACGGTGACCGGCAGGTCCTCGGGGGCGCGGCGGCCACCGGCCAGGCGCATGGCGACGCGGGTCGACATCGAGAGGGTGGTCGTGACGACGTCGGGG
>JAESFK010000626.1_pt1 | contig 15851 bp, 21 predicted proteins | sample 9269391 | NCBI WGS metagenome assembly JAESFK01 (sample SAMN14506231, study PRJNA617097) | algae metagenome | isolation source: Drouetiella hepatica UHER 2000/2452 and co-occurring heterotrophs from... | place: Slovakia: Slovak Paradise National Park, Hrabusice, Kosice Region | collected 2000-01-01
AGGGTGTTGAGCAGATTGGCTCTGTTTATGAGTACAGGTGAGGGAGTTATTGAAAATGAAAAAACGTCTTACGACATTACTTAATAAGTGTGTGCAGCAGAGTCTAGAGCGTATAGCGCTGGGAAAACCAAAAAGCACGACCCAGACCGATAACGCAAGGTTAGTAGCTCTCAAGAGTTCACTTTTCATTTCCGATACTCTTTTTCAGAAAACGTTTACAGGTACACAAAATGAAAAACAAAAAAAGATGGCTTGCTAGATTACAGCGTATGGCTCCTATTGTCGGCACTACAATAGCTTTCATTAGGTTGCTCAAGGATTTCCTAGAGTAGACCCACAGAAAAGGCGACCTAGAATTTCTCTAGGTCGCTTCATGGCGATTTAATCACTACATTTCTAAGCTACCTTTAATGTATCTCCTCAATCTATTTTTATTGACATCTATGTCTATCATTTCTGCATACTTTAATTTGTCTCAAACTCCTCTCAATATTGGTTACTGCATTTGGCAAAAGATAGACTCTCTTAATGTTCTGGCTCAAGTATCCGGTCAGGTAATTTCTAATTTCATTGAAACTACCTCAGCTTACAAGCTTGTAGCAGCAACTAAGCTTATCTGTACTCCTGATTCATTAGCTTTCAATCTAAAAGCCCTCTGCAAGGCTTATGGAGCTTCAGAACTACTACTAGACAAGTCAACTATCACAGACTATCTATCAATGCCCTCTACAGCCGTTTATGGGGCTATTAGGGAAGAGTCCTTAAATACCCAAATCTGGCAATATCGGGCAATGGCAAAACTACCTGAGATTGAAACCCCAGATAGTTTTTTTATTCAGCCTGATTTGTTCTTTAGTGACCTCTCTAGCGATTCCCTGTTAGACCGTGTTCAGAGTGATCATGATCTAGACCTGCCCTTAACTAATGCTTTCCTGATTGGCTACCAGACCATTTATCAGGATGCTTGGAAAGCTCGATACTGTAAATTTAATTAGCTTGGTTTTGCTTAGCTCTAATTTGTTTACCCATTTTTGTGATCATGTTCTTAATACATTTGCGATTTTCTGCGTTTTTCTCATGTAACTTTAGGTAATTCTTGATCCCATCCCATACAGCTTGTCTAAGTGCATTATCTAGTGAAACCATTTTTTCAACAGCTCCCCAGAGTTCTAGATCGTCTACTTTGTAAGCTGTCATTATGTTTTGAACGTGATCATCCACTATTACAGGATCAACAAAATTAAGTTCCTGTGATAGTTCCTGAGTAGCTTCTGTCTGGGGTTCAAACTCATTCTCTGAGTCATCACCATTAAATTCTGTGTAGAAGCTTCCTTCTACGGTTTTGTCTATGTTGCAGTAGTATTGTATTCCGTCATAACTAGCTTGCTGAGTGAATATCTCTGAGCTGATTAATTCAATTCCTGCAAAGCCAGCAGCAACCCATTGAGAGGATTGCTCTTTACTTTTATCTCTTCCTCTAAAGTTGTCTGGTAAAACTACTTTTAGATGTGAGACAAAATTATTAAGCATCATAGGCTTACCACTTCCTACAGCTTTGTAATATGCCTGATACATACCAAAAAGAGTAGTATTAGAGATTCTTAGCTTTTGCTCTTGAGCCTTGTCTGTGGGGATCTCTGAGCGCTTAAAACAGCTATCTAAGAATGTCTTGATAATGTCTCCAGAGATTGATGCTTGGTGATTGTCCTTAGCAATATTTGGCGCTACCGTTTCAGGGCTTTCTAGTATCTCATCCCTTTCATCTTTAGGCATGGATAAAGCCCATGAGATAACATCAGCCTTTACACTTTGCAGCTTTTTAAGTAGGCTTCTGTCTGGCTTTCCTTCACGGTTTTTTACTCTTAGTGTAATTGTTCGTCTTGCCCAGCCATCCCCACTATTTTCTATTTTCAGCTCTGATACAGAAGCTAAAATGTATCTGGTCATCCATTCTTTAGAGTAGGTTTCACTACTAAACAAAGCTCTACCTGATAGTCTTCCATTGTCTACCAATTCATAATAATCTCTAAGGTTTTGCTGATAACCTCCTAAATCTGGTAGGCATATCAATCTTTTACCTGTTAAGTTTTGGTGTCTTTTGTCAGGCGTAGACAGGTCGCTGAAAGAACCTACAGCTTGAACGGAAGAGGGATTAAAAAGAGACTGTACGAATCTTATAAAAGTGCCTTTTCCCGCTCCACTCTGACCTATAAGCTGTACAGCTTTACCATAGAAACAGGACGGATCGAGATACATAGATATGATTGTCTGAATCACTTTTGTATACTCAATTCCGAAGACCTTTTCTACAAAGTCAGAGAATACTTTAGGGCACTCTTTATTTTGCTCATAGTTAGCTTCAATTCTGCTAGTTAGGTAATGACTAGCTGAGTGATCAAGAATTTCACCTGTGACAATGTTTAGAGTGCAATTTTGAAAGCATATTAACTCTGCATCCTGACTCAGAATTTCATCTGTGAGGGAAGACAGACAAAAGGTGTAGCAGCTTTCAATATTCTTTTTAGTACCAAACTCAAAAGCTCCTGACCACTCTTCCCCAGACTTTTCTAGAGTCCAACATTTCTCACATTCATCAGCCAATATTTTTTTTAGGGAAGCTTCAGATACGGCTTCCCAGTAGCCTAAGCCTGTGTATCTGTAAAAGACTGCATTGATCACCTTGTAGGGAGTCTCAGAGCCTCTAAAGACCCTCTTGAGAATATGAACCTCTAGAGTCTCATCTTTAACCTGTCTATTGGGGTCAAACCTTTTGTCTGTCTTGACTGTGGCTAGACTCTTGGAAAGTTTGAGCCTCTTGATCTCATTTGTTAGAACTCCTTTCGCTGACCCTGTGTGTTCTTTTAGAGCGTCTAAAATTTTATCTGTCTCCATATGGGTAAGATTGACTTTACCCATAACCCTCAGAGTTGCTTGTGTAAGCTTCTCAACTTGTCTTTTATCAAGGTCTTTCCAGTGGCTAGGCAGCTCAGTCAAAAACTCACCCACAGTCATAGCTGAATCAATCAGCTTTTGATAGTCTTGCTTAGTCTTTCCTGACTTCGCAAACTCTACTAGACCAGACTTCTCAAAGCCCTTGCAATCAGGTACAACCTGAATTTTAGTCTTTTGAGCCAATGACCCTAGAATGGCTGAGGTGATAAGTTGAGGCTTGACCCAGGTGTCAGAGTCTCCTAAAACGACCTTAACTGAGGGCGATCGCCATTTCTCCTTTGCATAAAAGCTCACACCTGGTTTTGCTAGTGTAGGGATACCTAGAATCTCTGATCCTGCATAGGCATCCTTAGCGCCCTCAGTTTCTACCACGTAAGAGCCTGTAGGCATCACCCATTCAGCTTTAGACCTGAGATACTTAACAGAGTCTCCATTCTCTTTTGTAGCGGCTGGGAAGGGTTTTAGATGCTGAGTTGATGGGAAGTATAGCCCTTCATTTCGGTGTCTCCACCTGAAACCCAGCTTAAAGGCTTCCTCATGGCTCACCCATCTAACGCCATCAGAGATCATGCTAGATAGGTGATTGTCTGAAAATCCCTCACTTTTGAGGTGATCATAGCCTTGCTGGGTTAGGCTAGAGAGAATACTTGAAACGTTTACAGAGTCAGCATTCGCAGCTACATCTGCGGTAGCAATCTTGTCATTGGGGGTCGTATTCATTTACAATAGTCCTACAAATGTTTTTATTTCAGAAACCCGCTTTAGAGTTTGCAGCTCATAAAAAGCGGGTTTTTTATTGTCCGTACACGTAACCGTAGCCTTGAAAGTCGTTTGAGTGATTTAGCAGCTTTTCTAGACAAGTTTGTCAAGTCAGATAAATCTTACTTAGAACGGCTAGAGGCTAGTTCACGCTCTTTAGTCTCAACATAAAGAGCTAGAGCCTCGTTAATCGCTCGTGTTACATCACCGTGATTATTTCCAGCTAACTCTTTTAATTTGTTGTAATTTGTGGAATCAAAATACAGATTGGCTCTAATCTTGGGATTTGCTTGAGTCATAGCTCTATCTCCTGTACTGGTTCTATCTTAGTACCATTTTATAGTTATGAAAAGCAACCCATGACAAGAATGTCAAGGATTTTCACTTTTTTGATTTAATTCTGGTTTCGTATCTTCTAATGCTAATTGCTCAGAAGTCTCTGATAATTGTTCAGCATAAGCCTGATAGATTTGAACAGCTTTTTGCTGATTAGCATGAAGTGAAATGGATGTGAACTTATCAGCTAAGCTGAGCAGTTTTTGGAGGTTGCCTATGGAATCTTTAGAGGGTTCTATATAGGTTTCACCCTCTAGATAAGCTTGCTGTTGAGCTGCTACTATCTCAATTTGGTTAAGGCTTAAAACCAGTAACTTTTCTTGTAGGAAGGAAACTATATCAGTGGGGCTATCCGTAGAGAGTCCCCATCTTGAAAGGCTAAGAGAGTCAAGACTTACAGGCTGATGATAGTTCCCTACTCCCTCGTCTAATGGCTCTAGAGCTATAGTAGGCAGTGAATCAGAGATAGAACTATAAGGTATCCCAAACAAGTCTAGATGGCGTTTTAAGCTGTAGCTATTGCAATCTAGATCATAGTCTTCTTTAAGTGATTTAAGAACCCTTTCAATAGGTAGGGACTGAGAGAGGTTTTCAGCGACCTCTCTCAATCCGTTCTTGCAAATTTTACAAATACAATTAACCATGTTGAGCAGCTATTTCCTTGACAATTTCATCTAGTTTATCTGTACGTCTATAGAAAAGGTTGTTGTTGTCTTGGATGCCCATTTTTTGATGATGCCCATCGATTTCAGCTTCCATAGAACCCACAATCTTTTTACCTTTTTGCATCCCTCCTCTGATTTTAGTAACTGTGCCTGTGTCAAAAGATTTCCCGTAAACCAGTTGACCCACTTTGTTAATAACTGGGATAGTGATGTAGACATAAGCTGTTTTGCTAGACCCCTCCTGACTGATGTTGTAGTCAAAAATGGCTCTGATAATGCTTTCAATCTGAGCTGATGCAGAATCCTCTGAGGGTTTAGCGTGTTGAGCGATAGAGAAAAGACGATTGAAGGTAGAACCCAAGTTAGCAGCAAAAGATTCTGGATTCTCAAACATGAGAGCGGCTTCTGTCTTAGCATCTTCATTGCCAATCGCATTAATGAAGGCATCAAAATCAAAAGAGATAAGTGTTGGGGTTTTCATTTTAAGGCTTCCTGGTTTCATAGCTTTTACAAAATCATCCGATAGGTCTTCTAGAACTTGATCAATGTTTGTCAGAGGGTGAGAGTCTAGATATTTGTGAGTAGTGCCTACAGAATCATGGTCAAGTACGTGTTCTACAAAATCTGTGGGTTCTGTACTTCCCGTTACTGCCTGATGGCACTTAGCAATGATCGATCCATAGACAGCTCTCAGAGCGTGTAAGTAGTCTTCAGGGTTTCCTGAAAACAGAGGTCGAAAAGTGCGATCATAAGCAGCTTTATATTTAGGACTGCCACTGATTGAATTACTCAGCCTTGAATCATTGCTACCAGTGGGGTCAGCTTCCCATCTCTGATAAGTTGTTTGATGTGTTTCTCTAGCCTGTATTCTCAGCTCTTGAATAGCCTCGTAGATAGCTTCAGAGTCAGCTAGGACAGGTATCAGGATTGTGTTAATGCCTCCCCTCTGCTTCTGTCCTGATGTGACTTTCATTACTGAGGGGCTGATAGCCTCAAAAGAAGCTTCATAGGCTACAGCTCCAAGTCTTCTACCTGTCAGGAGACATACAGAAAACAGCTTTACTCTCCAGTCAGAAGAGGTTAAGCCATCCTCAGCAGTCTGAACAAAAGCTAGAGCATCAATAGGGAATTGAGAGGCTTTAATATTTTTTTCAGCTCTGTCTAAGGCTGTTACTTTGGTCTTGTTTTCAGTCAAATCTTTTTGTAAATCAGAAACAACTTTATGGGCATAGTGAACAGTCATTAAGCCTTTTTTGTCGGTTGAAAGTTGATACAAAAGATGTTCGGGTATCATGGAAACATCTATAGTTTCAATCGCTCTTTTGTATCCCGTACAGTGATCTTTATTGAACGCTTGCCCTTCTACGATTAATGATTCTCTGATATACGTTTCTATCTCCTGAGTAGTGTTTAAGCCTTCCAAGCCTTCTACCAATTCTGTAACCGTGGGTCTGCTCATCTGCATTACCTTGTCTCGATATACCTAAGATAACTCTATCTAAGATAATTTACCATAGGTAAAACTACCTAATTTAGAAAATATGCTTTTTCAACTTCCTCCTACTCCTAAACAGCTTCAAAAAATGCCTCAAGCTATTGAGGGCAACGACATAGATAGACAAAGACAGCTTACAAACTACCTAGAGGATATAGAGAAAAATGGAGGCAAGAGCTTTGTAGAACGAGTCAGGCTCTATGGCTGTACAGAAAAAGGTGATGCAATATCTTTTGATCCTTGGTTCTCTGAAGCTCTCCAGTGTTTAGGAGATTTGAGAATCCCCATCGTATTAACAAGCGGTTGCGCTCAAATTGGGAAAACCCTAGCAAACACTTTTTTAGCTATCGATTCTCTTTGTGAGTCAGGTCAAAACATAGGATGGTTTTACTCTGACTTATCAGCACTTAGACGTAATGAGCCTGAACAGTTTGAGCCGATCGCTCTTGAGTGGATAAAGAAGAGAGCTAAAAAGACAGGTATTCCCATTAGCCGACCAGGTGATAGACGTAACTGTGAACGGTTTACCTATCATGGGGCAACTCAGATTTTTAGCTATGCCTCTACCAGTCGCCCGACCGCTCTACGTAAAGGTTTGGCGGCTGTGGGGTCGGCTGGGGCAAGCTTTTCATGTTCTCTATTATTCCTAGAGGAGCGTTCTCAGTGGCTTCCATCTGCTGCTGATGGGGTGACAAGACGGCTTGACGCTGGGAGGATTCCATCTAGACCCGTAAGGGAGCTGGGAACATTTGGGAGTGGTAGCGGTATTGAAACAGAATTTTTGAAAGCAAATTATCACTTTTACCCTCATGTTGAATGTGCCCACTGTGGAGCTAAGCAACCTCTAGACCCTAAAGGATGCCTACTAAAATCCGTTAAGCGAGAAAATGCTTTTGGGGAGATGGTTGATCACTATTTCGGTGTTTCAGGTAAGCCGGAAGAGTGGCTACACTCGAATGTAGATGACCCTATCGGAAGTGCCTACATAGGCTGTAGAGTCTGCGAGAAACCCTTAAGCCCAGAGACTAGGATCAACGCCTATTTTGAGTGTCTTAAAACAGGTATCCGGTTAAGTCATTTTTTAGATGAGATTGTTCCCACACTTAAAACCCGTTACAGCGTAGGTATTCACTTTTCACCCCTCACTCGAAAAGACCATAATTTAGCTGAAAGACTCATAGCAGAAGGGTTAGACGCTGTTTCTGCTACTGACTGGCAACAGCAAGCTTTAGGGTGGTGGTATCAGAATGAGGAAAACACAATTTCTCTAGACTCTGTAAATGCCTCGATCGGTTTACCTGCTCCAATAGGTCAAGAGCCTTACGCTCGATTGATGGGAGTTGATCAAGGTCGCTCTGAGGATTGGGGGATTATTATTGATTTTTACTTGGATGGCGGGTCAACTATTCAAGAGCAGTTTACTAGAGCGATTAGACAGGTTAGATGGGGAGGAGGGATTGTAAGATCATTCATTCCCGACAAAATTAAAACCTTGAATGTTGAACGCTGTTTGATCGATAGTGAACCCAATATTGAGACAGCTTTTGAACTATCAAGAAAAAGCCTTATTGAATTAGCAGATCAGCAAGCAAACCTTCTAGACGACTTCAAAGCGGGTATAGCAATGGATGGGGGGAAAGAGTTCAAGGTTTGGAAACTGAGAAGCGGAAAATACATGAAGCAGGTTATGCAAGGCTTTTATCAACGGGCTTCTGATGGTATGCCGTTGTATAGGCTTCCTCTTGAGTGGCAAAAATGGCAAGCCTTGAACACAGAAAAAAGCCCTATCAGACATCTCACTTCTGTGAGTTTTGATTCTGATAGTGGCTTATGGGAACGACCTAAAGACAAGGCTGATGGGGTTTTCTATGCAGCTATGTTTTGCGAGGCTATGTTTATGTTAAAGCTCTCAGGAGTGTTAAAAAAGAAAACTTACTTTAATACTTTTAACATCCCAACATGGTCAGAGGAAGACGAAAATATAGACTCAGCAATCAGCCTCGATTCTGAAAAACTCACTGAATGAAGCAGAGAATAAACAAGGTGATGCTTTTTTTCCTTATCTTTGTCACTTTTCCAAAGGTCTAGACACTCTCTTATTTCTCTTGCTGAGTCTTCAGGTAGAATCAATCTCTGCTCATTTAATAGGCATTGCAGCAATACAGGAGACTCATTATTAACTTCTGTAGAGCGAACCCTAAAAAACATATTTCCCTGATTAAATCTAGAAACCAGATAGGCTTTGAGACTGTCCCCAAAATTGCAAAGGGTTACTATTTCACCCTTTCCATTACCCATACTGGCAAGCTCGAATAATGAGCTATAAATAGACTCATAGCTAGGCAACTCATCTAAAACTATTGCCCTTAAAACAGTAAATTTATTGCCCTCCAAATTGAAACGAGTAAAAGCTATACCATCTAGATCAAGATACGATCCTATTACTGAATATGAGTCTTTCATGGGTTATCATTTGAGTATCTTTACAGGTCTAATTATGACTGTTTCGTCTTCTTTTTGGGCTAAAAATGTTTCCCTTCCTTATCCCTCGAATGATATTGCTTGCATACTTCTTTTAACTATCTATCAGTATGGTGCTGGGTTTCTAGGGGTTCTACAAATTTTTAATAGCAAAACGGATGAGCTTATAACAACTCTATGGATGGATAAAGATATTTTGCCTTACCTAGCTGGGAGTATGGATTCCAGGGATTCTGAAGATTTAGGCAGAGTAATTCTAGGTCATTACAATGTGCAAAAAGCTAGTGATCTGATTAATCCAGAAAAACGACAAAAGACCGAAGTTATCAGAGGCTGAATTTTAAGCTCACTATTCACAAACTATTGAGGAATAACCTATGTCAGTTAAGACAATCAAAAAATCAATCTATACCAGTGGAAATAGGCGAATGATTCAAGAATCTGGATTTGATCCCCAGACAATCATTAAGGACGTTTTGCAAGGCAAGGTTAAGGTTGTTATGGATAAGGAATGGGTAGAGCCATCTACAGAGACAGAACCCGCTTAAATATTGACAAAAGTGTCAAGCTTAGTAGCTCTGAAGAAAAATCTCTTCAGAGCTTTTTAGTCTGTATTTTCCAGGTAAATCCCTATGAGCTGTCTAACTAAGGCTGATTTAGTGATTTTCAAGCGCTTAGCCTTAGCTTTGAGGGCTTTATCCATCTCCTCTGATATGTCTAGATTGAGCCGTACAGAGTCGCCCTTACCCTCTATCAAATCGTCTAAAACGATAGCCTTCCTTGCCCTCCTAGAGGGCTTAGGTAGGTTTTCTGATGTATCACTAGGTTGCTGTTTAGCAGCTTGGAAGATTCCCTCATAATCAGACATATTCCTTCAGCTCCTTATAAAGCTCTTTCCAGTCAGACCATGCAACAGAGGAACCGGGAACAGAAGCCACAGGCAAGCCTAGGTCAGAAGCTTTGATATAGACCTTGTATCTACGAATCAGCCTCTCAAAAACTGGTAATCCCTGCTTCTGTAGAGCGTCTAGAGCCTCTCTACCGTCTTTCTGGGGTGACGGTGGGCACATTGTAAGCAAAGCTCTGTATTGAGTCCCTACGGGCAAGCTAGAGGCTATCTGGGCAAGAGCTGCTATCGCTAGGGGTTCAGGACTTGTAGGGAGAATCATCAAATCGCACCCCTTAGCAAGTGATTCAATCTCATCCTGTGCAGGTCTAGCAGGTGTATCGATGATTATATTTTTGTATTGATTTCTACTCAATAATTTAGGGGCTTCCTTTTCATCGCAGACCCTAAAAGGAAGCTTCCCTTTTCTTGCCCATAGGGTAGCTGATCGGTTTGGATCAGAGTCGATTAAGAGAGTGTCAGAGCCTAGCAGACAGGCTATACATATAGCTGAGGTCGTTTTACCCACCCCTCCTTTGAAGCCTGTAAGAGTCAATATTGCCATAAAAAAGCAGGTAGATTTCTCAAAGAAAATCATACCTGCTTTTTTATGTACTTTTTTGAGTAGATTTAATCCCCATTTCTTAACTCATCTACTTCCTCCCTAGTTATTGGCTCATAAGTCCCTAAAACCATTTGCTTCCACATCTCATCAGGGCTTATACCCCTTTTTGATGCAAGATAAGCAACTCTCTTTTTAATTTTCTCTTCCCTCTCTTGCAGCTTTGCACATAGGAGACTCTGACCTTGTTGAGGCATAGAACGACCGTTTATCAAGGAATCTACTCTAAGTAAGTCCTCATACCATTCACCTAAATTTGGGATTTGTAATCTGTCTTTTCTTGCCATCTTAAAGAAAATATGGTATACGAAACAGCCTTGATCGTAACATGAATCAAATTTGATTCAGAATAGGCATTTATACCTATTGACTTTGAATCCATATGGATTCATATTTGATTCATGGGTGCAGCACCAATACGGCATCAGATGCAGCACTCCCAAAAGACCAGATGCGACGGAAATCAAAATTATCTAGGAGATTGCTCAAATGTTTGATACACAAGACTTTCAAGGATCAGGTGCGACGGTTACGGGTCATGATGCTGTGAGTGCAGCACCTTTACAGCTCCCAGCCACACTAAAAGAAATCGCTGAGTATGAGGGCATCAGCTACAACACTCTGAAAAACAACTATTTTGCTCCAAAGATTGAACCCATCTACTCAGGTTTTGAGTGTCCAGCGCTCAAGAGTGAGAATGGCAAACTGATCACAGAATTTGGGTATCAAGCCATTCAGCGCTATGTGATGAAGGTTGTTAAGGGTAAACAGGATTACAGCGCTTATATGAGCGATGTTCGGTCTAAGCTCTCACCCTTGCAAGCTCCTGATCCTATTGAGCCTGAAGCCACACAGAAATCAAGCTCTACAGCCCTTGTAAGACGCTCTAGCACACTGGCTAGACGTTCTTACACTCAGCATGATTCAAGTGCTCTGGTGAGCGAAATTGAGGCTGATGTCTTGAACCTGGTAGAGACAGGGGAGAGCAATTTTTTAGACTCTCGAAATGCTCTTGTACAGAGATTTGCGGCTATGGGTGACGCTGATGCGGCTATCGCCTATGAAGCTTATCAATCGGGCTTTCAGAGCAAATTTTCAACTCTGGCAGACCAAACGGAAAAAAAGCAAGAGCTAGTAACAGAGTGATCAAACTCATTCTGCTACTGCTAACCCTGACTATCCCTACAGTGTGCATCTTTCACGGCTACTCACAGGTTCTCAATCATCACCTAAACCAACTAGAGGAAATCCGGTAAATGCTCACTATAACTGCTCCGATGTCCATGCCTAAAGAAGTCTCAAAGGAGACTAGAACCCTGATGACAGCCTTAATCCAAGGCTCTGGACTGGCTACCGAGAAAGACCCTTTGATGGTTGATCTTTACCCTGATCAGTACCTTGAGTTTTTAGAGGTTCTAGCAGGTTTTGACCATGACACAGAGATGACAGAGCTAGAGGAAGGAAAAATGTTTTTCTGTTTTGCCTCTGCCTCGCATCGTTGCATTGGATTCTTGCAAATCAACATTATCGAGGGTTAAACCATGCCTCAGCCTGTTACAGCAGATAACGCCAGTGGCTACGATACCGACTACCTAGACCTGGTTATGGGTCGCTCTGATGACAGCTCTAGCAGCTCTCAGGCAGAGACAGAGGAAGACGATTCAGACGATTCTGAAGACTAAAACGAAAGGCTGTAAACAGGGAATTTACAGCCTCTCTATCCATCCAATGACCTTAGAGGATTACATCATTATGCCAGTTAAAAAGACTTCTCAAACGACCGTCCTAGAGCCTGTAGCAGCTCAAAGCTCTGATCTCATCTCTGCCTATGCTGAACCGATTGCAGAGGCTCTGATACGTGACCAGCTACCAGGAGCAATCCATCAACACATTCAGAGAATCTTGACCAGTGACAAGCCAGAAGACAGAGCCAAGCTACAAGGCATTCTGCAACAGATTGGTGTTGTCATTGCTGCACAAGTTTTGAAAGATTGCCTAGTTCATGCCTCTACCGTTGGACAGGCTCAATTGATGCCAGTGGATGAGGGCAAGATATGACCTATTTCATGCTGCTCTCACTGGTTTTGTTCGTGTGTTCTGAGTTCGTTTCATTACTAAGTTCTAAGGAGATTAAACAAGATGGCAAGACAGAAGGCAACACCCAAGACCTCTAGTGGGGGAGGCTCTAGCGCTTCACCTGGTAACAGTTCAAGTGGTTCTGGTTTGAGTGGGCAGATTGCGGCTGTAGCTGAGCAAATTGAGCGTGAAAAGCTGACACAGAAGGAAAACAAGCTAACCGCTGAGCAACAGAAAACGCCCATCCTGCAACAGATAGAGCAGACCTCAGTAGAGATTCTAGATGTGAACTTGCAGACTAAGCGAACCTCTCTAGAGATTGCACAGACCAGAGGAGAAAAAGAGGGTATCGGCTTAACAGGTGCCCAACAGGATCGTGATTTGGCTCAAGAGCTGACAGCCATCAAGCGAGAGTTCAACGATGAGAAGATCAGCCGTGAAAGACGCAGACTCTATGAGTTTGATGGGGTTTCAGGATTCAGTAATTACTAAAGGAGGTATTAAATCATGAGTCAGGCAAGAGGATTAGGCAAGCAAGTTTTGAATGTTTCGAGTCTAGCAAGCTTGATCCTCTTGCTCATTGTGGGAGGAATCAAGAAAGACGCTCTAGCGCTCTATTTATCAAGCTTAGGGCTTGCGTTCAAGTCTGCAAGGGTTATCACTCAGGAGATTGAGACAAGGGACTATGACAGGCTTATGAGAGCTGCTACAGAGCCTTTGAGGATTGAGAATACAAGGCTTAGCTATGACCTTGGAAGCCAGAGATCAGAAAATGCTGCACTGAAAGAAGCCGATCGCCTTCTGTGGCAGAGAGCAGATGAAGCCGAAAAGGTAGCAGCTCGGATCAGAAATGAGTACAAGGCTTTAGAAAACAAGCTGTCTAAAGCTATCCATGCCACAGGTCAAGCACTGAAGCAAGTAGAGGCTAAAGAAGCTGAGTTAAAAGAGCTTGATCTCTACAATGAGCGTATGTCTGTCCAGCTCGATACACACAGAAGCGTCACAGATCAAAAGGTCAACATCCAGAGAGAAGAGACTCGCAAGTTAGAGCAAAACCTAAAAGATGCTCAAAAGTCTTTTAGAGAGAAACTTGAGAAGGCTCATGCTGATGTAGATGAGGCTAGAGATGCACTAGCCACAAGTGAAGCACAGGTAGCGGTTCTGAGAGACGAGATAGCCCGACTGCACAGGGCTAAGACCCTAGCTGAGGGAGTTGATACAAACGATTTTGCAAATAGGGTCGTTGAATGGTTTGGCAAGGCTAAATTCTTGGTTGATGCAGAATCAGCAAATGTATCCGGCTCTGATTGGGTTCTAGTGTTCAGACTTCGCAATCAAAAGGACTCTTTTAGAATCCGAGAATACGCTCAACAAATGAAGATCGATTTTTCCCTCTCTTCCTTGCCTACCCTCAAAGTTGATGGGGATAAGCTGAGAATCACCATACACAGGGGGGAAATTGAAAACGAGGCGAAGTATCTCAGAGTCGATCCGACCTGGCTTCAGGAGGCTCTAGTATTTGAGAAAAGTGGAGAGACAGTTACTCATCACGCTAGGTTTTCAGGCTCTACAGAGACAGGGAAAAGCACTTTAGTCTGTAACGCTGTGGGAGTGCTAATCATACGTATTCCCCTAGTTGAGATTGAACTAGCTGATCCTCTCATTGCAGGTCAGAGCGAATGGAAAACCTTGAAACCAAAGTACAAGGGTGAGGATTCTTGCGTAGCTGGATTCATTCGATTTTATGAGGAGTTCAAAAGACTAGATAGAGGGGAAGAAAAGAGTAACAGGAGCAAGGTTTTTATCATGGATGAGTTCGATCGCATGATGCAAAATCATCCAGAACTTTTACCTATGGTTTTAGATTTGTGGAAATCCGGTAGACATCAGAAACGGTATCTATGGGTTTTGGGTCAATCTGCTCTAGTCGGGAAATTCAGCCTGAATATGGAGGACGTTCAAAACGTTATTGGGTTCTATCTTGGTGCAACTGTAGAGCGTGGTTTAACAGATGCTAATGATGATCCTTCCTACAGCTCTAAGCTTCGCCAAGAATGGCATCATGCAAAAGCTAGAGAGCTTAGATATCTCTGCCTATGCCGTCCTATGACCGTAACGGGTCGTCCTTTCCTGGCAGTTATGCCTAAGCCTGATACTTTTGCTCTAGGCAAGGCTCAAGAGGCTTTAAGGAGCTATGACGAGGGCAAGGAAGAGGTACAGCTAGAAAACCGCTTAGTTGAGTTTGATCTGGACTCTGCTAAGCAAAACCTAGAGAGGCTTGTAAGTCCTTCACAAGAGACTCAAAAAGACCTCACGTTAGGACTCACCTCTAAAGAGAAGGTGAAGGTAGAAAAGCTACTAAGAGAGGGTTTGAGCGCTTCCAAGGTCGTGAAAGAGGTATGGGGTATCTCACCTAGTCGTAATGAACCCTACCCCACCCGAAAAGCACAAGTAGAGTGCATCAAGAAAACCCTTTAGCTTTTAGCCTTAAGCCCTGATACGTCAGGGTTTGAGGCTACACCCTCACCTTAACGTGTCACCTGCTTTTTGCACCTTCAAGGTGAAGCCCGTTTTAAGGTGGGTGAAACCTGAAAAGCCTTGATAAATCAAGGTTTAAGGTGAAACAAGGTGAGGTGGAAAATGCCCAAAATTGCCATATAGAGCCTAAACATGATCAGTCACTACCTCACCCCTAAAATCGCTCATCTGATGAAGGTTAGGAATTATCCCTCAGTACCCCTCAGAGACAAAATGCAGCTCCCTAGATTGTCTGGGGTTTACTACTGTCTCCGAGGATGGCAAGTTCTCTACATTGGCAAATCGACAAATATGTATCAGCGTTGGAATTCTTTCCAGTATGGAGAGCATCACAAGCTAGAGGAGTTGATGAAAATTGAGGAGACATTAGGAGACATTGATATTCACTATTGTTTAATGCCTGTCTGGTTAATAGGCTTTGATGAGGCAATTGAGATAAACAGATTCAAGCCCAAACTAAACAAGAAAATAGAAAGTATTTGGGATAATCTCAATTTGCAAGTGATTAGGATACTAGCTATAAAGGGCTTTGTTGAATTTCTGTTGCTGGGATGTCTAGGGTATTTTCTGGTTATGTTGATAGATGCTTTGAGCTAGTTGACAAGACTGTCTAGGTTAGCTCCTTAACAGGGAAAATAAAGGCTAATCTAAATTTATCGGCTTGCCTAAGGTCGATAGAGGTTTCAACCCTCGTATGTTTTCCTTAGAGTCTAAGAAGAAAAACCCCTCAGAGTTTGTAGTGTAACTCTGAGGGGTTTTTCCGTGTCTGCTTCCTTCCTACCAAAAATGAAGCACTCTCTAAATCGTTGATATTGGGTGACTACAGCCGGAAGGAAGTAATTTTTAGACAAACGGAAGGAAGTAATTTTTAGAGAAGTGGAAGGAAGAAAGCAGACAGAACTGTCATACAAAAAGAATGAAACAATATATGAAAGCTAGCCTAAAAGATATGAATTGCCATGAAACCCCTCACTTGCTCCCTTGAGTGATTGAGGGGTTTTTCTTTTGGCTAGTGTTCCCAGCTCGATCGCCTTCCTTCCC
>JAESFK010000627.1_pt1 | contig 15839 bp, 13 predicted proteins | sample 9269391 | NCBI WGS metagenome assembly JAESFK01 (sample SAMN14506231, study PRJNA617097) | algae metagenome | isolation source: Drouetiella hepatica UHER 2000/2452 and co-occurring heterotrophs from... | place: Slovakia: Slovak Paradise National Park, Hrabusice, Kosice Region | collected 2000-01-01
TCCTTCAGGAGGCGGGCGAGGTCGGCGTGTTCGTGCCTGCTGAGGAGCAGGCGGGATGGGCAGGGTTCGTTCGCTCTGGGAACGGTGCACGGCCCGGAGCGCAAGGGGTGGCGATCAGCGGCGATGGACAGGTTCCTGTCGAACGGCACGAACAGGATCGACGCCAAGGGCAGGGTATCCGTTCCGGCGCACTTTCGCGCCATCCTGCAGAAGACGGGCCAGAGCGAGCTCTACGCGCTGCGGGCCCTGGAAGTGCCGGCGATGGACGTCGGCGGGCCCGAGCTGCTCGACACGTACGAATCGCGGATCGCCCGGGAGGATCCTTTCCTGAGGACGGCGGACGACATGTCGTTCTACGTCCATGGGGACGGCGCCTTCCTGAAGATCGACCAGGACGGGCGCATCACGATGACCGACTTCATCCGGACCCATACGGGGATCACCACCGAAGCGGCGTTCGTGGGCCGGGGCGGCTTTTTCCAGATCTGGGAGCCGGGCCGGCTCGAAACCTATCGTGCGGACGTGCGTTCACGACTGCTCAGGCTCAGGCAAGGTTTGTCGGAGAAAAGTGTGGGGGCGTCGGAATGATGGCGGGCCACGGCGGGGACACCCCCGCGGTTGGCGGACCGGCCCGCCACATTCCGGTTCTTCTTTCCGAAGTGCTCGATGCTCTGAAGCCCGCGCCGGGCGAGACGATCGTCGACGGGACCTTCGGGGCCGGAGGCTACACGAGGGCCATCCTCGCCCTCGGCGCCTCCGTCGTTGCGTTCGACCGCGATCCGGAGGCGATCGCGGCGGGTCGTGCGCTGGAAGCGGAGAGCGCCGGGCGCCTCAGCCTGGTGCAGGCCACCTTCTCGCAGATCGACGAACATGTCGAAGCGGTGGACGGTGTCGTCCTCGATGTCGGCGTCTCGTCGATGCAGATCGACGAGGCCGAGCGCGGATTCTCGTTTCGCCTCGACGGGCCGCTCGACATGCGCATGTCGCGACAGGGCGCCAGTGCCGCCGACGTGGTCAACGGCTTCAAGCCCGAGGACCTGACGCGCATATTCGGCCTGCTCGGAGAGGAGCGTCATGCCGGGCGCATCGCCCGGATGATCGTTCGGCGGCGCGAGGTTCGTCCCTTCGAGCGTACCGTGGACCTGGCGCAGGCCATCGCCGACCTGGTCGGCTTCGGGCCGATGGATCGCATCCATCCGGCAACGCGCGTGTTCCAGGCGTTGCGCATCTTCGTGAACGACGAGCTGGGTGAACTGGCGCGGGCGCTCTCGGCCGCCGAGCGGGTGCTGAAGCCCGGCGGACGCCTGGTGGTCGTGAGCTTCCACTCGCTGGAGGACCGTATCGTCAAGCAGTTCATCGGGGCACGCTCGACCCAGCCCACCGGCTCGCGCCATCTGCCCGCGCTTGCGACGATCGAGCCGACCTTCGCGAAGCTCGGAGGCGCCGTCTCGCCGGGCGAGGGAGAGATTTCGGCGAATCCGCGAGCCAGATCGGCAAGGCTGCGCGCCGCTCGGCGCACGAGCGCGGACGCACGACCCTTCGACGCGGACGAGTTCAGGCTTCCCCGCCTGCCACGTCCGCACGCAGCGGGGGCAAGGTAGCCATGTTCCGTGCAAGCGACATGATGCTGATCGCGGTCATGGTCTCGGCCGCCGCGTTCACCTACAAGACCAAGCAGGAAGCCGAGACGCTGGCCTCGTCCGTGCGCAAACTCGAGGCGAGCATCCACTTCGAGACGGATTCCATCGACCTGCTTAAGGCCGACTGGAGCCTGCTGACACAGCCGGGGCGCGTGCAGAAGCTGGTCGAAGCCTACCACGCCGACCTGCCGCTTCAGCCCATCGAGCCTCATCAATATGCGCGGATCGAGGAACTCCCGATGCGCCCCCTGGGGATCCAGGACATCATCAACGATTCGATCGACCTGCTGGCGCAGGACGACGCGGATCTCGACGGAACCATGACGGGCTCGGTGCCGGAATGATGCGCAACTGGTTCAAGCGGAAGCGCGGGCTGGAACACGACCCGATCGTGGTCGACAGTGCCCGCAAGACCAGCGGCGGCCGTACACGCACACGGGTCATCATGACGATGACGGTGTTCTTCGGCATCTACGCTGCGATCGGCGGGAGGCTGGTCTATTTCGGCTTCATGGATACGGAGGAGGGCGGAGCGCCACAGTCGCGGGTGACGGCGGCGCGCCCCGACATCCTCGATCGCAACGGCCAGTTGCTGGCCACCGACATCAAGACGTTCTCGCTCTTCGCGGAGCCTCGCCGCATCGTCAACCCGGACGAGGTCATCGAGAAGCTTTCGACCGTCCTGCCCGACATCCAGGTGGAGCAGACCTACAACCGCCTGCGCAACGGTTCGGGGTTCGTCTGGCTGCGGCGCCAGCTCACGCCGAGGCAGCAGGCCGAAATCATGGCCCTCGGCCTGCCGGGCATCGGTTTCCGGACCGAGAAGCGGCGGTTCTACCCGGGCGGGCCGACCGCAGCCCACATTCTCGGCCTGACCAATGTCGACAACAAGGGCATCGCCGGGATCGAGAAGTACATCGACGACCAGGGTCTCGCCGACCTCCAGGAGAACGGGCTCGCCGATCCGGAGAGTCTCGAGCCGATCAAGCTGTCGATCGATCTCAGGGTGCAGCACATCGTGCGCGACGAGGTCGCCAGCGCGATGGAACGCTACCACGCGATCGCCGCCGGCGCCGTGGTGCTCGACGTGTCGACGGGCGAGGTCCTTGCCATGGCGTCGGTGCCCGACTTCGACCCGAACAACCCCTTCAACGCCCACGAGAAGGACCGCCTCAACCGCATGTCGGCGGGCGTCTACGAGATGGGCTCGACGATCAAGAGCTTCACGACCGCGATGGCGCTGGACTCCGGCAAGGTGACGCTGGAGAGCAAGTTCGATGCGACCCGGCCAATCACCATCGGCCGCCAGACCATCCGTGACTTTCACGGCAAGCATCGCGTCCTCACCGTGCCGGAAGTGTTCATCTACTCGTCCAACATCGGTTCGGCGCGCGAGGCGGACGTCGTCGGCATCGAGGGCCACCGCGACTTCCTGCACCGGCTCGGCCTGCTCGATCGCACGCAGACGGAACTGCCTGAGGTGGCCCGCCCGACGGAGCCGAAGGTCTGGCGCAAGGTGCATTCGATCACCGCCGCATTCGGACACGGCTTCTCGACGACGCCGCTGCAGACGGCCGTCGGGGCAGCGGCGCTGATGACCGGCAACCTGCTGCCGCCGACCTTCCTGCTTCGCAGCACCGATGAGGCCGCGGCGATCCAGTCCAGGGTCGTCACCGACTACACGGTGGAATCGATGCGCTATCTCTACCGCCTGAATGCGGAGAAGGGGTCGGGCAAGCGGGCAGAGGTGCCGGGCTACCGCGTCGGCGGCAAGACCGGCACGGCGGAGAAGGTCGTGAACGGCCGCTATGCCTCCAATGTGCGTTTCAACGCCTTTCTCGCGGCCTTTCCGATGGACAATCCACGCTACATCGTGCTGTCGATCATCGACGAACCCAAGCCGGAGAAGCCCGGCATGGCAGCGACCTCGGGCCTCAATGCCGCGCCCATCGTTGCCAACATCATCCGCCGGTCGGCGGGGCTTCTCGGCGTGAAGCCCGATTTCGGCCAAGATAACCTCGCTACGCTCGTTTCCAGCGACTGATTCCGCGCTCGCGCAGAAAGGCGCGCGTTTTCTATGACCCCATCCACCCGCACCATGCGCCTTGCCGATCTGCTGCCGCCCGCCGCCGGCGCGGGGGGAGAGGTCATGGTGACGGGTCTTGCTTCCGACTCGCGCCAGGTTTCGCCTGGATCGCTCTTCTTCGCGCTTGCCGGCAGCAGGTCCGACGGTGCGGCCTTCGCGGCCGATGCCGTCGCGCGCGGCGCCGTCGCCGTGGTGGCCGGCCGGGAGCGCAGCCTCGGTGCGCTGGGCGTGCCCGTCATCACCGTCGACGACCCACGGCTTGCCCTGGCGCGCGCGGCGAGCCGTTTCTTCGCCCGGCAACCGGCGACCATCGTCGCGGTCACCGGCACCAGTGGAAAGACCTCGGTCGCCGCCTTCACGCGGCAGATCTGGGAACAGGCCGGCAATCCCGCGGCCAGCATCGGCACGACCGGCGTGGTCGCTCCCGGCCGCAACGATTATGGTTCGCTCACCACGCCCGATCCCGTCGCCCTGCACCAACTGCTGGCGGAGCTCGCGGATGCCGGCGTGACCCATGCGGCCATGGAAGCCTCCAGCCATGGGCTCGACCAGCGGCGGCTCGACGGCGTGCGGCTGGCAGCCGGCGGCTTCACCAACCTCGGCCGCGACCACATGGACTATCATCCCACCGTCGAGGACTATCTGGCAGCCAAGATGCGCCTGTTCGACACGCTGCTGCCGAAAGGAGCACCTGCCATCGTGTTCGCCGACGACCCCTATTCCGAACGAGCCGCAGCGGCCGCGCGCGCGGCCGGCCTCGAGGTGCTGACCGTCGGCCGTCATGGCGGCTTCCTCGCGCTCAAGCGCGTCGAGCACGAGCGCCACCGCCAGCGGGCGGAGGTGGAGCACGAAGGCGTCATCCACGAGATCGACCTGCCGCTGGCGGGCGACTTCCAGATTTCCAATGCGCTGGTGGCCGCCGGGCTCGCCATCGCCACGGGAACATCCGCCACCAAGGCCCTGGGCGCGCTGGAAAAACTGAAAGGTGCGCCGGGCCGGCTCGACCTCGTCGGCACCACGGCGGCGGGCGCGCCGGTCTATGTCGACTATGCGCACAAGCCGGACGCCCTGGAGAACGTGCTGGCCTCCGTCAGGCCGTTCACGACCGGACGGGTCGTGGTGGTGTTCGGGTGCGGCGGCGATCGCGACCGGGGAAAGCGTCCGATCATGGGCGAGATCGCGACGCGCCTTGCAGACGTGACGATTGTCACCGATGACAATCCACGCTCGGAGGTTCCGGCCGAGATCAGGGCCGCAATCCTGGCGGCGGCGCCGGGCGCCATCGAGATCGGCGACCGCCGCGCGGCCATCCGGGCCGCGATAACCATGCTGGGCGCCGGCGACACGCTCGTGGTGGCCGGCAAGGGGCATGAAGAGGGACAGACCATCGGCAGCGAGACGTTTCCGTTCTCGGACCATGAGGAAGTTCGGATCGCACTGACGGTGCGGGCCGCATGAACCATCTGTGGGACTCCGAGGCGCTGGTCGAGGCCATGCAGGGGCGTCCGGTCGGTACGCTGCCGCCGGGCATCACCGGCATCTCGATCGACACGCGCACGCTGAAGCCCGGGGAGGCCTTCTTCGCCATCCGGGGCGACACGCATGACGGCCACGATTTCGCGACGGCGGCCGTGAAGGCCGGAGCGGCGGTTCTCGTCGTCGCCGAAGACAGGCTGCCGGCGCTGGGCAGGCTCACCGCGCCGATGATCGTGGTTCCCGACGTGCTGGCCGCGCTCGAGGATCTGGGCCGGGCGGCACGCGCGCGCAGCGCCGCGAAGATCATCGCCGTGACGGGGTCGGTGGGCAAGACGACGACCAAGGAAGCGCTTCGGCATGCGCTGTCGGCCGTGGGCAAGGTGCACGCCTCCGACAAGTCCTTCAACAACCACTGGGGCGTGCCGCTGACGCTGGCGCGGATGCCGGCCGATGCCGACTACGGCGTGTTCGAGATCGGCATGAACCATCCGAACGAGATCAGGCCGCTGGTGAGGATGGTTCGCCCGCATGTCGCGATCGTCACGCTGATCGCGCCGGCGCACATGGGCTTTTTCGACAGCCTCGAAGCGATCGCGCGGGCCAAGGCCGAGATATTCGAGGGCGTGGAGCCGGGCGGTCACGCACTGATCAATCGCGACGATCCCCAGTGGAAGTTCCTGGACGAACTGGCGCGCGCGGCAGGGGTGACGAATGTCACGGGGTTCGGTGAGAGCGGTCGTGCACAGGTGCGGCTGACGACCTGCGACCTCGCACCCGACCATTCGACGATCTGCGTCAAGCTGAACGGCACGATGAAGGACGTTCGGGTGGGAACGCCGGGACGCCATATCGTCCAGAATGTCCTGGCGGTTCTCGGTGCGGCGAAATTCGTCGGGGCCGATCTCGACAAGGTCGCCGCGGCCCTCGCGACGCTCGCGCCGGAGGGCGGGCGCGGACGGCGGCACCGGCTTTCCGTCGGAGACGGCGCGGTGACGCTCATCGACGAAAGCTACAACGCCAATCCCGCATCGATGAAGGCCGCGCTCGACCTGTTGCAGGCGACGCCGCCAGCGGACGGGGGACGGCGCATCGCGGTGCTCGGCGACATGCTCGAACTCGGCGACCACTCCAGGCGGCTTCATGCGGCACTGAGCGGGCCGGTGGATGCCAGCGGCGCGGAGATCGTGCTGTTGGCAGGCCCGCAGATGAAGGTGCTGAACGACAAGCTGCCGGCAAGCCTGCAGCGCGACTATCGGGCAAATGCGGACGAGTTGAAGCCGATCCTGCTCGAAACGGTACGGGCCGGCGACGTCGTCGTCGTCAAGTCCTCGAACGGGATCGGGTTCTCGCGCCTCGTGAAGGCGATGCTCGAACGGTTTCCGGCCGCGGCCAGCGGCGACACAACTGGCTGAGCGGGGATCCGGGGGAAGCATGCTGACGCTGCTGGTACAATTTTCCGATCAGGTGTCGGTTTTCAATGTCTTTCGCTACATCACCTTCCGCACGGGCGGAGCGCTGATCACGGCGGCGCTGCTGGTCTTCATCTTCGGGCCGCGCATCATCAATTCGCTGCGGCTGCGGCAGGGCAAGGGGCAGCCGATCCGCGCCGACGGCCCGCAGACGCACTTCAAGAAGGCCGGCACGCCGACGATGGGCGGGCTGATGATCATCTCCGGCATCATCGGCTCCTCGCTGCTTTGGGCCAACGTCACCAGCGTCTATGTCTGGGTCGTCATCTTCGTGACGGTCGGCTTCGGGGCGATCGGGTTCTACGACGACTATCTCAAGGTGACGAAGCAGTCGCATCTGGGCCTTTCGGGACGCGCCCGCCTCGGCATCGAGTTCCTGATCGCCGCCGTCGCCGGCTGGATCATCATGCAGTTCGGCCAGGAGCCGTTTTCCTCGTCGCTGACCTTTCCCTTCATCAAGGACCTGATCGTCAATCTCGGCTGGTTCTTCGTGCCGTTCGCGGCGTTCGTCGTCGTCGGCTCGGGCAATGCGGTGAACCTGACCGACGGGCTGGATGGCCTCGCGATCGTGCCGATCATGATCGCCGCCGCCTCGTTCGGAATGATCGCCTATCTGTCAGGCAACGCGGTGTTCGCCGAGTATCTGCAGATCCATTTCGTACCGGGCACCGGCGAACTCGCGGTCATCCTGGGCGCCGTCATCGGCGCCGGCCTCGGCTTCCTGTGGTTCAACGCGCCTCCGGCCGCGATCTTCATGGGCGACACGGGGTCGCTGGCGCTGGGCGGGCTGATCGGCACAATCGCCGTCGCCACCAAGCACGAGATCGTCCTGGCGATCATCGGCGGCCTTTTCGTCATGGAGGCGCTTTCGGTGATCATCCAGGTCGGGTATTTCAAGATGACCGGTCGACGTGTGTTCCTGATGGCACCGATCCACCACCATTTCGAGAAGCTCGGCTGGACCGAGAGCCAGGTCGTCATCCGCTTCTGGATCATCGCGGTGATCCTGGCGCTCGTCGGCCTCTCCTCCCTCAAGCTGAGATAGAGCCATGATCCCCGCCCGCGCCTTCGAGGGCAGAAAGGTCGCGCTGTTCGGTCTCGGCGGCTCGGGCATGGCAACCGGCCGCGCGCTCATCGAGGGCGGCGCAGACGTGGTCGCCTGGGACGACAATCCCGAAAGCGTGGCACGGGCGGAGGCGGCCGGAATCGCCGTGGGCGACCTGCGCAACGCCGACTGGTCGGGCATCGCCTCGCTGGTTCTGGCTCCCGGCGTGCCGCTGACGCATCCCAAGCCGCACTGGACCGTCGAACTGGCGCGCGGCGCCGGCGTCGAGATCATCGGCGACGTCGAACTCTTCGCGCGGGAGCGCAACGCGCGCGCGCCGGAGGCGCCGTTCATCGCGATCACCGGCACCAACGGCAAATCGACCACGACGGCGCTCACCGCGCATATACTGAAGGCGGCCGGCCGCGATGCCCAGATGGGCGGAAACATCGGCAGGGCGGTAATGACCCTCGATCCGCCGCAGCCGGGGCGGTTCTACGTCGTGGAATGTTCGTCCTACCAGATCGACCTCTCGCCCTCGATCAATCCCAGCGCCGGCGTGCTGCTGAACCTGACCCCCGACCATCTGGATCGCCACGGAACGATCCAGCGCTATGCCACCATCAAGGAGCGGCTGGTGTCCGGCAGCGATCTTGCGATCATCGGGATCGACGACGTCTACTGCGCCCAGATCGCCGACAGGCTGGAGAAGGCGGGAAAGCCGGTGGTGCGCATCTCCAAGCGGCTGCCCCTGCCGGACGGCTATTTCGCCAGGGGCAGCGACCTCATGGAGGCCGTCGAGGGAAGCTACAGCCGCGTGGCGTTCCTGGAAGGGATCGGCTCGCTGCGCGGCCAGCACAACGCGCAGAACGCGCTGGCGGCGCTCGTCGCCTGCCTCAAGGTCGGGCTCGACCTCGGCGAGATCCAGTCTGGACTGGAGAGTTTTCCGGGGCTGGCGCATCGCATGGAACAGGTGGGACGCAAGGACAGGATTCTGTTCGTCAACGATTCCAAGGCCACCAATGCCGATGCGGCGGCGCCGGCGCTGTCCAGCTTCCCCCGCATCTACTGGATCGCGGGCGGGCTTGCGAAGGAGGGCGGCATCGAGCCGTTGCGGGGCTACTTCCCGCGCATCGCGAAGGCCTATCTCATCGGCGAGGCGGCGCCGGCCTTCTCGGCGACGCTGGGCGAAACCGTGCCCTACGAAATTTCCGGCACGCTGGCGGCAGCGGTGGAACATGCCGCTGCGGATGCCGCAAGGGACGATGCGGGCGAGGTCGTGGTGCTGCTTTCGCCCGCCTGCGCCAGCTTCGACCAGTTCCAGAATTTCGAGGTGCGCGGCGAGGCCTTCCGGTCCGCCGTCAACGCCATTCCCGACATCCTGCCCATAGGAGGGGCACGCTGATGCAGCACAGCCGTCTCGACCGCCGACCTGTCGCCGTCTGGTGGCGGACCGTCGACCGCTGGTTCCTGGCGGCCTTCCTGACGCTTATGGGGCTGGGCATCGTGCTGTCGTTCGCGGCCAGCCCCGCTGTCGCCGAGCGCATCGGGCTGGACAGTTTCCACTTCGCGACGCGGCAGATCATCTACATGATCCCGGCCGTGGTCGCGCTGTTCGCGGTCTCGTTCCTGTCTCCCCGGCAGGTGCGGAGGCTGGCGGCGGTGATGCTTGGCGGATCGCTGCTGCTGATGGTGGCGGTGCTTTTCATCGGCGTCGAAGTCAAGGGCGCGCATCGCTGGGTCTCGCTGATGGGCGTCTCCATCCAGCCCTCCGAGTTCCTCAAGCCCGCCTTCGTCATCATCTGCGCCTGGCTTTTCGCCGAGAAGGCGCGGCGACCCGAGATTCCGGGCAACCTGCTGGCCATGACGCTGCTGGGCATCGTGGTCGGCCTGCTGGTGCTGCAGCCCGATCTCGGGCAGACCATCCTGGTGGTCGGAACCTGGGGCGTGATGTTCTTCCTCGCCGGCATGCCGTGGCTGTGGATCGTCGCCATCGGGTCGCTGGCCGTCGTCGGCGGCTTCGGCGCCTATGTCACCTTCGACCACGTCGCGGGGCGCATCGACCGCTTCCTCACGGGTGAGGGCGATACCTATCAGGTCGACATGGGGCGCGACGCCGTGATCAACGGTGGCTGGTTCGGCCTCGGGCCGGGAGAGGGCTATTTCAAGAAGATGATCCCGGACAGCCATGCCGACTTCGTCTTCGCGGTCGCCGGCGAAGAGTATGGAATCGTCATGTGCTTCCTGATCATGGCGCTGTTCGCCTTCGTCGTGCTGCGCGGACTGAACACGGCGCTGAAGGAGCAGGACGAGTTCACGCGCTACGCGGTGTCCGGCCTCGTCTGCATCTTCGGCTTCCAGTCGATCATCAACATGGGCGTCAACCTGCAGATGATGCCGGCGAAGGGCATGACGCTGCCGTTCATCTCCTATGGCGGGTCGTCGCTGATCGCCATCGCCATCTCGATGGGCATGGTGCTGGCGCTGACGCGCAAGAAGCCCACCCGGCGACGCGAACCGGAAGCGCATGTGCTTGCGCGGTACGCGGTGGCCGCGGCATAGCATGGCGAAGGGGACGATATTGCTGGCCGCCGGGGGCACGGGCGGCCATCTGTTCCCGGCGGAAGCGCTGGCTCACGAACTGATCGGCCGGGGCTGGGAGATTCATCTCGCAACCGACGACAGGGCGGGCCGGTTCGCCGGAAACTTTCCTGCGCGCGAAACACATGCCATCGCCTCCGCGACCTTCGGCTCGAAGAACCCGATCGCCCTTGCGCGCTCGTTCTGGACGATCTGGCGCGGGGTGCGTCAGTCTTCGGCGCTGATCGGCCGCATCCGGCCGGCCGCCGTCGTCGGCTTCGGCGGCTATCCGACACTGCCGCCGCTCTATGCCGCGACGCGGCGCAGCGTGCCGACGCTGATCCACGAGCAGAACGCCGTCATGGGCCGCGCCAACAAGGCGCTCGCGGTTCGCGTCGACGCCATCGCCGGCGGCTTCCCGCAACCCGGCGCCTCCGGCGTGGCCGCCAAGATCGTGCAGACCGGAAACCCGGTACGGCCCGCCGTCATCGCGGCCGCGGAGACGCCCTACGAAGCCTCGCGCGACGGCGAGCCGTTCAGGCTGCTGGTGTTCGGCGGGAGCCAGGGCGCGCAGTTCTTCTCGGACGCGATGCCGCCGGCGCTGGCGCTCCTGCCGCCGGCGCAGCGGAGCCGCCTGCGCGTGACGCAACAGGCGCGACAGGAGGACGCCGAGACGGTGGCGCGGGCGTATCGCGATCTCGGAATCGATGCAGAGGTGTCGCCTTTCTTCACCGACATGGCGGCGCGGATGGCGGCGGCGCATCTGGTGATGTCGCGCTCCGGCGCCTCGACGGTATCCGAGGTGGCGGTGATCGGACGTCCGGCCATCTTCGTGCCCTATCCCTACGCGCTCGACCACGACCAGGCCGCAAACGCCGCTGCACTGGCGGCGGCCGGCGGGGCCGAGTTGCATCCGCAATCGAGCCTGTCGGCCGAGCGGATCGCAGGACTGATCGGCGACGCCATGGTCGACCCCGGGCGCATGGCAACCATGGCCGCGGCGGCGAAGTCGGCCGGCCATCCCGACGCGGCGCGGTTGCTCGCCGACCTCGCAGAGGCTATTGCCGGGAAAAGACCGATCAACGAAATCGCGCAGGGACATCGCTCATGAAGATGCCGCAGACCATCGGGCTGGTGCATTTCATCGGCATCGGCGGCATCGGCATGAGTGGCATCGCCGAGGTGCTGCACAATCTCGGCTACAGGGTGCAGGGCTCGGACCAGGCGGACGGGGCGAACGTCCAGCGCCTGCGCGAGAAGGGCATCGAGTGCTTCGTGGGGCATCGGGCGGAGAACCTCGGCGAGGCCGAGGTGGTCGTCGTGTCCACCGCCATCAGGAAGTCGAACCCGGACCACGTGGCGGCCCGCGAGAGGCTGCTGCCGATCGTGCGGCGCGCCGAGATGCTGGCCGAGCTGATGCGGTTCCGGCAGGCGGTGGCGATCGGCGGGACCCACGGCAAGACCACGACCACCTCGATGGTCGCCGCGCTGCTCGACGCCGGCGGGCTCGATCCGACCGTCATCAACGGCGGCATCATCAACGCCTACGGCACCAATGCGCGCATGGGCGCGGGCGACTGGATGGTGGTGGAGGCGGACGAGAGCGACGGCACGTTCCTGAAGCTGCCCGCCGACATCGCCGTCGTGACCAACATCGATCCGGAGCACCTCGACCACTACGGAAGCTTCGACAAGGTGCGCGAGGCGTTCCGCCAGTTCGTCGAGAACGTTCCCTTCTACGGATTCGGCGTGATGTGTACCGACCACCCCGAAGTGCAGGCGCTCGTCGGCCGCATCGAGGACCGGCGCATCATCACCTATGGCGGCAATGCGCAGGCGGACGTGCGGTTCTCGCGCCACCTGTCGGACGGAGGCACGTCGCGCTTCGACGTGACCATTCGCGACCGCAAGAGCGGGACGGACCTGCAGATCGAGGATCTCCTGCTGCCGATGCCGGGCCGGCACAACGTGTCCAACGCCACCGCCGCGATCGCGGTGGCGCATCAGCTCGGAATCTCCGGCGACGACATCAAGAAGGGGCTGTCGACCTTCGGTGGGGTCAAGCGGCGCTTCACGCCGACCGGCACCTGGAACGGCGTGCGGATCTTCGACGACTACGGGCATCATCCGGTCGAGATCAAGGCGGTGCTTCGTGCGGCGCGCGATGCCACGCGCGGCAAGGTCATTGCCATCGCGCAGCCGCACCGGTTCACCCGGCTTCGCGACCTGTTCGACGAATTCTCGGCCTGCTTCAACGATGCCGACACGGTCATGGTCGCGCCCGTCTACGCTGCCGGAGAAGAGCCGATCGAAGGCGTGAATTCGGAGGCGCTGGCGCAGCGTATCCGGGCGGGCGGCCATCGCGACGCGCGCTTCATCGAGGGTCCCGCTTCGATCGCGCCGACCGTTCGCGACATCGCGCGCGATGGTGATTTCGTCGTCTTCCTCGGCGCCGGCAACATCACGCAATGGGCCTACGCCCTGCCCAGGGAACTTGGCGGCGAGGCGGCATGAGACCCGGAGAGGCATTGCTCGCCGAGATCGGCGAACGGCTGGAAGGACTTCGCGGCCGCATCACCACCGATGCGGAGATGGAGAAGTACACGTGGTTTCGCGCCGGCGGCTGCGCGGACATCCTGTACCAGCCTGCCGACGAGGAGGACCTGTCGCAGTTCCTCAAGTCGGTTCCGGAAGAGATTCCGGTGAGCGTGGTCGGCCTGGGGTCGAACCTGATCGTGCGCGAGGGGGGCATCCCCGGCTTCACCGTCCGGCTTTCGGCGCGCGGTTTCGGCGACGTGGAGGCGATCTCGGAGACGCGCGTGCGCGCCGGGACGGCCACCCCCGACAAGCACGTCGCGGCGCTGGCGCTGAAGGCCGGCATCGGCGGTTTCCACTTCTACTACGGCATCCCCGGTTCGATCGGCGGGGCGCTGCGGATGAACGCCGGCGCGAACGGCGTCGAGACGCGCGAGCGGGTCGTGGAGGTTCGAGCCCTGGACCGGCAGGGAAACCTGCATGTCCTGTCGAACGCGGAGATGGGATATGCCTACCGGCATTCCTCGGCTGCCGCGGACCTCATCTTCACCTCCGCAGTTCTCGAGGGGCATCGCGAGGAACCTGCCACGATCCGCGCGGCGATGGATGCCGTCCAGCATCACCGCGAGACCGTCCAGCCGATCCGTGAGAAGACCGGCGGATCGACGTTCAAGAATCCCGAAGGCACGTCGGCGTGGAAGGTCATCGACGAAGCCGGCTGCCGGGGCCTGATGATCGGCGGCGCGCAGATGTCGGCGCTGCACTGCAATTTCATGATCAATGTCGGCCATGCCACGGCCTACGACCTCGAAACGCTGGGCGAGACGGTGCGCGCGCGCGTCCTCGAGCATTCGGAAATCCGGCTGCAGTGGGAAATCAAGCGCATCGGGCGGTTCAAGCCGGGCCGCGACGTGCAGGCTTTCATGGGACTGCTGATCTGATCCGCCGCGCCGCATCACGGGAATGAACCTGCTTCGCTCCCGTGTGGACCCGGCCGGCTGAGTCATTCCTGCAATAGTCGGGCCACGTTTTTCGCTGCATGGACAATCCGTGCTTGCCACGCGAATCCGCCTCTGATTCACTTCTTTCGACGGCGTTTCCTGATTTGGGTTTGAGCGGCGCATGTCCGGCGAAAGCTTCGACGGACATGATGGACCCTGTCTGCGATTCGATTGTCGGGGAAGCGGTTCACGAGAGGCCATGCCAAGCATGTCCAGCAAGCATGTCGCCGTGCTGTATGGCGGCTTTTCTTCAGAGCGTCCGGTGTCGCTGTCGTCCGGCGGCGCCTGTGCCGACGCGCTGGAAGGAGCGGGCTATCGCGTCACGCGCGTCGACGTGGCGCGCGACGTCGCGTCGGTGCTGGGCGAACTGAAGCCCGACGTGGCGTTCAACGCGCTGCATGGTCCTTTTGGAGAGGACGGCACGATCCAGGGCGTGCTGGAATATCTGGAGATACCCTACACGCATTCCGGCGTGCTCGCCTCGGCGCTCGCGATGCACAAGGAGCAGGCCAAGCGCGTCGCCAAGGCGGCGGGTATCCCGGTCGCCGAATCACGGATCGTCGACCGCCACTCCATCGGCACCCGGCATCCGATGAAGCCGCCCTACGTGGTCAAGCCGGTGAACGAAGGCTCGAGCTTCGGCGTCGTCATCGTGCAGGAAGGGCAGAGCCATCCGCCCCAGGTGATCGCCTCGCAGGACTGGCGCTACGGGGACCAGGTGATGGTCGAGCGCTACATCTATGGGCGCGAGCTGACCTGCGCCGTGATGGGCGACGTGGCGCTGGGTGTCTGCGAGATCGTTCCCACGGGTCACGCCTTCTACGATTACGATTCGAAGTACGTGCCTGGCGGGTCAAAACACGTCTGCCCGGCTAAAATTTCACTAAATATTTACCAAAAGGTACAGACACTGGCGCTCAAGGCTCATCAAGAAATCGGCTGCCGGGGCGTGTCGCGCTCCGACTTCCGCTACGACGACCGTCATTCCGAAAATGGCGAGCTCGTCTGGCTGGAGGTCAATACGCAGCCGGGCATGACGCCGACGTCACTAGTCCCGGAAATCGCGGCGGAGGCCGGCCATTCCTTCGCGGAGCTGCTGGTTTGGATGGTGGAGGACGCATCGTGTTCGCGCTGAGGCCTGATTCCGGGCGGATGGCGGGCGGGCGAGCCGGCGATGGGCTCGACCGCTTCGTGCTGCCGCGCTGGTTGCGGCGCCCCGTGCGGCTGTTGCGGCGCCTGGGTACCGGCGATTTCGTTCCGCCGCGCTACGCTGCCACGGCCGCGACGGCCATGCTCTTCGCGCTTACCGGGGCCTACGGTTCATGGGTCGGCGGGCGCGTGCCCGACATCGCGCAAGCCGTGACGGCGCGAACCGGCTTCGCCATCGACCAGGTTCGGGTGATCGGTCATCGCGAGACATCGGAGATCGACGTTCTGGACCGGCTGGAGCTGTCGGGCTGGACGTCGCTGATCGGGTTCGACGTGGACGCGGCGCGCGACCGGGTCGCGTCCCTTCCCTGGGTGGAGGTCGCGTCGGTCCGCAAGATCTATCCGGAGATGCTCGAGGTCCGCATCCAGGAGCGTGAGGCGTTCGCGATCTGGCAGCACAGGGGCGAGCTCTCGATCGTCGGCCGCAAGGGGAACGTGATCGTGCCGTTCGACGGCGTCCGGCATGCCTCGCTGCCGCTCGTGGTGGGCGACGGGGCCGCGGAGCGGGCCGCGCCCTTCGTCGACAGGGTGATGAGGCACGACCTGCTGGCTGACAAGGTGAAGGGATACGTCCTCGTCGGCGGGCGGCGCTGGAACCTGAAGCTCGCGAACGGCCTGACGGTCAAGCTGCCGGAATTCGGCGCGGACGAGGCCATGGCCGAGCTGGAGGCGATGGAGGCTCAGAGCGAGCTCCTGCAGCGCGACGTCGCCTCGGTGGACCTGCGCCTGCCGGACCGGATCGTGGTTCGCATGACCGAGGAAGCCGTCAAGGATCGGCAGGACGCCTTCGCCAAGGCC
>JAESFK010000628.1_pt1 | contig 15831 bp, 16 predicted proteins | sample 9269391 | NCBI WGS metagenome assembly JAESFK01 (sample SAMN14506231, study PRJNA617097) | algae metagenome | isolation source: Drouetiella hepatica UHER 2000/2452 and co-occurring heterotrophs from... | place: Slovakia: Slovak Paradise National Park, Hrabusice, Kosice Region | collected 2000-01-01
CCGTGGTGGGTTCCCACGGCGATCATGGTCGGGCTTGCCGCTTGGCTTATCTACATCACGCGGCCGGCGACAGCCCTGGTGGGCCAGATAGGCGACCAGACTCCCGCACCCCCGCATAAAGTAGCAAGTGATGACTGGAAGCTTAAGCCACCGGCAGCTTTCTATCAGTTAACGGTGCCGGAATTCTTCAAGCTTGCCCAGGATTCGGGCGACGTCCACGGCGTCGCTAAAATGCAGAAGCCCATAAAGATTGCGGAGCGACTCTACGACAGCCTCAAGAATGGCCACATGCGGGCGTGGGGACAGCAGTCAAACTTCTATCCGCCCACGGTAGGTCATCCTCGACCGCCAATATCGGCAATCCCAACATCGTTTTGGAACAATAACACTATCGAAGAGCTGGAAGCGGCCTGTGGCCGGCATAACATCCAGAAGTCCGGTGAGTGGGAGTGCGTCAGCCTACCGGATCCAAGTCGATTCGATCGTGCGAAAGCTGAGTGTTATTGGAACATAATTTTTGAGCGCGACGAAGCTAGGAAGGCCTTCCCTCCTCGCCAATCCTACTACTGAGGCGACTTCTCGAAGGGGGTGCCGGCATCTTTCGGCTGAGCAACAGCAACGCGAGTCCTGCACTGTGCACACCGTGCGCTTTAGGCACGAACAGGCTTCACGTTCTGGCCTGCGTCTCAGGTGCGCAAGGTGAGGCCGCCATCGACCACCAGTTCGTGACCGGTGATGAAGTCGGCCTCGTCGGAAGCCAGCAGCAGCGCGCCGCGGGCGATGTCGATCGGCTGGCCGAGCCGGCGCAGCGCCGCCTTCTTCTCCCAGACTTCGCGGATCTCCGGCTTGTCGAAGTTGGTCTGGGTCATGCCGCTGTAGATCGCGCCCGGGCAGACATAGTTGGCGGTGATGTTGAACTTGCCCAGCTCGAGCGCCAGCGTGCGCGTCAGCCCGCCGACGCCCGCCTTGGAAGCACAATAGGCCGCCAGGCCGTAGTCGGTGTCGAAGGCCATCACCGAGGCGGTGTTGACGATGCGCGCGCGGCCCTTCTCTCGGGCCCTGAGCTTCAGCGCCGGGATGGCCTCGCGGCACAGGCGGAACATGCCACGCACGTTCACGTCGTTCACGCGGTCCCACATCTCGTCGGTCATTTCCTCGACGAAGGCGCGGCCGCTGACGCCGGCATTGTTGAACAGGATGTCGAGTGCCCCGAACCGGTCGAGGGCGGCGGCCACGATCTTCTTCGGCGCGTCGTCGCCGGTGATGTCGGCCGCGAAGGCCTCGATCGCCGTGTTCCCGGCATGGACCGTGTCGATCGCCGATTCCGGCCGGTCGACCGCCAGGACCTGGGCGCCCTCCTCCGCGAACAGCTTGGCCGACGCCGCCCCGATGCCCGAGGCGGCCCCTGTCACGATCGCGATCTTGCCGGCCAGTCTGCCCATCGAAGCCTCCGTGTTGTCAGGCGACCTCGATGATGACCTTGCCGGTCGCCTTGCGCGACAGCAGGGCGTTCATCGCATCGGCGCTCTTCTCCAGCGGGAAGCGCATGGAGATGTGCGGCTTGAGCTTGCCCTCGCCGTACCAGGCCAGCATCTCGTCGAAGTTCTTGCGCGCCTCGGCCGGTTCGCGGCCGCGCCAGGCGCCGTAGAACACGCCGCGCACGTCGCAGCTCTTGAGCAGGGCGAGGTTGGCCGGCAGCGAGGGGATTCGGCCCGCCGCGAAGCCCACCACCAGCAGCCGCCCGTACCAGGCGATGCAGCGGATCGATTCGTCGAACGCATCGCCGCCGACCGCGTCGTAGATGATGTCCGCGCCCGCGCCGCCGGTCAGCTCCTTGACCTTGTCGCGCATCTTCTCCTTGGCGTAGTTCACGAACATCGTGGCGCCGTACTTCTTGCAGATCTCCATCTTTTCGTCGGAGCCGACGGCGGCAATGACCTTGAGACCCATCAGCGCGCCCAGCTCGACCGCGGTGAGGCCGACGCCGCCCGAGGCGCCGGTGACCAGCAGCGTCTCGCCGGGCTTGTAGCTGCTGCGCTGCTTCAGCGCGTAGTACGAGGTGCCGTAGGTCATGGTGAAGGCGGCACCATCCTCGTAGCTCATGTTCTTCGGCATCGGCAGGAGCTGGATCTCGTCGACTACGGCCTCGGTGGCATAGCCGCCGCTGCCGATCATGCCGATCACGCGGTCGCCGACCTTGTAGCCGGTGACGCCCTCGCCGACCTCGGTGATGTCGCCCGCGATCTCGTGGCCCGGCGCGAAGGGGCGCGGCGGCTTGAACTGGTACTTGTCCTGGATGATCAGCGTGTCGGGGAAGTTGACGCCCGCCGCCCGGGTCGCCACGCGCACCTGGCCCTTGCCCAGCGGCTTGGACGGCATCTCGACCAGCTTCAGGCTCTCCGGCCCGCCCGGCGTTTCGCTCAGCATCGCGCGCATCGTCTTACTCCCCGTCCCGGTGTTTCATCCTGTGGCGCCCTTGATACGATGACGAGCCGGCCAGCGTCCATCCATGCTAGGAAGGCTCCCCTTCCGCGAGGAGAAAGATGGCAGGACTTCATTACGAGGACTTCACCGTCGGGCGCGTGTTCGAGCACGAATGGACCCGCACCGTGACCGAGATGGACAATGTCCTGTTCAGCTCGCTCACCATGAACGTCCAGCCGCTGCATCTCGACGAGGAATTCGCCTCGAAGACCGAGTTTGGCCAGCGCATCGTGAACAGCCTGTTCACACTCGGCCTGATGATCGGCATCACCGTGAACGACACGACGCTCGGCACCACCATCGCCAATCTCGGCATGACCGACGTGCGCTTTCCCAAGCCCGTCTTCCACGGCGACACGCTGCGGGTGCGGACCCGCGTCGTCAGCCTGCGCGAGAGCAAGTCGCGTCCCGATGCCGGGATCGTCGAGTTCGCCCACACCGCGATCAACCAGCGCGGCGAGACCGTCGCCGAATGCACCCGCCAGGCGCTGATGCGCAAGAAACCCAAGGACTGAGAAAAGATGCGATCCTTCCTGTTCGTTCCCGCCGATTCCGAGCGCAAGCTCGCCAAGGGCCCCGCCTCCGGCGCCGACGGGTTGATCCTCGACCTCGAGGATTCCGTCGCCACCGACCGCAAGAAGGTCGCGCGCGACATGGCGCTGGCCTATCTCCGGAGCGCCGACCGGGCCGGCCCGAAGCTCTACGTCCGCGTCAACGCGCTCGACACCGGCCTGACCCTGGGCGACCTCGCGACCGTGATGCAGGGCAAGCCCGACGGCATCGTGTTTCCCAAATGCGTCGGCCAGGCCGATCTCGACCTGATGGCGAACTATCTCGATGCGCTGGAAGCGCGCGAGGGCATCGAGGCCGGTGCGACCCGCATCCTGACCATCGCCACCGAAAGCGCGGCGGCGATCCTGGCCCTCACCGCGGCGCCGGCCAGGCATGCCCGCCTGATCGGTCACTCGTGGGGCGGCGAGGATCTGATGGCCGATCTCGGCGCGCTGGCCAAGGGCCCCTCGCCCGGCGTCTACGACGACACCTTCAAGATGGCGCGCACGGTCAACCTGATGGCTTCGGTCGCCGCCGGCGTCACCGCCTACGACACGGTCTATCCGGACATCCGCAACGTCGAGGGCCTGCGTGCCGAGGCGCACGACGCAAGGCGCATGGGCTATGGCGGCAAGATCGCGATCCATCCCGACCAGGTCGCCATCATCCACGAGGTCTTCACGCCGACCGCCGCCGAGATCGACTGGGCAACGCGCGTCATCGCGACCTTCGAGGGCAATCCGGGCGCCGGCGTCCTCACGATGGACGGCAAGATGCTCGACAAGCCGCATCTCGTGCTGGCCCGCCGCCTGGTCTCGCGGACGGGTGGATGAAGGACAATTTCGGCCTTCTGGACACGCTCGACCGGCTGTTCGCCGGGGACCGCACCTCAGTCCTGTCGCTGAACGAATTCCTCGAAGGGTTCGACGGCCGCTCCTACGCCTTCGCGGTCCTGGCGATCAACGTCGCGAACATCATTCCGTCGGGCATTCCCTGGCTGTCGACGATCACCGGCGTCCCGATGCTGTACGTGCTCGCGCAGTACTTCGCCGGGCATCCCGTGCCGTCGCTGCCCGCGATGATCGGCAAGCGGGGCCTGCCGCGCGGCAAGCTGCAGGACTTCCTGAAGCGCGCGCGGCGCTTCATCCGCTGGCTTGAGAACACCGTCCACGCCCGTAACGAGTGGTGGGTCAACGGCGTGCCGCGCCGGCTGCTCCTCCTCGCGCTGTCGGTCGACGTGCTGATCCTCGCTCTGCCGATTCCCTTCGACAACTTCTTCCCCGCCTGGGCGATCCTGTTCTTCTGCTTCGCGCTGATCGAGGACGACGGCGTGATGGCCATCTTCGGCTGGGTGATGACGGCGGTTACCGCCTGCTGGACCGTGTTCCTGCTGATGGTCGGGCATGCCGCCATCTCGGCCGCATTTTCGACGCTGCGGACCTCTATGTTCGACTGATGACACCACTGGCCGACACCTCGCTCAGCCTGCTCGCAGCCCTCTACCGCGGAGAGTCGCTGCCGGCGCGCTGGTACACGGACCCCTCGATCACCGAGCGGGAGATCACGCACGTCTTCCGCAAGAGCTGGAACTATGTCGGTCCGCTGTCGCAGCTCGTCGAGGTCGGCGACTACATGACCGGCTATGCCGGCGGCGTGCCCGTGGCGGTCGTGCGCAACGAGAACGGCCTGGCGGGTCTCGTGAACGTGTGCCGTCATCGCCGTCACGAGGTCCTGAAGGGCCGCGGCAATGCGAAGAGCCTGCAGTGCGGCTACCATGCCTGGACCTACGATCTCGCGGGCGGCCTGAAGCGCGTGCCGCGCTCTGCGTCGGAACCGAACTTCAATCTCGCCGATTTTCCGCTGCTGCCGATCCGCGCCGAAGCGCTGGGGCCGTTCGTCGTCGTCAACCTCGACCCCGAGGCGCCGACCGCTGCGTCGTGCTACGGCCCGGTCCTCGACCTGATCACCGAAAGCGGCGTCGCGCTCGACACGCTGGTGCCTTACAGCCGCGAGGAATGGCGCTCGAATGCCAACTGGAAGACGATGCTCGAGAACTATCTCGAATGCTATCACTGCGCCGTCGCCCACCCCGGCTTCAACGCCGCGATCGACGTGCGTCCGGATGTCTATACGCTGAAGGCCCACGGCTACTTCTCGAGCCAGAGCGGCCCTGTCCGGCCGGCGGCGCTCGAAGGCAAGGCCAGGAGCAAGCTGTACGACGTCTCGGGCGCCGTGAGGCAGTCGCAGTATCACTTCTTGTGGCCCAACGTGACGATCAACATCAATCCGGGTTTCCCGAACCTGTCGGTCGACGTCTGGACGCCGGACGGACCGAACGCGACCCGCGGCTTCTCCGAGCAGTTCTTCGGCCCGGACGTCAGCGACGACTTCGCGAAGTCGCTCGTCGCCTTCAACAAGCAGGTCGCAGCGGAAGACGATGCGCTGACGGATTCGGTTCAGCGCGGCCTGCTGGGCGGCCTGCCCGACACCGGCCGCTTCCTGACCAACAGCGAGCACCTCGTCATCCACTTCCAGAAGATGATCGTGGAGGCTGTGGGGGAGTCCTAAAACTCCGTCGTCTCTCCACGATTTGTCGGCATTTCGTTGAGAGAAGGTCTCTCCACTCCGCGCTGCGCGCTCCGGTCGAGACGACGGGTTACTCTAATAAGACCGCGGCAATCCCAGCACGTGTTCGGCGACGAAGTTCAGGATCATGTTGGTCGAGATCGGCGCCACCGTGTAGAGGCGGGCTTCGCGGAACTTGCGTTCGACGTCGTATTCCTCGGCGAAGCCGAAGCCGCCATGCGTCTGCACGCACATCTCGGCGGCCGCCCACGAGGCTTCCGACGCCAGCATCTTGGCCATGTTGGCCTCGGCGCCGGCATTGATGCCCGCCTCGTACATCGCCGCCGCCTTGCGCACCATCAGGTCGGCCGCCTCGATCTGCGTGTAGGCGCGGGCGATCGGATACTGGACGCCCTGGTTCTGGCCGATCGGACGGCCGAACAGCTTGCGCTCCTTGGCGTAGTTCACCGCCCGCTCGATGAACCACTTGCCGTCGCCGATGCACTCCGAGGCGATCAGCACCCGCTCGGCGTTCATGCCCGAGAGGATGTAGCGGAAGCCCTGCCCCTCCTCGCCGATCAGGTTTTCGGCCGACACTTCCATGTTGTCGAAGAACACTTCGGTGCTGTTGTGGTTCATCATCGTGCGGATCGGCCGGATGGTCAGGCCCTTGCCCAGCGCGGTCCGCATGTCGACCAGGAACACCGACAGGCCTTCCGTCTTCTTCTGCGTCTGGTCGCGCGGCGTGGTGCGCGCGAGCAGCAGCATCAGGTCGGAATGCTCGGCGCGGCTGGTCCACACCTTCTGGCCGTTCACGACGTAGGTGCTGTTGTCCTTCTTCACCGCCGTGGTCCGCAGGCTCAACGTATCGGTGCCGCTCGACGGCTCGGTGACGCCGAAGGCCTGCAGGCGCAGCTCGCCGGTGGCGATCTTCGGCAGGTAGCGTTCCTTCTGCTCCTTGCTGCCGTGCCGCAGCACCGTGCCCATGATGTACATCTGGGCGTGGCAAGCCGCCGCGTTGCAGCCGGCCTTGTGGATCTCCTCCAGCACCGCGCTCGCCGCCGAGATGCCCAAGCCCGCGCCGCCGTATTCCTCGGGGATCAGGATCGACAGCCAGCCGGCTTCGGTCAGCGCCTTCACGAAGGCCGTCGGATAGCCGCGCTCGCGGTCGAGATCGCGCCAGTAGGCGCCATCGAACTTCAGGCAGAGCTGGCGAACGGCGTCGCGGATCTCGGGATGCGTCGGAGCGTAGGGATTTTCCATGGCGCGCAAGCTAATGCGCGCCCTCTCCCCATGCAATGCGACCAAGCCTGTCGACCAGCGGCCCGTGGATTTCCGGCCCGAATCCGTCGACCGTGGCGACGCGCAGCGCCGTCACCCCGTCCACCGCGCCGGCTTCCTTCACGATCGAGTCGGTGACGAAGAAATCCCGTTCCGCCGTCAGGAATTTCGCAATCGGGGCGCGCCAGTCGGGACGCAGGACGGCCAGCGCGGCCATCAGCCCGTAGGCGCCCCAGTTCGAGACGCCGGCGACCACCAGGTGGTCGCACGAGGTCACGCAGGCGATCTCCGCGCCGTTGGGGACGTGTTGCGCGATCAGGCCCGGCGGCAGCTTGCCCATGCCGATCTCGTTGCCGCCATCGCCGACCGCGAGCTTGGTCCAGTCGCCGCCCTCGAACAGCGAGTCCAGCGGCAGGGTCCAGGGCGAGACGTCGACGCCGCGCATGTTGCGCGGCCTGCCGTCGGCGCTGCGCCCGCAGCGCTCGATGGCGACCACATGGCTGAGCGTCTCCTGACGCCAGGCCTTCGCCAGTGCCTCGATGGCGCCCTCCTCGCCCAGCACGATCTCGTCGACGGTCACGTCCTCGCCCGTCGCCCGCACGGCCGAGCGCACGGCCTCGACGCTGGGCGTGTCGACGGCGATGCGGGCCGGGACACCGCAGGCCACCAGCGACGCGGCCAGCAACGCGGTGCCCACCGGCCCGTCGGTCTCCGGCGCCGCGACATCGCCACGCGGCACGAAGAAGCCGGTGATCAGCCCCACGCGCGTGGCCGTGGCGAGCGACGTCGCCGCCTCGGCCAGGCCGCCGCGATTGGCGTCGATCAGTTGCTGCGTCTTGCGGCCCACGTCGCGGCACACCAGGGCCTCGATGGCGGCGATACGGCGATCCTGCTCACTTGTCCTTGGCGACATAAACTCCCTTCCAGTCCACCGGCGAATCGTCGATCAGCTCGTCGAGCCGCCCGCGCATCATTTGATAGTAACTCTGGCGCCATCCCGCCGCCGCCGCCGCCGCCTCGCAAGCCTCGATCATCTCGAGCGCCTCGGCGAAGCCGCCGGTGCGGTAGAGCTTGAGGAATTCGTCCTGCCGCTCGAGCAGTGCGGCATAGGCCGGCGAGCTCGCGAGCTTGGCATCGCCCAGAAGCGCATGGACCCGCTCGGGCTCGGTCTTGCCTTCACGGTGACGAGGTCGATCTCCAGCGTCGCATACTCCGCGGCCTCCTCGCGTGTCTTGTGGCCGATGATGACGCCCACGCCGTAGGTCTTGCACTGGCCTTCGAGGCGCGAGGCCAGGTTCACGCCGTCGCCCAGACAGGAATAGGTGAAGCGCTGGGTCGAGCCGAAATTGCCGACCGAGGCGAGAGCGGTGTTGAGGCCGACGCCGATGTTCACGGGGATGTGCCGGCGGCCCTCGGCTTCCGCCTCGGCCTTCCATTCCTCGTTCAGCACGGCAAGGCGCGCCTGCATGGCCAGCGCCGCATCGCAGGCGAGCGCGGCATGGCGCTCGACCGGCAGCGGCGCATTCCAGAACGCCATGATGGCGTCGCCCATGTACTTGTCGATCGTCCCCTTGCGGGCCAGGATCAGGTCCGTCATCGGTGTCAGGAAGCGGTTCATGAACCGTGTCAGCCCGTGCGGATCGAACTGCTCGGAGATGGTGGTGAAGCCGCGCACGTCGGTGAACATCACCGTGATCTCACGCTGTTCGCCGCCGAGCTGCAGCAGGCTCGGATTGCGCGCGAGCTGCTCGACCAGGTCCGGCGACAGGTACATGCCGAAGGCGCCGCGGATCTCCGCCCGCTCGCGCTCCGTGCGCATGAAGGCGAGCGACGTGCCGCCGACATAGATCGCCGCGAGGGTCGCCGGCGGATAGATCGGATCGAACAGCAGGTGGTACTGGGAATAGGCGAGCCACGGCACGATCAGCCCGGCCCCGATGAGGATCGCGGCGACGAACGCCATCCTGCCGGCCGACAGCCGGGGCAGCAGCACGACCATCAGCAGGCCCATGGCGGCGAGGTACAGGAACTCCGCGCCGTCGGCATAGTCGGGCCGGGCGAGGAACTGCTGCTCCAGCATCTGCTCGGCGAGCTGGGCATGGACCTCGACGCCCGGCACGGCGTCCTGCACCGGCGTGTTGCGCAGGTCCTTGAGGCCGATCGCGCTGGTGCCGACGAAGATCACCTGGCCTTCGAGCTTCTCGGGCGGCACCTCATCCTTCAGCACGGCGCGGGCCGATATGAACCGCTGCGGCTGGTGGCCGGTATCGTAGAGCACGACGCGGCCGCGGCCGTCGGTCGGCACTTCGAGGGCGCCGGTCTTGATGGCGACGATGCCGGTCTTCTCGCCGAACGACATCTCGCCGCTCGCCCCCGACGACTTGACCAGATAGGACGAGGCCTCCTGCGCCACCCGCAGCGCCTCGATCGACAGCGACGGGAACAGGCCCTCGTAGCCGGCGACGCGGAACAGCATCGGCACGCGGCGGATCACGATGCTGTCGACGTCGGTGTTGACGCTGCCGTTGCCCTTGGCCGCGGCTTCCAGGATGTCGAGCGACTTCACCGTGCCGCCCTGCTGCGGCAGGAACTGGCTGGGCTGGTCGCCGGCGAAGGCGACGCCGTGGAAGGTGCGCGGCGGCTTGCCCGAGCCCTTCACGTCGAAGCCGAAGCCCGTGACGACCCTCGACTGCGCCATGGCGTCGGCCAGCACCTTGTCGTTGTCCTGTACCGCGGCGGCCAGCTTCTGCACCGTTTCGGGATCGGTGAAGGCCACCAGGTCGCGCACCATGCGACTGATCGAGGATCTGTCCGGCTCGGCGAACACGGCGTCGAAGGCCACCACAGCGACGCCCTTCTCGGCGAGCTTGTCGACCAGGCGCGCGATGATCGTGCGCGGCCACGGCCACTGGCCATATTCCTGGAGCGCCGCCTCGTCGATGTCGACGATGCGCACCGGGGTCTCGGGATTGTAGGTCCGTGGCTTGAGGCGTTGGTAGCTGTCGAAGGCAAAATCACGGATGCGCGTCACCGCCGCCGGATCGGCGATGCGCAGCACGAGGGCGCCCAGCAGGACGAGCATCGCGACGACGATCGGCGCCCGTCGCGAATTGATGCAGCGCAACAGCCAGCTCACGCGCTTTCGATCCCCTGATCCCCCAAGAACGTCACTTTACAGAGTATGCAGCGCGAGCCAAATAGCGCGACCTTGCCGCACGCCCCCAGCCAGACCGCCCTGCACGGCATCTACTTCAAGCTGAGCGCCATGGTGCTGTTCTGCACGATGGACGCGATGGTGAAGGGTCTGGGCGGCACTTACGGCTCCTTCCAGCTCATGGTCTTCCGCAGCGCCGTGGCCCTGGTGCCGGTCGCGGTGCTGATCTGGCATGCCGGCGGCCTGCGGGTGGTGCGCAGCACCCGGCCGGGGCTGCAGGCGCTCAGGGTAGGCATCGGCTTCTGCAGCATGTTCGGCTTCTTCTACGCCTTTCCGCGCATGCCGCTCGTGGATGCCTACGCCATCTCCTTTTCAGCGCCGCTGTTCATGGTGGCGCTGTCCGTGCCGATCCTGCGCGAGCCGGTCGGCTGGCGGCGCTGGACCGCCGTGGGCGTGGGCTTTGGCGGCGTGCTGATCATGCTCGATCCCTTTGCGATCGAGTTCCACCTGGTCTCGCTGGTCATCCTCGCGGCGACCTTCTGCTACTCGCTCTCGACCGTGCTGGTCCGAAAGCTGAGCCGCCACGATCCCGACGTCGTGACGCTCTTCTGGTTCGCGATCGTGGGCACCGTCGTCTCGATCGCCTGCGCCATCCCGGAATGGAAGTGGCCGCCCCTGCTCGACTGGGTCTGGCTGCTGACCCTGGGCCTGCTGGGCGGCTGCGCCCAGGTGCTGATCACCCGGGCCTGGCGGCTGGCCCCGGCGGCCATCCTGGCGCCGTTCGACTATACCGCCATCGTGCTCGCCATGGCCTACGGCTACCTGTGGTTCAAGGAAGAGCCCTCCTGGACCGTCTGGTACGGCATGCCGCTGGTGATCGGCTCGGGCCTCTATATCCTCCACCGTGAGCGGGTCCGGGCGCGGGCTCTCCGAAAAACCCTAATCTCCTAGGGTTTTTGTCGGGATTGACGAATCGCCCCGCCCACCACATCTTGTGGATATGACCGACACCACCTTTTCCGTGACTTCCAACGCGGCCAAGCGGATCGCCTTCCTGGCCTCCAAGGAGCCCAAGCCCGTCATGATGCGGGTGGCGGTCCTGGGCGGCGGCTGCTCGGGCTTCCAGTACAATTTCTCGTTCGAGGAAGCGCGCAACGAGGACGACCTGATCATCGAGCATGACGGCGCCGCCGTCCTGGTCGACGCCACGTCGCTCGAGTTCCTCAAGGGCAGCCAACTCGACTATGTCGAGGAAATGGTGGGCTCCGCGTTCCAGGTGAAGAACCCGAACGCAACGTCGTCCTGCGGCTGCGGCAACTCCTTTAGCGTCTGACCGGGAACCGTTCGCACCAACCGCGGCTGCCTCGGCGTCATGTAGCACCTGACGAACAGGGTTAGTGAACGGCGGGAGTGTCGATTCGGAGCAGGAAAAGCGGTAGTGCTTCCCTCATGGCGAGCCTTTCTCCCGCTGTGACGTGTCTTCGGCTTTGCGCCGTCACGTTGACCACCTTGCTGGCCGGTGGGTGTGCAGATGATCCATCCACGTCTATGCAGCCGCCACTTTTTGTCCACTGTTACAGCCCGATGCTTTTTTTCGGTGTCGGCTCTGCCGAACCGTCGCAAATCGGTCGGAACGCCCTCGCAGGTTACCTCAAGAAGGACGGCGGCACCTGCACCATGGATCCGGACCCCACCGCCGGCTGGAGATGGATCGTGTCGGGTCACACCGACGAAGGCTCGGAGCGTGCGAATGCCCGGCTATCGGGGCGCCGCGCACAAGCCGTTGCCGATTTGATGATCGGCCTTGGCGTCGCGCGAGAAAACATCTGTGTCGTTGCCATGGGAGGCAGTCAGCCTTTGGTAATCAACAACGGTCCCGAATCTCAGAACCGGCGCGTGCAGATGATCTTCACCAAGGTAAAGGACCCTTGCCCGACGGGCAGCGTTCCGCCGGATACACTGCGCTAGAGATGGCCGTTCGCCGGCGGCGGATCGGGCTTCGGGCGCAAGAGTACCGTGGCCGCGGTTTCGCCGGTCGCACGACCGCGTCCGCTTGGCGGCTGCGGCTTCTTCTTCCCTGTCGGGCCGGCTGGTAGCGTCCCGGCCGACAGGGAGTTTCAATGAACATCGGACGACGGACCTTCGCCCTCTCGGCTGCGAGCCTTCTTGCCTTCCCCGCGACGGCACAGGAGGCCTGGCCGTCCCGGCCGGTCACCCTCGTGGTGCCCTATCCGCCCGGCAATGCTGCCGACATCAGCGGCCGCCTCCTGCTCGAACCGCTGTCGGCCGAGATCGGGCAGCGCCTGGTCATCGACAACCGGGCCGGCGCCTCGGGCATCATGGGCAGCGCCAGCGTCGCCCGCGCCGCGCCCAACGGCTACACCTTGCTCCTCACCTCGAATTCGCCGATCGCCAGCGGCCCGTGGGTCACGAAGAACGTGCCCTATGTCGTCGAGCGCGACTTCGCGCCGATCGCCGGCATCGCGCGTGGCGCCCTCGTCCTGCTGGCGGCGTCCGACGTGCCCGTCAGCACCACCGCGGAATTCGTGGCTTACGTGAAGGCCAATCCCGGCAAGACCAGCTACGGTTCGTTCGGCCAGGGCAATCTCAACCACCTGATCATGGAGATGCTGCGGCTGCGCCTCGGCCTCGACATGGTGCATGTCCCCTATCGGGGCAGCGGCCCGGCGCAACTCGACCTCGCCGCCGGCCGCATCCAGTTCCTGTTCGACGGCGCCCCCGGCGCACTCGCCCGCATCAAGGCGGGGCAGGCGAAAGGTATTGCCGTCTCGACCCTCAAGCGCTCGCCCACCCTGCCCGACATGCCGACCTTGGCCGAATCGGGCCTGCCCGAACTGCGCGGCATGGATGCCGGCGGCTGGGTCGGCCTGTTCGGCCCGGCCCAGACACCGGCCCTGGTCGTTGAGCGCCTCAACGGCGCGGTGCGGGCGGTCATCCCAGCGGCGCAGGCCAAGCTGCTCGAACAGGGCCTGGAAATCTTCACCGACAACACTCCCGCCAACTTCGCGGCCTTCGTCCGCGCCGACAGCGAGAAATGGCGGCAGGTCGTGCTGGAGGCGAAGATCGAGCCGCAGGACTGAGGCATGCTATGAGGGCGGCAAGAGAGGCAGCCTGAACTCATGAAAATCGCCACCTGGAACGTAAACTCCGTCCGCAAGCGCACCGGCAACCTGGTGTCGTGGCTGCAGGACGCCAAGCCCGACGTCGTCGTGCTGCAGGAGATCAAGGCGCAGGAGCCGCAGTTTCCGACGCTCGAGGTCGAGGCGGCCGGCTACAAGGCGGCGATCGTGGGCCAGAAAGGGTTCAACGGCGTCGCCTTCCTCTCCCACCATGCGTTCGACGTGACGGCGCGCGCCCTGCCCGGCGCCGCCGAGGACGAGCCGGCGCGCTATGTCGAGGGGCGGGTCTACACGCCGCGCGGGCCGCTGACGGTCGGCGGCCTCTATCTGCCCAACGGCAATCCGGTCGGCACCGAGAAGTTCGCCTACAAGCTCGCCTGGATGGAGCGGCTGCTGGGCCACGCCCGTGAGCTGCTGACGCGCGAGGAGATGTTCGTGCTGTGCGGCGACTACAATGTCTGCCCGACCGAGATGGACGTGTTCGACCCCAAGGCGTTCGCCGGCGACGCGCTCTGCCAGCCCGAGTCGCGGGCGGCGTTCCGCAAGCTGCTCAATCTAGGCCTGACCGACGCGGTGCGGGCGTTCCATCCCGACGGCGAGCAGTACACCTTCTGGGATTACCAGGCCGGCGCCTGGCCCAAGGGCAACGGGCTGCGCATCGACCACCTGCTGCTCTCGCCGCAGGCCGCCGACCGCCTCACCGCCGTCGGCATCGACAAGGCCGAGCGCGGCAAGACCGAGCCGTCGGACCACGTCCCGGTGTGGTGCGAGCTGGACGTGGCGGCTTAGGGCCGGCGAAAGAATATTCCGTCGTCTCGACCGGAGCGCGCAGCGCGGAGTGGAGAGACCTTCTCTCGACTAAGAGCTGGCAATTCGTGGAGACAAGAACTCTCCACTCCGCCTCGCTGCGCTCGGCTCCGGTCGAGATGACGGGAGCTTTTGAGTTCGGATGTCGCGGGGGAGCCGAGGGAGTTCTTTACTCCGCGCCGGCGCCGATGACGCCACCGTCGGCGATGATGCACTGGCCGCAGATGAAGTTGCCGGCCTTCGAGGCGAGGAACACCGCGACGCCGCCGATGTCGTCGGGCTGGCCGATGCGCTTCAGGGCGGCCTTGCCTTCCTGCGCCGCGCGGATCTGCGGATTGTCCCACAGCGCCTTGGCGAAGTCGGTCTGGATCAGGCCGGGCGCGATCGCGTTGACGCGGATGTTGTGCTTGCCCCACTCCATGGCCAGCGACTTCACCAGCGAGAGATCGGCCGCCTTGCTCATGTTGTAGGCCGCGATATGGGCCGAGCCGACCAGCGCGCCGATCGACGAGACGATGATGAAGGCACCGTCCCGGCGCTCCGCCATCTCCGGGCCGACCATGTTCATCAGCCAGAGGTTCGACATCACGTTGTTCTGCATGATCTTCTGGAACACCTCGTCCTTCAGCCCCGAGAGCGGGCCGAAATACGGGTTGGAGGCGGCGTTGCAGACCATGATGTCGATGCGGCCATAGGCCTTGCGAGCCTCGGCCACCAGGTTCTCGAGCTGGGCCTTGTCGGAGATGCTGGCCGCGACCGCCGTGGCCTCGCCGCCCTTCTCCTTGATCGCCTTCACCACCTCCTCGCAGGCCGGCAGCTTGCGGCTCGACACCACGACCTTGGCGCCGTGCGCGGCCATCTGCTCGCAGATCGAACGGCCGATGCCCCGGCTGCCGCCGGTCACGACGGCCACCTTGCCGGTAAGGTCGAACATACTTGCGTTGGTCATATCGGCGTCTCTCTTCCCTTGGGGTCAATTATAGTGCACCCGAGGAGATACGCCGATCGCCGTCACACGAGCAAGCCGCTGCCGGCGGGGCTCATCAGGTCGAGCTGGACCAGCAGATCGTTGAAATCCTGGTCGCCGCCGCCATACATGTCCTCGAAGCCGAACGTGCCCGCGCCATAGCTCCAGAGATGCGTCACCGGCTGGCCGTTGACCACCTCGTTACCGGACGAGAAACCCCAGTAGGTCTGGCCGTTGGAGGCCAGCGAAAAGGCGATGATGTCTCCGTTGTCCACATCGACGATCTGGGTTTCCCCGTACTGGCCATAGCCCGGCCCGTTGATGACGGTCGCCCCGCCGACGGTCGAGTAGGCCCGCGCGGCGGCGGCGGCGGCGTAGCCCGCCTCGCCCGGTGCGAGGCTGCCGATGTTCCCGGACAGGTCGTCCACGCGATAGAGCGTGAGTTTCTGGTCGTAGACGCCGTTCTGGCGGATCCGCACGACGGCGTTGACGTCGTCCTGGCCCAGCGGGGTCTCGGCGACGATCACGGGCCTGGCGACGGTCACCGTGCCACCGGAAGATCCCCAATTGACGAAGCCGAAGTCGTTCGTCAGCGCCGCCTGATACAGCCCGGCCTGCGAATCGTCGATGGACATGCCCACCGACTGGCCGGCGGATACCTGCATCGTTCCAGGAGTCGCGTGGGACGCCCCGTCGAGGAGCCTGACCAGCTCCGCCGAGAAGTCGGCCTGCATCACCTTCTCGGCAAGACGCGCGTCCCAGGCGATGCCGGAAGAACCGTTGAACTGGAACTGGGTGCCCACGCCGTTCACGAACACGCTGGCACCGTTGGCGAGCGTGGACTGCACCAGGAGCGTCTGGTCCGTGCCGACGGAGCCCGC
>JAESFK010000629.1_pt1 | contig 15820 bp, 10 predicted proteins | sample 9269391 | NCBI WGS metagenome assembly JAESFK01 (sample SAMN14506231, study PRJNA617097) | algae metagenome | isolation source: Drouetiella hepatica UHER 2000/2452 and co-occurring heterotrophs from... | place: Slovakia: Slovak Paradise National Park, Hrabusice, Kosice Region | collected 2000-01-01
GACTTCGGAATGCACCTATCGCGCAACTTTACTCGAATTCACTCGTTTCGTGATGTGACGTAGTCCTACCGCGGGTGACGAATGGTTACGCTCTCAGATGTAGATGCCGAAGTAACTTTTCTCTCCGCCGTCGACAGCGCAGGGCATACTGCCAGTCCGCACTATCAAACAGTCCAGAAATGGGGTGACCCGCTCATCGGCACCGGCAGCGGCACGATCTCCTATTGGTTCGATGCCGCGTCTGGTTGGACGGATTTGGAAAAGCAGACCGCCACGGATGCGTTGACGCTGTGGTCGGCCTTTGCAAACGTCACGTTCGTGCCGTCGGCGAGCAGCAACGCGAGTGTCACTTTCTATCGCATTGACGGAGGCGCCGGGACCGCCAACTTCCCGCTCGGCCCACCCCCGATCCCCGACGGCACATCGCAAGCAGCGACGATAAACTCATCGTCCACGCGGTACACAAACGCAAACGGGGATACCTTCGGCGGCGCGCAACCCCTTGGCACGCCCCAACACTTCACTCTTTTGCACGAGATCGGGCACATCCTAAGCCTGGGACACGGCGGCCCCTATAACAACGTCATCAATCTACAGACGGACCAGTTCGGCGTTTACGACACGCGTCAATGGACGGTCATGTCGTACGTCGCCGAATGGGACGTAACGCCCTACTCCCCGTCCTATCCAGTGTCAGGGACCGAATGGCATGGCATCCGTCCGTCGACGCCGATGTTACTCGACATTCTGGCACTGCAGCGAGTGTACGGCGCGCCGACAAACTCACCGCTCAACGGTGACGATACGTTTGGCTACAACAGCAACATCACGGGGCCGCTTGCCCAGTTCTACGATTTCGACAGGGCTTTCCCCGATCCCGTCGTCACGCTGTTCAGCACCGGGACCAACAACACGCTCAATCTCTCGGGCGATACCCACAATCTGAAAATCAACTTGGAGCCCGGTTCATTCTCGAGCTCCGCCGGCCTCGTCAACAATCTCGCGATCGATTTCAACACGATCATCGAGACGGCGATTGGCGGCTCTGGGGACGATACGATCAAGGGCAATGCGCTGAACAACAGGCTGGTCGGCTCGACCGGCAGCAACACGTTGACCGGCGGCCTCGGCATCGACGAATTCGCCGTTACCGGTACCGACATCATCACTGATCTAGGGCTTGGCGGCGCCGACTTCTTCCGCGTCGGATCGGGCGCGTCCTTGCTGGCGCACGTTGCCGATACCTGGACGGCAACAGCGCAGACGTTCAACCTCGGCAACACGACCATCCAGGCGAACGGCCACAATGTCAGCCTGCAACAGGCCTTAGACACCGGCCGCGGCTACACACTCCACAACATCGGCAACGACACGGCGGTCGTGCTGTTTGGGTCCGTGCGGGACGATTTCATCACCGGCGGGAACGGCGACGACTGGCTATTCAGCGTCGACGGCGATGACACGCTGACCGGTGGCCTTGGCCGCGACCGGTTCATCGTCGACGCTGGCGCCGCCTTCGTCTTCGATCTGGGAGTCGGCGCCGACGAGATCGTGGTCGACACGGCCGGCACATTGCGTGCGAAGCTGGTTGCCGACTGGACTCCGACCGGTGCCACGACCAATCGTGGCCGGGTGATTCTGGTGGCCGACGGCCACAGCATCGACCTATCCCATGTGTCCGACGCGATTCCCTCGCCGCAGGGCTTCTCCGTCAGCAATGAGGGCAATGCCACCGCCGTGACGCTGATCGGTTCCCTGCGCAACGACACGATCACGGGCGGACTCGGCGACGACCTGCTGGAAGGCAAGAGAGGCGCCGATACGATCGATCTCGCGAGCGGCGGCAGCGACACGGTACGCGACGCGCTGGCCGACCTGAATGGCGACCTGATCTCAACCTTTGCACCGGGCGATACCATCGACATCCTTGGCGCGCTGATCGGGCGAAACAATCTCTCCGTAGCCCTTGGCACGAGCGTGGCGACGCTTGCGGCTGGCGGCGTGTCGTTCCAGCTCCAGGGCGACTTCTCCAATGGCGAGTTCGTGACGGCGGCCCGCGGCAGCGGTGTCGACGCACACACGACGATCACCTTCCAGAACCACCTGCTCCAGCTCAAGGAGGGCGTCGCCGTCGATCCTTCGATGATCAATGGCGTCGTCGACGAGGCATTCCTGACCGGCGACGGCTCGACCCTGTTCACACTCGCCCTCAAGTCGGCCGACTCGGCCTATGCCAACACACTCGGCACGTACAGGGTGGCGGCCGATGGAACGATCACCGACGTCCACGTCGTCTTCGCAAACACGCTCAACGTGACGGGGGCCGTGACGCTCGGCCTGGGTTCGCCCGCCAACGGCGAGCGCATCGGCTTCTTCGTGATCCAGGACGGCTTCAATCGCTACGGCAACCTGCCCGACAATCTGTCTTTCGTAAAACCCGGAACGTTGATGGCGGCCGACCTCGATGACGGTCTCCCGCCGGCCTTGCGCAGCACCACTCTGGGCCAGCTGGACACCGCCGCCATCTTCCATTCGTTTTCGACGCTCAATCCAGGCGATCTCCATCAGGCATTGTCCGGCGTGACGATGGGGGGCCGCGAGCTTCAGGTCGGCTTCGAGGACCAGCTCCGCACGGTGGGAGACAACGACTTCCAGGATATCGTCATCGGCGTCACGACGAACGCCGACAACCTCTTCGTCGTCTGATCTGCCGACGCCCTGCCTTGGTCAGGGGCAGGCGCCGGCGCCCTGGGTCACGACCTGCGGATCGCTGCACGCGGTACAGGCGTTGCCATAGGTCTTGCGCGTTCCGTCGCGCAGCAGGCCGCAGGCGGGGCGATAGTCCTTGGTGCACATCTTCGGCCGCGGATCGGCGCAGGGTCCGCCGGCCACCGGCAACGATTCCGGCGCAAGCTCGGCGCGGGTCAGGCGGAACAGGAACGGCTGGGTCCGGTATTCGCTCAGCGTGCCGAACATGAAGATCTTCGAACCCACCGCGGGCAGCGGGCTGAGCGGCCGCATCATCACAACGTCGAGTTCGACGAGGTTGCGGGCCTGGGCCTCGTCGGTGATCGCACCCTCGATGCGCTCGGGCGTGGCGGTGACGACCTTGAAGGGCAGCTTCAGCCGCTGGCCGCCCTGCTGCCTGTCGCCGATCGCCTTCCACACCGCCTCGGCCGCCCGCTTGTTCGCCGGACTGACGTCGCGATGGCGCAGCACGAGCACCCATTGCGGCGGCGTCAGCTTGGCCGGCTCGTTGTCCTCGAGGATCTCCAGCGCCCGCTCGGGCGGCGTCATGTTGCGCGGGATGGATTTCCTGAAGTTGGCGGGCGGCGCGTCCTCGTTGGCGACGCGCGTCACGATACCGTCCCATCCTTCCTCGCTGCCGCGATAGACGCCGTAGCGCGAGCGGAGGTAGCGGTCGATGTCCTGCGCCGCCGAGTCGTTCTTCGCGGCCCGGGCGATGGCGATCGCGCGGGCACCGTACCAGAAGCCCAGCGCATCGACCGGCGAGCCTTCGAGCTGGACCACCGAATACTGATAGACGTCCTGCAGGTTGGTCGGATCGGCCGCCACGGCCAGGCGATAGTACTCGCGCGCCTTGTCGTAGTCCTTCGCCTGCAGCGCCGCGAAGCCCAGCACGCCGTTGAAAATGCCCGCCATCTGTTCCTTGAGTTGCGCGAAGCCGGCATCGTCGAGCAGTGCGGGCTTCTGCCATTTGGGCATCACCGCAAGGCCGCGCTCGGAAGCCGTGACGGCCGCCGCCAGCGCGGCGGGGTCGCCGCCCGAGGCCTTGAGGCGTCCGACATAGGCCCGGTTGGCCAGCGCGCGCACATTGTCGGGATCGACCTGCAGCAGGCGCGCAACCAGGAGGTCGGCCTTGGCCGGCTGGTTGGCCGCCTGCCAGGCCGAGATCGCCTGCTCATGGGCGTCCAGCCGCAGGACACTGCCCGGATACCAGGCGATGAACACCTCCATGGCCTGCGCCCGCCGCGCCGGGTCCTTGGTGTTCAGCGCCGCCATGTAGCCGTCGTATTCGGCGGGGTTGGCAAAGGAGCTGCGTTGAGCCGGGCTGCCGGCCGAAGGAGCAGGCGTCTGCGGGGGCGTCTGTGCGGCAACGTTGAACGACGCGACGGCACACGCCGCCGCGAGAACGATAGCCAACCACCGCCATGCCGCCATTCCTGACTCCTCTCCGATCACGCGCTGTGTTGCAAGGCCCATCTCGACCTGAATTGCCGTGACCATTTGGGCGAATTAAGGCACTGTTCCGCCAATAGTTTTGAGCGGGGACTTCAGATGAAAGACCGACGTTCGACGGCTTCGATGCTCGTCGCTGCGGCGATTTGGGTTGCCTGCAGCGTGGCGCCGGCGCTGGCCCAGCAGCAGGGTGGTCCTCCGCCGGCGGTGCTCGTCCAGGCGGCCGAGATGAAGCCGATCGCCGACCAGGCCGAGTTCATCGGCCGCGCCGCCGCGGTCGACAGGGTCGAACTGCGGGCGCGCGTGAAGGGCTTCCTCGGCCCGCGCAAGTTCGCCGACGGCGACCAGATCAAGAAGGACCAGGTCGTCTTCACCATCGAGCCCGAGACCTACCAGGCGGCGGTCGACCAGAAGAAGGCCCAGCTCGACGCGGCGCGGGCGGGGTTGGCCAACGCCGAGACACAGTTGAAGCGCGCCGCCGAGTTGCTGCGCACCAGCACCGGCACCCAGGTCACCTACGACCAGCGGCTTTCCGAGCAGCTCCAGGCCAAGGCACAGGTCGAGGATGCCGGCGCCCAGCTCCGCGACGCCGAACTCCAGCTCTCCTACACCGACATCAAGTCGCCGATAGACGGCCGAATCGGTCGCGCCGCCTTCTCCCCGGGCAATCTCGTCAGCCCCGAATCGGGGGTGCTGGCTATTGTCGTCAGCGAAAATCCGATCCGCGTGCTCTTTCCCGTAACGCAGCGCGAGCTGCTCGAGGCACGACGCGACCAGGCTGCCGACCCGGACGGCATCGTGGTACGCGTCCGACTGGCCGACGGCTCGATCTACAAGGAAAAGGGCAAGATCGACTTCATCGACAACACGGTCGACGCCAAGACCGACGGGCAGATCGTGCGCGCCACCTTCCCCAACCCGGACGGCATGCTGACCGATGGCCAGACCCTGCGGGTCATCATCGAAGGCGAGAAGGTACCGACATCGGTCGCCGTACCGCAGGCGGCCATCGCCCAGGACCAGACCGGCGCCTACCTGTTCGTCGTCAACGACAAGAACGTGGTCGAGCAGAAACGCATCAGGACCGGCGTGTCGCGCGACGGCATGGTCGCCATCACCTCGGGTCTCCAGGCCGGCGAACGGGTCATGGTCCAGGGTCAGCAGCGCGTGCGGCCGGGCATGACGGTCAATCCCAGCGTGGCGCCGCCGTCGGCCTCGACGCAGAAGCAATAAGTCATGACGATCTCGTCGCTGTTCATCCGCCGGCCTCGGCTGGCGTTCGTCATCTCGACCGTCATCACCATCGCCGGCATCATCGCCATGACGGCGATGCCGGTGGCGCAGTTCCCCGACATCGTGCCGCCGCAGGTTCGCGTCACCGCGACCTATCCGGGCGCGTCAGCCCAGGCGGTCGAGGAAAGCGTGGCGCAGGTCATCGAGGCGCAGGTCAACGGCGTCGAGCGCATGATCTACATGAAGTCGACGTCGGGCGGCGACGGCAGCTACGCGCTCAGCGTCAGCTTCGAGGTCGGCTCCAACCCCGACCTCAATACCGTCAACGTCACCAACCGCGTCAACCAGGCACTCGCCCTGCTGCCGCCCGAGGTGCAGCGGCTGGGCGTCACCACCAAGAAGCAGTCCTCGGCACTGCTGCAGGTCGTGGCCGTCTATTCGCCCAAAGGCACGCGCGACGCCCTGTTCCTATCGAACTTCACGACCATCACCCTGCTCGACACGCTGCGGCGCGTCCCGGGCGTCGGCGACGCCACCCTGTTCGGCGCGCTCGACTATTCCATGCGCATCTGGCTGAACCTCGAGCGCATGGCGAGCCTCGACATCACCCCCAACGAGGTGGTGCAGGCAGTCCAGGCCCAGAACGTCCAGGCCGCGGTCGGCCTGGTGGGCGCCGCGCCGCTGCTCGACGACGTCAGCTTCCAGCTCAACATCACCACCCAGGGCCGCCTCGTCACGGTCGAGGAATTCGAGAACATCGTGGTGCGCGCCAAGTCCGACGGCGCGATGGTCCGGGTCAAGGACATCGCCCGGGTCGAACTGGGCTCCAAGACCAGCGACCAGCTGGGCCGCTACAACGGCCAGGCCGCGGCCGGCATCCAGATCTACCAGCTGCCCGGCGCCAACGCGCTGGCCACCGCCCAGGGCGTGCGCGACGCGATCAAGGCGCTGGAGCCGCGCTTTCCCGAGGACGTCGCGTACAACGTGATGTACGACACGACGGTCTTCGTGCAGGCCACGATCGAAAGCGTGATCCACACGCTGATCGAGGCCTTCGTCCTCGTGGCGATCGTCGTCTTCATCTTCCTCGGCAACCTGCGCGCCACCCTGATCCCGATCATCGCGGTGCCGGTGGCGCTGATCGGCACCTTCGCGATCATGCTGGCGCTGGGCTACTCGGCCAACACGATCTCGCTGCTGGCGCTGGTGCTGGCCATCGGCATCGTGGTCGACGACGCCATCGTCGTGGTGGAGGCGGTCGAGCACATCCTCGAGCATGAGCCGGAGCTCACCGTCGCCCAGGCGACCGAGAAGGCCATGGGCCAGGTCACCGGGCCGATCATCGCCATCACCCTGGTGCTGCTGTCGGTGTTCATCCCGACCGCCTTCATCCCCGGCATCTCGGGCCAGCTCTACTCCCAGTTCGCCGTGGCCGTGTCGGTCTCGATGATCATCTCGGCGATCAACGCACTCTCGCTCTCGCCGGCGCTGTGCTCGCTGATCCTGCGCCACCGCAAGAAGCCGACCGGCGTCATGGGCTGGATGCAGGGCCGCATCGACAAGACGCGCGACGGCTACACGAAAGTCGTGACGCCGCTGGCGCGGCGCGGAATCATAGCGCTCCTGCTGGTCGTGGGCTTCGCCGCCGCGACCGGCGGCATCGGCTCCCTGGTCCCCTCGGGCTTCCTGCCCGACGAGGACCAGGGTGCCTTCATGGCCGAGGTGCAGCTCCCCGACGCGGCGTCGACCAACCGTACGCTCGCCGCGGTCGAGGAAGTCGAGAAGACCATCGCGGACAAGCCTTGGAAGCAGAGCGTCTTCACCGTCTCGGGCTACAGCCTGATCGACGGACTGGCGCTGCCCAATCGCGCCCTGGTCGTCGTCGAGCTGAAGCCGTTCGACCAGAGAAAGGACGCCTCGCTCTCGGTGTTCCAGGCGCTGAAGGAGCTGAACATCGCCTTCAGCCAGATCGCCTCCGCCAACGTCTTCGCCTTCAACCTGCCACCCATCATGGGCCTGGGCAATTCGTCGGGCTTCGAGTTCGTGGTTCAGTCGCTGGCCGGCGCATCGCCCACCGATCTCGCCGCGGTGGCGCGCGGCGTGATGATCTCGGCGCAGGAAGTGCCGGAACTCGCGGGGGTCTACACGACCTACAGCGCCTCGACGCCGCAGATAAACCTGAAGCTCGACCGCGAACGCGCCCAGGCGCTGGGCATATCGATTGCCGACATCTTCTCGGCGATGCAGACCTCCCTGGGCGGCGCCTACACCAACGACTTCAACCTGTTCGGCCGAACCTGGCAGGTGAAGGTGCAGGCCGATGCCTCGGACCGCAGCAAGGTGAACGACGTGTTCCGCGTGCGGGTGCGTGCGGCGAGCGGCGAGCTCGTGCCGCTGCAGGCGGTGGCGAACATCGAGATGGTCACCGCGCCCTCCTCCGTCGTGCGCTACAACAACCTGCGCTCGGTGGTGGTGAACGGCGCGCCCGCGCCCGGCTACTCCTCGGGCGACGCCATCGCCGCCATGGAGAAGCTCGCAACCCGCACCCTGCCCGCCGGCTACGGCTTCGAATGGACGGGCACGGCGCTGCAGGAGAAGGCGGCCAGCGGCCAGACCGGCTTCATCCTGGGCCTCGCCGTCGTCTTCGCCTACCTCTTCCTGGTCGGCCTGTACGAGAGCACGGCGATCCCGGTGGCGGCGCTGCTGTCGGTCATCGTCGGACTGTTCGGCGCCGTGACGGCGCTGCTGATCGCCGGCCTCGACAACAACATCTTCGCCCAGATCGGCATCGTGGTGCTGATCGCGCTCGCCGCCAAGAACGCGATCCTGATCATCGAGTTCGCGATGGCGGAACGCGCGAAGGGAGCCGACGTCGTGACTGCGGCGACGACGGCCGCCAGCCTGCGGTTCCGCGCCGTCATGATGACCTCGTTCGCCTTCATCCTGGGCCTGGTGCCGCTGGTCATCTCCTCGGGCGCCGGCGCCGCCACCCAGCGCGCCGTCGGCACCGCGGTGTTCGGCGGCATGATCGCCGCCTCGTTCCTCGGCATCTTCGTGATCCCGGGCCTCTACGTCGCCTTCCAGCGCTTCCGCGAGACGGTGAAGGGCTGGATGGGCGTCAAGCCGGCGGCGGCACCGCCGGCGGCGGCCAAGCCCGAACACTGATAGGAGCGCGCCACGGCGGAAGCGGTCCGGCCGTCGGCTTCTCGGGATGGGCGGCCATCTCGTCGAGCCCGGTGCACTCGGCCTCCGAAAGGGAGTGATGCGCCGCAGTCGCCTGCCGCCACGTATCCCAGTCGGACGTCTCGCGTCCGTTCACCGAATGGTGGTCGCGCACGACGTTGACCCGAACGAACCACAGTCCGCTCGCCTGCTGACCGTGACCGAAGGCCATCGGATCGGCCTCTCCCGATCGGCAACGCCTCCAGGCCTCGCCGGCGGTGATGAACATGTCGTCCGGCAGGTCCGCGAGATCGAAGCCGATGCCCAGACTCGGCGCGATGATGCGATCCAGCTGGGCGTCCGCACGGCGCCAGCGCCCGTCACGCCAGTACTCGCAAATCCAGTGATCCTCCCACTCCCCCTTGAAGTAGGCCGCGAAGCCGCAGCGCACGCGTGCCGGTACGCCTTGCTGGCGCAGCATGCCGCACAGCATCAGCGCGTAGTCGCGACAGGTGCCGACCGCGCGCTGATCCGGAGTCCGCTCCACCGTCAGGGCGGATCCATCGAGATCGGCGATCTGCCGCAGCCGGCCGGCCAGCGGCAAGGTCTCGCGCGACACGGTCCGGAACTGCGACTCGTTTACGCCGTAGGCTGCGATCCAGTCGGAATGAATCAGCACGCCCTGCACGATCCGGCAGAGTGCCCCGACATCGACGGGCAATCCGTCAAAGTTCAGTGATCCGTTACCGGGCGCCGACATCGGGCCGTGATATCGCCAGCGTTGAGGGCTTTCCATGGTCGTCATGGCGACCATGGTAGCAGGTCCGCCGGGAAGCCGTCCTCAGGCGGCGGCTTTGACCAGGCGGTCGCTGCGGCACTTCATCAGCGGCTGGATGTGCTGGCCGAACTGGTCCATGCCGGCCAGGAAGTCGTCGAAGGTCAGCATGATGCCCTTGGTCCCGGGCACGGTGGCGCACTCGTCGAGCATCCGCGCCACGCTGGCATAGGAGCCGACCAGCGTGCCCATGTTGAAGTTGATGGCGCCTTCGGGCGCCGAGATCGCCTTGGCGGTGCCGCCCTCGACCGCATTGGGATCGGCGTCGGCCTGCCCCGACATCCAGGCCATCGCGCCGATATCGGCGCCTTCGTTGTAGAGCTTCCACTTGGCCATCGCCTTCTCGTCGGTCTCGTCGGCGATCACCATCATGAGCACGTAGTTGCCGACGTCGCGGCCGGTCTTCTCGGCCGCCTCGACCATCAGCTGGTTGGTCGGCGCATGGGCGGTCGGCGTGTTCACACCCTTGCCCAGGGTGAAGTTGTAGTTGCAGTAGGTCGCGCCGAACTCCATGCCGCGCGGGCTCTGGCCGGCGCTGACGATCTTGATCGGAGTCTTCGGCCGCGGGGAGAGCTTGCAGTCCGACATCTGGAAGAACTTGCCCTTGAAGTCGGACGTGCCGCTCTCCCAGAGCTCCTTCATCACCGTTACGAACTCTGTGGAGTAGTCGTAGCGGTAACCGAAGTAGGCCTCGCCGGGCCACAGGCCCATCTGCTCGTACTCGTCCTTGGCCCAGCCCGACACGATGTTGACGCCGAACCGGCCGCTCGAGATCGAATCGATGGTCGAGGCCATGCGGGCGACGATGGCGGGCGGGATGGTGAGCACCGCGACCGAGGCATAGAGCCTGATGCGCTTGGTCACCGCGGCCAGTCCCGCCATCAGGGTGAAGGATTCGAGGTTATGGTCCCAGAACTCGCTCTCACCGCCGAATCCGCGCAGCTTGATCATCGACAGGGCGAAATCGAGCCCGTAGCCCTCGGCTTTCTGTACGATCTCCCGGTTGAGATCGAAACTCGGCATGTATTGCGGCGACGTGGTGGAGATCAGCCAGCCATTGTTTCCGATCGGAATGAAAACACCGATGTCCATGGAGCCCTCCTCTTGGATGGGCTCCCGGCAGCAAGCGGCATGCCAGCCGGCGCGCCGGGCCCGGGCTACCCTTCCGTCCGCGGCTCGGTCATCATGTCCCGCACGGGCTGAAAAAGGGGAACGAGCGAATGGCGAAATCGCCGAACAGGCTGTCGGCCAGCGAGGCCGTGCGACGGATGGGCGAGAAGCGGCTGAAGGCCCGCGATCTCGTCGAGGCCTGCCTGGAGCGTATCGACCAGCGCGAGGGCCAGGTCCATGCCTGGGAGGCGCTCGATCCCGAGGGTGCCCGCAAACGCGCCGACCTGCTCGACAAGCGTGCCAAACCGATCGGCCCGCTGCACGGCATACCGCTCGCCGTGAAGGACATCATCTCGACCCGGACGATGCCCACGACCTGCGGCTCGCCGATCTATCGCGACCACGTCGCGGGCTTCGACGCCGCCTGCGTCACACAGCTCGTGAAGGCCGGCGCCATCGTGCTCGGCAAGGCGGTCACCACCGAATTCGCCGGCGCGCATGCCGGCAAGACCCACAACCCGCACAATCTCCGACACACGCCGGCGGGGTCCTCTTCGGGCTCGGCGGCCGCGGTCGCCGACTTCATGGCGCCGGTCGGATACGGCACGCAGACGGCGGGTTCGGTCATCCGGCCCGGCGCCTTCAACGGGGTGGTCGCCTACAAGGGCACCCATGGCTGGGCCGACATGACGGGCGTGAAAACCTACGCGCCGTCGCTCGACACGCTGGGCTTCTTCGCCCGCGAAGCCAACGACCTCGCGCTGATCCGCGCCGCCTACGGCCACGAAGCGGCGGACCCGGTACGCGAGCCACCGCGCATCGGCCTGATCCGCACTCCATGGTGGGACCTGGCCGAACCCTACAATCAGAAGAACATTCTCGAAGCGATCCGCACGCTGCGCGTCGCCGGCGCGAAGGTGCGCGAATGGCAGGCGCCGGCGGACTGGGCCGGGCTGATGGAGGCGCAGCATCGCGTCATGACCAAGGAGGCCACGCAGTCCTATGCGCCGGAACGCAGGCGCTTCGCGCGTCTCCTCTCGCCGGGTATGCAGCAGGGCCTGGCCGACGGCGACGCGGTGACGGCCCGGCAGTATGCCGACGCGAAGAAGCGCAAGAAGATGGCGGTGGCCCAGCTCGACGAGGCCTGGGAGAAGTTCGACCTCCTGCTGGCGCCCGCGGCCAAGGGCGAAGCGCCGGCCGGTCTCGGCAACACCGGCGACCCGGTCTTCAACCGCTTCTGGACCCTGCTGGGCACGCCCTGCATCGCGCTGCCCTTCAACACCGGCCCGTTCGGCCTGCCGCTCTCCGTGCAGCTCATCGGCAAGCATGGCAGCGACGACCAGCTCGTGTCCTGGGCACGCTGGGTGGAGAGCCGCCTCTCGTGACGACCAGAGCCGCGGTCCGGCTGGGCATGATCGGCTACGGCGCCATCGGCAAGCATGTCGAGGCGGCACTGAAGGCCGGCAGCATCGAGAACCTCGACCTGGTCGCGGCGCTGGTGAAGCGCCCGCGTTCCGAGGGTGGCCTGCTGACGCACGAGCCCGACCGCTTCTTTGCCCACCCCTTCGATGCCGTGGCCGAATGCGCCGGCCATGAGGCCGTCCGCACGCACGGGCAGCGCGTGCTGGAAAGCGGCGCGGATTTCCTCGTGACCTCCGTCGGCGCCTTCACCGACACGGTGCTGTTCGAGCGTCTGCTGGCGGCCGCAAAGGCCAACGGCGTGCGGCTGATCCTGCCGTCGGCCGGCATCGGCGCACTCGACATACTGAGCAGCGCCGCGGTCGGCGGGCTGGAGAGCGTCACCGTCACGGTGCGCAAGGATCCGTCGGCCTGGAAAGGCACCATTGCGGAGACCCTGGTCGACCTCGACGCGCTGAAGGCCCCGCACACCGTCTTCGACGGGCCGGTACGCGAGGGCGCCCGGCTCTATCCGCAGAACGTCAACATCTCGGCCGCGGCTGCGATCGCCGGTCTCGGCCTCGACAAGACTCGCGTCGTCATCGTGGCCGACCCCACCATCACCACGCACATCGTCGAGCTGGAAGCCAAAGGGACGTTCGGCCGCTTCACCTTCATGGAGGATGTGGCCGTCAGCGAGGAGAACCGCAAGACCGGCAAGCTGGTCGCCATGGCGATAGTGAAATCGGTGCGCCAACTGGCGTCCACCCTCGTGGTTGCCGCGTAAGGAAAACTCACCTTCATGTCATCCTGAGCGCAGCGAAGGATCTCGCGCCCGACCAGGAATCGGCTGTTGCCAACCGTGTCTGGTCGTTCGGTGAGGTCCTTCGCTGCGCTCAGGACGACAAGAGGGAGAACACAAAATGGACGAGTTCGACTACGTCATCGTCGGCGCCGGCGCCGCGGGCTGCGTGCTGGCCAATCGCCTGTCCGCCTCGGGCAAGAACACGGTCGCGGTGATCGAGGCCGGCGGTAAGGACAACCATATCTGGATCAAGGTGCCGGCCGGCTTCAACAAGACGGTCTACAACGACAATCTCAACTGGGGTTACGAGACCGCGCCCGGCCCGCACATCGACGGCCGGAAGATAAGATTTCCGCGGGGAAAGGTGCTGGGCGGTTCGGGCTCGATCAACGGCCATCTCTACGTGCGCGGCCAGTCGGCGGACTACGACACCTGGGCGCAGCTCGGCTGCCGCGGCTGGTCGTGGGACGACCTGCTGCCCTACTTCAAGCGCGCCGAGAGCCGGGTTGGCGGCAGCGACGAGGTGCGCGGCCGCGCAGGTCCCCTCAGCATCGAGGACCAGGGCGATCCGCATGCGCTCTCCGATGCCTTCATCGCCGCCAACGAGACGCTCGGGCTGAAACGCTCGCCCGACTACAATGGCGGCAACCAGGAAGGCACGATGCTCTATCAGCAGATGATGAAGCGCGGCCGGCGCTGGAGCCCCGTCGATGCCTATCTGCGCCCCGCCCTGGGCCGACAGAACCTGAAGGTGATCACCCGCGCGCTGGTCGAGCGGGTCGACCTCGAGGGCAGGAAGGCCGTCGGCGTCACCTACCGACAGGACGGCCAGACGAAGACGATCCGCGCGCGTCGCGACGTGATCCTGAGCGGCGGCGCCATCAACACGCCGCAGCTCCTGCAGATCTCCGGCATCGGCAACCCCGAGGACCTGAACGCCATCGGCGTTGCGGTGAGGCACGCCATGCCCGGCGTCGGCCGCAACCTCCGTGACCACTATGCCGTGCGGGTCTCGGCGCTGGTGAAGGGCGCGGGCTCGCTGAACGAGCGCAGCCACGGGCTGCGGCTGGTCGGCGAGGTGATCCGCTACGCCGTCACGCGCAAGGGCCTGCTGGCGGCCAGTCCCAGCCATGCCGGCGGATACTTCAAGACGCGACCGGGCCTCGAGACGCCCGACATGCAGCTCTATTTCGCGCCGGCCAGCTACGCGCCCGGCAGCTACGGCACCTCGGTGCTGGATTCGGTGCCCGGCATGACCTTGGGCTGCTCGCAGCTACGGCCCGAGAGCACCGGCCACGTGAAGGCGCTGAGTGCCGATCCCGCGGCCAAGCCCGAGATCCAGCCCAACTACCTGGCGGTCCAGCACGACCGCGATGCGTTGCTGGCGGCGATGAAGTATCTCCGCCGCCTGATCAACACCTCGCCGCTCAAGGAACATGTGGTCGAGGAGAACCTGCCCGGCCCCGGCGTGCAGACAGACGAGCAGTGGATGGCCCATGCCCGCGCCACCGGCTCGACGACCTACCACCCGGTGGGCACGGCCAAGCTCGGCACCGATCCGATGGCCGTGGTCGATCCGCTCAGCATGCGCGTGATCGGCCTGGAGGGGCTGAGGATCGCCGACGCCTCCTGCATGCCGACCATGGTCTCGGGCAACACCTACGCCGCGACCAACGCCATCGCGGAGAAGGCGTCGGATTTGATTCCTGTGACGTAGAGTCTTCCGCTCCTGACCACACCACCTCACCCTGAGGAGCGGTCCGCAGGACCGCGTCTCGAAGGGTGGGCGCGAGCACCGCGTTTGCTACCCATCCTTCGAGACGGCGCTGCGCGCCTCCTCAGGATGAGGGTATGGGTTTGACTCGCGCTTAGAAAGTTTTCCCGCTCAGACGTAACCGGGCCCCTCGATGACCGGGTGGGCGATCAGGAACTTCTCGTCGATCTCGACGCCGATGCCGGGCTTGTCGAGCGGGCGGACGTTTCCATCCTTGCCGATCTCCCAGGGCGCGCTGCCCAGCTCGTCGCGGAACTTGTTGGCCACGGAAAGGTCCGCCTCGAAGTAGCCGCCATTGTCGATCGACGCCAGGAAGTGGATCGACACGGCATGATTGAGCCCGGTCATCGAACTGTGCGGATGGATCGGCAGCTTCCACATCGAAGCCGCCGCCGCGATGCGCTGGACCTCGGTGATGCCGCCGCTCTTGGACAGGTCGGGCTGCAGGATGGTGATGTTGCCGTCCTCGATGATCCGGTGGAACTCGAAGCGAGTGTAGTGGTTCTCGCCGGCCGCGAGCGGCGTCACGCCCCAGCCCTTGGCCATCGCATAGGAGCGGTGGTCGTGCGCCGGGAACGGCTCCTCCAGCCAGGCGATGCCCAGCTCGTCCATCGCCGGCATCACGCGCCGCACATCCTCGACCGTGTAGCCGGTGTTGGCGTCGGTGAGCAGGACCATGTCGTCGCCGAAGCGCTTGCGCACCGCGGTCATGCGCGCGATGTCGTTCTTGACGCTGTCGCCGACCCTGAGCTTCAGCGCCTTGTAGCCCGCCGCGACCATGGGTCCGGCCTCGTCGGCCAGGGACTCGGGCGCCTGGTAACCCAGCGAAATGCCACCCGCATAGGCCGGCACCGGCTTGTTGGAACCGCCTAAAAGCTTGTAGAGCGGCCAGCCCACGGCCTTGCCCTTGATGTCCCACAACGCCTGGTCGAGGCCGCTCATCGCCATGGCGGTGGCGGCGCCCATGCCGTGGCTGCCGAGCTGGAACTTGTAGATCCTGGCCCAGATGCCGACCGTGTCGGTGGCGTCCATGCCGACCACGAAGCCCTTCAGGGTCGTGTTGATCAGGTGGCCGATGCTGCCCGGCGAGCGCGCATGATGGCTCTCGCCCCAGCCCACGATCCCGTCCTCGGTCGTCACCTTGACCATCACGCAGTCGCGCTTGGTCATGGTGCCGATGCCCAGCGAGACCTGCAGCTCCTTGGGCACGCGGTAGCTGGTCGGATAGGCCTTTACGTCGACGATTTTCATGGATGTCCTCCCCGCTGGGGGGGGGGCCGACCACGGGGGCGCCCCCCCCCCA
>JAESFK010000630.1_pt1 | contig 15797 bp, 10 predicted proteins | sample 9269391 | NCBI WGS metagenome assembly JAESFK01 (sample SAMN14506231, study PRJNA617097) | algae metagenome | isolation source: Drouetiella hepatica UHER 2000/2452 and co-occurring heterotrophs from... | place: Slovakia: Slovak Paradise National Park, Hrabusice, Kosice Region | collected 2000-01-01
GAATGAGATGTCACCACGTGCCCCGATCCCCGCGGCCGCTGCCGGCATGTCCATTCCCATGGTGAACTCGGAGCGCAGGACCACTTCGACCACGTCGCCAGGCTGGAGTTCGGAATCTTCATTCGCTCGGATGGTTTCGCGGCCCTTCTCGCTCTTTCTGACGATGGAAAGTTCGGGCCTGAACTCGCGGTCGCGCGCCAGGTGCGAAAGCTTCTCGCCCGTGCCCTGGAGCTTGACCTGAATCTGGTTGAGCGTCGCTCGCGTATCCCGCAGTTCCTGCAGCAGCCTGATCCTGCGCTGGTCGTCGAGCCTTTCCAACTGCCTGGCAGTCTCGTCCTGGCGCTTCTTCACATCCATCAACTGCGCGCCGGTCTGCAACTTCCGGGTCGAGGACAGAAGGACTGCGCGGCGGGCATCGGTCACCCGGGGGCTCGGCAAGGCTCCCTTGCCGAACATCTCCTCCACCTTTCTCAGCTCCTCGACATCTGCCTGCGTCCCCTGTTCCTCCTTGACCTCCTGCGCCGCGAGCAGCTTGGCCTGTTCATCCGCCTGTTTGATGGAGCGGCTGAGATAGGCTTTCTCGCGTTCATAGTCCGCCTTGTCGGCCTTCAACTGGTCGGCCTCGAGCCCCAGGATCTCCCTGAGTCTGTGTGGCGGGACGGCCGATGGCGTGAGCCGATCGGCCTCGATGAGATCCTTGCCGCCCAGCGCCGCGTTCAGGCGCATAATCCGCGCCTCGGTTCGGGCAAGCTCGATCCAGAGGCCCTGAATTTCGCTGTTCAGCTCAGCAGTCAGAAGTATCGGGTTCTCTGTTCGTTGCCGCAGCACATCGTAGCCCCCGGAAATGGCTACCAGCTCCCGCACGGTCATCTGCGGGCGGAAGGGTAACTCTCCTGATTTCGATACGTCACCCTTGATGTAAATGGGCCTGTACTGGGCCACGCTCGCCGTGACCTCATCAGCCTCGATCGCCACGACGTATTCGCGCCCGTCCGCCGATCGCTGCCGGAACACCTTGGTGGCCAGCTTGGTCTGAATTCTCTCCTCCATCTCAGAGGGGACAAGACCGACGACCGACACACTGCCAAGGACAGGAAAAGAGATGCGGCCATCCGGCTGCACCGTCACGCGACGCTGCAGTTCGGGGACTCTGGCGACGAGAACCTCAATGACGTCGCCGACGCCAATGCGGTACTCGGCATTTGCCGAGCCCATCGAGCTCAGGATGCAGGCGATCGCCAATAACGTTCCGACGCCGCGGATCTGTCCGATAGGAGACACCTGGGACGCGAAACCGCCTGGTCGGGCGTGCAGTCGAACTCGTCGCATGAGAAACTCCTGAGCGAAGCCGGTAGGGTCAAGGTCGGCGCTGCTTCCGTGCAGCCGTCACTGGCCGGGACAGGCAAACGACGGGCCCGGTCATGTGACGGAGTACGCGGTCCCCGGCGCGGAAAGCGGCTCGGCTGCAACAAGACCCGGAACGCCTCAGCCACCCCTCTCGCCGCGTGTCAGCTATCGTTCCGGTGAACCACGCTGCTGAACCTCAGAGCGAGATCCGGCAGCATCACATGCCTCCCTCCGTTGGATTCCCCGATCTGCGATGATCCGGTGGCCAGGGCCGCCGGTGAGACGTCAACGTCCAAAGCAGAAGGCGAAACCGGTATCGGAGCGGATCGGTCGGCATCTTTTCCGGGAAAGAACAATCCGCTGTTCATCGCCCAGATCGCAGCTTGCGTGCGGTTGTGAACTCGAATTCGCCGCAAGATTGCCTTGACGTGGACCTTCACAGTGGCTTCAGCGATACTCATCTTGCGCGCGATAATCTTGTTCGAATCCCCTTCGATGAGGCAACTCAGAATGGATTTGTGCCTGGCCGACAGACGCGATTTGTAACTGCTGCTGGCGTGGGCTACGTCCTGCATTCCAACGCTGTTGTCATCGGAGGCGTCGAAGTCATTGTCGTTCGATTGATATTGTTTCCTACGGCGAATTTCGATGTGTTCCTGATCGCCGTTGCTGATCCGACCATCATTCAGCCGCTCTCTTTTCTCATCGAGAATGGTCAGCATTGCTGGCGGCAGAACGGTTTCGCCAAGCATCACCAGTTCCAGCGATTTGATGAACGCCTCACAACTTGCGATCTTGACGAAATAGGCGTTTGCGCCGGCCTGGAATGCTGACCGCATCTCGGAGAATTGATGGTGATGGGCCAGCATAGCGACCCGTCCGCTCGGGCATAGCCGCTTGAAATATTCGACTTGCTCAAGCGCCGCTTTGAAATCGTCACCAATATCGACGAGTAATAGAGTCGCATTTCCCGGCATCATCAAGCCGGCGACATGGCTGTCGATGCAGGATCTCGATGCAATGATCTTAAATTCCGCCGCCGCCAGAACGCGAGCCAGCCCTTCTCTCAAGAGGGCATCCGATCCAACGAGAATGGCTCCTACCGGATCCATAATCGACCTCCTTCGGCCTCAACATTGGGCCGTCCACAACAAATATTTATTCCCCCCGCTCGAGTTATTAATATATCTCGGATGATCAAGTCGATATTATCGTTTGCATTTATCTTCTTACGAATATTAATTTGAAAACTGCGTCAACTCATATACCTCTAAATAGTACATAGGCTATCGGCGATAAATAAAATTTGCCACCCCAATTAGATTATCAGTCGACTTATTCCAAGATAGAGTGCAATTATAGCAATCATCGCAGGCGGCCATCGCGCTTTGATTAGAATCAAAAGCTTGCGCCGCATGACATATATGAAAACAATTTTAATGATTTCGGGCATATGCGGCTAGAGCACAAGGTCCGACTGTCCGATGGACAAAAGTCTGCCTGCCGAGTCGACGAAAGTCTGGTCCGCAAATCTACCGGGAACTCGGCCAAGATACCGTTCGGCCAGCTCTGCCGACCTCGCTGGGGCGATGGCTCAGCACACGTCGAATGCGGTTTCGTACCTCGGTGTAGGTATACCCCGTCATACGCGAACGTCCAAATGTTTGGCTGTGTTACTGCTCGTGAACGGCAAAGTGAGCCGTGCCGTCGGACTTCGCGAAGTATCTGCCAACCGTAAGGCATGCAGCGAATGAACACATTTCCCTGCAATTTGACGCTCGAGCGTTCAGGGGCATTCGATGCGAGACGCTCAGACGCGGGTGCATCGATATGACGCCGCATGTGCTCTGCATCGGGGGAGAGGACCACGCTTTCCGCATCCCATTCCTCCTCGCGTTGCAAGAGCGCGGGTTTCGGGTGAGTGCAGCTGCGACGGCGGACCCGGCGCCGTTCGCGAGCGCAGGGATCGAGTACCATCCGTTTCGGTTTGATCGATTCATCGCACCGCTGGCGGATCTGGCCACGCGCAAGGCTCTAAAGAAGCTGATCGCCGATGTCCGCCCTGAGATTGTGCAGAGCTTCGACACCAAGCCAAACCTGCTGGTGCCGCTGGCGGCCAGGGGCATTCCAGGGGTTCGTGTGGTCTGCACGATCAACGGCTTGGCCTACCTTTATTCATCGCGTTCGCCGAAGGCGCTGTTCTTTCGTCCGATCTGGCGAGCATTTCAGCGGATGGCCGCAGCATCGACGACGGCGATGGTGTTCCAGAACGTCGATGACCAGGCGTTTTTCGAGCGACATAAGCTCATGGGAGCCAGTACCGGGCAGTTGATCTCGGGGTCCGGTGTCGATCTCGACAGGTTCGATCGTGCGGTGGCAGCGGGACCTGCTCCAAAAGAGCTTCGGGACACGCTCGGCCTTGCCGGCCACGAAGTCGTCGTCACGGTATCGCGCATAACGCGGCAGAAGGGCATTCCAACCCTTCTCGAAGCCGCGGCGGCGGTCCACCGGCAGCGGCCCGGCGTTCGATTCCTGCTGGTGGGTCCGCGAGACAGCGAGGGCCCGCTCGCCGTGACGCAGGCCGAGATCGATCGCCACAAGCCGTATGTGCTCGCAGTCGGCCCGCGTTCCGACGTGCCGTCGTTGCTGAACATGGCCGAACTGTTCGTTCTCCCGACCGAGTATCGCGAGGGCATTCCGCGTGCGCTGCTCGAGGCGGCGGTGGCATCGCGACCGATCGTGACGACAAGAATGCCGGGATGCCGCGATGTCATTCGCGATGGCTGGAACGGCTATCTGGTTGCGCCGCATTCGCCAACGCAACTCGCTGGCCGGATTCTCGAACTGCTGCAGGATCGCGAGACCGCCGCGGCCATGGGCGCACGGGCTGCGGTGCAGGTCAGAAGCGAGTTCAATCTCGAGGTTATCGTCGAGCAATATGCCGCGCTCTACAGGCAACTGGCGAGCGGACTGTGCCAGGCTCCAGTGAAAATGGCTTTGGGAGGGGCGGATCGCAATCTGCATCAAGAAGATGCAGTGCGACTGGTTGGCGAGTGAATCGGAGGTTCAAGTATTTTTAGAAATTATTGGCAGTGAGACGGGTTGGATATGTTTATCGATCTGCTGTTAGCTTCTGGACTTTTGTTGTCGACTGCGTCTCAACTCAGGCCGGCAGGATTCCCGCTTGGGCCAGGCGAACTCTTGCTGTTGACCTGGGTATTTCTAGCGTTGAGCCGCGAGGTGGCCAGGCTCGGACCGCCAATGACTCCGCCGCTCACGATTCTGTTGATCTTCTGGGCAGCTTTCGCCGTTGCCCAGAGCCTCGGCACGATGACGGGCTATATCGTCGGGGACGTTCACGACAGGGCGCTACTTCTTCACAACGTGATGGCCTACGCGCTTTTGGCAATCGTCAGCAGTCTGATCGTGGTCGGTCCTGCAGCCGGCCCGCATCTGCATCGATTAACCTGGCTTGTGGTCTCGCTTGGAGCCGGATTTCTCCTGATTCAGGCCGCCCACGGCTTTCGCCTGATCGACATCCCGTCGATCGATCCCTGGTATTGGGACACCCGTTTTCGCGGCTGGTCGACGAACGCCAACCAGCTTGCCCTGCTTTGCGCGGTGCTGACGTTGCTGTCGCTTCACTTGGCCGAAATTGCGCCGAGGCCGGCTGAACGGATCGCCGCAATCACCTGCGGCGTCGTCGCCATCTGGGTGGGACGTCTGTCGCTGAGCGATTCCTTCGCCCTTGTTGTTGTTTGCAGTGTGCCGATCTTTGTCGTGCTCAAGCTCCGGACGTGGGTAGGCCAGGCGAAGCCCAGTTTTCGCCCCGCTCTGGCGTGGGTTGTCATTCTGGCACTTCCAGCCGCCTTGATGGCGACTGTTCCGCTCGTCAACACGATCCTGGTCGAAGCCAGGGATGTCGCCAAGGAGATGGCCCGGGGCGAGGAAGCGGACACCGAGCGCTCGGCATCCATTCGATTCACGGTCTGGAGCGCCGCGATCGACCGAGGGCTCGATTCGGGAATGATGGGGCTGGGGCCAGCTCCGCACATCACGAATCCATTTCCGGTCGTCCTGGGGCCCCGCTCGGCGGAGGCCTTGAAGTATTCCGATCAGCCGCAACCGGGATTTCTGCCCAACTTCGAAGCCCATAATACGGTGCTCGACCTGTTCACGCAGAGTGGCATCTTCGGAATCCTAAGCGTCGTCGGGCTCGGGGCGGTGCTGCTCGCGGGCACCTGGGCTGGAAAACTGGACGGCCTCACGACCCTGCTCTGCGGCCTCGCGATCTTCAGCGCCTTCCACTTCATCATTCGCCATCCGATTTTCTGGTTTGCTGTCGCGGTGTGCCTGGTCGCGGGCGACGCAGCACGCAGCCGGCCAATCCCTCGAAAGAGGGTCTGACATCATGCGCGTCACAACTGGTATGCTTGGCGCCTCGAACGACAGCAGCCCCTGCCGGCTGGCCGCGAGCAGCCCGATGATTTGCGGGCGCCAAGACCTGCCCCGGCGCAATGCGCACTACCGATGTTGGTCTTTCGTCGCCCGCTTGTGAACCGTCGAGACTGAGCCATGCTGCAGACAGTCGATGATCATACGAAAGATGGGCCGATCGAGCCGGATCGTCTGCGTTCGGCTCCACGCCGCGCCAAACGTCCGCCGGCGATCATCGCTCCGGGGCCGGTCACGCAAGACCAGCAGTTTTTGGATGTCGTCCGCCTGCTGTATCGGCGGCGGCGGATGATCCTGACGGTTGCGATTTTCGGGGCCATACTCGCTGTTGCGATCGGCTTGTCGGTCGCGCCGCGGTATACGGCCATTGCCGAGATCGCGGTGGAGCCGCCGCAGCGCAGCTCGCTCGCTGGCCGGGCGCTGTCCGCCGAAGAAGAAATGATCATCGACACCCACATCGCGATGCTGAGTTCACGCGATCAGATGGCACGGGTTCTCGACAGCCTGTCGCCCGGAGACACCGAAAGCACGGAACCGCCGGCGGCCTCCTCGGCCGAGGTCGCTGAGCCCGTCGATCCGGCATTGAACCCAGGGAATGGCTTGAGCTTGGGAGAGCTGGCGCGTCGGCTCAAGCTGTGGACCGGATTCGGCGAGAAGCGCAGCGCAACTCTGACCCTCCGGCAGCTCGAACGTGACACAAAGGTCCTGCAGGCGCGCCGTTCGCGCCTCATCAGCGTCGCGTTCACGTCGAAAAGCCCGGAGCAGGCGGCTGCGGTGGCGAACCGAATAGCCGGCACCTACGTCGATGCCCGGAACGCGCAGAAGCGGGAATGGATGACCCTCGAACTGGCGCGGATCGGCGAGCGAATTGCCGGACTCAAGGAAGAGGCGGAGAGCGCCCGATCAGCCGCGCAAACGCTGGTCATCCTCCTCAGGCGGCAAGACGAGCTTCGTGGCGAGATCGAATTCATCTCGCCGGATATCAAGGTCGCTTCCTTCGCGAAGGCGCCGGACAGGCCGAGTTCCTCCAATCCGCTCCTTTTTATCCTTCCGGCGTCGATCATCTTCGCGATTGGAGCGTGTACGTTTGCCGTCGTCAGAGATCGTCTGGATCACGGCCTGCGCAGTGAGCGCGATGTGAGCGATGCGCTTGGCATCCCTTGCGTTGGTCTCGTGCCGAAGACCGCGGCGATGGGGGCGGTTCGTCGTTATAAGCATCTGCAGGCGGAGCCGTTCTCGGCCTATTCGGAAGCGATAAGAGCGGCGGCGGCAACACTGCGAATCGTTGCCAAGTCGCGGCGATCCAAAGTTATCCTGATCAGTTCCAGCGTTCCCATGGAAGGAAAGTCGACGCTCGCCCTGAGCCTCGCCACTTACTTGTCCGGTGTGGGCCGGCACGTGCTCCTGGTCGATCTTGATTTTCGGCAAGGATCGTTTCTTGGAGACTTGTTTTTTTCCGGCCGAATTGCAGGTGGAATTCGCGATCTGCATTTCCAGAGCCGGCTGCCGGCGGATTCCATTCGACATATTCCGGACCTCGGGCTCGATTACCTTCCGGTCCAGCGCCATCGCGTCGATCCGTTGCTCTTTGCCAGCGAACACCTGCCGCGCCTGATCCGGCAGTGGCGGGACGATTATGACTGCGTGATCATCGACGGCCCGCCGCTTCTCGGCGCGGCGGAAGCGCGCCTGCTTCCTCTCGTGGCGGACACCGTTTTGTTTGCCGTCAAATGGGCAGAGACCACGCGGGAGGTCGCTCAAAGTGCAATTCGCCTGCTGCGGGACACCAGCGGCCTCGGCAAGGAATGGAGCGAGTTGACGACCGCCATCCTGACCCAGGTCGATGTGAAGCAGCACGCCAAGTACAGGTTCGGCGATGCCGGCGAACTGACGCTGAAATACCGGAAATACTACACCCGATGCATCAAGGCGTGGCGGTCCGCGGCGCCAGCGGCGGTTTCGACCTCGGGCAGTCGGCGTCCCCCCGTTGCGCCGGACGAACCTGCCGCATTAGCAGCGGAATGACGGGTGCCACCATGGCCAAGGACGACCTCGAGAGGCGATCGGTCCATCGTCTTGCGCGAGGCGGCTTTGCTGCCTTCATCCTTTATAGTGTCGGAGTCGGGCTGGCCTATTTCTCCCAGCTTCTGATCGCACGTTTCGTCGGCGTCGATGCCTATGGCGTGTACGCCTATGCGACGGCTTGGGTGACAGTCCTGGCGTATATCTCGGCGCTCGGCTTCGATGTGGCGCTGCTGCGCTTCCTTCCGGCCTACGAGGCACAACACGCATGGCCGCTTTTTCGGGGGGTGATCCAGTACGCCGAGCGGCGGGCTCTGGCGGTCAGCTGCATCGTCATGCTGGTCGGCGTTGGCGTGATCCTGGTCCGAGATGTGCCGACGCCGCTCAAGGATAGCTTTCTCATTGGCCTCCTGCTGGTTCCGGTGTTGGCTCTGCTGTGGATCCGCAGTTCCATCGTGCGTGCGTTCGGCGGCGTGCTGTGGGCGGTGGCGCCGAACCGTCTGATGCGAGACGGAATACTGGTCGCCCTGGTCGCTCTCGCCACCATGGCTCTGGGCTGGCGCCTCGACGCGGCCACGGTGATGATGGCGACATTGGTGGGCGCGATCATCGCGCTGTTCTTTGCCACCCTCGGGATGCGCAAGCTGCGTCCTGGCTTCGTCGACGGCGTGGTGCCGGCATACGATGCGGCGATCTGGCGCCGGGCGGCCCTGCCACTCGTCATCATGGCTGCTGCCGAAGCCCTTCTGAATCGGACCGGCGTCATATTGCTGGGCTGGTTCGGCGACACCAAGGCAGCGGGAGTCTACAGCCTGGCTTTCAACATGGCCTTCGTGGTCGCGCTGCCGCGCGTTGCGATCAACACCCTGTTCGCGCCGACCATCGCGGGACTGTTCGCCAGAAATGAGCAAGAGATGCTTCGGAAGCTGATCGCGACGACAGCGTGGTGGTCACTGGTCGCGTCAGGTTTCATCGGGGCAGTGCTGTTCGTTATGGCGGAGCCACTTTTCTTCTGGTTCGGTCCGGGCTACGAGGCCGGCATTCCTGCTCTTCGCATTCTCCTCGTCGGACAGATGATGACAGCTGCCGCCGGCTCGCAGCTTCACGTCATGACGATGACGGGACACGAGCCCAATGCCGCTGCACTGCTTGTAGCCAGCGCACTCGGCAATCTGGTCGCGAGCGCCGGGCTGATCAGCGTGTTTGGCTTGAACGGCGCAGCGATCGGCACGGCGGCTACGTTGATCGTCTGGAACCTGGCGATGGCCGTCTTTCTCTGGCGTCGCCTTGCCTTGACGCCGAACATGCTCGCCACTTTTCGATTGGGCCTCGCCAAGACACGGCAACTATTGGCGTATCGGGCCTGAGATCCAGGCAGCGCCGAGCCAATTTCTCATGGGTCGAATCTGGTGCCGGCTGTGGCCCATCGCCAGGCTGGACGTGCCGCGTAGACAGGGCGGATGCCAGAGCGGAACGACGCTTGGACTTGCGAGGCGGGACGAACGGGCGCTCGGTCGAAACGCGGACCGTCAGTCGTGACATGCTCGGCCGCGTCGAGGTTGGAAGAGAAGCGCGATAGAAGCTGACAATCGGCTATTGATGCTTCAGCTCGACCATCAAAGCGCAGCGCAGCCGTCGCGCGGCGCCCCATCTCTTGATGCTGAGATGAAAGACATGAAACAGCTCGAAAATCACGGGCAGTTTGGCGAACCATGTCGGACCGTTCGTGACGAAGCGAACAGCGGAGACTTTCAGGCCCACTCGTCCTGCTATCTTGCGGAATTTGTTCTCGACATTGCAGCGGAACAGGGTGGGATACATATCCGCTTCATGCCCCCTGCCGTAGCGGTGGCGTCCCATCAATACGTGGAAACTCTGGGGCGTCATGCGTGCGGCTAAGGTCTTGTAGGAATAGGCATTCGGCGTGAGGATCACTATCGTTCCCGAAGGCTTGAGCAGGCGCTTGAATTCAGCCAGAGCCGCGTCCGGGTCGCTCAGGTGTTCGAAAACATATTCTGAAATTATCACATCGAACGTATTCGCCGGCAGTGGAACGGAATCAAGCGATGCCAGGTAAAATTCACTGTGGAACAGCGTCTCTACGCGCGGATCCAGGTCGATGCCGATCACCGTGCAGTTATTTTTGAACTGGCCGCTGATCTGGTTTTTGTCCCAACCGCAGCCGGCGTGAAGTATCTTCATTCCTGGTTCGACCAGTTCAGCCAGGCGCGCGCGATATTCGTTCGTGGCGACTTGGCCGTCGTCCCATCGTTCATGCATGACGCGAGAGCGGAAAGGTTGTCCTGGAAGGGTCAAATGCATCTCTCGGCACCGGGATGATAAGAAAGCTACAAGACGATTTACTCTCGACGATCCGTGCTTCAGGCGACTAGGGAGATTCGGTCGAAGGCCTGCTCAGGCATGCTTGAGCGTCTCGGCAATTTTCATGTTTGACGTAGAGCGCTGTCCCGCATCGCCATCCAGGTTTCCTTCGTCGATCAGGTCGCGGATCGTGGTCCATGGGAATGCGCCGGCAAGAGCGACGAAGCGCTCCTCGCAACGACCAAGATTGACGCGATGGCGAAACATCTCGAAGGGCTTCATTCCGGAAACCCGTGGCTGAGCCGGATCGATTTCCCACGGATGGATATAAAAAACGTAAGGCCGACCGGCGCGCAGGATGGCGCGCATGCCCTGGACCCACAGTGGGTAGGGGGCCAACCGAAAATAGCCGCCCCCGCCCCACGGGATTCCGCGCTTCCCGATCCGGAGGCACGAAATCGAGACCTCATGGAAACCGTCGCGCAGGAGGGTAACAGGACGTCCCGCATCCATTCCCGTCAACTTGCCGTAGCGGTCATGTGCGATCGTCGGCACGACGGACGAGTCGTAGTCGAAACCCAGTTCCTGCAAGATGGGAATCGCCCAGTCCGTGATGGAGAAGGACGGTGCCCGGTAGCCACGCACGGGTAGACCCACCAGATCTTCGAGATAGTTCTTGGCGCGCGACACATCTGCTCGAAATTCATTGGGCTGGAGCGAAGTGACGAGCTGGTGACCGTGCCCATGGCAGGCGACCTCATGCCCGGCCTCGGCGATCCTGCGGACGAGTCTCGGGCATCGCTCGGCCACCCAGCCCAGCACGAAGCACGTCGCACGCACATTCGCCGCATCGAGTATCTGCAGCATTCGCATGGTGTTGCGTTCCACTCGCAATTCGCATGCGTCCCACGCCTCGCGCGGAACCACACCTGCCAGGTTGGCGGCATGAAACCAGTCCTCGACGTCGATGGAGAGCGCGACCCTGCTAGGATCGGTCTTGCCGGGGCATTCGCCACCGGCAGATGAGCCGCTGGCCTCGCGATACTTCGCAAGCTCGAGCGCCCTCTTTTCGTAAGGGGCCAAGGCAATCTCGGAGTTCACGCCAGGACGATTGGGCCGACGTGTCAGGCGCTCAATCATCGAAGCTCGTTTCATCGATTTGCCCGCTTAAGGTCCTGACGCAAAACGCAGACTCAATTCGTAGCACGGCCGCCAAACCGCCTGCGCGTCTCTAAAGGGGTACGCCCTACTGTGGGTATGTGGCCTTCACTCCGATGCGCTGCGTCGAGAATAGAAAATCAGCGCATGATGCAGTCCAAGCCAGTGCGGGCGCGGCTCGATGGAGCCGCTGCGGGCAACGGTCTCTCTGGCGTGGGGAGCGGTGAGCAACGATGCGGCATCTCGAGGTTCTGGACCTCGCGCAAACCGGGCGAGAAGACGAATGGCAGGCCTATGTCGACAGCGTTCCGGGCGCTTCCCTGTATCACGGCCTGGAATGGCGAGAGATTTCGCAGCGCAGCTTTGGCCATCGCAGCTGGTACCTGATGGTACGGGACAGCGATCGCGTGCGCGGCGTTCTTCCGATCGTCGAGATGCAAAGCGCGTTGTTCGGGCACTTCTTCGTCTCTCTGCCCTTCCTCGACTCTGGCGGCATCCTGGCCGATACGCCGGAATGCGAGGCGGCGTTGGCGACCGCAGCGGCGAACCTTGCTGCGAAGCGAGGCGCGCGGCACATCGAGCTCCGGCAACCCGCCGGATCGACGAGCCTGACCGATGCAGGGTGGAGCGTCCGCCAGCACAAGGTCGCGCTGGTCATCGATCTCAGCGCCGCTCCAGAGAAGATCTGGTCCGGGCTGAGTTCACGCCTGCGCGGCAAGATCAGGAAGGCCACCAAAGCGGGGGCCGTCTTCTCGGTCGAGGGTAGCGAGGCGCTGGGGGATTTCTATCGCGTCTTCGCCCTGAACATGCGCGATCTCGGGACACCGGTTTATGGCCCGGCCTTCTTTCGGAATATCCTACGCTCGACCAAGGACACGGTGATCCTGCTCGTTCGCCTCGAAGGACGCGCGGTCGCGGGCGCGATAGCGCTGAGGCGCGGTGACAGGATCGAACTGCCATGGATCTGCTCGGACTACGGCGAAGCCAGCCATCAGGTGAACGAGCTGCTCTATTGGAGCGCGATCACCTGGGCTTGCGGCCTCGGCGCGCGCGAACTGGACCTCGGCCGCTGTTCGGTCGATTCAGGAACCTATCGCTTCAAGATGCAATGGAACCCCGAGATTCGCCCGTTATTCTGGTACTATTGGCTCAATTCCGGCAGCGAGCTGCCGGAATTGAGCCCTAGCAACCCGAAATATGCCTTGGCGATCCGCTGCTGGAAGCGGATGCCCGTGGCGCTCGCGAACCGGTTGGGCCCTTGGATCGTTCGAAGCATCCCCTGAGTTCGGCGTTTCGCCGCTCCTTCCAGGCCGCTACTTGGGCCAGGACAGGCGGGAGACGTAGTCGGCCACGGGCCCGCCGGCGATGCCCCAGTTGCTGGACCAGATGACCTGCGATCCATCGGGCGACGGCGAAGCGTGCGTCTCGCCGATGTAGTCCGCCACCACGTTTCGCGTCTGGGCGATGCGTCGGATTTCGCCGCTTCCATCGATGCGGAGCGCGACGATCTCCTGATAGAACGGCGCATAGCCGGTAGCGCCGGCAACCTTGCCGTGACTGCCTTCGTAGCTCACGAAGACCCAGCCGGGACGATTGCTGTTGCGCGTCGACGCATGGGCACCATAGCCGGCGGGCGCCAGATCGGTGACAACGCCGTCTGACAGCCTGCGTTTGATGATGTGCCATTTGTCGGGGGCAGCCTTGCTGATGCCCACATAGACGTCGCTGCCGTCGGCATCGAGCGTCATGTCGCCATGTCCCGGACGATGATGCTCGGTCCAGCTCTGCACCAATGTGCCGTCGACTGTGAGGATATAGGCGACGTCGGTCCGATTATCCTTCGTGCTCAAGCAAGCGACATAGCGCCCGCTGGGCGAGATGCCGCAGTAATCGTTGAGACCCGGCAGCGTGGCGATTTCAATGTCCGGATATTTCTTCTTTTCCGCGATGTCGTAGACGAAGGCGACCAACGCGCCTGCCTGGTTCGTGGCGCGGAGCACCAGCCGATTGCCATCCTGGGAGAGGTTGCCCTTGTTCGGACCGAACTGGAGGTTGGTATAGCCCTTCGGCGTGTAGATGGGGATCCTGGCGCTGGTCCGGGGCGCCCATGCATAGACTTGGGTGCCGCGCACACAGATCAGGAGCGCCGGATCGGTCGGATGCCACTTGCAATCATCGTCGACGGCACGATGAAAGGCAGGCTCGTAGGTCTGACCATCCAGAAAGCAGTATCCGTTGCAGCCCTTGGTGATCGCCAGCAATGTCTGGTCGGCGTTCCAGGCCTGGGCGCTGGAATAGCGGTGCCTGCAATAGTTCTGGCCGCAGACGATGCCGGCCGCCATGGACCGTCCGGGGTCCGTTACCCGGGTGACAACGGTGCCCATGGCGGGATCCGTGACGGGCCGCAGATAGGCCGGGCGCGCCATTGGGGGAGCAGCCAGAACGGTGGCATTTGCCAGCCTCTCGGCGGCTGACGTGCCCCAATCCAAAGCTGCGAGCAGGGCAAGCGCGCCAAACCCCGTCGACATCATCGCAGGACGTTTACTCACGGGGGCCCCCTCATTCCGGCTCATTCACGAGCCCAAGAACGCACAAGTCCAACGCCGTTCCGGCCGCGCGAATGATCAAGCGCGATCTGTGTCTTGGCAAGTTGTCGCAGTAGTCCCCGCGCCGCGTAACTGCCAAATTGAAGCGAAACTACCCCCTTATAGGTAGTCTCATCGCGCCCGCGCCTTTTAGTCATAGTCCCGCTTAGCCAAGCGGCGCGCCGAAACGCGAAGTAAGCTTTGCCGCGAGAGAAAACTTGAGCGGCGGCAATGTCGATGGTCGCGAGCGCCATTGCTGTTCGGCTTTCCGTCTGCGGCTGGGTGCGAGAACGACGTCATGACAGCATTATCTCGCGTCGCAGCGCCCACCGCAGACAAGTGGAGCCTTTGGCGCGCAGAGCGGACGGGCTCATCCCGACTGATCCTGGTCCAGGCCCTTCGGATACTCGCCGCGCTGGCGGTCGTTCTCTACCATGCCCAATACGATGCGGAATCGCTGGCCGCGCGCTACGGCCTCTCCTATCAAGGCAGTGCGCTGCTGCCATGGCCGGCGGGCGTGGACGTGTTCTTCGTCATCTCCGGCTTCATCATGGTCTATACGTCGCGGCACCTGTTCGCGACCGGCGACGGCCCACGTGTCTTTCTCACCCGTCGGATCGCGCGCGTCGTGCCGATCTATTGGGGCGTCGTCACCGCCTACCTGGTGCTCGGCCAGTTGGTTCCGGCGGTGCTCAATCGCGATGCGCCCGGCTGGGTTGAGGTCCTGACAACCTATCTGTTCATTCCCTATCCGCGACCGAACGGCGTGATCCATCCGGTTTATTCGCTCGGCTGGACGCTGAACTATGAGATGTTCTTCTACGTCGTTTTCGCAGGCGCGTTGCTGCTGCCGCGCCAGAGAGCGGTCCTGGCCGTTGCCGCCGTGCTGTCCGGCCTCGTGGTGTTCGGGCGCTTCGTGCAGCCCGTGTCGGCGCAGATCGCCTTCTGGAGCGACCCGATCGTGCTCGAGTTCGTTTTCGGCATGGCACTGGCCTTGCTGATGGACAGGGGGTGCCTGCTGCCGTGGGTCGCGCGCCTCGGGCTTGCCGTCGTCGCGCTGCTGCTGCTGCATGCCGACCTCATCAAGTCGGACGGAGCCCTCGTGCTGCCGCAGGTCGTCGCTTATGGGGTTCCGGCGGCGATGCTGGTTGCAGCCGCAGTCCTCGGGCCCTTCTCTTCGGTTTGGCTCGCCGTGGAGGTTTCCGTGGCTACTCTGGGCGATGCCTCTTATGCGCTCTACCTCGTGCACCCCTTTGCGATCCGCGCGTTGCGCGAGCTGTTTGCCTATAGCGGGTTGGTGACCTCGCTGGGTCCCCAGGTGTTCGTCATCCTCGCTGTGGTCGCGGCAGGCATTCTTGCCGTGGTCGTCTGCCAATTCGCGGAAAAGCCGATGACGCGGGCCGCCCGCGCTTGGCTCCGCGTGTGAGCCGACATTTCGCTGTTCTCGCCCTCACGCCGCTCGGAACAGGGATCATCGCGGATCGAGCACACCCGGAATCCGGCGCCGGCGAGGTTTCACTTTGGTTCATGCTGGGTGGCTGGCGGTGTCGACGGCGTCCGGCCTGCCGCGTCGTCGATGACCCTTCACTGAGATTGACCAAATTTGGCTGCGCTGCCGATCCACAAACGACCCATCAGAAACCCGACCTTCCAGACGTCGGGTTCGGGCCAGAACCTCCCTCCCCGCTCCCGGACGACATGCGCCATTTGCGGACATGAGATGCGTGTCGCAGAGCGGACTTCTGTTTTCGAGTTGGCCGTAAAATTTGGCGGCAAGACCGCTCACACCCCTTCTGGCTGCACCTGTTGCCCTGCCGTCGCATTGCGCATGCCTTGCCTGAGCGCCTGGACGCGGTGGTTGAGTTCGATGATCTGGGGGACGTCGAGGCCGGAATGGCGCAGGAGGGC
>JAESFK010000631.1_pt1 | contig 15786 bp, 15 predicted proteins | sample 9269391 | NCBI WGS metagenome assembly JAESFK01 (sample SAMN14506231, study PRJNA617097) | algae metagenome | isolation source: Drouetiella hepatica UHER 2000/2452 and co-occurring heterotrophs from... | place: Slovakia: Slovak Paradise National Park, Hrabusice, Kosice Region | collected 2000-01-01
GCGCCCATCTGCGTCGACGGGCCGCGCCAGGCGTTCCAGTACCGGCGCCGCGTGGTCGAGGCGCGCCGGGGCGCGTGGGACGACGCCGCCGAGTGGGTGCCGGCGTGGGTGTCCTTCGGCGCCTCGTGGCGCGAGGGCGCCGAGCCGCTGCCCTGGGCCGCCCACTCCGCGCTGTGGGAGGAGCTGGCCCGCTGGTCCGGGCACGTCCGCTACCGCAAGTGCCTCACCGGGGTGCGACCGCTGCCGGTGCCGGTCGGGGTCGACGGAGAGGGCTCCGGCCCACGCGTCCGACGCACCTGACCCGCGAGCCACCCGTCAGAGCTGCTCGCGGGGGCAGAACCACGTGGTCCGGCCGCCCACGGTGGCCCGTCGCATCTCCGCCCCGCAGCGCGGGCAGTGGCCGGACGCGCCGCGGTGCGCCACGACCTCGAGCGTGTGCACCCCGCCGTGCCGGACGGCCGAGCGCACCGCAGCCCGCAACCGGCGCCTGAGCTCGTCGAGCTCCTCGACCGACAGCTCGCCGGACGGCCGCCGCGGGTCGACCCGCGCCTGCCACAGCACCTCGTCGGCCAGCAGGTTGCCGACCCCGGCGAGCGTCGCCTGGTCGAGCAGCCGGGCCTTGACCGGAAGCCGCCCGCGCCCGACCCGCTCGCGGAACTCCTCGCGCCCGATCTCGGCGGCGTCCGGCCCGAGCGCGTCGACGTCGGGGTCGAGCCGCACCCGCCCGAGCCGCCGCGGGTCGAGCAGCCGCAGCGCCCCGCCGTCGTCGAAGGTCAGCGTGAACCGGAACCACTGCTCCCGGCGCCGGCCGGGGTCGGCCCGCCGCCCGGTGCCGACGTAGTCGCCACCCTCGGCCACCCCGCCGGGGCCGCTGACGAGGATGCGCCCGCTCATCCCGAGGTGGATGCCCAGCGTCGGCGCCCCCTCGCCGGACACGTCGCACCACATGGACTTCCCGCGGCGGTGCGCCGCCGTGAGCTGGCGGCCGACGAGGGCGTCCCGGATCTCTCCGGGGAAGTGCGGCCGGCACTCCCACGTGTCGGAGTCGTCGACGTCGACGATGGTGCGGCGCAGGCCGGCCCGCTCGATCACGGCCCGGGCGGACTCGACCTCGGGGAGCTCGGGCACGCGTCAGCGACGGACGAGGATGCCGGCGGCGTACGAGGCCTGGCCGACGTGCTGGGTGGCGTCGTTGAGGGCGCTGACCAGCCGCACGCCGAGCGTCACGGGCGGGTCCCAGTCCTCGTCGACGACCCGGTCGAGGTCGGCGTCGGTCACGGTCGCCAGGGCGTCGGCGACGAGCGCGTGCGTGGCGTCGAAGTAGCCGCGCAGGTCGGCGGCGGAGGCCTGCACCGCGAGCACGTCGTCGTAGTCCATCCCGTAGCCGTGCGCGCCGGCCGGGAACGGGAGGCCGAAGCGCTCGTACCAGCCGTCGGTCGTCCAGACGACGTCGCGGTCGAAGGCGTCGGCGACGTGGGTGTCGAGGACGCGGGTCAGGTGCCAGACGAGCCACGCGACGGTGTTGGCGCCGTCCACCGGCGGCTGGGCCAGGCGCTCCTCCGGCAGGTCGTCGAGCAGCCCGTGCACCGTCTCGCGCACGCGGTCGAGGGCGTCGAGGAGGATGTCGCTCGTGGTGGCCATGTGCCCGACGCTACCCGCGCCCGGCGGCCGCGAACCCCACGGGACAGCCTCCGGACGAAGCCCAGAATCTGGCTACAGGCCGAAGGTCGTGGTGTGGGCACCCTCACGGCGCCGCAGTCCCAGGGCGAGCGACGCGAGGGCCCCCAGACCGGCGGCCACCGCGGCCCCACGGAACACCGACGACACCTGGACGACCGCTGCCCGACGCAGGGCCTCGGTGTCGGTCGGGTCGGGCAGCGCGGCGACCGCTCCGTAGTAGGCGTGGAGGCCGACCGCGGTGAGCAGCGCGAGCCCGACGACCATCCCGACCATCCGGGCGACGACGACGAGTGCCGAGGCGGTGCCGTGGGTGTCCTCGGACGACTCCGCGAGGGCCGCGTCGTTGACCGGCGCCAGGGCCAGCCCGATGCCGAGCCCGGTGAGCGCCAGCACGACCGTCGAGGACCACTCGTCGAGCGACCCGCGGCCCCACGTCGTCATCACCGCGAGGCCGAGGGCCGCCAGGGCGAGCCCGCCGCCGGCGACGACCCCGTTGCCCAGCCGGCGCAGCGCCCACCCGCCGGCGAGCGCCCCGACCGGCACGGCGAAGAGGAAGCGCACGAGCACGAGGGCCGCCGAGGTCTGGCTCGCCCCACCCACGAGGCGGGCCAGGAGCGGCACGTCGACGACGATCGCCACGAGCGCCACCCCGACGAGGAGCGAGACGACGAGGGACCAGACCAGCCGGCCGCGGACCAGGCCCCGGTGGATCAGCGGCGACGCGGAGCGACGGTGGTGCACGAGGTACCCGACGACGAGCAGCACCGCGACGGGGAGCAACGCATAGCCGAGCGGCCCGACGACCTCACGCTCGGGCTCGGCGGCGGCGAAGGTGAGGACCACGCAGCCGAGCGCGCCGCCGACCAGCCCGGCCCCGAGCAGGTCGACCCGCCGCAGGCCGGCCCACCGGCCGCGCATCGTTGCGGCGAGCGCCGCCACGGTGAGCACGGCGGCGACCACCCCGACCGGTGTCGCGAGGCGCGAGGTCGCGTCCCCGAACGGCACGAAGGGCACGCCGAGGTCGACGCTGGTGACGAGCGGCTCGGGGGCGGCGAGGGCCAGCCAGCCGGTCGCCACGGCCAGCACGCCGAGGACGGCCGGCAGCGGGCGCGGCCGGCCGACCCCTCCGCCCCCGGTGACGACGACCGCCCCGGCGAGCAGGACGGCGGCGATCGCCCCCAGCCAGAAGATGGCCCGCCAGTCGGCGACGACGAGGACGGCAGCCCCGAGGACCGGGCCGAGCACCGACCCGAGCTCCTGGACGGCCCCGACGACGCCGAGGGGGATGCCGCGTCGCCCGGCCGGCCAGAGATCGGCGACGAGCGCCAGGGTGGCCGGGACGAGCCCGCCGCCCCCGACCCCCTGCACGACCCGGCCGGCGACGAGCACGGGCAGCTCGACGGCCAGCGCCGTGACCATCGACCCGACGACGAAGACGGCGAGGCAGCCGAGCAGGACGCGACGGCGGTCGACGAGGTCGGCCAGCCGCCCGACGAGCGGCAGCACCGCGACGTACCCGAGGAGGAAGCCCGAGATGATCGGGGTGGCCCGCTGGAGGGAGTCGATGCCGACACCGACGCCGCGCATCATGTCGGTGAGCGCGAGCACGACGACGTAGGTGTCGGCCGCGGCGAGGGCGACGGCCACCGAGGCCGCGCCGAGCAGCGCCCTAGGGGCGGGTGATCTCAACGGGCTTGCCGTAGTCGGTGAGGGTCAGCGTGTAGGTGGAGTCGCCGCCCTCGAAGAAGGCCCCGACGAGGGTGGCCGTGCGCAGCTGGTCGGTGTCGGTGAGCCCGTAGGTCACTCGGTAGGTGCCGGTGCCGTCGCCGAGGTGGAAGAGGTCGGTGATCCGTTGCGCCGGAATCGTCCCGGAGACCTGGGTCAGCACCTCCTTGCCGGCGCGGACCTGCCCGCCGGTCGTCGGCGACTGCGTCTCGGGGAGCAGCCCGGCGATCCCCGACTCGGGGTCGAAGAAGCCGGCCGGGTTGGGCGCGTTGAGGGTCGAGAGGTCGAAGGGCTCGAAGTCGGGGGTGAAGAGCTTGAGGTAGGCGTCCTCGCCGATGGCGATGGTCTCGACCGTCGCGGCCACCCCGCGGACGGTGCCGGTGATGGTGCCCGAGAACTTCGGCTCGGTGGCGTCGACGACACCCTGGCCCTTCGCCGCGCTCACGCCGTTCTCGGTGGCCGGCACGTCCTTGCTCGCGAGGTCGAGGGTCACCGAGCCGGCGGACGCGAGCCCGGCACGGGCCGCCTCGAGCCGCTCGGCCGGTGCCTTGGCCGGGGCTTCGTCACCGCCCCCGCCGCAGCCGGCGGCCAGGAGGGTGGCCGCGGCCAGGAGGGCGAGGACGGGGCGGCGGCGCATGGCGGCAGGGTAACCGCCACGCGCCGCCCGGGGGCTCAGGTCAGGGTGAGTCCGTCACCCGTCTCGTCGGTGCCGACCGTGACGGTGTCGCCGTCGCGCACCGTGCCGGCGAGGAGGGCGGTCGCCAGCCGGTCGCCGATCTCGCGCTGCACGAGGCGGCGCAGCGGCCGGGCGCCGAACGCGGGGTCGTACCCGGTGCGGGCCAGCCAGGCCTTGGCGTCGTCGGTGACCACGAGGTCGATCCGCCGGTCCGCGAGCCGGGTGGACAGGGCGCGGACCTGAAGGTCGACGATGCGGGCCAGCTCGTCGGTCGAGAGCGGGTCGAAGACGACGACCTCGTCGAGCCGGTTGAGGAGCTCGGGCTTGAAGGCGGCCCGGACGGCGGCCATCACCGCCTCCCGCCGGTCCCCCGGGGCGGTCGTCGGGTCGACGAGGTACTGCGAGCCGAGGTTGCTCGTCATCACGAGGATGACGTTGCGGAAGTCGACCGTGCGGCCCTGGCCGTCGGTGAGCCGGCCGTCGTCGAGCACCTGAAGGAGGATGTCGAAGGTCTCGGGGTGGGCCTTCTCGACCTCGTCGAGCAGCACGACCGAGTACGGGCGGCGGCGGACGGCCTCGGTGAGCTGGCCGCCCTCCTCGTACCCGACGTACCCGGGCGGGGCACCGATGAGCCGGGCCACCGAGTGGCGCTCGGAGTACTCGGACATGTCGAGCCGGACCATCGCCCGCTCGTCGTCGAAGAGGAAGTCCGCCAACGACTTCGCGAGCTCGGTCTTGCCGACACCGGTCGGCCCGAGGAAGAGGAAGGAACCCGTGGGACGGTCGGGGTCGGCGATGCCGGCCCGGCTGCGGCGCACGGCGTCGGACACCGCACGCACCGCCTCGGTCTGGCCGATGAGGCGCGAGCCGATGATCGACTCCATCGAGAGCAGCTTCTCGGTCTCGCCCTGGAGCAGCCGCCCGGCCGGGATGCCGGTCCACGCCGCGATGACCTCGGCGATGTCGTCGGGCCCGACCCGCTCCTTGACCATGAGGTCGCCGGCGTCGGCGTCCTCGGCGGCCACCGCCGCCTCGAGCTGGGTCTGGAGCGCGGGGATCTCGCCGTAGAGCAGGCGGGAGGCGCCCTCGTAGTCGCCGTCGCGCTGGAGCCGCTCGGCCTGGGTGCGCAGGTCGTCGAGGCGGGCCTTGAGGTCGCCGACCCGGTTGAGGCCCTCCTTCTCGGCCTCCCAGCGGGCGGTGAGCGCCGCGAGCTCCTCGGTGCGGTCGGCGAGGTCGGCGCGCAGCCGCTCGAGCCGCTCGCGGGATGCCTCGTCGGTCTCCTTGGCGAGGTGGAGCTCCTCCATCCGCAGCCGGTCGACGGCGCGGCGCAGGACGTCGATCTCGACCGGGCTGGAGTCGATCTCCATCCGCAGCCGGGAGGCGGCCTCGTCGACGAGGTCGATGGCCTTGTCGGGCAGCTGGCGCCCGGAGATGTAGCGGTCGGACAGGGACGCCGCCGCGACGAGCGCCGAGTCCTCGATCTCGACCTTGTGGTGCGCCTCGTAGCGCTCCTTGAGCCCGCGGAGGATGGCGACGGTGTCCTCGACGGACGGCTCGCCGACGTAGACCTGCTGGAAGCGCCGCTCGAGGGCCGGGTCCTTCTCGACGTGCTCGCGGTACTCGTCGAGGGTCGTGGCGCCGACGAGGCGCAGCTCGCCGCGGGCGAGCATCGGCTTGAGCATGTTGCTCGCGTCCATCGCGGACTCGCCGGTGGCCCCGGCGCCGACGACGGTGTGCAGCTCGTCGATGAAGGTGACGACCTGGCCGTCGGAGCCCTTGATCTCCTCGAGGACGGCCTTGAGGCGCTCCTCGAACTCGCCTCGGTACTTGGCGCCGGCGACCATCGCGCCGAGGTCGAGGCTGACGAGCCGCTTGTCCCGCAACGACTCCGGGACGTCGCCGTCGACGATGCGCTGGGCCAGCCCCTCGACGACGGCGGTCTTGCCGACCCCGGGCTCGCCGATGAGGACGGGGTTGTTCTTGGTGCGCCGGGAGAGGACCTGCACGACGCGGCGGATCTCGTCGTCGCGGCCGATGACGGGGTCGAGGCGCCCGTCGCGCGCTGCCTGGGTGAGGTCGGTGCCATAAGTCTGCAGCGCCTCGCCGCCCTCGACGGGGGTCTCGGAGGTGACCCGGCGGCCGTCGCGGAGCTCGGTGATGCGGCGCTCCATGTCGGCGGCGCCCCGCTTCTCGACCGCGGCGAGGTGGCCGGTCTCGGCGAGGGCCAGGAGGAGCAGGTCGAGGGCGAGGAAGGAGTCGCCGTTCGCGCGCATCAGGGTGTCGGCCTGCTGGAGGACGGCGACGGCCTCGCGGCCCAGGGTCGGGGCGGCCGCCGCACCGCTGGTCGTCGGGAGGGACCGCAGCCGGGCGTCGGCCTGCGCGAGCACGTGCGCGGCGCCGGTTCCGGCGGCGGTCAGGAGCGCGTCGGCGAGCGGGGTGTCGAGGCGCACCGCGGCGCTCGTCAGGTGGTCGGGGGTGACCTCGGGGTGGCCGGCGGTCTGCGCGGCGCGCTGGGCGAGGGCGAGGGCCTCGGCGACCTTCGTCGTCGGCTTCAGCTCCATGCGGGTGTCTCTCCTGGTCGAGCGGACGGGGCGTCACCGGATGCAACGCTCACCAAAGTTGAGTGTATTCCGCTCAAGCCCGGAGTGCGACCCGGAGGAGCGTCACGTCACGTCCGCCGGCTGCTCACCCCGCCGGGTCCGGGTCGTACCAGCCCCCGCGCTCGTCGGCGAGCGCCGCGAACCGGTCGCGCAGGCCCTGGGCGACCGGCCGGCTCTCGTCGACGACGTTCTCCTCGCGGACGTAGACGCCCCACTCGTGGTCCTCGGAGTCGTCCTCCCCGGCCAGGGCCTCGCGGACCACCCGCACGTCGTCGAAGCCGTCCTCGCGCAGGCCGTCGGCGACGTCCTCGGCGGTCTCGCGGTCGGGGAAGACGATGAGGTGCTCGGTCACGCGGCCAAGTATGGACGCGGGACCGGCCGCGGCGACCCTGCCGCGGGCCCCACGGTCCCCGCGCCGCTACCGTCGGGGCATGAGCGCCGGCACCCTGACGACCTCGACCGCCCCCACCTCCGCCGACCGGCTCCGCCAGGTGGGCGTCACCCTCGCGGAGGTGTTCTGCGTCGTCGGCACCCTCGTGGGGGTCGGCGTCATCGGGACCCGCGTCGAGGAGTCCTCCGGCGGGGCGCTGGCCGCCGACGCGACCCTCGTCGCCCCCGCCGGGCCGGCCTTCTCCATCTGGACCCCCATCTACCTCGGCCTCCTCGGCTACACGGTGTGGCAGTGGCTGCCGCAGCAGACCGTCGAGCCGCGGCACCGCGCCATCGGCTGGCTGGTCGCGGTCTCGATGGTGCTCAACGCCGGGTGGCTGCTCGTCACCCAGCAGGGCTGGCTTTGGGCCAGCGTGCTCGTCATCGTCGGCCTCGCCCTGACCCTCGGGCTGCTCGTCCGCCGGCTGCAGGAGCACCCCTCCTACGGGCACGCCGAGACCGTCCTCGTCGACGGGACCTTCGGGCTCTACCTCGGCTGGGTCAGCGTGGCGACGGTCGCGAACATCACGACGACGCTCATCGAGAGCGGCATCGACCCCGGCGGCATCGTCGCCGAGGTGCTGGCCGTGCTCGTCCTCGCGGTGGCCGCGGGGCTCGGGGTCCTCTTCGCCGTGCGGCTGGGTGGGCGCTGGGCCGTCGCGCTCGCGATGGCCTGGGGGTTGGGCTGGATCGGCTTCGGCCGGCTGGCCGACGAGCCGGCCTCGGTCCTCGTCGGACTGGCGGCCCTCGCCGCGGCCGCGGTCGTGCTGTGGGCGCCGACCCGGGTCCGCTCCCGCGTCGCGGCCGACGGAGCCTGAGCGGCCTCAGCCGGCGAGCAGCTCGTCGACGAGCACCACCGGGCGCGGGTCGGCCAGGACGTTCTCGAGCACGGTGCGCAGCACGAGGCCGCGCGCCTCGGGCGGCAGCAGGCCGTCGACGAGCAGCCCGGCGAGCCCGTGCACGACGGTCCACGCGAGCACGTCGACCCCCTCGCGCCGGCGGAGCATCCCGGCGGCGTCCATCGCGTCGAGGGTCTCGGTCAGCCGCGTGTAGACGTGGTGGGCCTGCGTGGCACCCTCGTCCGACCCCTCCGTCGTCACGCCGGCCGATCCGTCCACCGGTGACGTGACGCCGACGAGGACGTGCTTGGGGGCGCTGTGGGCATCCGCGGCGCAGAGTGGACCGAAGGTGTGCCGGAACAGGTTCGGCTCGTCGACGGCGAAGTCGATGTAGGCCTCGCCGATGGCCCGCATCCGCTGGACGAGGGCCCCGTCCCCGTCGCCCTCGACGACCCCGAGGGCGGCCTCGACCAGCTGGTCGAGCAGCTCGCCACCGCGGTGGGCTTCGCGATCCTCCTCGACGCGACGGTCATGCGCGGCCTGCTCGTCCCGGCCCTCATACGGGTCATGGGCCGAGCCAACTGGTGGTCGCCGCGGCCGCTCGCGCGGGTGTACGAGCGGTTCGCCCTGCGCGAGGGCTGACCAGGGCCGGGCGTGCGGGTTCGCGCGCCCCGGTCCCCACGTGCCGGGTCATCGCTGTCCGCCGCACCGCCCGACCACGGAAAGCCCGCACGTGCCGGGTCATCGCTGTCCGCCCCACCGCCCAACCACGGAAAGCCCGCACGTGCCGCATCATCGCTGTCCGCCCCACCGCCCAACCACGGAAAGCCCGCACGTGCCGCATCATCGCTGTCCGCCCCACCGCCCGGCCACGGAAAGCCCGCACGTGCCGGGTCATCGCTGTCCGCCGCACCGCCCGGCCACGAAAAGCCCGCACGTGAGGTGTCACTGGGCCGGCAGGGACGTGCCGACCTCGGCCTCCGGCGGTACGCGGGCTCGCGCGGCCCGGTCGGTCCCGGTCTCGACGACCGTCCACCCGGTGTGCACCGAACACCCCGTTCCTGCCCCCCGTCGGGCCACGGTGGGGCATGGACACGACCCGCACCGCCCCTGCCGTCGCCCTCCCCCGGCCCTCGCGCCGCACCGCAGTCACCGCCGCCGCGCTCGGCGCCACCGCCCTCCTCGTCGCACCCGACCGGGCCGCGGCCCACGGCCACGGCCACGGCTTGCGCCTGCCCGACACCGTCCGGCTGCCGAACGGCCTGCGACCCGAAGGCATCACGTCGGGCCCCGGCACGAGGTACTACGTCGGCTCGCTGGCCGACGGCCGCATCGTCACCGGCGACTTCGCCCGCGGCGGCCAGCGCACCCTGCTCCCCGGGGCCACCGGACGCCAGCTGCGTGGGCTGCGCTGGGACGGCCGGACCGGCCTGGTGTGGGCGGTCGGCAACGTCGGCACGGTGGCCCACGTGTGGGCGGTCGACGCCCGCAAGGGCACCGTCGTCGCGGACGTCGTGGTCCCCGGTGGCGGCTTCCTCAACGACCTCGACATCGCCGGCCGCACCGTGTGGGTCACGGACTCCCGCGTCGACCGGCTCACCGCCATCGACCTCGACAAGCGCGGCCGGCCCACCTCCGCCGCACCGCGGTTCGTCACGCTCGGTGGCGACTGGCCCGGCTACGACGGGACGAACATCGCCGCCAACGGCATCCGGGTCACGGGTGGCACGGCGCTGCTCGACCACAGCTCCGCCGGCGGGCTCTGGGCCGCCGACCCGCGCACCGGCCGCGTCCGGGAGGTGCCGGTCCTCGGCGGTCCGGGCATCGTCGCCGGCGACGGCCTCGAGCTCAAGGGCTCGACGTTGTGGGTCGTCCGGGGCAGCGGCCAGGCCGAGGTCTCGGTGCTCTCGCTCGACTGCGGCCGGCGCGGCTGGTCGGCCCGCTGGCGCGGGGCGCTCACCGACGAGAGCCTCGACGTCCCCTCGACCGCGACGTACTCCGGCGGCGCACTCTGGGCGGTCAACGCCCGCTTCGGGGTCGCCTCCCCCGAGACCGCGTCCTACTGGGTCACCCGGCTGCCCGCCCGCTGACCAGCGGGCGCGCTCCGTCGAGAAACGGCAACCCGCAGAGGATCCAGGCCGGACTCCTGCGTGTTGCCGTCTCTCGGCGAGCGGACGGGGCCGCTCAGGGCGCCGGCGCGCCCAAGTCTCAGCGGTGGGTGGGGCGCCAGACGACGAGGGCCTGGCTCCGCGTGCTGCGCGGGCGCTCCCCGAGCCGGGCGGCGTAGACGTCGCCGCTGGGGCTCACGGAGAAGACGCGCGTGGTGCGCCCGCTGCCCGCCTCGAGGGCCTCCACCTCGGCCGTCAGCTCGGCGACGCGCTCGCGCAGGGCCTCGACCTGGTTCTCGAGCTCGAGGATGCGGGCGATGCCGGCGAGCGAGACGCCCTCGTCCTGGGAGAGCCGTTGGACCTCCCGCAGGAGGGCGACGTCGCGCTGGCTGTAGCGCCGCCCGCCGCCCTTGGTGCGCGACGGCGTGACCAGGCCCATCCGGTCGTACTGGCGCAGCGTCTGGGCGTGCATCCCGGCGAGCTCGGCCGCGACCGAGATGACGAAGACGGGGGTGTCGTCGTCGGGCGCGAAGGCGGTGATGTCGAGCCGGGCCATCGGTGCACCTCCCGTCAGGTCGCGGCCTGCTGGAACAGGGTGGCACGCGGGTCGGCGTCACCCTCGGCGTCGCGGAGGGTCTCGACCGCGTGTCGCGCCTCGTCGGAGAGCCGCTGCGGGACGACGACCTGCACGCGGGCGAGCAGGTCGCCCGCGCCGTGACGGCCCTGGACCCCGCGCCCCTTGACGCGCAGCACCCGCCCGCTCGGGGTGCCGGGCGCGACCTTGACGCGCACCGACGAGCCGTCGAGGGTCGGCACGGGAACCGTTGCGCCGAGGGCGGCCTCGGCGAAGGTGACCGGCAGGTCGACGGTCAGGTGGTCGCCGTCGCGGCCGAAGACGGGGTGCTTCTCGACGGCCACGGTGAGGATGAGGTCGCCCCTGGCGGCACCCGGGTCGCCCTCGGCACCCTTGCCGCGCAACCGGATCTTCTGCCCGTCGCGGACCCCGGCGGGGATCTTCGTCGTGACGCGCTGGCCGTCGGCGGTGGTCAGCGTGACCGTCGAGCCCTCGACGGCGTCCCGGAAGCCGAGCGTGGTGCGCGCCTGGACGTCGGCACCGGGTCGCGGCCCGCGAGCGCCACGGAAACCGGTGCCCCCGAACGGGTCACCGCCCCTGGCCCCCGCCCCGCCACCGAACATCTGGGCGAGGATGTCGTTGATGTCCTCCCCGCCCTGGGGACCGGCACCGCCGGTGGAGAACCGGACCCGCGAGCCACCGCCCCCGCCGCCGAACGCGCTGAAGACGTCCTCGAAGCCGCTCGCACCACCGGGGCCACCGGCTCCGGCGCGGAAGCGCGCCCCGCCGCCGGCCATCGAGCGCACGGCGTCGTACTCCTGGCGCTGCTTGGGGTCGGAGAGCACCGCGTTGGCCTCGCCGATGTCCTTGAACCGCTGCTCGGCCGCGGCGTCCCCGGCGTTCTGGTCGGGGTGGTGCTTGCGGGCGAGCTTGCGGTAGGCCTTCTTGATGGTGGCCTCGTCGGCGTCCCGGGGGACGCCGAGGATCGCGTAGAAGTCCTTCTCGAACCAGTCCTGACTGGCCATCGGCGCCTCCTCTCGGTCGCTGGGGGTGGGAGCGGGGTCGGGGTCAGTCCGGGTCGGCAACCATGACGCGGGCCGGTCGCAGCACCTGCTCACCGGCACGGTAGCCGGGCTGGAGCACCCTGACGACCGTCGTCGCGGACGCGTCGGCGGGCAGGTCGGGGTCGTCGGCCGGCCAGGCGTCGTGCATCAGGGCCTCGTGCCACTGCGGGTCGAAGGCCTCGCCCTTGGCGCCGAAGCGCTCGAGGCCGTAGCGCCCGAGGGTCGACTCGAGCTTGTCGGCGATCGCGACGAACGGGCCACCCTCGAGGTCACCGTGCTCGCGCGCGAGCTGGATGTCGTCGAGGACGCCGAGCAGCCCCTCGAGGACGTCGCGGACGGCCCGCTCCTGCACCACGGCGCGGTCGCGGTCGACGCGGCGCTTGTAGTTGACGTACTCGGCCTGGAGCCGCTGGAGGTCGGCGAGCCGCTCGGCCGCGAGGACGGCGTCCGGTTGGGCGTCGTCGGCGGCGACGGGCTCGGCGGGGGCCACGGCAGGGGCCTCGGCGGGCTCACCCGCCGGGACCTCCGTCGGCGCCGCGTCCGCCGCGGGGGCAGTGGCCCCGGAACCCTCCGGGGCCACCTCCTCGCGACCCGGCTCGTCGTTGACGGCCTCGGTGTTCACCGCGTCCTCCGTCGAGGAGTCGGTCACTTCTTCTCCTCGTCGTCCTCGACGACCTCGGCGTCGACGACGTCGTCGTCACCCGCGTCGGTCGCCGGCTGGTCGCCGTCGGTCGCCTCGGCGCCCGGCACGTCGCCGGACTCGCCCTGCTCGGCGGCCGCCGCGTACACGGCGGCACCCATCTCCTGGGACTTCGCGTTCAGCTCGTCGATCCTGGCCTGGATGTCCTCGGTGGAGGCACCGCTGTCGGGCTTGATCGCGTCCTTGAGCGCGGCGAGGGCTGCGTCGACCGGCGCGCGGTGCTCGTCGCTGACCTTGTCGCCGGACTCGGAGAGGAACTTCTCGGTGGAGAAGACGAGGGACTCGCCCATGTTGCGCGTCTCGGTCTCGGCGCGGCGGGCCTTGTCCTCCTCGGCGTGGGCCTCGGCGTCCTTGACCATCCGCTCGATCTCCTCCTTCGACAGCGCGGAGCCGCCGGAGATGGTGATCTTCTGCTCCTTGCCGGTCCCGCGGTCCTTCGCGGAGACGTTGACGATGCCGTTGGCGTCGATGTCGAAGGTGACCTCGACCTGCGGCACGCCACGGGGGGCCGGCGCGATGCCGGAGAGCTCGAAGGTGCCGAGCGGCTTGTTCTGCTGCGCGATCTCGCGCTCGCCCTGGAAGACCTGGATGAGCACCGAGGGCTGGTTGTCCTCGGCCGTCGAGAAGACCTCGCTGCGCTTGGTCGGGATGGCGGTGTTGCGCTCGATGAGCTTGGTGAACAGCCCGCCCTTGGTCTCGATGCCGAGGCTGAGCGGCGTGACGTCGATGAGGAGGACGTCCTTGCGCTCACCCTTGAGGACACCGGCCTGGAGGGACGCGCCGAGCGCGACGACCTCGTCGGGGTTGACGCCCTTGTTGGGCTCCTTGCCGCCGGTCAGCTCCTTGACGAGGGCGCTGACGGCCGGCATGCGGGTCGAGCCACCGACGAGCACGACGTGGTCGATCTCGCCGACGGAGATGCCGGCGTCCTTGATGACGTTCTGGAACGGCTGCTTCGTGCGGTCGAGGAGGTCCTTGGTCATCTGCTCGAACTGGGCGCGGGTCAGCGTCTCGTCGAGGTGGATCGGGCCGTTCTCGGACATCGAGAGGTACTGGAGGGAGATGTTCGTCGAGCTGGCCGACGAGAGCTCCTTCTTGGCCTGCTCGGCGGCGTCGCGCAGGCGCTGCATCGCGATCTTGTCCTTGGCGAGGTCGACGCCGGAGGAGTTCTTCACCGTGGTCAGCAGGTGGCTGACGATGCGCTCGTCCCAGTCGTCGCCACCGAGCTTGTTGTCACCGCTGGTGGAGCGGACCTGGATGGTCGAGAAGCCGTCCTCGGGGTCCTTGCCGACCTCGAGGAGCGAGACGTCGAAGGTGCCGCCGCCGAGGTCGAAGACGAGGATCAGCTCGTCCTCCTTGCCCTTGTCGAGCCCGTAGGCGAGCGCCGCGGCGGTGGGCTCGTTGACGATGCGCAGGACGTTGAGGCCCGCGATCTCGCCGGCCTCCTTGGTGGCCTGGCGCTCGTGGTCGTCGAAGTACGCCGGGACGGTGATGACGGCGTCGGTGATGGCCTCGCCGAGGTAGGACTCGGCGTCGCGCTTGAGCTTCTGGAGGATGCGGGCGCTGATCTCCTGGGCGGTGTACTTCTTGCCGTCGACCTCGTCGGTCGCCCAGTCGGTGCCCATGTGGCGCTTGACCGAGCGGATGGTGCGGTCGGCGTTCGTCACGGCCTGGCGCTTGGCGATCTCGCCGACGAGCACCTCACCGCCCTTGGAGAACGCGACGACCGAGGGGGTGGTGCGACCGCCCTCGGCGTTCGCGATGATGGTGGGCTCGCCGCCCTCGAGGACGGCGACGGCGCTGTTCGTGGTGCCGAGGTCGATGCCGACTGCACGGGCCATGGGGCTGCTCCTTGTGGTGGTGCGGTGGTTCGGGTTGAGTGCTTGTCGCTCAAGTTACGCGGGGCGATCGGACTGCGCAAATCGCCCGCGCCAAACTTGCGTTCACCCGACTCAACCCCCGGTCGGCGACCGATGTTCCCGAGCCGCTCGGGATCGGGGCGCGGTGTCCCTACACTTCCCTCCCATGGGGGAGGACACGACCGCTCGGCGGCGCGTGCTGGGGCGGGCCCGCGGCTTCGTCGCGGGCCGTCCGACGCGACAGAAGGTCGGCGGGGGGATGGCCGCGGCCCTGCTCGCGAGCGCGCCCTTCGGCGGCCTGGCCGCCGTGCCGGCACCCGGACCCGAACCCATCGTCGCGGGCCGGGCGCTGATGGTCGGCCCCTACGAGGTCGTCATCGACCAGGTCGTCGAGCTGCCCGACCTCGAGCCCGCCGTCCGGCCGGAGCCCTCCGAGCGGGTCATCGTCCTCGACGCCCGCGTGCGGCTCACGGGCGACCGGCCCGAGTACGCCGTCACGCTCACCCGGAACATCGCGGTGTCCGGGGGTGGCGTCACGGTGGAGCAGAACCCCGGGCTCTACTTCGTCGAGGACTCGACGTCGATGTCGAGCTTCAACCCGGGGCTCACCTACCGCCTCGCCCTCACCTACACGACCTCGGGGCCCTGGGTCGGCGACGAGGTGACCGTGCGGACCAACCTCGTGGAGTTCCGCGAGGAGGACCGGCAGACCCTCGACCCGAACGCCTGGGTCGCCCGCGACGAGGTGCAGGCGCAGGGCACCCTCCCGCTGGAGCGGCGGCCGTGAGGCGGGCGCTCGCGACCGGGGCGATCGTCGTCGCCGCCATGGGCCTCGGCCGGGTCATCGACGACCACATCCCGGTGGGTGACGTCGCCGACGCGCCCTTCGTCCACACCGGAGTGGTGGGCCGGGTCGTGGCGCTCGACCCGGCCGAGGTCACGGTCACCGGTGTCCACGTGACCCCGACGATCAAGGGCAACCCCGCCTCCGCGGCCGGCGGGCGCTGGCTGGTCGTCGACACCGAGCTGCTCGCGACGAAGGAGCCCACGCTCATGGCCGGCTTCTTCCTCGTGGACGCGCGGGACCGGCGGTGGATCGCGTCCGCCCGAGGGCCCGAGTGCACGCTGAGCACCCGGCTCGCCACCGGCGTGCGCCACTACGCGAGCATCTGCTTCGACGTGCCGAGGGAGGCGCTCGACGGCGCCCACCTCATGGTGACCCGCGGCGCGTGGGACTCGCACGAGTCGGAGTTCCGCCGCGACGACGTCGCCCGGGTCGACCTCGGCATCCGCGCGTCCGAGGTCGACGGCCTCTGGGCGCAGCAGGAGGCCGTCGACGTCCGGGAGAGCGGGCCCGTCCCTCCCGCGGAGACCCGACGATGAGCACCGACACGACGCCCGACGTCGCCGAGCCCACCGAGGCGCCGACGCCGCCCCGACCGAGCCGGTGGTGGATGGCGGCGGTGCCCGTGGCGGTCGTCGCCATGCTCGCCGCGAGCGGCTACCGCGTGCCGGTCTTCTGGTACCAGTCC
>JAESFK010000632.1_pt1 | contig 15758 bp, 14 predicted proteins | sample 9269391 | NCBI WGS metagenome assembly JAESFK01 (sample SAMN14506231, study PRJNA617097) | algae metagenome | isolation source: Drouetiella hepatica UHER 2000/2452 and co-occurring heterotrophs from... | place: Slovakia: Slovak Paradise National Park, Hrabusice, Kosice Region | collected 2000-01-01
CCTGCACGTGGGCGGTCTGGCAGCGGTGGCGCGAGAGCGTCGTCGTGGTCCGGTCGCTCTTCGTGATGACCCGGGCGGCGACCGACGCCCACGCCGCGATGCCGCGCGGCGCGAGGACGATGACGTCGAGCGTGCCGTCGTCCGGCTCGGCGTCGGGGAGCAGGTCGATGCCGCCGGTGATCTTGCCGCAGTTGCCGATGACGACCATCCGGGCCCGCTGCGTCTCGGGCGGCCCGCCGTCGACGGTCAGTGTGACCTTGAAGCGGTCGGTGAACATGTTGCGCAGGCCGGCCGGGACGTAGGCGCCCCACCCGATCCGCGACTTCAGCTGCTCGGACGTCGAGTCCATGATCGCGGCGTCGAGGCCCAGCCCGGCCATGACGAAGAACGCGTGGCGCCGCTCACCCGCCGTCGAGCCCTCGCCGGCGCCCTCCTGGAGCTCGAGGTCCTCCGGGTCGAGGGTCAGCCAGCCTGCGTCGACGTGGCGGTTGCGGCCGGTGAGCGCGACGGTCAGCGCGCGCTCGACGTCGTCGACGGGCAGTTCGAGGTTGCGGGCCAGCAGGTTGCCGGTGCCACCGGGGAGCAGCCCGAGCGGGACGCCGGTGCCGACCATCTCCTGGGCGACCGCCCGCACCGTGCCGTCACCGCCGAGCGCACACACGAGGTCGACGCCGTCGGCGAGGGCCTGCCGGGTCTGGCCGAAGCCGACGTCGTGCGGGGTGGTCTCGAGGACGATCGGCTCGTCCCAGTCCTGCTCGGCGCAGACCTTGGCCAGCGAGGCGCGCACGGCCGGGAGGTCGTCGAACTTCGTCGGGTTGACGACGACGGCCACGCGCTTGCGCGGCGGCGGTGCCTCCTCGGTGGCCTGCCGGAAGGAGTCGCGTGCGGGGCGGCTCCCGCCCGCGTGCCGCCCGGACTCGCGGGAGGACAGGACGAGGTAGGTACCGACGAGCGCGAAGAGCACCGCCACCCCGATACCGATGAACGTCCACGTCTCGCCCGACACACAGGGGAAGGTACATCAGGCTGGGAGGTCACCGGTGCGCCGCCGTAGTCTGCGGCCATGACCGACTCCCCCGGCGGCTCCCTCGTACCGGACACCAAGGACTGGACCTGGGTGCTCGAGCGGCCTTGCCGCGACTGCGGGTACGACGCCTCGACGGTGGGGAGGCAGGACGTCGCCCGGCTCGTCACCGAGGCCACCGACCCCTGGCCCGAGGTGCTCGCCCGGCCCGGGGCCGCCACCCGCCCGGACCCGAGCACATGGTCGCCGCTCGAGTACGGCTGCCACGTCCGCGACGTCTGCCGGCTCTTCGACGAGCGGCTCCGGCTGATGCTCACCGAGCACGACCCGACCTTCGCCAACTGGGACCAGGACGAGACCGCCGTCGCCGAGCGCTACGGCGAGCAGGACCCGCACGTCGTCGGTCGCGAGGTCACCGAGGCGGCCGGGGTGCTGGCCGCCCGGTTCGCCGGCGTCGAGGGCTCGTGGTGGGACCGCACGGCGACCCGCTCGGACGGCTCACGGTTCACCGTGCTCACCCTGGGTACCTATGGACTGCACGACCTCCTCCACCACCTCCACGACGTCGGAGCCGCCACCCCGTGAGTCCCGAGCTGGTCTACGTCCTGCTCGGCGGGGCGCTGCTCCTTGCCGCCGTGCTGCCCCAGGTGCTGCACCGGTGGGCCCTCTCGGCGCCCATCGTCCTCGTGACGGTCGGGATGCTCGTCGGCCTCCTGCCGATGTCGGACGCGGTCGGCATCGACCCGGTGGAGCTGCGACCGGTCGTCGAGCACGTCACCGAGCTCACCGTGCTCGTCGCGCTCATGGGCGTCGGGCTGGCCATCGACCGGCCGCTGCGCGCGCGGGACTGGTCGTCGTGGCGCTCCTGGGCGCCGGCCTGGCGGCTGCTGGCGATCGGGATGCCGCTCACCGTCCTCGGGGTCGCCGCCTTCGCGTGGGGCGCCCTGGGGGTCGCCCTGCCGGCCGCGGTGCTGCTCGGGGCGGCGCTCGCGCCGACCGACCCCGTGCTCGCGTCCGACGTCCAGGTCGAGGGGCCGACCCTCGAGGGTGACGTCGACGAGATCGACGAGGAGGACGAGGTCCGCTTCGCGCTGACGAGCGAGGCCGGGCTCAACGACGGGCTGGCCTTCCCGGCCGTGACGCTGGCCGTGCTGCTGGCGGCCGGGGAGCTGTCGGGGTGGTCCGGATGGCTCGGCTGGCTGGGCTGGGACGTCGTCGGCAAGGTGGTCGTCGGGGCGCTGGCCGGTGTCGCCGTCGGCTGGGCACTGGCCCGCGTGGCCTTCCGCGCCCCGGCGCGCTCGCTGCGCCTCGCCGAGACCGGGGAGCCGCTGCTGGCCATCGCGGCCTTCCTCCTGGCCTACGGCGTGGCCGAGGTGGTCCACGGCTACGGCTTCCTCGCCGTCTTCGCCTGCGCGCTGACCGTGCGCTCGGTCGAGCGGGACAGCGACTACCACCGCCACATGCACGACGTCATCCACCGGCTCGAGACGCTGCTGACCCTCGTCGTCCTGCTCGGGCTCGGCTTCGCCATCACGACCGGGCTGCTGGCCAACCTCGACTGGCGGGGCGTGCTCGTCGGGGTGGTGCTGGTGTTCCTCGTCCGCCCGGTCGCGGGGTACCTCTCGTTCGTCGGGTACCGGTGCAGCCACGAGCACGGCCGGCTCGACGCGCGCGAGCGGCTGGCCGTGGCGTTCTTCGGGGTCCGCGGCGTCGGCACGCTCTTCTACGTCGCCTACGCGACCGGTGCGACCACCTTCTCGGAGGAACGCTGGCTCTGGTCGACCGCTGCCTTCACCATCGCCCTCTCGGTCCTCGTCCACGGCGTGCTCGCGACCCCGGTGATGCGGCGGCTGGACGACCGACGGGAAGAGCGCGACGCCGAGGACGGCGAGGCCCGGGCCGGGGAGGCGGGGACGGCGCGTGCCTGAGGCCGCGCCGACCGTCCTCGCGGTGCAGAACGACCCCGACAGCGGGCCGGCGCGCTTCGCCGCCTGGTTCGCCGAGGAGGGTGTGCGGCTCGTGGTGGTGTCCGGCGACGACGTGCCGAGCTCGCCCGCCGGGTACGACGGCGTGCTGCTGCTCGGGGGCGGGCTGATGCCCGACGAGGACGCACGCGCACCGTGGCTGCCGCGGGAACGGGCGCTGGCGGCGGCGGCCGTGGCCGACGGGGTGCCGCTGCTGGGCATCTGCCTGGGCGGTCAGCTGCTCGCCCACGTCGCCGGCGGCACGGTGGTGGCGGAGTCCGGCCGGCCCGAGCACGGGTCGGTGACCATCCGGCGGCTGCCGGGGTCGCAGGACGACCCGCTGCTGGGGTCGCTGCCGGCTGAGTTCCCGGCCGTGGAGCACCACCGCGACGAGGTCACGGCGCTGCCGCCGGGCGCCGTGCACCTCGCGACGTCGGCGACCTGCCCGCACCAGGCCTTCCGGGTGGGGGAGCGCGCGTGGGGGCTGCAGTTCCATCCCGAGGCGGCGGCCGACCGGCTGGCCCGCTGGGACGCCGGTCGCCTGGCGGCCGAGGGCTTCGACCTCGCCGCGCTGCGGGCTGCCGCCGACGCCGCGGAGCCCGCGTCCGAGGCCGCCGCCCGGTCCCTGCTGCGGGCCTTCGTCGCCGTCGTGCGGGCCCATGCCCGCGCCGCCCGCTGACCCGGCCGGCCCGCCGGTCGACCGACGAGAACATGCCGCGCGCCGCGATCCGCAGACGGCATGTTCTCGTCGCTCGACCACGAGGGGAGGGAGTCAGCGGCGGACGAGGGACTTGCCGGGGATCGCGTCGACGAGGCGCTGGGTGTACTCCTCCTGCGGCGCGGAGAAGAGCCGCTCGGGCTCGCCGCGCTCGACCACTCGCCCCTCCTTCATGACGCACACCTCGTGCGCGACGAGCGAGACGACGGCGAGGTCGTGGCTGATGAACAGGTAGGACAGCCCGAGGTCGCGCTGGAGCTCGACCATGAGGTCGAGGACCTGGTCCTGCACGAGCACGTCGAGCGCGCTGACCGCCTCGTCCATCACGACGAGGCGCGGCTCGAGGGCCAGCGCCCGGGCGATGGCCACCCGCTGCCGCTGGCCGCCGGACAGCTCGTGGGGGCGCCGGTCGGCGAGGGCGGCCGGAAGCGCCACCCGGTCGAGCAGCCCGGCCACGGCCTGCCGGCGGTGCGCGCCGTCGCCGATGCGGTGGACGACAAGCGGCTCGGCGACCACCTCCGAGACCGTGTACCGCGGGTCGAGCGAGGCGTAGGGGTTCTGGAAGACCGGCTGGATCGAGCGGCGGAACGCGCGGAGCCGCTTGCCGCGCAGGCCGGTCACGTCCTCCCCGTCGAAGCGGACCGTGCCGGCGTCGGCGTCCTCGAGGCGCAGGGCGATGCGCGCGGTCGTCGACTTGCCCGACCCCGACTCCCCGACGACGGCCAGCGTGCGCCCGCGCGGCACCGAGAGCGAGACCTCGTCGACGGCGACGAGCGGCTCGGTCCGTCCGCGCAGCCGGTACGTCTTCGTGATGCCGGTGAGCTCGAGGAGCGGCGCCTCACCGGTGGAGGGGTCGGGCGCCGAGGCGGCTGCCCCGGCGGGCACCTCGGCACCCGACGTCGAGGGGGCGACGTGCACCTTGCGCCGTGCGACACCCGGTGCGGCGGCGAGCAGCCCCCGCGTGTACTCGTGCTGCGGCCGCTCGACCACGTCGGCCGCGGGCCCGGACTCGACGACCTCGCCGCGGTACATGACCACGACCCGGTCGGCCCGCTCGGCGGCCAGCGCGAGGTCGTGCGTGATGAGGACGACCGCGGCCCCGAGGTCGGCGGCGAGCTCGGCCATCTGGTCGAGCACGAGGCGCTGCACGGTGACGTCGAGGGCGGAGGTCGGCTCGTCGGCGAGCAGCACCTCGGGCCGGCAGGCCAGGGCCATCGCGATGAGCACGCGCTGGCGCATCCCGCCGGAGAACTCGTGCGGGTACTGGTCGAAGCGGGCGTCGGCGTCCGCGATGCCGGCCCGCTCGAGGAGGGCGACGGCCTCGGCCCGGGCCGCCGCGCCGGTCGCGCGGCCGTGCACCTCGAGGGCCTCGACGATCTGGGCCCCGACCCTGGTCACCGGGTCGAGGTTGGTCATCGGGTCCTGCGGGACCATGCCGATGCGGGCGCCACGGACCTCGCGCAGGGTGCGCTCGTCGGCGGCCGTGAGGTCGAGGTCGTGCAGCATCACGCGCCCCGCGGTGATCCGCCCGTTGCCCGCGAGCAGGCGGTTCACCGAGGCCGCGAGCGTCGACTTGCCGGAGCCGGACTCCCCGACGACGGCGACGGTCTCGCCGGCCGCGACGTCGAGGTCGACGCCCTGGACCGCCTCGACCTCGCCGTGCGAGGTGCTGAACGCGACCGTCAGCCCGCGCACCGAGAGCACGGGGTCCGGGGTGGGGGTCGTCGTCACGCGGACTCCTCGAGCGCAGGGGTGGGGGCGGCGGCGCCGAGCACCACGGCGGCGATGTCCTCGCCGGTCGCGACACCGGTGAGCGGGTCGTCCGTCGGCGGCCGGTCGGGCAGCGGGCCGGTGGTCCCGTGCAGCCGCGTGGCGCCCCCGGCGACGACGGCACCGGTGCGCGGGTCGAGTCCCCACGCCGTGCCGGTGAAGCCGCCGTGCCAGAGCCAGGTCGACGGGCGGCCGTCCGCGCCGGGGAGCCGGCGCAGCCGGAAGCCCACCGCCTGCGAGGGGTCGATGGTGCTCGGCCGCGAGAAGCGCGCCAGGGTGTCGGGGTGCACCAGGGTGCCCTCGGTCAGCGCCCGCCCGAGGGCCAGCAGGTCGCCGACCGGCCCGAACAGCCCGGCGTGCCCGGACACCCCGTCGAGGGCGTGGGCCGCGTTGCCGTCGTCGACCTCGCCGCGGACGACCCCGCGACGCCAGCCGCCGAAGTCGGTCGGCGACGCGTCGACCGGGTGGGGGCGCCCGGTGGCGACCATCGAGAGCTCGACGACGTCGCTGTCGGCGCTCGCGGCGGCCAGGGCCGGGTCGACCGGACCGTAGCCCAGCGACAGCCCGAGGGGTTCGGCGACGAGCGCGCGGAACGCCTGTGCCAGAGGGGATCCCGTGACCCGCTGGACGAGCTCTCCGGCGAGGAGCATCCCGAGGTCGGAGTAGACGCGCTGGGTGCCGGGACGGACGGCGAGCGGCATCCGCACCACGTGGTCGACGGCCGCCTCGCGGTCGGTCGTCAGGCAGTAGAGCGGCCACCACGCCCGCAGACCCGCGGTGTGGGTCAGCAGGTCCTCGACCCGGACGCCGTCGCGACCCTCACCCGTGAACGCCGGCAGGTGCGACCCCACGGGGTCGGACAGGTCGAGGGCGCCGTCCTCGACGAGCCGCATCACGAGGACGGTGGTCGAGGCCGCCTTGGTGACCGAGGCGAGGTCGAGCCGGGTGTCGGCGGTCATCGGAGCGCCCGGTGCCTCGTCCGTGGGCAGCGCGGCCCAGCCTCCGGCGGCGACCTCGCGGCCGTCCGGACCCGCGACCCCGAGCACGGCCCCGGCCGGGTGCCGACCCGGGTCGCCGAGGGCCAGCAGCCGGGCGACGGATGCGTCGCGCCGGCTCATGCGGGTTCCCCCGGGCGGACGACGTCGAGGCGAGCCGGCCACTGCGGCAACGGTGCCGGTGGGTGCCACGGCCCGGTGACGGGCGGGGTCACGCGACCCAGCACCCTCGGCCCTCGTGCCCCGGTGCAGCTGGGGACGTTGCCGGGCAGGCCGTGCAGGGTCGCCCAGCCGATGAGCGCGAAGGCGACCGCCTCCTTCTCCCCGGCCGGCACCCCGAGCTCGTCGGTCCTCCGCACGCGCACACCGGTCAGCGACTCGATCCGGGCCACGACGACCGGGTTGCGCACCCCGCCACCGGCCGCGACGAGCACCTCGAGCCCGGCAGCGGTCACGGCCTCGGCGACGGTGCGCGCGGTCAGCTCGGTGAGCGTGGCGACGAGGTCGGGCAGGGCGGGGCGGCGGCCGAGCCGGTCGAGGGCGGCGCCGACGTAGCCCGGGTGGTAGAGCTCCTTGCCCGTGCTCTTCGGTGGCTCCAGCGCGTAGAACGGCTCCGCGAGAAGGATGTCCAGCAGGGCCTGGTCCACGGACCCCGCGGCGGCCAGCCGGCCGTCCTCGTCGTAGCCCTGCGCACCGTCAGTCGCCTCGGAGACGACCGCGTCGACGAGCGCACCGGCCGGCCCGACGTCCCAGGCCACCGGCTCGGTGCCGGGCGCGCAGACCGTGAGGTTCGAGATGCCCCCGAGGTTGAGCGCGCCGGCCCGCGTCCCCTCGGCGACGAAGGGCTCGAGCAGCAGCCGGTCGAGCAGCGGCACGAGCGGGGCGCCGTGCCCGCCCGCCGCGACGTCGGCGGCCCGCACGTCGGACACGACCGGGACGCCGGTGGCCTCGGCGAGCCACGCCGGCTGGCCGAGCTGGAGGGTTCCCAGCGCCCGGGCACCCTCCACCCAGTGGAAGACGGTCTGCCCGTGGCTGCAGACGACGTCGACGGGACCGGGGGCGGCGGCCAGCGCCGCCCCGGCGGCCTCGGCGAACGCCTGCCCGATGGCGGTGTCGAGCTCGCAGGCCACGTCGAAGCCCACCGGCGCCGGCGGCAGGGCCTCGCGCAGCCGGCGCCGCAGCGCCGGTTCGTACGGGGTCGAGGCGGTGTGCTCGACGCGGGCCCGCAGCGTGCCGTCCCCGACCGAGAGGTCGACGACGCCGACGTCGATGCCGTCGTGCGAGGTGCCGGAGATCATCCCGAGGGCGCGCATCAGCGCTCACCTCGCGGGTCGAGCCAGGAGCGCAGCGAGTCGCCGACGAGGTTGAGCCCGACGACGGCCAGCACGAGGGCCAGCCCGGGGAAGGCGAGCATCCACGGCGCGACGACGGCCAGGGTCTGCGCCTCGTAGACCATCCCGCCCAGCGACGGCGCCGGAGGGGGCGTGCCGAAGCCGAGGAAGCTCAGCGAGGCCTCGGTGAGGATCGCCCACGACAGCGAGAGCGTCGTCTGGACGACGAGCAGCCCGGCCATGTTCGGCACGACGTGCTCGACGAGGGTCGAGAACCGGCTGCGGCCGATCGCGGTGGCGGCGACGACGTAGTCGGCCGAGCGCAGGCCGAGCACCGGCGCCCGCGCCACCCTCGCGAAGATCGGGACGTAGACGACGGCGATGGCGATGCTCACCGTCACCCAGCTGCGCTCGAGGGTGGCGGCCAGGGCCAGGGCGAGCAGCAGCGACGGGAAGGCGAAGAGGACGTTGGTGAGGATGCCGACGAGCCGGTCGGCGAGTCCTCCGTAGTAGCCGGCGACGACGCCGAGGGTGACGCCGACGAGCCCGGACGCGAGGACCGAGACGACCGCGACCCGCAGCGAGTTGGCCAGGCCCGAGGCGACGCGCGCGAAGACGTCGCGACCGAACTGGTCGGTGCCGAACCAGCTCGTGCCGCTCGGGCCGAGCAGCGAGCGGCCGACGTCCTGCTCCCGCGCGGAGGAGGTCAGCCCGAGGACGGCGAGCGCCGAGAGGACCAGCACGAGGAGGATGAGGAGCAGCCCCGCGACCCCGGCCGGCGTGAGGAACGCGGCTCGCCACGCACGCCCGCGGCCGCCGGCAGCCAGCTCGACGGGGGTGTCGCCGGCCGGTGTGCCGGGGGCCGGGAGCCCGGTGTCGGCGCTCATCGGGTCCGCACCCGGGGGTCGACGAGCCGGTAGACGGCGTCGGTCAGCAGGTTGACGAGGACGAACATCACCGCGATGACGAGCACCGTGCTCTGGACCACTGCGTACTCCTTCTGGTCCAGGCCGAGCAGCACCTGCCGCCCGATGCCGGGGATCGCGAAGATCTGCTCGGCGACGAGCGCCCCGCTGAGCAGGAAGCCGAACTGGAGGCCGGTCATCGTCACGACGGGGATGAGCGCGTTGCGCAGCACGTGCCGCACCTGGAGCCGGCGCGGCGGCACCCCCTTGGCGACCGCCGTCCGGATGTGGTCCTCGGCCCGCACCCCGAGGATGGCCGTCCGGGTGGTCTGGAGCACGGGCGCCGCGATGCTGATGCCGAGCACGAGCGCCGGGAGGAGCATCTGCTGGAGGTTGAGCGCGGGGTCCTCGAGGAGGGTCGCGTAGCCCTCGCCGTTGGGGTACCACCCGAGCTGGTTGGCGAGGAAGGTCGCGACCGTCGTGGCCAGGAGGAAGGACGGCACCGAGAGGGCGAGCAGGCTGCCGAGCTGGGTGGCGCCGTCGCGGGCGCGACCGGGCCGCGAGGCGGCGAGCATCCCCCCGGGCACCCCGAGCACGAGGCCCACGACGATGGCGAGGACGGCCAGCTCGATGGTGTTCGGGAGGGCCTGCGCGGTGAGCGAGGCGACGGTGAGCCCCGAACCGGCCGAGACCCCGAGGTTGCCGCTGAGCACCCCGCCGAGCCAGCCGAGGTACTGCGCGGGCAGCGAGCGGTCGATGCCGTAGTAGGCCTCGAGCGAGGCGACCTGCGCCGGGCTCAGCTCGCCCGCCGCGATGCCGTAGGACGCGGTGATCTGGTCGCCCGGCACGACCCGCAGCACGACGAAGGTCAGCAGGCTGACGCCGAGCAGGGTCACGACCGTCTCGCCGACCCGCCGGGCGGCCGGGTGGGTGAGCAGGGTGCGCAGACGGGTCATGTCAGCCGTTCGAGGCCTTCCAGAGCTCGGAGAGGCTGGCGTCGGTCCGGGCCTCGAGTCCCTCGATCGCCGTGTCGGACACGAGGAAGAGCTTCGGGGTGAAGAGCCAGACCCACGCGGCCTCGTCGACGAGCTGCTGGCCGACCTGCGCGTACACCTGACGGCGCTCGGCCTCGTCGGTGCTGGCGACACCCTGGGCGAACAGCGCGTCGAGGTCGGGCGAGGAGTAGCCGGCGACCTTCTGGAAGCTGCCCGTCGAGGTGAAGTAGCGGGCGTACATCGTGTTCGGGTCCGAGCTGCCACTGTTGAGGGCGATCGCGGCGTCGAAGTCCCCGGCCAGCCAGCGGTCGACGTACTCGCCCGAGTCGAGCGACTGCACCTCGACCGTGATGCCGACCTTCGCGAGCTGGGCCTGCACGGCCTGGGCCTCGTCGACGGCCGTGGAGTACAGACCCTGCGACGTCATGAGCTTCAGGCTGAAGCCGTCCGGCTTGCCGGCCTTGGCGAGGTGGTCCTTCGCCTTCGTGAGGTCCTGCTCGGGGCAGGGCTGCTTCGCCGGGTCGGACCGGAACTGCGGCGAGGTGATCGGGCCGGTGGGGGTGCCCGCGCCGAGCGCCGCGGAGTCGATGACCTCCTGGCGCGAGACCGCGCACTGGATGGCCAGCCGCAGGTTGACGTCCTTCAGCGTGGGGGAGGCGGCCCGCAGCTGGAGCACGTGGTAGCTGAGCGACTCGACCGGGGTGCTCTTGACCTTGCCCGTGCCGGCGGTCCTCGCGGTGACGGGGTTGTCGAACACGGTGACGTCGACCGACCCGGTGCGCAGGGCCGACACCATCGCCTGCTCGTCGGGGATGACGCGGAACTCGAGGGAGGCCGCGCCGGGCTTGCCCTTGAAGTAGGAGTCGTTGCGCTTCAACGTGATCGACTGGTTCGGCGTCCGCTTGTCCCAGGCGTAGGGGCCGGAGCCGACGGGGGTCTTCTCCAGGGTCGCTGTGTCGACGTCGGCCGGGACGATGGACGCGTTGACGCCCGTGAGGCCCGAGGGGAACGAGGCGTCAGGGTTCTTCAGGGTGACGACGACGGTCTGCGGGTCGGGGGCGTCCACGCTCTTCACGGACGCGAAGTACGACGCCGAGGTCGCCTTGGACTCCGGGTCCATGATCGTCTCGAACGTGTGCTTGACGTCGGCGGAGTCGAGCGCCGAGCCGTCGCTGAAGGTGACGCCTTGCTTGAGGGTGAAGGTGTAGGTGAGGCCGTCCTCGGACACCTCCGGGAGGTCGGCCAGCCCGGCGACCGGCTGCGAGTCCTTCCCGGTGTCGAGCACGGTGCTGTAGACCTGCGAGAGCACCTGGGTGGCCTGCTTGGAGGTGACCGTCCAGGGGAGGATCTGGGTCGGGTCGGCCGAGATGCCGACGACGATCGGGCCGCCCCCGGGGATGGCCGCGGTGTCGTTCCCCCCGCCACAGGCGCCGAGGGCCAGCGAGCCGGTGAGGGCGAGGGCGGCGGCCGCGCGCAGGCGGACGCGGGGGTGGGTGGAGGTCATCGTCGAAGCTCCTCGGTGGGTGTCACGAAGGCCCGCGGCCCGGGCGAGCGGGCGAGGCATCCGCCGATGCTAGGTCAACCAGTTCCCTCATGGCGGTCCTGCGCGGAAGTTTTTCACATCGTGACCGACGCCCTGCCCGGTCGAGGGACGAGAACATGCCGTCCGGACGGGTCTGCGCACGGCATGTTCTCGTCGTTCGACCGGGGGGCGGGGGCCGGGCCGGCGCGCGGGTGGCCCTGCCGGTGGAACGGGGGTGCGCAGGGGTGCCCGGGTGCCGGAGACTGGCGGCGTGCCGACCGTCTCGAGCGTCCTCGCCTTCGCGCTGGCCTCCGTGGTCATCATCGCGATCCCCGGGCCGTCCGTGCTGTTCACCATCGGCCGGGCCCTCTCGGCCGGGCGCCGCGCCGCGCTGCTCACCGTGCTCGGCAACGCGGGCGGCATCCTCACCCAGATCATCGCGATCGCCGTCGGGCTCGGCCCGGTCGTCGCCTCGAGCACCGTCGTGTACACCGCGCTCAAGATCGTCGGCGCCGGCTACCTCGTGTGGCTCGGGGTGCAGTCGATCCGGAACCGCAGGTCCTTCGCCGAGTCCCTGGCCCACGGCCTGCCGGCCGCCCCGGCGTCACGGGCGGTGCGCGCCGGCTACGTCGTCGGGGTGACCAACCCGAAGTCGCTCGTCTTCTTCATGGCCCTGCTGCCGCAGTTCGTCGACACGGCGCGGCCGGTGGCCGCGCAGCTGCTGGTCCTCGGCGCCGTGTTCGCGGTCATCGCCCTCGTGATGGACGGCTCCGTCGCGCTCGCGGCGGCGCGCTTCCGCGAGTGGTTCGCCTCCTCGCCGCGCCGGATGGAACGGGTCGGCGGCACGGGCGGGCTGATGATGGTCGGCCTCGGCGCCGGGCTGCTCGTCACCGGCCGCCCGGACTGACCCCGCTCAGGCCGTCGGGGCGGCCACCGGCACCGGGCGCTGCGCGCGTCCGGCCTCGATCGCCCGCGTCACCCGCAGGACGAGCAGCGCGGCCAGGACCCCGGCGACGACCGTGAGGACCGCGGAGACGGCGTCGACCCAGAGCCACCGGTGCAGGTATCGCAGGGCTTCGACGGGGTCGAGGTCGTCGCTGCCCTGCCCCACGGTGCGGCTCGCACTGTCGGCGAGGTTCATCAGGAGCCAGGCCGCCCACCAGGACGGGACCAGCCAGTGGAAACCGGCACCCTCGCCGCGCTCCCCGAGCCCTCGACCGAGGTCGCGCACCAGCCCGAAGGGACGCACGAGGTTGAGGAACGGGACGAACCACGCGCCGATGGTCCATCCGGCGCCGAAGCGCAGGGCCGCGGGGTCGACCCGGTTCGAGCCGTAAGCGCGTCGCAGCCAGACGACGAACAGCACGGCGGTCGCCAGGAGCAGCAGGCCCGCCACCACGCCGAGGGCGAGGTGGACGTCGTCGTACCGCTCGGCCTCGGCGGGGTCGACGGCGTCGAGGTCGGTCAGCCAGCGCCCGACCACGGTCGACGACCAGATCGTCACCCCCAGGGCGGCCACGCCCACCAGGGCGTTGAGCGCGAGCAGGCCGGCGAGGAACCGGCCGAGGACCGAGAAGCCGCTGCCGAGCTCGGTGCGTCCGGGGAAGACCCGGCCCGCGAGCAGCTGCGGCGTCCAGTGGGACCCGTCCCACCAGCGGTTGAGCCCGGGCTCGGCCGGGTCCGGGTACCAGCCGGGTGGTGTGCCCGTGTGGACCGGCCCGGTCGCCGTGCCCGCGCGGCCCACCGCGGTCCCCGGCCCCTTCATCCACGAGTCCGTCCAGCCGCGCCCGTCCCACTTCCGCAGGCGCGTGGCGTCCTCCGGGTCGGTGTACCAGCCGGCTGGGCGCATCGATGTCGCCCGATCCCCCATCGTCATGCCGGGAGTGTGGCGCACCCCGTGGTCCTCGCGCAGGGGGTTCGCGCCAACCTGTGGACAACCGGTCCCGGGCGCCGGGAATGCGGACGAGGTCGACCCGGGCCCGTCGATAGACTTCCGGGCGTGATCGACATCAGGCTGCTCCGGGAGGACCCCGACACGGTGCGCGCCAGCCAGCGCGCCCGCGGTGAGGACGACGCGGTCGTCGACGCCGTGCTCGCGGCCGACGAGCGCCGACGCTCCTCCCTCACCGCCTTCGAGCGGCTGCGTGCCGAGCAGAAGTCGATGGGCAAGGAGGTCGCCAAGGCGCAGGGCGACGAGAAGCGGGCCCTCCTCGCCCGCACCAAGGAGGTTGCCGCAGAGGTGAAGTCGCTCTCGGCGGCCGCCGACGAGGCCCAGGTCGAGCTCGACGCCCTGATGCGCACCATCGGCAACGTCGTCGAGCCCGAGGTGCCGGCCGGCGGCGAGGACGACTACGTCGTGCTCGAGGAGGTCGGCACGCCGCGCGACTTCGCCGCCGAGGGCTTCGAGCCCAAGGACCACCTCGCGCTCGCCGAGGCCCTCGACGCCATCGACATGGAGCGTGGGGCCAAGGTCTCCGGCGCCCGGTTCTACTTCCTCAAGGGCGTCGGCGCGCGCCTCGAGATGGCCCTGCTCGGGTACGCGATGCAGCGCGCCATCGCGCTCGGGTTCGTCCCGCTCATCACGCCGACGCTCGTCAAGCCCGAGGTGATGGCCGGCGCCGGCTTCCTCGACCACCACGCCGACGAGGTCTACCGGCTCGAGGCCGACGACCTGTACCTCACCGGCACCTCGGAGGTCGCGCTCGCCGGGTACCACGCCGACGAGGTGATCGACCTGTCGCAGGGCCCGGTCCGCTACGCCGGCCAGTCGACCTGCTACCGCCGCGAGGCCGGCTCGTACGGCAAGGACACCCGCGGCATCATCCGCGTGCACCAGTTCAACAAGATCGAGATGTTCGTCTACTGCCGCCCTGAGGACGCCCAGGCCGAGCACGAGCGCCTGCTGTCCTTCGAGAAGGAGATGCTCGCCGCCGTCGAGGTGCCCTACCGGGTCATCGACACGGCGGCCGGCGACCTCGGCGGGCCGGCCGCGCGCAAGTACGACTGCGAGGGCTGGGTGCCGAGCCAGGGCCGGCACCGCGAGCTGACGTCGACCTCGAACTGCACGACCTTCCAGGCCCGCCGGCTGAACACGCGCTTCCGCGGCGAGTCCGGCAACGAGGTCGCGGCCACCCTCAACGGGACGCTGGCCACGACGCGCTGGCTCGTCGCCATCCTCGAGAACCACCAGCAGGCCGACGGTTCGGTGACCGTTCCCGAGGCGCTGCGTCCCCTCGTCGGCCTGGACGTGCTGACCCCCGTCCGCTGACCCCCGTCCGCTGACCCCGGCGGAGGAGCCGGGTCCCGGCACTCGAGCCCGCTGCAGCAGGCTCGGGCGCCGGAACCGGGCTCGCCCGACCGGCAGGCGGCGGTCGCCGAGGGCTCAGTACACGCGGCGGATCTCGTGCGGCCAGCCGCAGGCCTCGGCGATCCGCGCACCCCACATCTTCGCCGTGTCGTCGTCGGGCACGTCGACGACCGCGAACCCGCCGAGCACCTCGCGGGTCTCGGTGAACGGCCCGTCGGTGACGAGGACGTCGTCGCCGGTGGGGTCGACCGCGTAGACCGGTCCGTGCTCCTCCAGGCCGCCGGCGAAGAGGTAGACGCCGGCCGCCTTCATCTCCTCGACGCACGCCTTCGCGAGCGGCCCGCGCGAGCGGAACCACTCCTCGGCGTGCTCGCCGACCCACTCCTGGTTGAAGTAGAGGATGTACTGCGCCACGTCGGGCTCCTTCCGTCCGGCGGGCCCCCGTGGCCCGCCCTCACCCACTCGACGAACGGGACACTGCTGATTCGACACGGTAGCGGCCACCGGTTCAGCGCCGCTGCCGCGCGGCTCAGCCGACGACGAGCCCGGCCGCCGTGAAGGCCCGGGCGTGGATCTCCCGGATGACGTCCTGTTTGCGCGCGTTGTACCCCATCGCGTGCTCCCCCGCCGCGACGGCTGCCGCGGACGCCTCGCGCTTCACCGCGGCGTACCGGTCGCGGTCCCCGTCGTGGGTGCGCAGCCAGTCGCGGAACACCCGGTCCCGCCACGGCCCGGCGCTGTCCGGCCCGAAGACGTGCAGGTTGCACGCGGGCTCGGGGTGCCGGAGCAGACGGTGCCCGTCCCACCACGGCTCGCGGACCCAGAGGACGAAGCCGGCCGCCTCGAGCGCGGGGACGTAGCCGCCCTCGTCGTCCGGGTCCGCGACGACGAGGTCGATGTCGATGACCGGCTTGGCCGGCAGGTCGGGCACCGACGTCGAGCCGATGTGGTCGAGCCCGAGCACCCGAAGCCCCAGGGCGCCGCGGACCACGGACTCGAGCCGGTCGAACCACGCCGGCCAGGCGGGGTCGGCGTCGACGACGGCGACCATCGGGGACGGGCCCCCCGCGACCCACGGGGAGCATCCGGGGGGCGGGGTGTCGTCGGGGAACGAGGCGATCTGCTCGGCGGTGGCCACGGCGCCACGCTAGCCCGCGAGGCGGAGCGGGGTTCCACCTCGCGGGGGAGCCCACCGCGTCCGGCCCCGACCTAGGCTGGAGGCCATGA